>Ga0070698_100000458_pt1 | contig 43247 bp, 24 predicted proteins | sample KBSK1502metaG_FD_65477 | JGI IMG/M metagenome (GOLD analysis project Ga0070698, IMG submission 65477) | Corn, switchgrass and miscanthus rhizosphere microbial communities from Kellogg Biological Station, Michigan, USA - KBS K1-50-2 metaG | ecosystem: Host-associated > Plants > Roots >...
CTACACGAAGGATCGAACGCTCTACGCTTTTGATCTCACTGCGAAAGTTACCAGGGAAATTGCCAGGCTGCCGCCGGGTGGCGCGATCGCGACAATTAATGCAGATGAGACGTTGGCGGCGGGCGCAATTACCGAAGGAACGGTTTCACTACCGCCGAGTGCTACACCACAGCCTGGACGGCCCCGCGATAGCTATCCCGGCAAAGGAGAGATGATGGAAAGGCGACTGGCCGCCCGTCTCCCGATGCAATTGATTACGATCAACACGAAGACCGGTGAAATCAAGACCCTTCTCAAGAGCACCGACTGGCTTAACCACATCCAGTTTTCGCCCACCGACCCGACCTTGCTGATGTTTTGCCACGAAGGTCCGTGGCACAAGGTGGATCGTACCTGGACGATTCTTACCGACGGCACTGCTCTAACAAAGATTCACGCACGCACCATGAACATGGAAATCCAGGGGCATGAGTTTTTCGACGCTGATGGGAAAACACTCTGGTACGACCTGCAAACGCCGAAAAGTCAGGTCTTCTGGCTCGCGAATTACAACGCCGTAACCAAAGCCAGGATCTGGTATCACCTGGCGCGTGAGGAGTGGTCTGTTCACTTCAATGTATCTCCAGACGGAACCTTGTTCGCCGGTGACGGTGGCGGGCCCAACAGCGTGGCGGCCCCGGGAAACGGTCAATGGATCTACTTGTTCCGTCCGGAACTACCGCAAGCAAGTTTGATTGCCGAGCTGCCAAATTCGCGTGAGCTGGTCACGGCCGGAGTTCTTAAGGCCGAGAGATTAGTGAACCTGGCGAAACACGATTACGGACTCGAGCCAAACGTGACCTTCACGCCAGACATGAAGTGGATTGTCTTTCGGTCGAACATGCTTGGACCGACTCACGTCTATGCCGTTGAAGTAGCGAAGGCCAAACAGTGATGAGCTCGGCGTTAGTTACGCGGTTGCGAGTTTCGTATCAAGAACTCTTCGAAGCGCTACAACGGGCGTTGTTGAAGTTGGGTTTTGCTTCCGAGCCGGCTGCTCGGTGCGCACGGCTGTTTACAGACACGACTTGCGACGGCGTTTACTCGCATGGCTTGAACCGCTTCGCGCGGTTTGTCGCTACGATCCACAACGGGACCGTTGATATTCAGTCGACGCCCGAACTGGTCACCAGCTGCGGAGCGGTAGAACGATGGGATGGAAAACTGGGTGTGGGCAATCTGAATGCTTACCAGTCCATGGAGAGAGCCGTCGCTCTCGCGCGTCAGCACAGCATTGGTTGCGTGGCGCTGGCAAACACCAACCACTGGATGCGAGGCGGCAGCTACGGCTGGCAAGCTGCCGACGCAGGGATGGTCGGGATTTGTTGGACCAATACGCTCCCAAATCTTCCGCCCTGGGGTGCGAGCGATGCGCGTTTGGGCAACAACCCGATCGTAATTGCCGTGCCGCGACCTGGTGGGCATGTGGTGTTGGATATGGCGATGTCGCAATTCTCCTACGGTGCGTTGAGGGCGTATCAACTGAGTGGTGAACAGTTGCCGGTCAATGGGGGTTACGATCTTGAAGGCAACTTGACGCGCAATCCGAAAGCTATCGAAGCGTCCGGACGACCGCTGCCCATCGGTTACTGGAAGGGCTCGGGATTGGCGCTGCTTTTGGACTTGATGGCGGCGATGTTATCCGGGGGTCAGGCTACCTATCAGATTCCTGCGGACCCGGAACGCGAGACTGGACTTTCACAGGTTTTCATCGCGATCAATCTTGCCGCTCTGGATCAAGCCGGTCTGGCCGGCCAGCTGGCAGATCAAATTGTTGGAAATCTGACGTCGCCGCCAAACTCGACGGCTGAGCGGGTTCGTTATCCGGGCGAGAGAGTGTTGCAAACGCGAAAAGAGAATCTCAAAGAGGGAATTCCCGTGGCGCAGTCTGCCTGGGACGAGCTAGTCGCGATTGGAGGTTCATAGAGTGCTTCCTGCCCTCGCGCGGTTTACTTTCATCGTTGCTTTCGTCTTATTGGTTTGCGCCTTTGACTCCGGTGCGACGAACAAAATCATTTACATCACTGTTGCCGCTGGATCGTTTGAACGGCGAGAGACAGTGGTCGCATTTGCATTGCCGCAGTACCTCAAAGGGAAGTTTTACCGGCTGCGTGATGAGGCCGGGTCGATATTACCACTGCAGCTGGATAACGGGCGCCAGGCAACCTTCATTTTGCAGGGACTTAAGGCCGGTGACACAAAGACTTTTCGTATTGAGGAGTTAAAATCCGAGGCGAAGGAACTGAACGAAAACGTTCAATTAGCCCGCGAGGGGAACAAGCTCAACGTAAGAGTCGCCGGACATTCGGTGCTCAGCTATCAGACCCAACCAAGCGAGCTACCGAGCCCGAACATCAAACCGATTTTCCGGCGCGGCGGCTACATTCATCCAGTCTATTCGCCTTCCGGCCGGATGGTTACTGACGATTACCCGGATGATCACTTTCACCACCATGGTATTTGGTTCGCGTGGACTAAAACCGAGTTTGAAGGCCGCCACCCGGATTTTTGGAACATGGGCGATGGATCGGGACGGGTTGATTTCGAGGCGGTAGATGAGACCTGGAGCGGACCAGTCCATGCGGGATTTAGATCGCGGCATCGGGCGACCGATCTGAGCGGCGCCGCGCCGAGGGTGGCATTGAATGAAGGCTGGGAAGCGATGGTCTATCAAGCGGGAGCAGTCCCAAAGCCGTTCTACAGGTTTGACCTGACTATCACGAATACGAGCGCCACGAACAACCCGCTGGTCCTTGAGGAGTATCGGTATGGTGGGATGGGGTTTCGCGGACACCGGAACTGGAAAGATAAGGACAACGTCTTCTTCCTGACTTCCGAAGGGAAGGATCGCAGCAACGGCAACGCTACGCGCGCGCGCTGGTGTCATGTCGGCGGAATGGTCAGTGGCCAACTTGTCGGGATTGCAATCCTGGGTCACCCGGCAAACTTCCGTTCTCCTCAGCCAATGCGGATTAATCCTGACGATCCATTTTTGAATTTCGCTCCCTCCCAAATGGGACAATTCACGATCAAGACCGGGGAACCATACGTTGCGCGCTACCGGTTCATTGTTTTCGATGGTCCACCCGACAAGGTTGAACTTGATCGCTTGTGGAATGACTACGCGAATCCTCCGCAGGTCACTGTCAGCGCTAAGTAACGAATATTGAACATGAACGCAGCCGAAGATGTCTGGATCAACTGGCAAAAGGAACCAGCCAAACTAACACAATGAGGGAGCTTCAAGATGCCGGAATCAAAGAATCTAACTCGAAGGAATTTTGTTAAGACCGCCGGCAGCGCTGCCACCGCTTCGCTCCTGCTAAGGAACACATCACTGGCCTCGGTGAGCGCACCGCGCCTCCGTTATGCGATCGTTGGCACTGGTGAGCGTGCCATCGGGATGTGGGGACGTCCTCTCGTCCAGAGATATTCCGATCTGCTGGAGTTCGTCGGCCTTTGTGACATCAATGGCGAAAGAGCTGCAGCGGCCAGGGAGATGATTGACGCCGCGTGCCCCACTTTCACAAATTTCGACAAAATGTGTAATGAGACGAAGCCCGATCTGTTAATGGTGACGACAGTCGATGGCTTCCATAGCGAATATATTGCCCGGGCCCTGGATCGTGGCCTGCAAGTAATGACCGAGAAACCCATGGTCATTGATGAAAAGCAGTGCCGCGAGGTGTTGGATGCTGAGAAACGCAATCAGAAGAAGCTTGTAGTCACCTTCAATTACCGCTATGCGCCAAAGCATCAGAAGATCAAAGAGATTCTCATGTCGGGCGCCATTGGCAGAGTCATCTCGGTCGACTTTAGTTGGTTTCTGGACACGCAGCACGGCGCTGACTACTTCCGCCGCTGGCACCGACTGAAATCGAAAGGTGGCAGTCTCTGGCTTCACAAGGCTTCACATCACTTCGATCTTATCAATTGGTGGCTCGACGCTGATCCTGTGGAGGTGTCTGCGCAAGCTGGTCTTGAGGTGTATGGCAAGAAGGGGCCGTTCCGAGACACGCACTGTCGTCCTTGCCAGCACAAGTCGAAGTGCGCTTTCTACTATGACATCACGAAGAACCCAGCCCGGATGAAGCTCTATGTCGAACCTGAGGACGTTGATGGTTACCATCGAGACGGCTGTGTCTTCCGTGAGGACATAGACATCTACGACACGATGTCGGCGGTAGTGAAGTATTCCAGCGGAACAAACATGAGTTACTCACTGAATGCATTCCTGCCAATTGAAGGTTACCGGCTCGCTTTCAATGGTGACAAGGGCCGTCTGGAAGTGCGCGACTACGAACGCCAGCCCTGGGAAGTTTCGGAGGAAACGGAGATCTATCTTACGCGAAACTTTGGCACCCGTGAGCTGATCACCGTCGTGAAGACTGAAGGCGGACACGGCGGCGGAGACATTCGTCTCCAGGATCTAATCTTCCGTAAAGTTGATGCGCCCGCTCACATGCGCCTGCCTGACTCGCGAGCGGGAGCAATGTCCTGTCTGACCGGTATTGCCGCGCGCAAGAGCGTGGAGCTGAAACGACCCATAAAAATTAATGAACTGATTCAGCTGTGAAGTCAGCAGATAGACGCGATTAAGAGAACTTCCCATCAGTGGTCCAACGCCAGAAGAGAGACGGAATAGATGAGGGCAGAGAAGAGCGAGTGGAGCGCCGCAGCTTCGCCGGTGTCACCGTCACATCCCGGCCTACTGCAGGTTGCGACAACGTCGTTTCTGGGGTTGTTCTCGATCGTTGGCCTGGCACTTTACAGGCTACCGTTTTATTACGACTTCATGGTCAGCGATTTTGGTTGGTCGCGCGCCCAGGTAACGTCAGGAAATTTCTACAGCAAACTGCTTATCGGCCCCCTGTTTGGTTTTGCTGCCGGCTGGATCGTCGATCGTTTCGGGCCGCGCCGGATGATGATGGGCGGAATCCTGATGGCTGGAACGGCGCTCATAGGCCTAAGTTACGCTTCGACTCTGGGGCTGTTCTATTTCTTCTACCTGTTCAACGCGCTCGGCTATGTCTGCGGCGGGCCGCTGCCCAACCAGGTGCTGATATCGCGGTGGTTCACCAGGGCCCGAGGAAGAGCCATGGGCTTTGCCTACCTGGGAATAGGAGTTGGCGGAGCGATCGCGCCGTTGCTTTCCAATCGGCTCACACAACAGTTGGGCTGGCATGGTGCGTTGCGTATCCTGGGCATTCTGGTTGTCCTGATTGCGCTGCCGTTGGCCTTCTTTGTCAAAGAGAGTCCTGATGATCAGACGAATCGGCTGGCTCCAACAGAACCAGCCGCGATCGGAGGCGTCTGGAAGAGTTGGCAGTTTTACCTTTTGGCAATTGGCAGCATGTGTTCGATTGGTGCGGTAGGCGGGACGTTTCAGAATCTCAAGCTCTTCATGACTGGCGACTTGTTCCGGAGCGTGTCCCCGCAGGACGCTCAATCTACGGCGGCTTACGTGCTGTCGCTGATTCTAATATCGAGTCTCTGCGGACGCATTCTGATGGGATGGCTCGCGGACCGTTTTCCGAAAAAGTACGTCATGCTTCTGATTTATCTGATCGTTGGTTGCTCGATCCCGCTGCTGTTCCTGGCTTCCAGCCGGCCATTTCTGTACCTCTTCGCGGTGCTCTTCGGAATCGGTCTGGGCGGCGACTATATGATCATCCCGTTGATGGTGGCCGAGCTTTTTGGCGTGAAAGTGTTGGGACGACTAATGGGTGTGGTGCTAACAGCAGATGGCGTGGCCGAGGCACTGGCGCCAATGATGGTCGCCAGAACACGCGACGCGACCGGCAGTTATGCCATGGGATTCATGATTCTGATCGCACTGGGATTGGTTGGAGCTTTGGCGTTGGCGTTGCTTCCAAAGAGTCGGTTTGCAACTAACGCACGTCGGACGCTTTAGTCGGCAAACCACAAAACGAAGCCGGCACCGAAGTGATGCACAGATAAAGGAGAGACGCAGATGATTACAAAAAGAGACCTGCTAATCGGGACTTTGGCGGTGTTGACAACCCTCGCCGGGATAACTCTGGCCCAATCTCAAAAGCCGCTAATGAAGTCGTCGGTCTTTGACTGGACCACAATCGAAGCTAAAACAACAAAGGTCGGGGCCCGGCGCGATTTCTTCGACGCGCCAACTGCAACTCTAGACCAGTTGGAATGTCATGTGACGACAATCAATCCAGGTGAGGCACCGCACGCTCCGCACCAGCATCCGGAGGAAGAGTTGATCGTAGTCAAGGAAGGCACGATCGAAGCGATGCAGAATGGGGTAACGAAACGCGTTGGCCCAGGCTCGGTCATTTTCCAAGCGTCGAATGAGTTGCATGGTTTGCGCAACGTAGGGAAAACGCCGGCGACCTACCACGTAATAAAGTTCTATCCACCGGGTCTGAAGCCGAAAAGCCCGGCGGGTAGTTAGTCTTTTCTGAGAACGCGCAACTCGCGCCGGGGCAGTAGCCCGACCGTCAGGGAGGGCTCCGGCGCGCGCCTAGTTTCTTGTGATGATCGAGTCGTCGCCAATCGGAGCCCTCCTTGACAGTCGGGCTACTGCACTATTGGCCGGAGCTATGATCTTCCTCTATGCAAGAGTTTGTCGTTTGACTCGCTGGTGAGTAGTTGGGGGCAGAGTTTGTTTTCCCTAAACGTGGAAACTAAGAGGTACTCGCCAAACAAGTTGCCATGAAGAAATCGAAACTATCGCGGCGTAAGTTTCTCAAGTCGCTGGCAATCTCGGGCGGAGCGATCCAGGCTATAGGCAACCGGGCGCGGCAAGTTACTCAATCGCCCTCGTCTTCAATCGTGCACGGTGTATCGGCGGCGTCTCAGGTTTCAACTAGTCCAATCGACCGTGCCGCTTTGGTCAGGCGTCACAATCCAGTGCTGCGAAAGGTTGATCCTCTTTCACCATTGTCTGTTGGCAATGGCGAGTTCGCCTTTACCGGAGACGTTACGGGGTTGCAGACATTTCCCCGCGAATATGATGATGCAATGCCGCTTTGCACGATGTCGCAGTGGGGGTGGCACACCTCACCGCGTCCGTCTTCGCTTGCTTCTCAGTCTTTGCGCCTCAATCAATATGAAACGCACGGACGGTTGGTCGGTTACCGAACTCGTTCGGAGGGACAAAGCGAACTCTATAACTGGCTGCGCGAAAATCCGCATAGGCTCCATCTGGGCCAGATTGGGCTGCGACTACTGCTGGCCGATCAAAAAGAGGCAAGCGCAAACGACCTTTCGGATATTGAACAAACTCTGGATCTTTGGACCGGAGTCTTAACCAGCAGATTCAAGGTCGCTGGGAAGGAAGTGATCGTAAGGGTTTGCGTTCACCCAGACCGCGACTTGCTAGCCGTGACCATTGAGTCATGGTTGATCTCCGCCGGACGGTTGACTGTGCGCTTCGCCTTTCCTTACGGCTCGTCGAAGATGCAGGCGGCCGACTGGAGTCAGCCAGCCAAACATCAAACAAAGCTCCTCAACAAAACAGCGAACCGAGTGGATCTTGGTCGTAAGCTCGACATCAACGATTACTTCGCGGCTATTAAGTGGGATAGCCGGGCAGGCTTTTTGTCTGTTGGCGCCCACGAGTATCTCCTAACGCCGGCCGAAAAAAGCTCGCGGCTGGAATTTGTCGTGGCCTTTTCGCAACGTCAACTGAGTACGTCATTGCCAGGAGTGGCCGCGACTTTTTCTAAGAGTGCCGTGCACTGGAGGTGTTTCTGGGCTCAGGGTAGCGCGATTGAATTGGCTGAGAGTCGTGATGGCCGGGCACCGGAACTGGAGCGGCGGATCATATTGTCGCAGTACCTTACCGCAATCCAATGCTCTGGGTCACAGCCGCCGCAGGAAACGGGACTGACGGTGAACAGTTGGTACGGCAAATTCCACCTCGAGATGCATTGGTGGCACGCCGCTCATTTTGCTCTCTGGAACAGGCTCCCACTCTTGGAGAGAAGTCTCGGTTGGTACGACAAAATTCTGCCAAGTGCACTTTCGTTAGCCCGGTCACAAGGCTACGCGGGGGCACGCTGGCCAAAGATGGTTGGTCCCGAAGGACAAGACAGTCCCTCACCGATTGGTCCATTGCTGATCTGGCAACAGCCTCATCCGATCTTTTACGCGGAACTCTGTTACCAAGGGCGGATGAATCGTCAGACACTGGAGCGCTATCGCAAAATCGTCTTTGACTCGGCGGAGTTCATGTCTTCGTATGCCTTCTTTGAGCGGAAGGCAGGGCGATACGTTCTGGGTCCACCGGTGATACCGGCCCAGGAAAATCACCCGGCCCGAGAGACGTGGAACCCCACTTTTGAACTGGCTTACTGGGCTTATGGGTTAGGAGTCGCACAGCAATGGCGTGAGCGTTTAGGGATGAAACGCGATCCTGTTTGGGATCGAGTTATTTCCAAGCTGTCGCCTCTGCCGGTCAAGGACGGTGTTTACCTGGCTCATGAGAACTGCCCACAGACTTACAGCGAACGCAACTTGGATCATCCGTCAATGCTCGGTGCCCTCGGAGTCTTGCACGGAGAAAACGTTGATCGCGAGACGATGCGCCGCACACTACATAGAGTTATGAAGGAGTGGCAATGGGATCGAACTTGGGGCTGGGACTATCCGCTCACGGCGATGACGGCAGCGCGTCTGGGCGAAACCAGATTGGCGGTCGATGCGTTGCTAATGACCACTGAGAAGAACCGTTATCTCCCTAACGGGCACAACTGGCAACGTCAAAATCTGCCATGTTATTTGCCGGGCAATGGCGGCTTGTTATATGCCGTCGCGATGATGGCCGGCGGATGGCGAGACGCTCCTCGCACACACGCTCCTGGGTTTCCTGCTGATGGTTCCTGGAGAGTGCATTGGGAGAACGGAGGTTTCGATTTTACGAAACTCTGATACTAAAACGAAGCTGGACCACAGTAATTGATACGGGAGGGTTGAGGCCCAGTTATCCTCGCCCACCGGAGACTCGTTTAGTGAGACGCTGAAGGAGACAAAAGCAATGAACAGATCAAGCCTGGTCCGGGTGTTGACCACTGCGTTTGGAATAATTGTCTGGTTAACGAGTCAGTCGTCTGGACACGGGCAAACGATACCGCGTCCCGACTTAGTTGCCGCCAGGCGAACTAACAGCCAAGTTGACGCGCACAAACTGAATACAAAGAATCCTGACGCACCTTCGCCAGTCGAACTCAATTGGCTTGATCGCAGTGGCCCGGGTGTGAGCTCAGGTGTGAGTTTTGGCGTGCCATGGCCGCGCGGCTCGGTCACGAAGGAACAGACTTTTGCTCTCACCTCGACGAATGGTCAAACCCTGCCACTACAAACCTGGCCACTGGCCTACTGGCCCGATGGGTCAATCAAGTGGAGTGGGTTCGCCACCGTCGCAAGTCCCCAGAGTACAAACGGCACTGGCGGATTCAAGTTATCCGCTGGCCCGGTCAGCGCGCCGGCTGGTCCCGCCGTCCAGGTCAAGCAGAGCGACACAGGCTATGAGATCGATACGGTCCGGCTAAAGGTCCGAATCATGAAGTTTGGAGCGGCTGTTATCGAGTCGATGATGGTGGATGGTCGTGAAGTTGCTCGTGACGGCAAGCTCGTTTGCATACTGCAGGAAGGCCCTGACGGCGATCCGCTTAACTCCCCGCCCAGGGAAGAATTCATCAGCGCTGTCCACAAAATAACCGTGGAGCAGTCTGGGCCGGTTCGGGCGGTGGTCAAGTTTGAAGGAGTGCACAAGGGATTGCAGCGAGGCCGCGAATGGCTGCCGTTCGTGGTGCGTCTTTATTTTTATGCCGGTGAGGAAAATGTGCGCATGGTCCACTCGATCGTCTACGACGGAGACGAGAGTAAGGATTTCATTCGCGGTGTTGGAGTTGTCTTCTCAGTTCCTTTGCGCGAGCAGATACACAATCGCCACGTCCGGTTCTCAGGGGAGGGTCGCGGCCTCTGGTCGGAGCCGATTCAACCGATGATCGGTCGCGGGGGACGTTTTGTCGCCAACCCTGCTGGCGGTGCAGATGTTTATCCGGATCAGATCGCCGGCAAACGCGTGCCGAACAAAGAGCAGTTCGATACGCGAGGACAGACATTGCTGTCAGATTGGGCTGTCTGGGACGACTTCAAATTAGTGCAGCCAAACGCCGATGGCTTCACCATCGTAAAGCGCACCAACGCGCAGAGTGCCTGGATTCCTGCCGGCGCCGGACAGCGCGGTTCGGGACTGGTCTTTGCGGGCGACGTTAGCGGCGGCCTCGGAGTGAGCCTGAAAAACTTTTGGCAGTCCTACCCCGCAGCTTTGGAAGTGCAGAAAGCCAGCACTGGGTTGGCGGAGTTGACCGTCTGGATGTGGTCTCCTGATGCTCCGGGAATGGATATGCGTCACTACGACACCAAGCCTCACGGTCTGGAATCTGTCTATGAAGACGTGCAACTGGGATTCAGTACCCCACACGGTGTTGCGCGCACCAGTGAGCTGACCCTCTTTCCGAGCAGTAGTGTTCCTGCCAAGGAAGACACTGTTCGCATGGCGCAAGTGGGACGCCAGCCGCCATTGTTGGTTAGCACTCCGAAGTATTTGCACTCAGTGCGCGTCTTTGGTTTCTGGAGTTTGCAAGATCGTTCGACCCCGTTCAAACAGGCGATTGAAGATCAGCTTGATGGCGCCATTGCTTACTATCAAAAGGCGATCGAACAGCACAACTGGTATGGCTTTTGGGACTACGGCGATGTTATGCACTCCTACGATGAGAATCGCCATGTGTGGCGGTATGACCTCGGAGGAATGGCCTGGGACAACTCCGAACTCGGAACTGACATGTGGCTTTGGTATAGCTTCCTGCGCACGGGCCGGGCGGACATTTTTCGGATGGCAGAAGCGATGGCGCGTCATACCGGTGAGGTCGACACTTATCATCTCGGCCGGTTTGCCGGACTTGGATCGCGTCACAATGTGCGCCACTGGGGTTGCGGCGCCAAGGAGGCGCGCATCAGTCAAGCTGCCTACCGTCGTTACTATTATTACCTCACGACTGATGAACGCACCGGAGATGTGATGCGCGAGGTGGTGAACGCGGACTACAAGGTTGCGGAAGTTGATCCGATGCGCATCGCTTCGCCGATCACCGAGGCCGAGAAGAAATATCCGGCGCGCGTGCGTGGCGGCCCAGATTGGCTGGCCTTCATCGGCAACTGGATGACTGAATGGGAGCGTACGGGAGATACCAGATGGCGAGACAAGATTTATGCGGGGATGGACTCTATCAGTCAGATGCCTTACTGGTTTCGTTCGGGGAAGAATTTACTATTCGGCTACGATCCCGCGACCGGCAAACTCCATACGCTTACCGACGAAGTTGGCGACTATAACTTGACCACCATCATGGGCGGCGGCGAAGTTGTCTTCGAACTCAACGAGTTGGTTGATCACGAAGGCTGGCAAAGAGCCTGGCTGCAATACACCAGGCTCACCGATGCACCGGGTGAAGTCGTAACCAAAGATAAGCTCACGGGAGTGGAAGGCGCTGATGCCGCCTACGCTCGTCCCGATCGGCTAGCGGCTTACGCTTACCTGAAGACCAGGAATCCAGCATTTGCACAGAAGGCCCTGACCGCATTAACCACAACGCGCCGAGGCAGTCCTGGTTATGCGACCCGGAGAATCGAAGGGTCGGAAGCGTTAAATCCGCTCGATGAAGCTCCGCGCGTCTCAACCAATACCGCGGCGCAATCGAGCCTGGTCGCAATTGAGTTGCTCGAGATGTGCGCCGACCAACTGCCTAAGACCATGCCTCCTCGGAGTACGGAGAGGGTAGTCCGCCAGTGAGGCGCTGAAATATGCGAGTAAGGTGTCTTGCTGCTCTGTTCGTTACGCTGGTCGTCGTCTGGTTAGGCCTCGACTGCCGTATGCCACGCGCGAAGGCAGCTGCTCTAACCGCCGGCCGGCATGGTTTCAAGTTTGACTTCGGGCCGGGGACGGTAGCGCCAGGGTACATCCCTGTCATTTCCGATCAGTTCTACACCAGGGAGCGCGGCTTTGGATTCGAGCCCGGTGCGAAAGTCTCCTGCCTTGATCGTGGCGGAAAGGATCCAGTGCGCCGCGACTTTTGCACTAGCGATAAACCTTTTTATTTTTCTGTCGCCCTGCCCGAAGGAAACTACAGAGTCACGGTGACGCTTGGTGATGCTCAGGGTGAATCGTCCACTACTGTCAAAGCCGAACTGCGCCGGCTCGTTCTGGAGAGGGTGAAAACAGCGCCTGGGAAATTTGTCACCCGAAGCTTTGTGGTGAACATACGAACGCCGCAAATCGGTTCGAGTGCTGAAGTAAAGCTGAAAGACAGGGAGAAGACAACTGAAGTTTGGTCCTGGGACGAGAAGTTGACGCTCGAATTTAATGACACGCGACCCTCTATTGCCGCACTGGAGTTCATTAAGGTGGACAACATTCCGACTGTGTTTCTATTGGGAGACTCCACCGTTTGTGACCAACCGCGTGAGCCATACAATAGTTGGGGTCAAATGCTTCCACGGTTTTTCAAATCCGGCATCGCCGTAGCAAACCACGCGGAGTCGGGTGAGTCGGTACGCAGCTCGCTGACTGCCGGACGGCTCGACAAAGTGCTTAGTCTCATGAAACCTGGCGACTATCTTTTCATTCAGTATGGGCACAATGACGAGAAGGAGAAGGGCGAAGGAGTCGGAGCCTTCACTACTTACAAGGCTGACTTAAAGCGATTTGTGATTGCCTCACGGAAACTGGGTGGCATTCCAGTGCTGCTAACGCCGGTGCAACGCCGAACGTTTGACGAGAACGGGAAAATTACCAATTCGCATGGCGACTATCCCGAGGCTGTGCGCCGGCTGGCCCAGGAAGCAAGGGTGCCACTGATCGATTTGCACGCGATGAGTACGATCTTCTACGAAGCGCTGGGGCCGGAAAGATCCAAGCTTGCGTTCAAGGATGGCGATGGCACCCATCACAACAACTACGGAAGCTATGAGTTGGCCAAGTGCGTCGCGGCTGGGATCAAAGCGAATAGGTTGCGGATCGCGAAATACCTGGTGCGGGACTTTCCTGAATTTGATCCGCGCCGGCCCGATCCGTTGAAGAATGTCCGAGTACCACCCAGTCCGGCCCCTTGAACCCGTTCAACCTCTTCACTGGGACCGCGGGCGTCTCGCCCGCCTCAAGCAGCGCCTCCAATCAATGTGAGTAAACTTTTCAATAAATACTGCATGGCATTCAACGTTGAGGCGGGCGGGACGCCCGCGGTCCCAGTGAAGAGCCAGCTCGTTTTATTGGACGTTAAGGCTTTGGAAGACTTTCCCGATAAGTCTTGGCTCCGGTTAGGTGGACCTCAGAGCAACACCGCTGGAGCTGGCTTAACCCGAATCTCAACAAACTTCGAACCCAGCCTCGGATGAGTGCCCACCAATCTAATGATTCCAGGCGACTGCTTAGTCTTGATCCATACGGCTCCCACACCACCAAACAACGAAAATGGGTTCTCACCAATGATCTCACCTGGGCCAGTGATAGTCAGAGCTATTGCGGCGTTGGCTAACGGACGCACCGCACCATATTCGTCGGTCACTTTCAGAACTAGCCGTGTGGCATCGATTCCGTCCCCAACTAATTCCAAATCGTCAGGTTCCACCAGTAGTTGGCGATCGGCTCCACGGCCCGAAAGCATTTTCGTAACCACTTTCTTGCCGTCGATGTAGCCCTCGAGTTTCAAGTCGCCCCAGCCTTTTCCAATTCCGTCGCGGATGTTGGTTACAAATGGCGGGTATTTGAGGTGCGGAAAGGCTTTTTTGTCAGGGTCAACATCAGCCACCAGCCGGTCGCCAATGAAGATCTTCAGGTGATCACAGTTCGATGAAACCATCGCGACGTTAAAGCTTTCGTCCCGATCTCCACGCGACCAGTCAAAGGCCGGTTCCAGGACAATCTCTTCTTTCGGATCACACTGCGATTTGTAGAAGCCGCCCGCGGGTTTGAGAATGCGAAAGATATCAGCGACGCCGTGGAAGCAGATGCGATCGCTGGAGCAGAAGTTCGAGTGGGTATTGTAATCGAAAGCACACCAGCCCAGTCCGCCCGCATATTTCTTGTCAGATCCCAACTGATTATGTACGCGAGCGTGACGCATCGCATGCTCTGTGATGCGCTCAACATTGTCATTTCGCTTAGTCGGGTACATGTGGCCGATGAACTCGGTGTTGAAGTAGAGCGGATGATTCGGCGGCCTTAGAGGAATCTGAAAGTCGTTCATCGTGTAAACATCTTCCAGTCGTTCCGATTCATACCGGTAACGCACGCCACCGGTCTGACGCGAGTCGTCCAGCGAATGAGCCAGCTGATTGGTGCGCGTGTAAAAGTCGTGATCGTCTCGCGACTCGTTTACGCGAACGCCCCAGAGAATAATCGACGGGTGATTCCAGTCGCGCCTGATCATTGTTTCCACATATCCCACCGAAAGATCTTTCCACTGCCGATCGCCGATGTGTTGCCAGCCCGGGATTTCTTCGAAGACCAGCAGACCCAGTTCATCGCAAGCGTCGAGGAAGTGTGGGGACTGAGGATAGTGCGAAGTGCGGACTGTGTTGCATTTTAGCTCTTGCTTCAAGATCAACGCGTCGCGGCGTTGGACGCGTGCGGGCATTGCCTGGCCGACGTAGGGAAAGGTCTGGTGTCGGTTCAACCCCCGCAGCTTGAGGTGTTTCCCATTGAGATAAAAGCCGTCTTCCCTGAAGCCCGCCTCGCGAAAGCCGAATCGCGTTACATATTCATCGATCAATTTGTTACCCGAGTGCAGCCTAACGTGAACCTTGTAAAGCTTGGGATGATCCAGGTCCCACAACTCGAACGGACGAAGGTTCCTCAACGAAAGATCGTAGTGCGGTGCTCGGTTTGGGGGAATGTCGGCGGTCGTTACCGCTAGAATGTGATCGCCGTCACGCAGCTCCGCTACCAGAGTAACCGGTCTGGCTAAATTGTCTGGACTGCTCAGGAAACAACGAACGTCAAGACCGCCATCGCTCTTTAGTACGTTCACCGGCTTCGCGAAGACGTTTTCGATGAACGTGTCGGAGACTGCTCGCAGTTCGACATCGCGATATATACCGCCAAATGTCAGATAGTCGATTTCACCACCGAAGGGTGGGATGTCCTTCCGCTCGGTCGAGTCGACCTCGACGGCCAGAACGTTATCTCCTTTCCAGTTGAGGTTGCTTGTCAGCTCAAAGGAAAACGGGGTGTAGCCGCCGCGGTATTCCCCCAAACGTCTTCCGTTAATGCTTACCGTGGCTGCCGTCATAACCCCGCCGAAATCGACGAATACGCGTTTTCCCCGCAGAGTGATCGGTAGTTTGAAGTGACGGCGGTAAAGAGAAATGAACTGATAGTCCTTGTCGTCGAAGCCATGCCAGGGAAGCAGTTTGTTGGTATGAGGGATCGTGACCCGCGCGAAACGCCTGTCATCGAATGTCGGGGCTGACCCGTTTGGGTCTATTCGGTCGCTATATAGCCAGTTTTGATTAAGCGGAAAGATTTGCCTGGCGGACTGGCGAGAGACTGGCGACTGAGCGCTAACCTCCACTTGAAACTGTGGTAACAAGGTGAGACCCGCCAGTCCCGCGCCGGTTGTTTTCAAAAAATCACGCCGCGGCAGGGGCGGCGAAAGTTTTCTTTTCATTCCATCTCCCACGGTTGCGTCGGCTGTCAGAGAAGACCGAAGAGAAAGCATTCAGAACTCTGCAAAGGGGCATGGCATTGCTAAGCCCGAAAGCGAAGTTGGTTGGAACCTCACTCCTCGTAGTTCCGCTTCGTCGAGGCTTCGGCCCACTTCGATAATAAGTGTTTGGGTTAACCGATTAACGGACTTATTATAATCACACCTGCGGATTTTTCGCTGAACAATTTCCGGAAGGATTTGACGGATGAATTGCGCTGGCGTCTCAGCGTTTCCATCCGTCTGCGCTTTGTTGAAGACTTGAAGCCGAGAGGGATAAAGCGGCATCCATTGTCCGGGTACCCGCCTAAGAAGTCGGCCCGTTGTTGTTGAGGAAGATGAGCGAGAGATGCACACACCAACCGCACTAACTTTGTTGCTCCTCTCAGCGTGCGCTTTCGTTGCGCCAGTGGCCGGTCAGGCTACATTTCCACTTGGCCCAAACGGTCTCCCTGCCTGGGTGAAGCAAGTTGGAGCTCGTCGGTCGCCAAAGGCGCGCCGGCTGTATTCAGCCAATGCCTTTGGAGCCGTTGCTGACGGTGTCACAAACTCTACTCGCGCAATTCAAAACGCAATTGATACCTGCGCGAGAGCCGGTGGCGGAGTCGTTAGCTTCAAGCCAGGAAACTACGTTACCGGGGCGGTCTTTCTGAAGGACAACGTTCACTTGCTCGTTGATCGCGGCGTTACTCTGCTCGGCAGCCAGGAAGATGCAGATTACCCGTCAATATGGACGCGAGTGGCGGGGATCGAGATGAACTGGCCCGCCGCGTTGATCAACATAAACGGCCAACGTAACGTGAAGATTTCCGGTGGCGGCACTATTGACGGTCGCGGAGAGAAATGGTGGGCCAAATATTGGAAACTGCGACTTGAGGATTATGAGCCGCGAGGTTTGCGTTGGGCGTCTGACTACGACGCGGAGCGTGTGCGACTCATGGTCGTGTGGAAGTCGTCTGAGGTTACAGTGGAAAACCTGAGCTTGAAACGGTCTGGTTTCTGGACCGTCCAGATTGTTTATTCGGACCATGTAACGGTCGACGGCATTAGGATCAGCGACAACAAAGGTCCGAGCACTGATGGCGTTGACATTGACTCTTCCAGCTATGTGTTGGTTCAGAATTGCGACATCGACAACAATGACGATGATATTTGCCTCAAAGCCGGGCGTGATTCTGACGGGCTCCGCGTTAACCGTCCCACCGAATACATTGTGATCAGGCAAAACACTATCAGGTCCGGTGGCGGCGTGATTTCTTTCGGAAGTGAAACTTCAGGCGGAATACGTAACGTAGTTGCCTATGATAACCGGGGGATCGGTACTAACGAGGGCATACGGTTCAAGTCTGCCAAAACGCGCGGTGGCTACGTCTCGGACATCCTCATCCGCGGGCTCCATCTGACTAACGTCCCCCTGCCGTTCACGTTTACCTTAAACTGGAATCCGAGTTACAGCTACGCGACCATCCCCAAAGAGATGCAGGACGTGCCGAGGCACTGGCAAGTGCTAAACACGCCGGTTTTGCCTCCCGAACGCGGCCTCTGTGAATTTCGCAACATCACAATTGAAGACGTGCAGGTTATCGGCGCGCGGCAGGTGTTTTCCGTCAGCGGCTTGCCGGAAAAGGTGATACACAATGTCAAGTGGACCAATGTTACCGCTGAGGGAGAGAAAGCCGGCGTCATCGAACACGCGCGGGACTGGACCATGGAGAACGTCAAGCTTCAAACACGGGACGGCCTGGAGGTTCGAACTTCAAACAACGTGAACGTGGACACGCCCTCTGTTGTAAAACAGTGAACTTGGCCAGGAATTATTAGTTTGAAGATCGCGAATTTGGAAGTGCAACAGAACATTGCTTGCCGCTCCGCCCCAGCGGGGCGAGATGTTTATAGTCTGGCAATCTTCCTTATTCCGAGCTCCGCAGGAGCGCAACCGCTTTTGCCTGTCTCAGCGGAGGTTTCCGCTGTCGGGTTTCGCTCCTAACGGAGCGAGATCTTTGGCGTCGCTAGTGAGCTATAAACATCTCGCTCCTCTGGAGCAAATACGAACTCAACTGGTGGAGTAACCCAAATGAAACAAATGATGGCGCCACTTAAAGCGTTCATCTTGGTTGCGAGTCTTTTGCTGTTTCTGGGCATCACGTCGCCGGCGCAGAGTCGCCGAGAGGTGCCAATGGATGCTGATTGGCGGTTCACCCTTGGCGATCCGGTTGACGCCGAGAAAATCAAATTCGACGACGATGAGTGGCGCCTGCTCGACGTCCCCCATGATTGGAGTATTGAAGGTCCCTTTAGCGAAAAAAATCCAGCCGGGGGAGCGGGCGCCTTTTTACCAGCCGGAGTCGGCTGGTATCGCAAACACTTCAATCTGTCTGCAGCTGATGCGCGGCGTCGCGTCTTCATAGAGTTCGACGGGGTGATGGCCAACAGCGATGTTTGGATCAACGGCTTTCATCTCGGCGCGCGCCCTTACGGTTACGTAGGCTTTCGTTACGAGCTTACGGGCCACCTCAACTTTGGCAAAGTCCCAAACATGATTGCGGTGCGAGCGGACAACTCTCGGCAGCCGGCATCTCGTTGGTATTCCGGCGCGGGCATCTACCGTCACGTGCGGATGGTGATTACCGATCCCGTTCACATCGATCATTGGGCTACGTTCGTGACCACGCCGCGAGTTGATGCTGACCGTGCAACCGTGCTCGTGCAGAGTACAGTTGTGAACCAGTCGGACTCAGATCGCGAAGTGGTTTTGGAAATCACTCTGGTTGGACCTGATGGTCGCGCCCGACGGACAGTGACTACCAAACCGCAGGCGGTTGCTGAAAAAGGCTCAAGCGACTTTAGTCAGGACATCGAGATCAAGAACCCGCAGCGCTGGGATATCGATCAGCCAGTAACTTATAAGGTGTTGGTGAAGGTATTGGCAGGGACTATGACGTTGGATCAGGAGACAGTCTCTTTTGGCATTCGCGAGTTTCACTTCGCAGCCGCGACCGGGTTTTGGCTTAATGGCCGCAACTTCAAGATTAAGGGAGTCTGTCTACATCACGATGGCAGTGCCTTTGGCGCGGCTGTTCCGTTGCGTGTCTGGGAACGCCGTCTTGAAATATTGCGAGCGTTGGGAGTAAACGCGATTCGCACCGCACATAACCCACCTGCCCCGGAGTTTCTGACTCTCTGCGATCGTATGGGATTCCTGGTGATGGACGAAGCCTTCGATAGTTGGACTGTGGCAAAGAACCCTTACGATTACCATCTCTATTTCAACGAATGGTCAAAGATCGACACACGCGACATGGTACGCCGCGACCGCAACCACCCGAGCATTGTTGTTTACAGCGCGGGTAACGAAATCCGCGACACGCCAAATGCTGAACTCGCCAAGAGGATCCTCAGCGGCTTCCTGGAGGTTTTCCACCAGAGTGATCCCACGCGTCCGGTGTCACAAGGGCTCTTTCGGCCAAATGTCAGTCATGACTACGACAACGGATTGGCTGACCTGCTGGATGTTGTTGGGCAAAACTATCGTGAGAATGAAATCCTGGCGGCCCATCGGCAGAAGCCGACGCGCAAGATCCTCGGCACGGAAAATACCCATGATCGCAACGCGTGGCTGGCGTTGCGAGACAACGCTCCTTATGCCGGGCAGTTTCTCTGGAGCGGGATTGACTACCTCGGCGAGTCGCGCTCATGGCCGGGATTTGCTTTTCCTTTCGGCCTGCTCGATCGCACCGGCACCCCGCGGCCCCGAGCCTATGAACGCCAGAGTTGGTGGAGTGACCAACCTATGGTCCACATTACTCGGCGGGTTGCACCTCGACCGTTGGCGCCAACTGACCCCGGCTATGAACCTGACCAGCGGCGTGTGCAAGTTTTATTTTCCGATTGGACGCCGCAGAACCTTACACCACATGACGAGACCGTTGAGGTCTATAGCAACTGTGATGAAGTTGAACTCTTTCTCAACGGCAAATCCATGGGGTCCAAACGGCTCCCACTCGACGCCTCGCCACGAGCGTGGATAATCCCCTTCGAAACTGGCTCATTGAAGGCTGTGGCGAAGAATCGCGGCCAGGCTGTGGCGACCCATGAACTACGAACTGCGGGCAGACCCGCGAAAATCATACTCACGTCCGATCGGCGCACGGTTGCGCCTGTCTGGGACGATGTCGCGTACATCACCGCGAAAATAGTGGACAGGAATGGCGTGCTGGTGCCGACGGCCAACCATCTCGTCGTTTTCAAAGTAACCGGCCCCGGCGTAGTTGCCGCTGTCGACAGTGGTGACAACTCAAGCCACGAACCATTCCGGTCGTCCCAGCGTCGCGCCTACCTGGGCCTTTGCTTCGCCATGGTAAAGACGAAAGTTCAAGGCGCGCGGATCACGATCAATGCGTCCGCTGCCGGCCTGGCGAGTGGATCCGTAACCATCACTGCGACCAGTTCACTCAACGTGCGCCACTAATGAATTGCGGTCCGCAACGGTCGCTGTTTCCGGGGAAGTAACGCCGAAGGCGTTGGCTAATGTCAGCCCAGGGTTCGCTTTGAAACCCTGGGCTCAAAAAAGGGAGCGAGGAGATTCTTCGCAACCCTGAAAGGGGTTGCGCGTCTGTGCGCTTAGCAAGTGCCGTCGCAACTCCTTCAGAGTTGCGACTATCCGGAATGAAATGTGTTTTCCCCAGGGTTGCCAAGAGCGCAACCCTGGGCTGGAATTGGCGAACGCTTTCAGCGTTACTTATTGGCCGCTAACATCGGTCATCGGGATTTGAGTCAGTAACTGTCTCATCTGTTTCACAATCTGGGAGTAAGCCGGATCTCCTGCGAGATTCTTCAGTTCCAGCGGATCATTTGAGTGGTCCATAAGCATTTCACCTGCCTTGCCATCCTCCCACCAAACGTAATGCCAGCGTTCGGTGCGAACTGATTTGCCGAGTTTTCCCTGATAGAGAACTACGCTGAAAGCCGGGTGATCCCAGGCAGCGTTTGGACGTCGCAGCAGCGAAGCCAAACTGTGCCCTTCGAGCTTGTCGGGTAGCTTGTATGGTTGGGGCAAGCCGCACAATTCAACGAGGGTTGGATAAAGATCGAGAAGTCCCACCGTTCGCCGACTGACGCCGGCCTTGCCTCCCGGAATCGCCACGATCAAAGGCACGCGCGTCGCCACTTCAAAAAGGGAATATGCTTTAGACCATCTGCCTTTCTCTCCCAGATGGTAGCCGTGATCTCCCCAGAACATGATGATGGTGTTCTCACGAAGCTTTAAGCGGTCGAGCGCGTCAATTACACGTCCAACCTGGGCATCCATGAAGCTGACGGATGCGTAGTAAGCGCGAATCATTTCGCGCGCTGCAGCTGGTGACGCTTCGCGACCAATGAAGAGGTCAGTGTTGCGGCTCGCTATAGAGATCTCCGGAAATCCTGGCGGCACTGTCGGCCGAGTTGCGAAGTCCGGAGGCAAGGGAATCTTCTCAACATCGTAGAGATCAAAGAACTTCTTTGGAGCCTCCGGCGGACTATGTGGCTTAACCGAACCGATCGCCAGAAAGAACGGCTGGTCCTTGTATTGTTCCAGAAGCTCGATCGCGCGAGTGGCCATCAGGTAGTCACCATTTGTCTCGCCGTTGCCTTCGAGCACGACGATGCGGTCCGAGTGCGCGGTGCGTTCCGCGCTGTCAGGATTTACGGGAGGCCGCCGTGCCCCGGTGAAGTTGCGAGCTTCACCGCCAACCGTCCATGCATCCGTGTCGTCAATTCCACCATGAAAGATCTTGCCGGAGCGAAGGGTTACATAACCATTGGCCTTGAAATGCTGGGGCAGGGAAACGAACTCGGGATGCAACGCGCGGAAGTAGAGTTCGTTGTTCATCACGCCGGTTTGAGTTGGATAACGCCCCGTAAGCAATGAAGTCCGAGACGGATTGCAGAGCGGATACTGCGTGTAAGCACGGTCGAACCTGATGCCCTGAGAAGCGAGCTTATCTATGTTCGGCGTCTTGACGATCGGGTTGTCATAACAGCCGAGCGCCGGTCTTAGATCGTCCGAGGCGATCACGATCACGTTGTACTTTGGCTTTGCTGCCGGGGCAGTGTCGTTCGCTAGCGGGGCTGAGATGAAGCTGCTGCCCAACAAAGCGAGCAGGCAAATATAACTCAGCGGCAATCGGACTCTCATTGCTCACCTCGAGATTAAGCGGATTGGCCCGAACAAGCCGGAAGTAACCGCTTGCACTTTTTCCATTTCCTGGGGTTGGAAACGTTCGCCATATCGCAAATTAAGTAAACGATAATCCGGCAAGCTGTGCCCGGCCATGTAATTGATTGCGGTGTTGCTGACCTCTACTCGAATCTTATTTGCGCCCGGCCGCAGCAAGCTGGTGATTTCGAGTGAATAGGGCGGACACCAGACCGAACCGGCGCGTTGGTCGTTGACATAAACTACCGCCGCCTCGCGGATTGGTCCTTCAAACATAACCTGCATCCCGGCCCGGCTGGGTTGCGATTCGTTTGCGCGACCTTCGCCGAAGTCGAGGCTCAAGCGCTGTTTCTGCTTCAACCGGCTGCCGGGAACGGTGACCTCTCGTTCATAGGCAGCAACACCCGAGAAGTACCGCGTTTCTTCCTCGTCCGTCCATGAGCGGAGTTTATCCATTTGCACTACCGGACCACCCGACCCGAAAGAAACACGCCAGCCTGTGCTCAAGTCAATCGGCTCCTGGGCTAAGGATGCACTAACAATCTGCGAACCTGCCAGAGTACGCTTAGTGAAAACCAGAACGCGCGAGCCATAGGGTTCTAGATCAAGCGCGACTGTAGTAGTACCGGGGACCTGTGCGTAGACCTTTGCAGGCGTAACAATGCCGGTGAAAGGGTTCCACCATTCCGGCTTCAGGCCTTGCTGGCGAAAGTTGGCGGTCACAATCTGATGTGCGTTAGAAGTGTTAGCGAGGAAATAAATTTCTGCATCAGCGGTGCTGCGATGAACGAAGCCGATTTCAGAGGCCGCCGCTGAGAATGCAACATCTGGTCGCAGCGCGCCGAGTAGCTTGGTACCGAGTTGGGCCTCGTCTTCAACAAAGTGGGCCGGGGCCGACGGATCTTTGAACAGCCGTTTCGAGATGTCGAGCACTTGATTCGTTTCGGCCTCAGTCGCCTTGAGGCCCGGCGCAAGCAGGGGTGTTCGACGTGTAGCAATCAAAATACCGCCGCCGCGCACGAACTCTTCAAACTTGCGGTAGGTGTCAATCGGAATGCGTTCCACATAGGGAAGAACCACGATTCGATACTTGTTTCCACCTAAGATCAACGAGTCTTTCTCAACGCTACCAACCTGCCTCAGAGAGTCGTCGTCAAAGAAGTCGAGGTTGTAGCCAGACTCGAGTATGCCGGGGATCACATTCGGTCCCACTTGCTCGCGCAACACCTCGATCATATGAACATTGCCATTGCTAAAGTGCGCCCAGGCGTCATCGTTGGGCAGATACAGGGCCACGTCGTTAGCCGGTTGCCCTTGCCGCAACAAATAACTGAGCCGTTGGAGATACAAAGCAACATCCGGCATGACAGGCCACCAGGGATTCTTCTCGTTGTAGACTCCCGAAGCGTAGAAACGCCAGCCTGGATATTCAACGCCGGGCGCCGTGTAAGGCCAGCCGTGGCCGATCAGTTGATTGATCCCTTGCAGGAAGTGACGGTCAGCCTCTGCCTTCATATCCAACGGCGTTGCGCGAAAAGCAGGCGAGTGGAGCCAGGTCCACGTTTCTGAAGACGTCACTGGACGACCGTACAAATGGTTTGCCGAAGAAGCCCACCTTGCGGCGCGCAAGGTCTTCCACTGTGAACCTTCACCTTCGCTTATATCGTCATGAGCGTTGCTCGAAATAGTTGCCGCGGGAACGCCGTAATTCTGAACGCGAAATCGAGTTCCATTCCTCTTTGACCACTCGTGCATGGGCGCGAGAAAACGCTCATTGATTAATTCCGTCAGTGTCAATCCCCAATCGCGACGGATCTTGCTGGTTTCCGAACCGATGTCGATAACCAGTGCCGGCAGAAGAGGTTTGAGGTCGTAGCCTCGCCGCTTTTTGAACTCATCAAGGAGGTCAGGCGTCCAGTCGTGACCATAGGCTTCGAGGCTATCGCAGAAGATCGCGTAAGGACGGGGTGAGTCCTTCGAATCAAAAGCCTGCATCAGACGGTCGCCGACATTCTTCAAGTAATTATCGGTAGCTGTGCGGTCGAGGTGACTAAGTACGAAGCCTTCGGACCCGACCGCCGGACGTTTGACCTGCATCCCCGTCCGACTGGAAATAAAAAAGAGCACATCATGCGCACCCTTCAGTCCCTCCGGAAGCCAGACTGCTCCGTCTTTGATTTCAGTGATCTCACGCAGGCTTTCCTGGGCAATGCCTTCCGCTTGGGTGCGGGCCAGAAAGACCGCCAGCAATTTTTCGCCAATACCAATGTCCGGCACTTTGATGCGTCGCGAACCCTCAACGGCCTTCACTCGCTCGTAGCGCAGTTTTCCAGCAGCATCACTGAGCGGAACGAACGGTCCACCAAATGGCCAACCACTGCCGAGCGTCAGGTCAAAGCGTAGCCCTAGCTCTCGGGCTTTGCTCGATGTGAAACGCAGTGCGTCGATGAATTCGTCCGAGAGGAAGGGCAAAGTCCTAATACCTGCGGCCGCATCATCAAGAACAACTGGATAGACCGGTTGAACCTCGAAACCTCCGATGCCACCTTCCTTCATTAGTCGTAGCTCGCGCTCGATTTCAGGTTTCGTGACAGCTGGACCGAACCACCACCAGCGCATCATGATTCGCGAATCGCCAGGGGGGCGGAGGAACGAAATCTGTAGATCATCGACTGGGGCCGCCGAAACCGTCTCGACGGTAAGCAGCGCAAATGAGATCAGGATAGCAACAATGGTCAGCAGCGTAACCAATGCCCTGGAAAATCGTTCATCTTCCTGTAGTGGAGAAAATTGTAGTTTGTTTTTCATCCGTTGAGGTTCTCTGCGTCTCCGCGCGATATTGCGGACTAGCAAATTCTAGCTAGAGACACAGAGAACACCGAGACAGCCGAAAGAAAACCTCAGTAAACAGTTAGTCCGACTAGAAAAAGACTTTCACACCGAACTGAATATATCGCGGTTGCGAGAACGCCGAATTGAGCGCTCCGAAGTTTGGGTCGTAAGCCTGACGCAAGCGGAAGAGCTTGAGCCCCTCCAGAGTGGTTATGTCAAAGGCGTTTGGATTTGTGGTGGCGAAACCCTCTGGAATTGGCACGTGGAAGAAATTCAAGGGTAGCGCTCCAGTGGCTTGGCCTGTAAATGGTGGAATTCTGCTGTTGTTAATGAGCGCGTTGACCTGTGCCAGAGTAGCAGTTCGCCCGGGGTTGGCCGCTAACCACGCGTTGATGTCCGCCTGGGCCAGTAAGGCCTCGTTGGGAAGGCCACCAAAAGCAGGAGGAGTGTTGCCTGTATTTGTATAGCGGAAGTTTGGGTGGTTAAAGGCGTTAATGAAGTCCACTCTAAACTGAAGCCGCTGCTTACCTTCTTTACTAAAGGGAAGGGCAAAACTCTTCTGGAGAGAAAAATCAAAATACTCCTGCATTGGTGAGCGCACATCCAGGGTTCTGGGTGCGTTGCCCAGGGATCCCTTTGACGGGCGCATGAACGCCGCCGGATTGATATACGGCTCGCAGAGTGAACCTATCGAGCAGGAACTGGAATAGCGCGGATTCTTTAACGGAACCCCCGGCACAATGTCTAGCCGGATCGCGCGATTGGTACCGCCAAGACGGTTCGTGTCAGTAATGATCGGAATGTAAGGTTGTCCGCCTTGTAAACGGATCAAGCTGGACAAGCTCCAACCACCCACCAGTGCGTTCACCACCTTCGGAGCGTCGCTCAAGAGCCACCGTCCCTTCCCAAACGGCAAGTCATAAACAGCGGTAGCGCTGAAGTTGTGCTTGATGTCGAAGGTTGAGATGGAGCGGTCAGCACTACGAGGCAAGCCGTAAGACACCTGCTGCCCGAGAGTTGTGGGAGTCGCCAGGACCCGCGTGTCCGGACTGGCATCAGAAGCATCGTCTATTGATTTGCCGAAGGTGTAGTTTGCCGTAAAACTGAGACCCTGGCTAAAGCGACGCTGCACATCTATGTAGGCAGCGTGACGGATGCTGTTGGCTGAGGGATCAAAGTAACGCAGGAGATTGTTGAACCCAAAGTATGGGCTCCCCACGCTGTTGCGTTGGATAGCAACAACTGCGCCGAGCAAATTCCTCCGGCCCAGCGGATCGTTGAAGGCTGTTTCCGCGTTTAGGTTCTGGGCTTCCAACGACTCGACGAAGCCAATGTTTTTTGGATTGATGTTTACAAATGGCATGTACAAGTGCGTGCCCTTGTTACCAACATAAGCAACCTCAACTACTGTGTTCTTGAAGAGCTCAAGTGACATTGAAAGGTTCCAGTTTTGCGCGTAAGGAATCTTGCCGCTTCCCTCAGCATTGATCGCAAATCCGGGGGTGCCAAGACTGTTCAGGAAAACCAGGCCCTCGGCATCGGTTCCCAAAGTGGCATCTATTGATCCGCCCGAAATAAACGGCGCATTACCAGATAAGCGAACGGGGAGTCCCGGGTTGGGCGTACCTCCGGCCGTCGAACCAGCAAGAAGCGTTGACACGCCTGTGAACGCACCAAAGTCAGGATTTGGCAGACGGTTATTTCCGGTGAGCGTTGCGTGCGATATCCCATAACCGCCGCGCACGACCAGAGCACGGTCCTCGGCCCACTTGAAAATCTTCGGACTCCACGCGAAGCCGAAACGAGGTTCAAAGCCCAGGTAGTCAACCGGAGTCAGGTAGCGTGAGCGGCCTCCTCGACCGGCGAAGGCAAACGCCGGGATGGTAATTGTGGTTGGGACAGTGCTCGGAATCGGAGCCGTAGTGGCAATACCCAGGCCGGTAGCTGTGGCGCGACGTTGTGCATCAGTCAGCGTCACCGTTTGGGTGATGTCCGTCCGGAATGATCCCTGCAAGTCGTGTTTCTCCACTCGTGGAAATTGCAGTGCATACCGTAATCCCAGGTTAACGGTCAGATTTGGACGCACCTTCCAGTCGTTTTGTACAAAAGCTGAGCCGCTCCTCCAGCGGTAGTCATAGTTCAGAAGCAGCGGTCGTACCTGGACGGTGTTTGGCACTCCCAAAAGTAAACTCGCGAGATTGTTGCCGCCGTTGCCCACTCCAGTGCCGCGGTTGTCGCTGGTATTCACCACCCGAAATTCCCATCGTCCCCCCGAGGCGCCAAAAAACGGAATCACGTTGAGCCGCGCATCGTTGAGGTCGACACCGAATTTCCAGGTCTGACTGCCAGTCGTCCAGTAAAGAACATCACTGATGTTATAGCGCTGTTCGACGTTGAAGTTGTTGGTCGAGCCTGATGAACCAATATCAGCGAAGGCGTTATATCCGATATTGCCACCGTTGTCCTGGCTGATTTGGAACAAGGGAATACCACCTGACGTCAGACTGGGTAACCCCAGTTCGGTAGCAATATTGCGACCTCCAACTATCGAAAACTTTGGCCCAAAGTCTTCGCTAAATACGCCGCGCGTATAGTTCAACCGCAGGTCGTTAACGATCGTCGCCGTGAACATGTGATTGTGAGAAAACAAAAACTGTTTCGCGTCGCTGAACACTCCCGTGCTGCCGTTTACTTCACTACCAAAACCGCGCACGCCGATCGCCGGCGTTTTCGTATAACGAAAATTCACCTTGTCGTTGCTCGTTAGTGCGTGGTCGAGGCGTAGGGTGTATCGCGTCTCGTCCTGCTGCACAAAACGTTGCACGATGTAGTTTCTGACCAGGCCGTCGTCTAAGAAATAGTCGCCTCCCACCGGCATGAACTTCAACAACTCCAGCGCCTTGGGATCGATCATCGCTGTGGGAATTCGATTCCCGGGGTACGGGCAAAAAGTCGCCGTCGTCACGCCATTGACAGTACATGTCTGAGGAAGCGGCACGAGTTGACCGTTTACGAGATTGAATTGTTGAAAGATGGTCGCCGGACCTACCGATGTGCGACCGAATTGCGTCGCAATCGCACTTGGCAGCCAACCGCTATTGGTACGAACCAAATTGCTGAAATCGCCTGCGCGTTCGGCGGCCGTCGGCAAGAGAGTTGGCTGCGACAGGAAGTCGCGCCGCCACCTGGGCTCATAGGCGAAGAAGAAAAATGTCTTATCGTGGCCGTCGTAAAGGCCTGGGCCACCTTCACCGAACTTTGGGAGATAAACTGGACCACCGACGGTTACCGAGACTTGATTGTAACGGAGGTTGTTTGGCGGTCGCGGTCCGGTGCCGATGCGATATGGCAACGCGTTTGTTTTCGGATTGCGGTGATACCACAACGCCACGCCGTTGAAGTCGTTAGTTCCCGACTTTGTGGTGGCGTTAATCACGCCGCCGCCCGTCGAGCCATACTCCGCTGAATAGCCTGACGTTTGGATGGTGAACTCCTGCACGGTTTCTGGTGTAAAGCTCACCACCGCACGTGCGATGCCGACGCCAGTATTATTCGCGCCGTCGGCCAGGATTGTGCTGCTTCCGGGCCGGCCTCCATTCAGGCTCAAATTAAAGCCCGGAACCGGTTGGTCGCCGGTGACGCCTGGATCTTCGCTGCCAGCGTCGCCTGAAACGTTGGGAACCGTTACCGCCAGATCCAGTACGCTCCGGTTGTTGAGTGGGAGATCTCTGATCTGTCGCTCAGTGATTGTTTGGGTGGTGGCAGCGGACTCAGTAGTGATCAGCGGTGCATCTGCGTTGACTGTAACCGTCTCGGCCACCGTTCCGGTTTCAAGCGCAACATTGGCGGAAGCTACGGTCGCGGTGTCGACCTTGACGCGTTCAAGAATGGCTCTCTTAAATCCCTGAGCTTCGACAACAACGCGATAGGTCACGGGTTCAAGAGAGTTAACAGAAAACGTTCCCGAGCTTGACGTGGACAAGGTCGACGACTGGTTTGTACCGAGATTCGTTACTGTCACAGTTGCGCCCGGCACGGCAGCTCCGTTTTGATCAACAACACTTCCGCTGATTCCGCCTCTGTTGGTTTGTCCGATGGCCACAACCGTACAAAATAGAGCGACCATTAGCATCGAAATGAAGCGCATATTCTCCTCCTTCGCTGAATTCTAAGTAGCTCCGTGCAGTGGTGCCGGGTACCAAGAAGACCGTCGCAGCAGTGATGATTCCTATTGGTGAATGACACGCATACCGAAACGCGGTGTCGGCCCAGCCTTGACCCGTTCGTGCACCGCCTTGCTTAAGATTTCTTATAGATCCACAAGCTCATGCCGGATGATTTAACCGCTTAACTCCTGTTTGCCAAGAATGCATGCGAGAACGAGAACAACTACGCACTCGCTGGCACAGCTAGGTCAACCTTTTAGTTTTCGATTAGAGGCCGGGCCGAGATCGTTCAGCAAAGTCCAATTCGTGCGCTTATTACGATTGGGGGGTGTCGAAGGCGCATATTATCACTGAGCCGGAACGGAGCAAAGTTATTTTTGTCAAGTTTTCTGTTTGTTGTTTGATGCCTGACGGGGCACGGGGCCGATCGATTAAGGTTCCACCCCAGCTATCCCACATCACCTGATGAGCGAAGTATTTGTCCTTTGGAATTCGTACCGCATCAACCTCCCCACTGCGACGATATTCTCCTGCGGCGAGGGTTTCACAATGTCGCTGATGTCGAAATCAAACGCCATGACCCCGTTACGTTAGAGCCGCGACGGTCGCTTCGGCGGCTTGGCTTTCTGAACCTCATTTGCTTTTAGGGAGAAGTATCGCGCGAGCGGATTCTTCTTGAGAGTCTTCAAGCCGGCGACAACTGCCGCGGCATTCAGTTCGGCCCCCGCCTGAGTGGTATGCGTTTGAGCGTCAGCAAATAGGGCCTCTACTTTTTCGCGTCCAAGTTCCTCGTATTTGTGCGCGATGATGGCGTTTAGATCTACAAATCCAACGCTCGCAGCATTCGCAACGTCACTGGCCCACTTGGCATAATCGTGAGAATTCGCAACGATTCTACTGTCCTGCCAGATTTTCCGGGGGACCAGGGAGCAGACGATCGGAATCGCTCCGTTAGCCTTCGTTTCCCTTATGAACTTTCGCAGATACCAACCATAGCTATAGACTAACTCGTGCCTTTTGAGGATGAGGTTGTCGATCTCCATGCTTTCTTCACCAATGCCCTTGATGGAACCGCGCGCTCGATAGTTATCGTTTAGTGGACCGCTGTCGTTGTGACCGAATTGCATGACGACAACATCTCCGGGTTTCAACATGGTGAGCAGGGCGTCCCAGTATCCCAGCGTCAGGTAAGTGCGGCTGCTGAGACCGCCGAGCGCGCGATTAACTACATTGATTTTGGAAGTATCAAAATATCCGGCCATGAAATCGCCCCAGCCCCATTGACCATTAGCGCCATCTGCCCGGCCGTTTCGGACCGTTGAGTCACCAATCAAAAAGAGAGTCGGGAGTTTCGGATTCGCCGGCACCGGCAGAATCCTCATTGGCCCAATACTCGGATCCTGGCGGGTCATATAAGCTCGCTTCCCAATTTGGTTGCCTGCCATTTCCGCAATTGCCAACTGAGTTGGAGCGTTCAAGGATGCGGTTAGCTCGGCCGAACTTACGCGAGCCGACGAAGGCCAATTGAAAAAAAACACGAACGCTACCACTACTGATCCGATAGTTGTGACGACCCGGGATCGGAAGTTCGACAATGACACGTTTGCGGCCTCGCTTTCCAAACTTGGCAGGATGTTTGTAGCTCGATTTAACGTAACACTATTGCGCATCCACTTGGTTCACCTTTAGCATCAACCAAGAGCTCGATGAGTGACCAGTAAGCGCACTCCGCCCGGGCAGCGTCAAATAGAGACAAAAGACAATGAACAACAAAGTGCGTTGGGGGGTGCTTGGCGTTGCGAATATTGCCGTCAAGCAAGTCATACCGGCGATGCAGCAAGGAAACTGGTCTGAAATCACGGCCATCGCTTCCAGAGAACTGGCGAAGGCAAATCAGGCGGCACAGTCTCTTGGTATCCCCAAAGCCTATGGCAGCTACGAAGAGTTGTTGGCCGACCCTGAAATAGAGGCAATCTATAATCCTCTGCCTAATCATTTGCACGTTCCCTGGACCATTAAAGCCGCCGAAGCAGGGAAACATGTGCTTTGCGAAAAGCCAATCAGCCTCAATGCTCAAGAAGCTCAGCTTTTACTCGCCGTGCGCGATCGCTGCGGGGTGCAAATACAAGAGGCTTTTATGGTGCGCACTCATCCGCAGTGGCTCGGTGTGCGACAACTGATCGAATCTGGTCGGATTGGAGAGCTTCGCTCCATTACCGGTTTCTTTAGTTACTTCAACCGCGACTCGCAGAATATTCGCAACAATCCTCGAATCGGCGGGGGAGCGTTGATGGATATCGGTTGCTACCCGATCACGCTCTCTCGCTTCATCTTCCCAACGGAACCCCGTAGAGTACTGGGGCTTGTCGAACGTGATCCTGAAATGGGTACGGACCGGTTGACCTCCGTCATGCTTGATTTTGTGAGCGGGCAATCAATCTTCACTTGCAGCACCCAGCTGGCTCCTCACCAGCGTATGAACATTTTTGGCACCAGTGGGCAGATTGAAATTGAGATTCCATTCAACGCGCCAGCCGACCGGCCTGCCCGCATCATCATTAACCACAATGAAGGATCTGGCGAACGAAGAGAAGTAAAGGAGTTTCCAATCTGCAATCAGTATGCGATTCAGGGGGACCTCTTCTCGCAATGCATTCGGGAAAAAACCAGCCAACCAATAGTGCTCGAAGACTCCATAAAGAACATGTCAATCATCGACGCCGTTTTTCGCTCGGCCGAATCGGGCAGTTGGGAGAATCTGTAACTCCAACTAAATATCGTCGCGAACGCGGATTCGGTCCGCGTTGGAATAGTGGGGACGGTTCTGGGCGAGCAGAGTGCCACCATCCTGACGCGCAGCTTCCTGACGGGCGGAGACACCTGTAGCAACCAAAGCGAGGGCGTAGCACCAGGATACCTGCGACGCAAGAGATAATATCTCCCATCGCACTAGTTGATCAGCTTCAAGAATCAGTATTCAACCCTGAACCTGAACTGGAACACTCGCGGCAGGTTGTTTTGAGAACCGACCTTTCCGAACGCCAGATTGGTTGGCGTGATGTTGTTGTAATTCGCTGCCATTGCGAAACGAACATAATTGAATATGTTGAAGGCATCCGCGCCGAACACGAACCTTAGATTCTCGCGGACCTGGAAAGTTCGCGCCAGACCTAAGTCGGTGTTCAACAGGTGCTGACTACGAAGTCCGTAGGCACCAAGCACCGGAGTGTTGCCATAGGTGAAGGCAGTCGCATTCACGAAGGCATTCCTGTCAATAAAGGGAGTGGTGTTTGCCACCGGCCCCAAAACCTTGCCGTCGCCCCAGGCTCCGTTAATACGTACCGATCCGGAAAAGTTCGGATTGTAGTTGGCATAGCATGTACCCGCCTGAGGCAGGGTGCAGGTACCGATAAAAGGTCCTAGCGGTACGCCCGACGCGAACCTTGTGATCCCTGAGAAAGTCCAGCCACTAAGTATGGCTCGGGCTGCGTTATTGCCGGGATCGAACATTCCGCCTTGCTTGAACGGTAAATCATAAGAGAAGAACGCGTTGAAGACATGGGGCTGATCTGTGTTGGAAATTGTTCGGTCCCACTGCCCGCGATAAGCACTGCGGATTCCGAAAATGTTGCCGATGGCCTTACTGAATGTGTAGTTGACGTTGAAAGTTAGGCCATTTGAAAGGCGCTGTTGCAAGGACGTCTGCAGTGCATGATAGTTCACTTGACCGACGTTGCCGTAAGGATCAGCGATACCACCATACTGCGGGAACGGTCGCAGCGACTGAGCGATGGTCCCCTGGAAATTAGCAAAGGGCAGTGTGTAGCTCGGGATAATGGCCCGGGCAGCCGTAACGTTAGCCGGAGTTGCATTCATGTTAAGCAAGCCGCCCAAGACCAGATAGGACGGGTCGATCTGATTTGACCACCGGCCGTGGCCCGCGCCAGCCAACTGTTTGCCATTACTTCCAACGTAAGCTGCGGTCACGACCAATGATGAAGTGAGAGAGCGCTGGATGGACAGGTTCCAATTCTGATAGCGAGGCGGCTGGCTATCCGGATCAGCATAAGTCAAAGTGCCGCCGGCTGCGCCTCCTGATATCGTGGAATTGAAGCCGCTCAGATACGTCTGATCATATATCGGGCCTTTAACGAAAGCCGGAACGCCGTTTTGCCAGTAGAAAGCGGGGTCATATCCGTTCGGCGCGGCGAGTGCCGGGCTGGCGTTGAGACCCGTAAAGCCGGAGCCCTGCCGAGCATTCTCGCGACCTCCAACCGCACCGCGACGGGTGTAGAAGATCCCGTAGCCTCCACGCACTACCGTCTTATCGTTATAGGCATATGCAAACCCGATTCGTGGTCCCCAGGCATGGTGATAGGTATGAACAATCTGACTGCAGTTACAGCTGATGGCGTCAGGCGCGTAATTGCCGCCGAAGCGCAAGACACCTGGTATCCCCCCAGCCGCGGGATTCGGGGCGTTTGGATCGAGAAAGGTAAAGTGGTCGTCCTTCTCAGTGTAGGGAGTCATGATGTCGTACCGCAATCCAAGATTCAGTGTGAGCTTTGGCGAAAACTTGTAGTCGTCCGCCGCCCAGACTGAGTAGGTAGTGAACTGCGCGGTCGTCGGAACTGCTCCCGAAACGGTATCCTCGAGGACGGTCGCCGTATTCAGGGCGCCAACTAAGAAGCTGGCATACGAGTTACCAGTGTTGGCATTCAGAGTACTCCCCGAACTGAATTGGGCGGTCTGATTATTACTGAAGTTTGCGACAAACAAACTTCCGGTGTCGTCGTTCTTGACCTTGTCATACGTCCGCTGGTACTGACCGCCAAATTTGAATGAGTGTTTACCTTTGACATACAACACACTGTCTTGCAGGGTGTAGTTATAGTTGTTGTCCTCAAAGTCCCTCGCATCGGTACCGCGCCAACCATTGGGTGAGTTGTTTCCAGCAAAGGCCGCTTCAAGAAAAGCATCGCTGGCGTCACCGGCCGGTAGTCCAGTGATGCCGGATCTGGTGGACCACTTATCGGCTGAAGTGGCGTTGGTGATAGGAACAAAGAAATGGTTGTAACCGAAGCTGATTTGGTTGATTAGATTAGGGCCGAGGGACCAACTGTGCTTCAACTGGAATACTTTTGGTATTTCCGTAACCAATCGCGTACTTGTGTAAGGCAACGGCAAAGCCGACTGAGGAGTGGCAGTATTGATCTCCCGGTATGGCCCAGACTGACTTCGCTTGCCGTACGTATATATTCCTGACAGGCGTTGGTTATCAGTGATGTTGTAATCGACTTTTACGTTGAGGCTATTGTTGTCGTACCCGACGGGCACCTGTCCCAGGTAATTGTTCGCGACGCCAAGCGAGGTGGGTGCGGGCAAGGATGATTCATAAACCTTCGAGATTGCTGAAATGCGGTTGGCCGGAATGATGTTGAGCCCGAGCGGGTTGGTCGCAGTGCCGCGAGTAGGGTCGCTGAACTGGGTACGGGTGCATACTCCAGCAACACAAACTGTGGACAGCGGGTCGTAAATATTTACACCCAATTCCGTGAAATCTCCCGTCCTCTCCTTGAGAGTCGGGATCGACACAAGTTGGGTGGGACTGGTGACACGATAACGCCAGCCGTCATAGGAGGCGAAGAAGAACAGCTTCTTCTTTATGATGGGACCCCCAACAGTGAAACCGAATTCGTTTTGATGCTCAACTGGACGAACCGCAGGGAAGAATCCTCTGGCGTTCAGAACGGTATTTCGCAGGTACTCAAACCCCGTCACGTGAAAGTCGTTCTTGCCGGACTTGATCGTGTAGTTCTCCGAACCTTGCCCGTTGAACTCTACCCCTGTGCCGCTGGTCTCTACCTGGAACTGCTCCACCGCTTCGACCGAAACACCTAAGGCGATCGTACGACCTTCGCCCTGCTGGATTGGGTCGGTAATCGGAACGCCCTCGACAAAAACATCTTTGGAAAAACCCTGTGCTCCATTTATTTGACCCCAGCGATTGCCCTCGGTAACGCCGGGCAAGAGGAAGATGAAGGCCCCTGGGTTTCTAGGGCCTTGGCCAATGCCAGAACCGGCAACCGCAGTGCCCATGGCTAGCGGCAAATTGGTATACAGCTCATTGCGAATCGTGGTCCCAAGCCGGGCATCGGAGGTATTCAATTGTGCGGGAGCCTCCGAGACGGTGACGGTCTCCTTAACGTCACCTACTTGCAGTGTTAGATTGACGTTCACGGTGCTCAAAGCATCGACGACGACTTTTTCCTGAATCAAGGTCAGAAACCCGTTAGCCGAAACCACCACCTTGTATTCACCCGTGGGCAGGGGCGCGATGACATACACCCCAGCGTCGTTCGTCTGCCTGGTTGTGTCAATTTTGGTGCCCACGTTTGTAGCGACCACTGTGGCTCCCGGAACTACAGCACCCGTCGGGTCAGTTATTATTCCCTGGATGGATCCGCCACCGCCGGTCTGTCCGCTCACGTTTGGAGCTGTACTCACAACAAACCAAACCAGGAACGACGCCAAGGTGATGCTCACGACTTTCGGTTTCATTTTTTCTCCTTGCGATTGAGGTAACCGCTTAACATCTGGTGGAATAAGAAACGATATTTCCGCAAACTTAGTCCCAGGCCTCAGGCGAAGGACAGGGAAATTCGTAGACCAATTTCAGACAGGGTGCCGCTATAGATACTCGGGCGGTTCCGAGCTAAAAGCCAAACCGTCGATACGCACATTCGGCTCGTAGAAAGCTGGACGATCACGACCTAACTCAGTGGTTAAATCAGTGTTATTAGTCGCTCACGCATAATTTTCGCGACATATTATTGCAGGCGTTTAGTACTGTCAATGTTTTCTGATGCCCCGTGGTTAACAAAAAAACCTGCGATGCACCTTGGCGGCCTGATGACTACCCAGGCGTTTTGGGGAATACAGTGGTTATACCGATTTGGGGTGGGCCGCATAATTGGTCAGAAAAAATCCTTGACAAATGTCCACCTCCTAATCAAAATGCCCCGCCAGAAACTATTGCTTGCGGACCTGTTGCCCTTGCCCTAATCCGAGCTGCTTCCCCGAGTGGCCTTGATGCGATCATGCATTTTCAAAATCGACCTTCTAGCAGTATCTGCTGTTCAACTTTGCGCTCCTGAGGTTAACCGATTGCCTGACGGCAGCGGTTCGCTTTTGGTCCGTCCTAGCGTGGGGAGGGAGTGGCATCGGTAAGACCAAAGTGGTTAGCAGGTTTGCGAGCTCTTGGGCGTTGGAGAGCCGAGGAACATAGCCCGCTAATTTTGATTTCAAGAACAGGATTTTCCCAGAGTTCAAACAGACGCGGGACGGTGGTGGCTAAGAATCATAGCCGCGCTAGTGGCGCCGTACCCGGCGCGGCTGTGCCGTAGCGATTACTCACAGCCGAAGAGCCTACGACCATCATCCATCAAGAGCATAAGAAGGAGATTAAAGTGAAATCGAAACTCATCCCAGCCGGTTACCTGTCCTGCGCGATTGTTTTCACGTTCATGGTATTTTTTGGCCCGGTTTCGCTGCGCGCTCAGGAAGTACGCGGGAAAATATCCGGCCGCGTTCTGGATCCTAATGGGGCAGCCGTGCCTGGGGCGTCGGTGAAAGTCACGGACATAGCGAGAGGAACCGTCGTTTCCCTCACAACAAACGAAGACGGGATCTTCCAGGCACCCTACCTGCTGTCTGGCACCTATCGCGTTGTGGTCGAGGTCACGGGTTTTAAGAAGTTCATTCAGGATGGAGTCTTGCTTCAGATCAATGAAACACGTGAACTGGACATCCCTCTTGAGGTTGGCGGCACCACCGAAACTGTCACTGTCATGACCGAGGCCGCGAACCTCAACGTGGCTGACGGTAACCTGGGACAAACGCTGGACCAAAAACGTGTCGAAGAGTTGCCGTTGGTCCACGGCGATCCGTATACCCTAATCGGGCTTTCTACTGGCGTCACTTACACCGGCAGCACGCGACTGGATCGGCCCTTCGAGCCCACTCACATCATCGGTTACGCATTTGACGGAACCCGCGGTAACCGTAGCGACCTGTTGATAGACGGCGCGCCCAGTACAGCCACGGCAAACGCCAATGAAGTTATCGCTACCTATGTTCCGCCGAGTGATATCGTCCAGGAGTTCAAAGTACAAACCGCGACCTTTGATTCGCAGTTTGGCAATACGGAAGGTGGCGTAACCAGCATCAGCATCAAGTCCGGTACGAATGCCCTCCACGGTACGGCTTACTTGTGGACGGAACCGGGAGGTATGGCCGCGAATGATTTCTTCGGAAACGCAAGACGCCAGGGCCGTCCCTACTCCTTCTCTAATCGTCCTGGTTTTAGTATTAGCGGGCCGGTGGTGCTTCCGAAAATCTATAACGGCAAGAATAAGACCTTCTTCCTGTTTGCGTATGAAGCTATTCGTGATGCGCGTCCGCGCCACGATATCGGAGCTTCTAATCCAAATACCTTTGTGCCCACTCAGGCGCTGAAGGACGGAAACTTCTCCGGTTTCACAGGCCTTACGATTTACGATCCGCTAACCGGAATAGTGGGCACAGGCACTGGTGCCGGAGGAAATGGGTGCGCAGTTGGGGATGTTTGCCGGACCGCTTTTGCCGGAAATATCATTCCGCCCGGTCGAATTAATCCGGTGGCCCGGGCACTTCTGGCGCAATTGGGTTCGCCAAAGCAGCCGGGTCTCCTGGGTAACATCAATGACTCGACCTTAACTGAAAAGACGAAGCCATACGACAATTTCACGGTTCGCGTCGATCAAAACGTCGGCCAAAGCGATAGATTGTTTGTGCGCGCCAGTTGGTATGACCGAGTTAGTATCTACAACGATTACACCGGCACGCCTTATTCAGGGGTGAACTTCATATTCAGAGCGCGTCAAGGTGTCGTTGATGAAGTTCATACATTTAATCCGACAACCGTCTTGAATCTTCGCTATGGGTACAATTACTTCCTGAGACACCAGGACCAGGAGTTGGACGCGCGAGGATTTGACCTGGCTTCGCTCGGATTCCCTGCAGGCTTCGCAAGTCTGGTCCCCGAGGACAGCAGGCGTTTTCCCCGGTTCGATTTTCCCACCAGCACCGTTCTCGGTAACGGCATGTCTAATGAATTCAGACCTGTTGCCAGTCACTCGGCAACGGCTGTCTTGAATAAATCCTTGAATTCGCATTCGGCGAAATTCGGCGCCGACCTCAGAGTTTACCGCGAAGACACTGTCTTCAAGAGCAACGACCAGACGGGACACTTCATTTTTGACAATGCTTACACCAGGCAACGCCAGAACGCCACAGGTGGAGAAGTTAACGGCCTGCAGGCACTTGCTTCATTCCTGCTTGGATATCCGACTACTACGCAAATCGTGCGTCGCGCGGATTTCTCAGAGTATTCGAAGACTTATGGATTTTTTGTGCAGGATGATTGGCAGTTCAACCGTAAGCTAACTTTGAATCTGGGTCTGCGGTATGAAGTTGAGACTCCGATGACGGAGAGAAACGGTAAGAGTTCTTACGGCTTCGATCCAAATTATGTGCAGCCTCTTGAGGCTGCGGCTCAAGCGAAATATGCAACGCTGGTTGACCCGCAGTTGAAAGCATTGCTTCCGACGCTGACGGCTCGCGGGGGTCTTCTATTTGGCGACAAAGGGCAAAGCCTCTATAAGACTCCTAAGAACACGTTTCTGCCGCGAGTCGGCTTGGCTTATCAATTAAACGACAAGACAGTAATCCGTAGTGGTTTCGGATTGTTTGCCGGCTTCCTTGGCGAGCGGCGCGGCGATGTAATTCAACCGGGTTTCACGCGAACGACCGTTGCCTTGCTAACTACTAACCCCAACGGAGCGCCCATTCCTTACACGTTCTCCAATCCCTTTGGTATAGGCACTGCGACCCCGACGCCAATCCTGGATCCCGTCGGTGCTGCCGACGGTCCGCAAACAGCATTGGGACAGACGATTTCATACTTCAATCAAAACCCGAAAGTCTCGAAACAGGCTCGCTTCCAGATTGGAGTGCAGCGTGAACTTTGGGACGAATGGATAGCGGAGGCTGTATTTGTTGCTAACCGCGGCTACGATATTGAGATCGTCCGCAACATTAACGCTCTGCCATTGAAGTACCTTAATGCCGACAATTCGCTTACTCCAGCAATGACCGCCAACGATACTTTCTTGAGAGGCACAGTCGCGAACCCTTTCCAAAACCTACCAAAATCCGGATTCAATAATGCGACGATTGCTCGTTCACAACTGTTGCGTCCGTTTCCTGAATTCGGAGACATTCTGACGACCAACAACGACGGCACTTCTTCCTACTACTCAGGTCAATTCAGTCTTCAGAGACGGTTCTCAAAAGGCTACACGGTTCAGGCCAGCTACACTTGGTCAAAGTGGCTTCAATCAACCGAGTATTTGAATACAGCTGACCCGCTGCCAACCAAAATGATTTCGGATCAGGATTCCCCACACCGGCTTGCCGTGAGCGCCATGTACGCATTTCCTTTTGGAAAGAGCGCGAAGTTTCTCTCAAATGCCGGTTGGCTAACGAACGCAGTGCTCGGCGGTTGGCAGGTCGGTGGGACGGTTCAACTGCAAAGCGGTTTCCCGATACCTTTCGGCGCTTTTAACGCAACCAGCGCAGTTACATCTGGCGATCTCTTCTATAACGGCGGCCCACTCGATATCCCGTCGGATCAAAGAACCCAATTCCAGTGGTTCAACACGGCAGCTTTTTCTTCAATCTTGAATACAACGGCAACAAATGCGATTCCCGTAAATCACCTGCGGTCCCTACCGTACCGGTTCTCGTCGGTCCGTCGCGACTACATCAAGAACGTGGATCTCGCGCTAAAGAAAGATATTCAGCTGCGGGAATCCATGAAACTGCAGTTGCGGTTCGAAGCACTCAATGCTTTTAATGAACCCTATTTTCCTAATCCGGTTGTGAGTCCCAACTCAGTCGGCGGCGTCATCACGGGCGTCTGTAACAACACTTTAACCAGCCCTTGCCTCGGTAGTTTTGGAACAATCAATCCTTCTAACCAGGACAACTACGCCCGGCGCGTTCAGTTGGGGGTTAAGTTCATTTTCTAATCAATCCCTTCTGTCAACTGGGGGGTTGGAGGCCTTAGGTTTCCAATCCCTCTTTTGTTTAAAAGTCCAAATGGCTCCAGTGGTCGGCCGTCATATTCTTATTTGACGAGGCTTGCCCTTTGGCTGTTTTCGCTGGAACGCGACTTCGAACTGGTTCAGGCTGGTTATGACCGAACTTAACAGAAGAGGATTCAAGACTGTCGAGTCGGGACGCCACGGCACAACTGCCGTGGAGATTGCAGCGCAAATACGCGGCATGATCCACAGGCGTGAACTGCGGCCCGGCGAACGGCTGCCTACTGAGCGGGAGCTTGCCAAGCTGTTGGGCGTGAGCAGGCCTACCTTGCGCGACGGGATCAGCTCGCTGGCGGCCGTCGGCGTACTTCGATCCCGATCAGGGGCGGGCACTTTCGTTGTGGAAGCTGAAGATTCCCCATCGCTCGACAGTGGCCCTTTGCACATGATGGCTTCGCTACATGGATTTACTTCTTCCGAAATGCTTGAAGCACGAGGAACTCTTGAAATGGTCGTTGCGGAGCTGGCGGCGCAACGTGCGACTGCCGAACAAGTGGCCGGAATGTCGGAAGAGATTGCTGAGATGTATGCAGCCCTAGGCGAACCGGAGCAGTTTCGTGTGCACCACCTTCGTTTCCATCAGACTGTTGCCGCAGCCTCGGGTAACCGGGTTCTGACCTCGCTGGTGAATATGGTTGCAGCGGCTCAATTCGAGGTTTACAGGGCTGAGGATTTGAAGGAGTCGGCAGGCATGCACTGGCACGTCTATCGCGCGATTCGCGATAGAGACCCTGAGGCAACGCGTAATGCCATGAATGATTTGCTGTTGCTCGCGCAGAAAACTCAGGAATCAAGGGACGTGGAATAGGTTGCTGGTGGCTGCGCTGGACGCTTCTTTGCCGAACTCGCATTAGCGAGGGAAAGATGTCTATTCTGGCGCCAATTGGTACGGCTATTCTGGGATACAAGTTGGGCGACACTATTGAGTGGCTGGCACCCTCGGGTTTGCGCAGGCTTAGAGTTGACGACATCCTTTATCAGCCCGAGGCTGCTGGAGACTATGAGCTGTAGGCCTCGCCACTTCGTCTAACTGCTAAACGCTTGAACTCACCTTATATTTTTTGGGGAACTATCAGTGAATCATGGACGCTGTCTTACTACCTTACCTGCAGGCACCTGATGACACTGCAAGGGAAAAGTAGTAAGAACAAATGGAGACGAGTTGTCTGGCACCCAATTGCAGATCGCAATCGGTCCGTCGTCAACTCGTTGGTTCGAAGAGGGATCGAGGTTGAACTATTTCTCACTGGATCTGCTGACTAAAATCAGCAGGGGCACTCTCGTGAGCGCGCGTACTAGATTATTGATCTAATTGAAAATAATGGTGAGCCGAGCAGGGCTCGAACCTGCGACCCGCTGATTAAGAGTCAGCTGCTCTACCAACTGAGCTATCGGCCCATTAAGCGGAATGGAATTATACGTCGGTCAACTGACGTGTCAAGGCGACAGGAAAGTGAACAGTGAAAAGTGAAGAGCAAAGCGAAAGGCGTTTTGCTTTTCACTATTTACCTTTCACTTTTCACTGCGCAGACGCACACTCTGCCTTTGCCAGCAGCTTATTTATGTTTTCAATCAATCCCTCGACATCAGGCTTGGCTATGTAAGCGTCGGCGCCAGCCGCCATCGCCTCCACCCGATGAATTGCATAGGCGTCCCCAGTGTAGAAGATGCAGGGAACTCCAGGTGTTATCTGGTTGAGCTGCGCACACAATTCAACACCGCTGCCATCAGGCAATCTTTTATCCAAGACGTAAAGATCAAACTCCGTATTCGCCACCAGCGATAGCGCGTCCTGCATCGTCGCCGATGTCGTAACTTCGTAGTCTTCCTCTCCAAGCAGAAGTTTAAGCATTTCAGCCGTATCATCGTGGTCATCGATGATCAGAACGCGACACTTCACTTGTGGCATAGGGGAACCTCCTTGAAATGACTAACTTGAGGGAAGAGGGATGGATTTTATTATTATTTGGCGCAAGTCACCAGCGACGGTTTCAGATTTGATTCCGGTCCGGTAGATCTCACCTTTATAACCAGCTAATTGAGCCTTATTCCGCACTGCCCGCAGACCTGATAGGTATCTTTCATCAGCCATCCAATGAAGAAAAACGAAAGCACTGAGTGTCAGCATTTCTCTGTGCCACCTCTGTGTTCTCCGTGTCTCCGTGGTGATTCTCATTTGGCCAACATTCACCACAGAGACACAGAGATCATAGAGGACGCACAGAGACTTTCAGCCAGGTCCGTATCCCTGGATAGCTTCAACAGCCTGTAGCATCTACTTCAACTGTCCCCGGGTCGCCAGGGATCCTGCATCGCTTTGAGCAACTGATTAATCGCCTCAGTCTCCTCGTCATCGGGCTGACGCAGTTCCTTATAATTCGCGATGGCGGCGAGAGCTGCTGCCAGATCATTCAACTTGAAATGGGCGAGGGCCAGGTTGAAGTAGACAAGGGAAAAGCGCGGCTCGATTTGGGCCGCAGCTTCATAGTGAAGGCGCGCGAGTGGGAGTTGGCCGGCGTCAAAATAGAGATTGCCTAAGTTGTAATGGGCTTCGACGTGACGGGGCTCATGCTTTAGCGCCAGCGTGAAGTTGTCGAGCGCCGCGGCGACGTTTCCGAGGTCCTTGTTTATGATTCCGAGGTTGCAATAGGCCTCAGCAACGTTGTCGCCGTCCGTGATCGCTTCAAGGTATGACTCCACCGCCTTCGGATCGTTTTGATCATCCAGTACTAACGCTTCTTCAAACGGAGTCCGCAGTCGCGAGATTCTGGCCTCGCTCGAGCCACGGAAGAGACTCAACTGTCCCTGAAGCTCCGCCTCGATCTGGCGAATACTCTGGCCCAGAGCGCGCAATTCGCGAACTCGTCTAAACTGAGTCAGCGCCTGGAAGTCGTAACTGAATTCGTTCGGGTTGGATGTGGGCGTACCCTGGATGATGCCCTGTTCGGTCCAGCGCCGGATTGTGCGTTCGCTCAATCCGAAGAGCTCTTTGATTTCACGAACGGAATACTTTGCCTTAACGCGCTGGTAGTCAGCCTTCGCGGGAACACGTGAG
>Ga0070698_100000459_pt1 | contig 43224 bp, 44 predicted proteins | sample KBSK1502metaG_FD_65477 | JGI IMG/M metagenome (GOLD analysis project Ga0070698, IMG submission 65477) | Corn, switchgrass and miscanthus rhizosphere microbial communities from Kellogg Biological Station, Michigan, USA - KBS K1-50-2 metaG | ecosystem: Host-associated > Plants > Roots >...
CCGAGCTGCGGCGCAGCTACCCGCCCCGCGCCCGCCAGGGATTCACCGTGTTCTTCACGGGCCTGTCGGGATCGGGGAAGTCGACCATCGCCAACGTGCTGCTGGTGAAGCTGCTGGAGCTGGGCGGGCGGCCGGTGACCCTGCTCGACGGTGACATCGTCCGCAAGCACCTTTCGTCCGAGCTCGGCTTCTCCAAGGAGCACCGCGACATCAACATCCGCCGCATCGGCTTCGTGGCCTCCGAGATCACCAAGAACGGAGGCATCGCCATCTGCGCGCCGATCGCCCCGTACGACGCCACCCGCAAGGACGTGCGGGCCATAGTCGAGCCCGGCGGCGGCTTCCTGCTCGTCCACGTGTCGACCGCCCTCGAGGTGTGCGAGGCACGGGACCGCAAGGGCCTCTACGCCAAGGCCCGCGCTGGGGCACTGCCCGAGTTCACGGGCATCTCCGATCCCTACGAGGTGCCCGACGACGCCGACGTCGCCATCGACACGACCCAGCTCACGCCCGAAGAGGCCGCCCAGCAGATCATTTTGCACCTGGAGTCGGAGGGCTACGTCGGGGCCGAGGGCTCGAACTGATCCGAGGCGGCCGGCCGCCGCCGTTCCCCGGGTCGGCCAGAACGGCAGCCGTCCGCTTAGCGGGGATCAGCTCCAGGTGAACGCGCCGCCTGGGGGACACGGCTGGCCGATCGTGGCGATGCCGCACCCGGATGGGAGCGCATTGCCCGCTGCCTGGACCGCCTGGGCGGTGAGGGTCACCGCGGCGGTGCCGCCCTGGAAGGAGTTTCCGGTGGTCCTGGCGAAGCCCGGGGTGACGGTGAAGGTCACCGGTGTGCCGGCGGGGAACGTGAGGTTCGGGGCGCCGTCGCCGCCGTACCAGGCGGCCAGGTCGTTGGCGGCGGTCCAGCAGGTGAAGCCCGCGGGACAGGAACCGCCGGTCACGCCCGGCCCGGAAGGGACGGTAAAGCTCCTGTGGCCGTCGCTCACCGACAGCGTCAGCCCGCCGCCGTCGCCGGTGTACAGCGGGGCGCCCCCCTGCCCCGCCTTGGCCTGGACCTGCACGGTGAGCGACAGGAACGCCGGCAGGGTCCCGGTGTAGGTGACCGACAGTGCGCAGGTGGCGGCGCCGGTGAGGCCACCGGGCAGTAGCGAGCCGTAGGCGCAGGTATGGGTCGCCGCCGAGTTGAGGCTCACGGCCACCGATCCCGCCGCCGCCGACCCGGTGCCGCTCCCGGTCGCAGTGAGCGTCGCGGAGGCCAGGCCGGTCACCAGCCCGGCCGCGGTGAGCACGGCCCCGGCGAAGTACGCGGCGCGCCACCGCCAGCTACGGTGAGCCCCGCCCGCCGGCCCGGTCGTGTCCCGCTGGCCGGCCATCAGAACCCCGCCGCCGCGCACTGCCCGCTCCTGGTGCCGGACACGGTGTTGCGCTGCCCGCCGTCGGTGGGTGCCGGGCTGTTGTTCGAGCAGGACAGCGACCCACTGATGCTGTTGCCCTCGATCTCGGCGGCAGGGTCCTGCCACGTCGGCCCCGTCCCGGTGTTCCCGGTAACCGACACCGATCCGGTGATCTTGTTGCCGCCGGCCTCGAAGCCGCCCGAGTTGCCGCTGAGTGACACGCTGGACTTGAAGGTGTTGCCCGCGCAGGCCGGCTGGCCGTCGTCCCCGCCGTCGCCGGCCAGGACGAGGCCGGTCGTCCCCGAGACCGACGCCGAGCTGGCGATGGTGGCGCCGCAGAGCCGCAGCGCGGCAGCGCCCGATGCGCTCAGCCCACTGCTGAGCGTCCCGCCGGTGACCGCCAGCGCGCCGCCGGAGGCCACGTTCACCGGGCCGGTCACCCTGCCCGGAGCGTCGACGCAGACCGACTGGCCCGCCGCCACCGTGAAGCCCGGCACCGTGGTGGTGATGCACGCCTGACTGAACGTGACGACCTGGGTGATGCTGGCGGAGGAACCGGCCGAGTAGTTCGACGCGTCGGTGGGGGCGAAGCTGGCGAAGACCGGATAGGAGCCCCCGGGCAGGTCCGCGGTGGTGAGGCCCGCCTGCCCGCTCGCGCCCAGGGGCACGGCCGGGCCGAGGGCGACCGGCGTGGCGCACGCCGAGGCCGGCGACCCCGCTGCCAGGTTCGCTGGGCTGGCGCACAGGTAGAACGTGACCGTGCCGGGTGGCGGATTCGCCGCGGGCGCGCCGGCGGTCACCGTGGCCGTGAAGGTCACCGGGTGGCCGAACAGCGACGGGCTGCCGGATGACGCGACGGTGGTCGTGGTCGCGGCCGTATAGCTGGCCGTGCCGCTGTAGCTGAACGGGAAGGTGACGTTCTGGCAGCCGTTGGCCGCGTTCCTGGCGAGCAGGATCGCCAGCGAGACGCTTGCGGAGCCGTTCGCCGGCACCGTCTGGGCCAGCCCGGTCACCGTCACCGTGGGCGGAGAGCCGGTGAAGGCGGTGCTGGCCAGGGTGAGGTCCGACGCCGGGCAGTTCGCGGGAACCGTCGGCACCGACACGGTCAGTGAGGTAAGCGTGATCGGGACGCTGTACGGGTTGGTCGCGGTGACGACGAGGGCCGAGGACGCGCCGGGGGCCAGATCGCCGACGGTGCCCGAAAGCCCGAAGCCGGTCGCCGAGGTGAGCACCGCTGCGGGCATGGGCGCGGCGCCGTGCGGCCCCGCCCCCCAGAAGTAGGCCGCCCCGCCGAACAGCGCGGCCGCGGCGAGCACGCGGCCCAGCCGGATACGACGGGCGGCGAAGCCCGGTGCCCTGTGGCCAAGCTTTTGCATTCTCCCCGCCTCGCCGTTTGGTCAAGAACGCCGATCCGGAAAACTGACCGTCCACCTGGGGGCCGGCCGGTCTCCCCGGGTACGGCCCGCGGCCTGGCCAGAGAACTCTGCAGGCCCCGATCGCCCCGAACCTAAGCCACACGAGCGCTCGGGGAATCCGTCACTTGCGGTAGCCGGGATCACCAGATTGACGTTAATCGCACCGGGCAGGCTCATTTTCGCGAACGACTCCGCGCGGCCCAGCGCCTGGCCTATTTCACCCGAATTTGTCATGAACCCGGCGGAGGCCTGATCGCTGGCGACCGTCGGGGCCCTTTGGTCATCCGTTGGCGATTCCCTGGCGAGATGCCACCTTGTGCGCGGCTGGGCCAGGGGAGCGGTGGGTATGTTCCGGTAGGCAGACTGTGCAATTGTTACCGGGGGCAGGAATCGCACGGGGTGATGAAATATCCGGGCGGGGGTAAGACGGGCCGCGTCACCGCCGTGGGTGGGGCGGTCGTCGCGCTCATAGCGGCGACGGGCATCCTGGCGGCCTGGCAGTACAACGTCGCGCACGACCGCGGCAGGGTGGCGGTGGCCACCTCGCAGCCGGCCTGGCTCCGCGCCAGCACGCTGGAGGTCGCCACCATCGTGCTCACGGTCTTGGCCGGGGCTGCGTTTTTGCTGTATGCACGCCGGATCATCGGGATGTCCGCCCGGCGTGAGGACAAGCTCCGGGAGACGCTCGGGCACCTCTCGGACCGCAATGCGCTGCTCGCACCGCTCCGGTCGGCGGCAGCGGTCCTGGGGCATGTGGGCGGCGAACTGCGGGCGGCGACCAGGAGTGCGGCGGCCGCGACGAGCGAGCAGTCCGCGGCGGTGGCCCAGACCTCGGCCGCGATCGAGGAACTCGCCACCACCGCCGGGGGCATCGCCGACAGCGCGCACGCCGCGGCGCAGGCCGCCGGGCGAACCGGCGAAACCATGCGGGATATGCAGGAGAGGGTCGAGCTCATCGCATCCCGCGTGCTGTCGCTCGGCGAGCGGGCGCAGAAGATCGGCGAAATGCTTGAACTGATCAACGAGATCGCGGGACAGACCAACCTGCTCGCGCTCAACGCGGCCATCGAGGCGGCCCGGGCGGGGGAGGCGGGAAAGGGTTTCGCCGTCGTCGCGGCCGAGGTGCTGAAGCTGGCGGAGCGGTCGGTCCGGTCCGCCGCGTCGATCAGGGAGATCATCTCCGGCGTTCAGGACGAGACGAACGCCACGATCATGGCGGCCGAGCGGGGCATCCGGCAAGCCCGTGAGGTCGGCGAGCTGATGGCGTACACGGCGACCATCCTGGAGCAGGCCATGCTCGCCACCCAGCAGCAGAAGTCGGCCGCCGACCAGGTGGACAGCGCGATCCAGCAGATCCGGCAGGTGGCGGACCGGCTGGCGGCGGAGCAGGCGCAGCGGGCGGCCACCGCGGAGCGGCTGGAGGCACTGCTGGAAGATATCGGCAGCGCCCTGCGGGACGCGCCGGCCACGGGCGCCGGGCCACGACCGCTGCCAGCGCCCGGGCCGCGGGCGGCGGGCCGGGAGGCTGGCCAGGCCGGCCGGCGTGAGCCCGCATTTCGCCGCGCCGGCCGCTGGGCACAAGGCGGTGGTGGCCCGGCCGGCCGGCGGGAGCTTCAGGCGGAGATCGCCGAAGCGGTCGAGACGTCCGCGTTCACCCTGGTCTACCAGCCCATCGTGGAGCTGGGCAGCGATGAGGTGGCCGGTTTCGAGGCGCTGGTGCGATGGCCGCACCCGCGCCGGGGGCTGCTCAGCGCCGGCCAGTTCATCGCGCTGGCCGAGGAGACCGGCCTCATCGTGCCACTCGGCGCGTGGGTGCTGCGCCAGGCGGTGGCCGACATCGTCAGCCTGCAGCGCAGCCTCCCCCGCGACCCCCCGCTGTACATGAGCGTGAACACCTCCGCCCGCCAGTTCGCCAGCCCCGGTTTCGTGGCCGAGGTGCGGAAGGTGGTGTCTGAGTCCGGCCTGGCGCCGCCCGCGCTCGTGCTGGAGCTGACCGAGAGCGTCCTGCTGCACCGTGACGATCGCATCCACGCCAGCCTGATGGAGCTGAAGGACGCCGGGATCAGGCTCGCGATCGACGACTGCGGCACCGGCTACTCATCCCTCGGTTACCTGCGGGAACTGCCCATGGACCTGCTGAAGATAGACGGCACCTTCGTGGCGGGCATGGCCGTGTCCGAGCAGCGGCTCGCGATCGTGAAGATCATCATCAGGATCGCCAAGACCCTCGGCCTGACCGTGATCGCCGAGGGCATCGAAACCGAGGTCCAGCGCGATCTGCTGATATCGCTGGGCTGCGCCTACGGCCAGGGATACCTGCTGGGACGGCCCGCCGGGGCCGGCGAAGCCGAGGCGCTGGCCCGCGCCCGCCTGGCGCGGCGCCTGGACACCACCACGAGGTAGCGGCTCAGCGCGATGAGCTCGGCTCGCCGGCCGACGAGACCGCTAGCTGCGATCTGGACTGCTGCGCCGGATCTCCAGAACGAGGGCTTCGGCGGGTACCTGGTGGCTGTCGAGGAGGTCGCGAACCAGCGTGGTGAACCGGGGGTCGAGCAGGTTCACCGGTGAAATGTTGACCGAGACCGACACGTCCCCGCCCGCGCGGCGCCAGGCGGCGCACTGCGCGAGGGACTCGGTAAGCACGAGCGTCGTGACCGATCCCATGAGGCCGGCGTCCTCCGCGAGCGGCAGGAACTCCTGGGGCGGGATGATGCCGAGCCGGGGATGCGCCCAGCGAACCAGGCTCTCCACCGCGACGATCTCGCCCGTCCGCAGATCAAGCTGTGGCTGGTAGTGCAGGACGAGCTGACGGTCGTCGATCGCCTTGCGCAGTTCGTCCAGCAGCAGCAGGCGGTTTCCGGTCCTGTCGATGTCCGTGAACCTGCCGGCCACGGGAACACCCGGACCTGTGCGGTGCTCACCGGCCCTGCACCGCGCCGGAGGGCGAGCGCTCGATGCGGGTGCCCGCCCACCCCTCGCCGGACAGCGTCGCCGCGACCAGGCCGGGGGACGTGATGGCCGCCGATTCCCCGCCCCCGGCCAGGAACGCCAGGGCAGCTTCGACCTTCGGGCCCATGCTGCCCGGCGGGAACTGGCCGTCGCGGAGGTGACGTTCGGCCTCGGCCAAAGTGATCTGCCCGAGCTTGGCCTGCCGGGGAGTGCCGTAGTTGATCATGACGTTGTCCACCGCGGTGACCAGTACCAGCGCCTGCGCCCCCAGCAGTCGGGCCATGAGGCTGGCCGCGCGGTCTTTGTCGATGACGGCGTCGATGACGGCGCCGACGCGGGCCGCATCCCCGCCCGAGCCGTCGACCGGGATGCCGCCCCCACCGCAGGCGATCACCAGGCAGCCCGCGTCCACCAGGGCACGGATCGCGCCGATCTCGACGATGCCGACGGGCTCCGGCGAGGGCACCACCCGGCGGTAGCCCCGGCCGGAGTCCTGGCGGACGACCCAGCCCCTGGCCTCGGCAAGGTGGTGTGCCTCGTCGGAGCCGAAGAACGGGCCGATGGGCTTGGACGGCGCGGCGAACGCCGGGTCCGCCCGGCTGACCGTGACGTGGGTGACCAGGGCCGCGGCGGCGCCCGGGCCGCGCAAGGCGTTGATCGCGGTCGCGATCAGGCTCCCCAGTTCGCCCTGGGTCATCGCGTTCAGCAGCGCCAGTGGCTGCGGCGGCACGGCGGTCGTCGCCTCCTGCTGCAGTGCCAGGTTCCCGACCTGAGGGCCGTTCCCGTGCACGATCACCACCCGCCAGCCCGCCTCGATCACGTCGTTCACGGAGGCGGCCATGGCGGCGGCGTTGGCCGCCATCTCCTCCGCGGTCCCGGACTGCCCCTGCCGGGTCAGGGCGTTGCCGCCGAGCGCGACCACCGCAGTTTTGGTCATGGGATCCCGCTGGTCGAGGGTTGTACGCTGGGATGAGTCGTATAGGTGACGACTCGTTTCGAATAGTAAACACCATGGGCGTGCCCGGCAAATAGGGGGATCAGATCCGGGCCACTACGGAGTTGGTTTGCGGGCTGCCCCGGTCACCGCCGGCCGTCACGGGTGGCGGGGACCTTCGTTATGCAAAGTCTGCTCGTGACCGCCGTGTCTCTGACGCCCATGGTCGTGACCAGCGGGGCGGGCCGCGAGCACCGCCGCACGGTCGGCCAGCGCGCGGGGGTCGACCAGGCCCTTCGCGCCGGCGGTGCGCTCCAACGCCCGCAGCCAGCATTCGTAGTAGCTCCAGCCGGCGCCGGACGGGTGGGCCGCCTCCCAGTCACCGATCTCCCGGATCAGCTCCTGGCGGAAGTCCTCCCATTCGATCAGGCCGGCCTCGTTGAGGGCCAGCGCCAGCCCGAACGCCCGGCTCTCCCACGGCGCGGCGAACACCAGCTCGCCGTTGTCGCGCGGCGGCGCCGCCGGGCCGGAGGAGTCCAGGAGGTAGGCCGGGTCGGCGCGCCCGGGCCCGTTCATGGCTCGGCTACCTCGGCGAGCCCCACCATGGCGTCCCTGGTGACCAGCGCCGCGAGTTCCTCCGCTGTGCCATCCCCACCCTCTTCCACGGCCTGGGAACAGTCGTTTAGTATCCGCGATGATTCGTACACTATGATGACGAGAGCGTCTCGCAACGTCAAGACACGATCGGTGACCACAGCGAGGGGCCCCATGAGCCAGGTACCGCGCACGCAGGGACTGCCCTGCCTTGACGTGTCGTCGGCGGGCCGTGGCGATAGCCAGGCGGGAGACCTCGAGCGCATCGTCGGCTCCATTGGGCTCAAGGTGTTCAGCCTGCGCAAGCGGATGGGGCTCTCGCTGCAGCAGCTCGGCGAGCGGTCGGACGTGTCCGCCGCCGCGATCCACAAGATCGAGCAGGGCGGCATGGTGCCCACCATCACCACGCTGCTGAAGATCGCCGGTGCTCTTGGCCGCCCGGTCTCCTACTTCGTCGAGGAGGACGTCGGCCAGGACGACGTCGCGGTGCTCACCGGGGCGGACGAGAACAGGCCGGTGTTCACCTCGCACAAGGGCATGTCGCTGCACAGCATCTCCGGGCCGTACGGCCGGTACCTGCTCGCGGGGGCCAGGGCGACGGTGGTCCCGGGCGCGACCAGCGGGCGCAAGCCGATGCAGCATCCGGGGGAGGAACTGGTGCACGTGACCGGCGGGGTCCTTGAGTTCACGGTGACCGGGCAGTCATACCGCGTCGAAACGGGGAACACGCTCCACTTCCGCGGCGACCAGCCGCACACCTGGCGCAATCCAGGCACCGGTGACGCCACCGCCATCTGGATGACGCTCCCGCTGCAGTAGTGCAGGCTCCGCTCCGGCGCAGACGTGGTCCCGGCGATTGTGATGGCTGGGCAATCACTGCAAAGGCGTGGTACCCGTCATGCAAGTGCTGGGCGTGGACGCGGTGCTGCCGATCTACCACAGCCTGGAAGAAGCCGTGGCGGGACACGGGGCGACGGAAGCCGAATCGTAGGGGATGGCCTGACCGCCCGGTGTTCAGGCGGGCGCGCCTCCCGTGGCGCGATCACCAGCCCAGCGCGGTGCCGGCCGGCGGTCGGCCGGCTCACTCCGCACGCCCCGCCACGCGGCACCGGCCCAAACCGGCCCGTAGCGCTGGGCGCCCGCCGGCCGCCGGCCGTTACCCGTGGCTGATCTCGACCTCGATGGCGCCCCAGGTGCTGCTGGCGCCGAGGCTGCTGGTGACCCCCGCCGCGGACGCCGTGGACCCGAACCAGGACCCGTGCGCGCCAGGCGCCGGCACGTCGAGCGCCGTATACCCGGCGGGGGTGCTCATCGTCGTGCTGCCCGACAGGCCGGCGAAGAACAGCTCGCCGTCGCTGGCGTTCCCTGGCGAGAGCGACCCGCCGGTGACCGTGGTTCCGGTGCCCGTGCTGACCGCCGAGCCCGCGATCGGCGTGCTGGTGTTGTTGCCAGACAGCTGAACCACGTCGATCGTGGTGCCGATGTTGTTGGCGCTGCTGAACTTGACGCTCACGGTCCCGTTGGCGGTGCCGCTGCCGGCCGCCTGCCAGGCGGCGACCGCGAACTTGGTGCCCCCGCCGCCGTTGAACGGCTCGCTCGTGATCGAGGCGGGCGTACCGCCGATCGCTGTCCCGGATACCGAGCTGATGGACACGCTGGCGCTGGACCCTTGCCGGTAGGCGAGGATCAGCAGGGTGGCGCCGCTCGCGGTGGTGACCCCGGGCACGGTCGTGGTTTGCGAGCCGGAGGTCGTGTCGGTCGCCGCGGCCAGCAGTGTCGCGGTCACGCCGGTGGTGGTGGCGCTCGCCTGGACCGGCGCGCCCTTCCAGTTGTCGTAGGCGGCGGTCAGGGTCCAGGTGTAGGCCGTCTTGGGGGAGAGCCCGGTCGCGGTGCAGGAGGTGGCGCCCGCGGACGGGGCGGCGGGGCAGCCGGACAGGGTGCCGGGGGACTGGGACAGCGTGTACCCGGTCAGCGCCGGGGGCGCCGTCCACGACAGGGCCGCCGTGGTGGCACCGGTGGCGGTGGCGGTAAAGCTCGCGGGCGCACCGATGGTGGCGGCGGTCACGGCGCCTGTCCGGGCCGAGGGCTGGGCGGTGAACAGGGCGGACGCCACGCCCGGCACACCGGCGACCGCGGCCAGGGCGAGCACGAGCCCGGCTGGGAGGATCCGGCCGAGGCGGACCGTGCGGCGGCGGGTTCGGTTCATGTCAGCTCCATGCGAACGTGCCGCTCGGGGTGCATGGCAACCCTGCCGCCGGCGTTGCGCTGCACGACAGGGTGTTGTTCTTCGACTGGACCGCGTGCGTGGTCAGGATGACCTGCGCCGCCCCGCCCTGGTAGCCGGTGGCCGAGCCGGCGGGCAGGCTCACCGACACGCCGACCGTGACCGCGGCGCTGGTGACCGCGCTCGTGCTCACGAGCTCGTTGTCCAGCTCGTAACAGGACGATCCCGCCGGGGCACCGCCCGGGCACGTGGTGGCGCTGGTGGGCACCGTGTATGTGACCGAGGGGCTGGTCGAGGTGACGGTTACCTGGAGGTCGTTGGCGGGGTCGCCGGGGTTGTAGAGCCTGGTCCCGCCGGAGCCTGCCTGGGTCTCGACGAGCACGTTGACGGCGAGGTACGCCGCCGCCGAGCCGGCGTAGGTGGCGGTGAAGCTGCAGGTCACCGGCGCGCTGCCGGGCAGGAGGTTGCTGACCGGGCAGTTCGCGACGGCGCCGTTGGCCAGCGTCACGGTGCCGGCGGTGAACGAGTTGTGCCCACCGGTCGCCGACGCGCTGAACAGGCCGAAGGTGCTGCCGGTGACCAGGCAGAAGAGCGCGATCGCGCCCGCGGCGAAGCTGGACGCGCCGAGCAGGCGCCGCCAGGTCAGCCAGTTCTTGCTGCCGTGACGCCCGCGCGGCGCGGCCTTGTTCCGCCGCTGCAGGCCGGCCGGTGAATGGGCCTCCGCCGCCGCCGGGCGCCGTGCGCGCCCGGCGGCGGCGGAGGGCATGGGCTGGCCCACGGAAAGGTGGGTGCGCTCAGCACTCCTTCCGTCTCCGGCGTGCCTCCCGGTAAGAGGTTCCGTGTGGGCCAGCATCGTCGGTCAGCTCCAGGCGAAGCCGCTGCCGGCGTTGCACTGCTGCCCGGCGGCGCAGGTGCCGGGCAGCGCGTTGTTGCCGGACTGGACGGCGTGGAAGGTCAGCGTGACCGTGGTGGCGCCGCTCTGGTAACCGTTCCCGGCCGCGATGGGCAGGGCGTAGTCCAGGCTGAAGTTGACCGCGGTACCGGTCGCCGCCGGTGAGGTGCTGACCAGCAGGTTCGACGTCGTCCCGGTCGGGAGGGACGCCGAGCCGCCGCCCTGTGGCGCGAACGTCGTGCCGGTCACGTAGCTGGTGCTGCCGTCCTTCAGGTAAAGCTGCAGGCCACTGGCCGTGCCGTCGTACAGGACCGTGCTGCCGTTGCTGACCGCAACGTCGACGCCAAGCCACGCGCTGGCGCTGCCGGTGTATTTCACGTTGTACGTGCAGGGGGAATCCGACTTGCTGCCGGTCGCGGCGCCCGACGAAGAGTCGCCCGGCACCATGTTCGAGATGGTGCAGGTGACCGAGGCAGGCGAGCCCGCCCCGACGGTCACGGTGCCGGCGGTGAAGGTGTTCGCGCCGCTGGACTCGGTGGCGCTGAACAGGCCGAAGGTGAAGCCGGCGACCAGTGCCGCCACCGCCCCCACCGTGGTGGCGGCCGCGGCCCCGAGGGCCAGGCGCCTTTTGATGGACGTGTTCATGGACTCTTTTCTCCTTTGTTTCATGGAATGCGACAGCGGATTCCTCCGTTGGCGGTGCGGTCGCTAAGGGAGATGCCGGGCCTGGTTGTCCCGGGCATCGGAGCTCACAGCCGGCCTCCCTCCCCCCGGGCCGGCGGCCTCGGCCAGTCCTTCGGTGCCGGCGGATGCCGCCAGTCCCCGTCGTCGGGGGCGTCCATCCTCCGGGCGAGCTGGAAGAGCGGGCCTGCCAGCAGCGACAGCAGCACCCCGGCCAGCAGCAGGCCGAGCACCAGGGGGCGGTGCAGGGCAGCGAGGATGTAGCCGCCCCGCGGGACGGCGAACCGGAACACCCCGACGACGTCCGACGCCGGCCGCAGCGTGCGGTCGGGCGCGTTGTTCGCGTCCCCCTTGGTGACGTAGCTCACGGTGCCGTGGCCCACCTTCACCGCGACGATGCGGTGGGTGATGATTTTCTGGCTGCCGGGAGCCTCGCGCACGCTGACGATCTGGCCGGGCTGCAGGCTGCGGGCCTGCTCCGGCGTGACCGGGTTGTCGACGATGAGGTCACCGGTGCGGATGACCGGCGCCATCGATCCGGAGAGCACCGTCATCACCGGGTGGCCGAAGGCCGTGTACGCGCCGTCGCGGGACAGGTGGGTGGCGACCGCGATCACGGCGGCCAGCGCCGCGGCCACCGACAGCACCACGATCCCCGCCGTGCTGGCTGCCCGGCGGGCCGCGCGCCAGCCGTTATGCATGTGAGTAGGTGACGCCGGCGAGGAATGGCGCCGGTAAGCGGTGGTCGGCATCATCGTCAGCTCCAGGTGAACGCGCCGTCTGCGGGAGGCGGCCGGCCGGTCTGGTGGCCGGCTGGTCCCCCGCGCGTGGCCTGCGGCCTTGCCCGAGAGCCCCGAAGGCCCCTGATTGCCCTGAACCTAGGCCGCGCCCGCCCTCGGCAAATCCACCGCTTGGGGTAGCGGGAATCATCAAAAACGACGACGATCGCGCCCGGCGGGGTCGTTTCCGCGGAGGGCTCCCGGCGCCCGGGTCTGATTCACCCGGATTTGTCACGAAAAAACTTGCTTATCAGGTAAAAGGGCTAATAATCAAATAAATGCGCAGACAAGAATGCCGTGCATGGCGTGGCGGGGCCGGCGGCATCGAGGACGCGTGGCAGGCCGGCGGGGGAAAAATACCGTCCTCCGCCGGGCACCGGGCCCGGAGGAGGACGGTCAGCGGGCGATCGCGCTCCGCGCGGCCAAGGGCCCGCGACGACGTCGCGGGGGCCGCCGCTGGCCATCGAGGGTGCCGGGGGGCGCCCCCCGGGCCAGCATCACCGCGCGGCGTCAAAGGTGGCCGACGTCGCCACGCCGTTGCCGTTCAGGGTTACCCGCACCGGATCCGCCACGCCGAGGTGCCGGCAGTTCAGATTGTCGTAGGACATGATCAGCCGGACCGCCATGAAGGTGAGCAGGTTACTGCCGGTCGACGGGGACGGTGACGTCCCGGACGCCAGCAGCGCCGCGTTGGCGCTCAGGAAACGGGTCTGGATGTTGATCATGTTCCGGCAGAACCTCGCCGGGCTGTCGGCGGCGTTGTTCCCCGGTGAGATCGCCGGCTGGCCGACCATCGACCTGTACAGGTCGGTCTTGGCGGCGCTGAAGTCGTGGTGGGCGAGCACCATCGGGTCGTTCTCCGGCACCAGCGCGACCGGCGCCGCCTGGCTTCTGGCGGCGGACAGCTCATCCAGGGCCTGCGAGGTCCCCGGCGTGCCACCGCGCGACAGGTCCGGCGCGGTGAAGGGCCTGCAGCCGAGCACCGGGTCGACGAACCCGTCGAGCAGCGCGTTGTCGCTGCCGTTCGTGATGACCGTCGCGCGCGGCATGGCGACGGCGTTCTTCTTGCTGGCCTGAGCGGTCCGCCCGTCGGCGGTGAGCAGGTACGCGGTGGTGACGTTGTCGCTCGGGTCCTGATCGACGAGGGTGAAAGACCGCGTCGTCGGGCACGCCCGGCCGGTCTTGGGGGAGATACCCGCCGCGGGCACGGTGAGCTTGCCCTGCCTTTCGGCGCGGCGCACGGCCCAGAAGAAATGCGCGCCGTGGCAGAACGACACCTGCCCGAAGATGGACCGCCGGATGCCGTTGACGCAGTGCCCCTGGAGCAGGGCACGGGGCGTGGCACCCACCTGCGTCAGGTTGGTGCCGTTGAAGCCGAAGTCAATCGTGACGACCGCGCGCTCCGGCAGCCGTGGCACCACGGGTGCGGCCGCTGGCCGTGTCCCCTTCGTGATCACCAGCGGCGCGTAGACCCACAACCTGCCGGTGGCCGGGTCCAGGATCGTCGCCTGCACGAACGCCCCGAGGTTCGCCGCGTTGGCCATGGTGCAGCCGGAGGCCGCCGGCGACGCGCCGCCGGGGCCGGTGAGCTGGTACGGGGTGGCCAGGCCCACCGCGGTCAGTGGGTGCGCGGGCACGATGATCTCGCAGTTCGTGTTCGCCGCCGGCCGCGGTCCGGCCGCCGTCGCAGCCAGGCATGGCGTCGTGCTGGCCGATCCGGCGGCGGGCGCGGCGCAGGCAACCAGCCCGCCCTCCGCCTCGCGTGCGGCACGGAACCGGCCCGGCCCGCTCGCGGCGGCGGCGCCCACCGTGGTGGGGGAGGGGGATCGCTGCGCCGTGGTCGCGGCGCTGAGCATGGCCTTGATATGCGGGGCGGTTAAGCTGGCCAGCCCCACGGCGAGCGCGACCGCCAGGATCGTGGCCAACGGCACCCGGCGGGGCCGTGGCTGGCCCGGTAAGCTCCGGAACCGGCGCGCGTCTCGCCTTCGGTATGAGCGAACTCTCCGATACGACATATGACCGTGTCTCCTTGTCGCGGTCCCGATCCTCCAGGCAGTCACGTTAGCCCTGACACCGCCCGGCGTTTAGCGAATCCATGCACAACGAGCGGGGTTTCGCGGCCGGCCCGCACCGTTGCCGGCCGCAGGACCGCGGTGACCGGCCCGTATCCGCACATTCCGCCGTCCGGAACTCCGGTGCCACTGGATCTGTCTGCGGCTCTGTGACCCGATTCGCTAGGATCACCTACACCAGTGGCCGACCGCTTTTCCGGATCACACCCATGAAACCTTTCGGGCGCGCACATCGAGTGCTGGCCGACCGCCGGCCCGCGCTGCGGCGGGTTACCCGGGTGTCAGCCGTGCGCGGGCGTCAGGCCTTACGGGCCACCTGGCCGGCCAGCCGGCAGCGGGCCTTGATCGCGGTACTGCTGGCCGGCCCGGCCCTCCCGCTCGCGGGGAGCGGCAGCGCCGCGCCCGGGGTCATCCTCGCCTCGTTACAGCGGTTCCTCCTTGCCTACTCCGGAGTTTTCGCGCTGATCGCGCTGACCGCCGCGGTGGCGACCGGGCTGGCCGCGGCGGACCGCCTCGTGATGACCCCGGTCGGCCGGGTGAGGTTCCAGGCGGTGCACCGTGCGCTGTCACTGGCCGCGGTGGGATTCCTCGCATCGCACGTGCTGCTGCAGATACTGGCGCATCGCTCGCGCCCGATCGACGCCGTCGTGCCTTTCCTCGCGAGCGGCCGCACGGTGTACCTCGGCCTCGGTACCCTCGCCGCCGACCTGGTCCTGGTGATCGCCCTCACGGGCGTCGCGCGGCGCAGGTTCGCCTCCCACTGGACGGCCACCTGGCGTGGTGTGCACGCCATCGCCTATCTGTGCTGGCCGCTGGCGATCGTTCATGGGCTGCTCAGCGGGCGGCAGGCCAAGCCATACGTGGATTGGAGCTACGGGGCCTGCGTCGCGGCGGTGGCGCTTGCCCTGGTGGTCCGGCTTGTCGCTGCCCCCCGCGGCCGCGCGCCCGCCCGCCTGCACCAGGTGCCCGCCGGCCCGGACCAGGTGCCCGGCAGCGCCGTGCCGGGGCTGCTCACGGCGCTGTTCGCCGGCCGCCGGCCGGGTGCCACGCTTCCCGTCCAGCCGCCGCCGCGCCGGGCGTTGCCCGGTGAGGTCCAGGGCGCCGGCACGCGGTACGGCGTCGTGTACGGCGTCGTGGACGACGGCGATCCGCGGGCCCGCGAGCTGCCATGAGGCCGGCCAGCCTGCCGGAGGCCCACTGGATCGGCCGGCCCCGTCTCACCGCTGGCCTGGACCGGTTCCGGCGGATAGACCTTGAGGGCTACCACACGGTCTTCGGGCGGCTGCCGCGGTGCCTCAGCGCCGAACGGCTGATTGACATGGCCGAGCGGGTCGACCTGCGCGGCCGCGGCGGTGCCGCGTTTCCCGTTGCGCGCAAACTCGACGCGGTGCTGGGCGCGGCGCGCACGCGCAAGCGGTCACCGATCGTCCTCGTCAACGGGGCGGAAGGCGAGCCAGGCAGCGCCAAGGACAGGATGTTGCTGCTCAGGTCGCCGTACCTGGTCCTGAGTGGGGCGCTGGCCGCGGCCCGGGCGCTGCAGGCGCGGGACATCGTCGTCGGCGTCACCGACGCGCTGACCGCCCGGTCGGTCCGCGAGGCCGCCGCCGCCGAGCCGGCGCTCAGGCACAAGGTGGGCGTGGTGGAACTGCCTGACCGGTTTGTCTCCGGGGAATCGGGCGCCTTGGTGAACGCCGTGAACGGGCGCGCCGCGCTGCCGCCGCCAGGCAAGGGCCACGCCAGCTACAAGGGCGCCGGGAACCGGCCGACGCTGCTGTCGAACGCGGAGACCTTCGCACAACTGGCGATCCTCGCGATGGTGGGGCCGGAGGGTTACGCGACGGCGGGCACGGCGGCCGAGCCCGGGACGGTGCTGCTGACGGTGGGCGGCTGGGTCACGCGGCCCGCCGTGGTGGAGGTGCCCACGGGTGTGCCGCTCGGGCACGTGCTCGCCTTGTCCGGGGCCGGGCCGGCCGGCGGTGTACTGGTCGGCGGGTACCACGGCTGCTGGGTGCCCGAGGAGGCCGCCTACGGGGCGCCGGTCAGCCGGGCCGGGCTTGCGGCGATCGGCGGCACGCTGGGCGCGGGTGTCGTCCTGGTGCTCGGCCAGGACACCTGCCCGCTCGGTGAGGTCGCCCGGGTGAGCGCGTTCCTCGCCAGGGAATCATCCGGGCAGTGCGGTCCGTGCAGGCTGGGCCTGCCGGGAATCGCACGCTCGCTGGCGGCGCTGGCGGGCGGCTCGGGTGGCGTCGACGCGCTGGATGCCGCGCGCCGTGGTGCGGCGGCCGTGCGCGGCCGCGGCGCGTGCGCACACCCGGACGGGGTGTTCAGGTTCGTGCTCTCCGCCCTGGACGTCTTCGCCGACGACCTCGGCGCGCACCTGGTCCGCGGCGGTTGCGGGCGGCCGGTCCGCGGCCACCTGCCGCTGCCCCCGGCCGCCGGCGAACCCCGGCTGGCCATCGATTGGACCCGCTGCCGCGGCCACGGCCTGTGCGCCCACGTCGTGCCCGAGCTTGTCCAGCTGGACGGCCAGGGCTTTCCGGTGATGCTGGACATGCCGGTCCCGCCGTGGCTGGAACGCGAGGCGCGCCAGGCCGTCCAGATGTGCCCGGCGCTGGCGCTCCGGCTCATTCCGGCCGGCCCGGTCCCGGCGCCGGGACCGGCGCAGCCGGGGTGGCTGGGCCGGGCGCTGAGCCACGTCCACGGGCCCGTCGCCGACACGGTCCCGGACCTGGTCGTCTCGGAGGAGTGGATCGCGGAGATCTCGGCCGCCCGCGAGCCAGTTCCGGACGCGTGGCCGGGGTACGGCCTGGTACTCGACGAGGCCGGGGGACCGTAGACCGGGTCTGCGGCCGGTCCGGGCCCGCCCGGCCACCCGCGTGACGGGTCACCCGGCGCCGGGTGATCGATCGTCGCCGGCCAGCGACTCCAGCGTCGCCCGTGCGCCGCGCTGGTGCAGCGACGCCAGCGCCGAGCGGTAGGCGGCGGCGAAGCGCTCGTTGCCGGCCAGGTCGCCGAAGACGGCACGGTTGGTGATGAACGCGAGCGGGTCGCCGCGCTGGCGCCTGGCGAGCGGGGTGAGGCTGCTTGCGAGCCGGTCGACCACCTCGATGGGCTCGCCGTTCTCGTCGACGCCTTCCGCGTAGCGTGCCCAGCTCGCCACCACGGCCGCCGAGCGCCTGATCTGGCCGCCGATCGCGAGCTGCCGGCGGATCACCGGCAGCAGGAACTTGGGGATCCGGTCGGAGCTGTCCGCGCACAGCCTGGCAACGGTGTCGCGGATGTACGGGTTGGCGAAGCGCTCGATCAGCGTGCGCTTGTACGTGGCGAGGTCCACCCCCGGCACCGGCGCCAGGGTGGGGGTGGCCTCCTGGTCCATGTAGCCGAGGAGGAAGGCCTGGAACAGCGGGTCCTGGGCGGCCTGGTGCACCAGCCGGTAGCCGGACAGGTAGGCGAAATAGCACATGGCCTGGTGGCTTCCGTTAAGCAGCCGCAGCTTCATCAGCTCGTAGGGCTCCACGTGGGCGACGACCTGTACCCCGGCCAGCTCGTACGGGGGGCGCCCGGCCGCAAAGGTGTCCTGGAGCACCCACTGCGCGAACGGCTCGCAGACGACCGGCCACCGGTCGTCCATGCCGAACCGCTCGGCGACCTCGGCGCGGTCGGCGTCGGTGGTCGCCGGCGTGATGCGGTCCACCATCGAGTTGGGGAAGCTGACCTCCCGCTCCACCCAGTCGCCAAGTTCCGGGTCGCCCAGCCGGGCGAAGGCCGTGAACACCCGCTGGCTCAGGTCCCCGTTGCCCGGCAGATTGTCGCAGGACATGACCGTGAACGGCGGGCGGCCGCGCGCCCGGCGGCGCCGCAGCGCCTCGGTGACCAGGCCGAACACGGTCCGCGGCACCGCGCCGGGCGCCAAGTCGTGGACCACGCCCGGGCTGGCCGCGTCGAACTCCCCGGTGACGTCGCTGACGTTGTACCCGCCCTCGGTGATCGTCAGCGACACGATCCGGGTCGGCTCCGCCGCCATCTTTTCGATGACCGCCTCCGGGTCCTCGGGCGCGAACAGGTACTCCACGATCGACCCGATCACCTGGGGCTCGTACCGGCCGTCGCTGTGCTTGAGGACCAGCGTGTACAGGCCGTCCTGGGCGTCCAGTGCCCGCTTCATCGCCAGATCCGCGGGCAGGATCCCGACGCCGCAGATGCCCCAGGCGGGTGCCGTGCCCGCGGCCATCAGGCGGTCGTGGTACATCGCCTGGTGCGCGCGGTGGAAACCGCCCACGCCGACGTGCACGACGCCCGGCGCGGCGCGCTCGCGGTCATAGCCGGGTGCGGGCAGCCGGCCGCGCCAGTACGCCAGGGTCCGCGCGTTCAGCGGGCGCGGTGGGGCAGAGTCGGCCATCGCCGCCCTCCTTAACGAGATGTGCCAACGTTACGATGTGCGGCCCGCCATTCAGGATCGAGGATCGCGTACCAGGGTTCGCCGGCCCACCGTCCATGGGCCGCTCGTGGCCCTCCCGGAAGGAGAAACGAGGGCGTGGGGGAGCGCCCAGCTTGCGGCCGGTGAACGTGCGCCCGGTCGGGCCGGTGGTGGCCATGGGTCCCGGCTTCTAGACTGAGCGGCCATGGGTGTGCTGGAGGGTAAGCGCGCGCTGGTCACCGGCGGTACCACCGGCCTCGGCCTGGCCATCGCCGGGCGGTTCCTGCGGGAGGGCGCGCGCGTGGTGATCACCGGCCGTGATCCCGGTCTGGGTGAGCGCGCCGCGCAGGCGCTGGGCGCCGGGGCCATGTTCATCGCGGCGGATGCCGGCGACCCGGACGCGGTCGCCGCGTCGGTGCGCGCGGCCGCGGACCGTCTGGGCGGCCTCGATGTGCTCGTCAACAACGCCGGGGTGGGGGTCACCGCGCGGCTGGTCGACACCCCGCTGGCCGACTACGACCAGGTCATGAGCGTCAACGTCCGCGGCTACCTGCTCTACGCCCAGCACACCTACCCGCATTTGGCCCGGCGGCGCGGCTGCATGATCCACGTTGCCTCGGACGCCGGGATCTGGGGCGAGCAGGCGATCGGCCTGTACTCGGTGACCAAGGCCGCCGTCATCATGCTGGGAAAGATGCTCGCGCTGGACGGCGGCCCGGACGGCGTGCGGTCGAACGTGCTGTGCCCGGGCGACATCTGGCCCGGCATGCGGCACATGGGCCCGCCGGGCGACCTGGACCGGGGCGAGGAAGGCGGGGAGTGGGCGGTACCGCCGATCGGCCGGATCGGCCAGTCCGGCGACGTCGCGGCCGCCGCGGTGTTCTACGCCAGCGACGACGCCGAGTTCATCACCGGGACCACGCTGCTGGTGGACGGCGGGATGACCGCCGGTTACCTGCAGCGGGAACAGAGCCCGCAGGTACAACCAGGCCTTCGGGATCAGGAGTAGCCAGCGCCGCTCTGCCGCGTGCCTTTGCGGGTGCGCTAGAGTCGCGCCGTGACGGACAGCACCGACTGGCGCGTGACGATCTCGCTGCGGGACCAGGCGCACGTGGAGCAGGCGCGGCGCTCCTTCGCGGAGAAGGAGCTGGAGGAGGACGTCCGCCGCAGGCTCGGGCGGGGCATCGTGGTTGGCGCCGGTGACTCGCAGATCTTCCTCTACGCGGGCACCGAACTGGCCGCCAGCGAGGCCCAGCAGACCGCCCGCGACGTGCTGGGGCAGCTAGGCATCGAGGCGGAGTTCGCGGTGGACCGCTGGCACCCGATCGAGGAGGAGTGGCAGAGCCCGGACGTCGCGATGCCGCGGACCGATGCCGAGCGCCAGGCCGAGCACCAGCGGCTGGAGGACGCCGAAACCGCGGAGTCCCTGGCCGCCGGGACCCCCCATTGGCAGGCCCGGGCCGAGCTTGGTTCGCATCGCGAGGCGGTCGCTCTGGCGGGCAAGCTGCAGGGCGAGGGCTACGCCGTGGTGCGCCGCTGGAGGTTCCTCATCGTCTGGGCCAACAACGAGGACGACGCCGGCGCCCTCGCCGAGCACATCAGGCAGGAGGCGCCCGGGGCCCGGGTGTACGCCGAGCCTTCCGGCGTGCGGCTGCCGTTCATAGCGTTCTGAGCGGGGAGATGCCTGGTCCGGCCGGCGGGCGCCGGTCCTGGCCGCCAGACGCGCTCCCGTCCTCCTCCTGGCCGGTCAGCAGGCGTTTTGGGAACCGTAAGCTTGTCGGTCATGGGGTTCCACGGCTTCCCGGCAGAGGCGTTCGGGTTCTATGAACGCCTGGCCGCGGACAACTCCAGGGCCTTCTGGGCCGCGCACAAGCGCGACTACGAGATGTTCGTGCGCGAGCCGGTCCTTGCGCTCGCCGGTGAACTGGAGGCCGAGTTCGGCCCGGCGGCGGTTTTCCGGCCGTCCCGGGATACGCGTTTCTCCGCCGATAAGTCGCCGTACAAGACCTGTCAGGGCGCGTTCGCGGAGCGGTTTCCCGGTACCGGGTTCTACGTCCAGGTTTCCGCCGATGGCCTGGCGGCGGGCGGTTCATTACTTTTTGGCAATTTTTCGCCGTTGGCGCGGGGACGCAGGTTAGATTGCGATCCACCGCAAGGAAGGGGTGGATCATATGAGCAAGCGAAGGCTGGCGTTCGGCGCAGCCCTGGGGGCCGCCGCGGTGCTGGCGGCCACCGGCGCCGCAGCCAGCGCCGCGCCGGTGACGACGGCTGGGGCGGGTACCGGGCTGGCACTGGTGCCCATCGCCGCGCCGCGCGTCCCAGGCTTGATCACCGCGCACGCAACGGCCAGCACCGACTGTGTGCTGCCGGACGGCACGCATGTGTCGTTCTTCCATTGCTACACGCCGCAGCAGATCAGGGCCGCGTACGGGGTGAGCGCGGTCGCTCCCCTCACGATCGGCGGGCACAAGGTGCCGAACATGGGCCAGGGCCAGACGATCGTGCTAGTGGACTCGTACGGCAGCCCCACCGCGGCGGCCGACCTGGCACACTTCCACGCCACGTTCTTCCCGACGCTGCCCGCGCCCAGCTTGGAGCAGGTCTTCCCGCAGGGTAACCCGCAGTTCCACAACACCTGTCACAGCAACGGCCTGTCGGGGCCGTGCGCGGCGGCGAACTGGTCCGGGGAGGCCTCGCTCGACATCGAGTGGGCGTACTCGATCGCCCCGCTGGCGCACCTCGTCCTGCTGGCGGTGCCACCCGCGGAGACCGAAGGGGTGCAGGGCTTCCCGAACCTGTTCAAGGCCATCGCCGGCGAGATCCAGGCGACGCCGCCGGGCACGATGTTCTCGATGTCGCTGTCGGCCACCGAGCAGGCGTTCGGCGGCGCGGCGGCGGCCCAGACCGCGAAGCTCGACCAGGTGTTCAAGGCGGGCCTCGCCCGCCGCGACAACTTCTTCGCCGCCACCGGTGACTTCGGCAGCGCGAGCTTCCGCAAGCAGCACAAGGAAGGCGGCTTCTACCCGTTCCCGGTGGTCGGGTACCCGGCGACCTCGCCGTACGTGGTCGCGGTCGGCGGCACCCAGCTCCAGGACGGCTGGACCTGGAACCCCTCCAGCAACGTGCCGTTCACCTCTGCCGGCGGCTTCAACCCGGCCTACTGGGCGGCCACCAAGGGCGGGCACAGCCAGGCGGTCTGGAACGAGTCGTGGGCGCCGATCGCCACCGGCGGCGGTGCCAGCGTCATCTACCCCCGTCCGTCCTGGCAGGCGGGGGTCACCCCCGGCTACGGGAACCACCGGCTGGTCCCCGACACCTCCTGGAACGCGGCGGTGAACGGCGGCGTGGACGTCTACATCACCGCCTACCCGCAGTTCAACTGCGGCAACACGACCGGGTGCTGGACGTTCTTCGGCGGCACCTCGGCCGCCACCCCGCAGACCGCCGCGCTGGTCGCGCTGGTCAACGCCGCGCGCGCGGCGCAGGGCAAGCAGCCGATCGGGTTCCTCGACCCGCTGCTGTACAGCGGCGTGGGCGCCACCGCGTACACCGACATCGTCCCGCAGCATTACGGCTCGGCGCCGAAGACGTTCGCGGGCGCCGACGTCGGGGTCAGCGGGCCGGTGCTCAAGTCCGTCGGCGACCTCCAGGACATCCAGCTCTGGGAGGTGCCGATCCCCGGTTACCCGACCACAACCGGGTACGACGCGACCACCGGATGGGGCACCCCGAACGCGCCAGCGTTCGTCAGCGCCCTCGCCGCGATGCCGTAACGCGTGAGAAACCCCGGCGCGGCCGGGAAGACGACGCGGGGCTGGCAGCCCGCCTGGCAGGCGGGCTGCCAGCCTGGACTTGCGCCAGCGCCACTCTATCGCTCCGTGGTATCAGCGGTGATACCATGACTCCATGGCGATGACGTTGCGGTTGACCGACGCCGAGGCCGACGTGCTGCGTAAGCGCGCTGAACTCGAGCGGCGGCCGATGCAGGATGTCGTCCGGCAGGCGATCCGTGAGTACGTCGAAAGCCACAGTCGCGCGGAACTGCTTGACAAGGTCCTCGATGAGGAACTGCCCCGTTACGCGGAGGCGCTGCGGCGCCTTGCGCAGTGATCTACCTGACGCTGCCCGAGTTGCTGCTCGTCGCTGCCCGCGCCCTCGGCGGCGAGCCAGACGTCCGTGATTACGGCTTGCTGGACTCCGCGCTCGCCCGCCCGCAGGCCAGCGCGTTCGGCTCGGACGCCTACCCGGGACTTGATGCCAAGGCCGCGGCGCTGCTGCACTCGCTGGCCAGGAACCACGCTCTCGTCGACGGCAACAAACGGCTCGCCCTGGCCGCGACCATCGCATTCTACGGAGTCAACGGCCGTCGGCTCACGCTGACCAACGACGCAGCATACGACCTCATCATGGGCGTTGCCGAGGGCAAGCTCGATTCCGTGGACGACATTGCCGCCGTATTGGCCACGGCAACCCAGCCACGCCGTTGACCGGAAGCCAGCTCGGTGCCGGCGGTGGCTGGGTGATGCACCGGCCCAACCTGCGGCAGGCCGGCTCTGGCGGTGAAGGGGGGCCCATTTCCGCCAATGGCACACCCAGCCACATTGTGCGATCCTCGGCAAAGGGGCACCATCAGCCTCAGGGCGGTGAACGAAAGAAGACCCCCCATGGACGACCAGCAAACGGGATCACAGCCGACCGCCACAAATGCAGCCCGCGCGGGCCTGAGGCAGGGCAGCCTGAACCTGCCCCGCCTGGCGTTCATCGGGCTCGCCTACTTCTCGCTGGCCCCGGTCATCTACCTGAACATGGGCTTCATGGAGACCGATTCCGGCGGCCCGGTGATGCCGTTCCTGTTCATTCTCATCACGATTGCGGTGCTGCCCACGGCCATCAGCTTCGCCGTGCTCAACAACCGCAGGCCGTCGGCCGGCAGCGGCTACACGTGGCTGTGGGAATCAACGTATCCGGCGGTCGGGCTCTGGCTCGGCTGGATCATGATCACGACCTACGTTGTCGTCTCGGCCCTGTACCCGGTGGCCTTCGCCACGTTCTTCAACGCGCTGCTGACCTACTTCAACGTGACCGCGACCACGTGGACCGGCATCGCCGGGGGGTTCGCCTCGATCCTCATCATCGGCTACCTGAACCACAACAACATCAAGCTGTCCTCGACGGTGATCGGGATCCTGATGATCCTGGAGGCGACGTTCGTCGCGGCGGTGGCGATCGTGATCGTCGTCCAGGGCGGGCATCTGGGCCATTTCAGCGGCGCTCCGTTCAACCCCGGCGCCGCGACCGCCGGGTTCTCCGGGCTGAGCCTGGCCGCGATCTTCGCGTTCCTTTCGATCGCCGGGGTCGACAGCGTGGCCCCGGTGGCCGAGGAGTCCCGCACCCCGCGCCGGCTCATCCCGCTCGCCACGATCCTCATCACCCTGATCGCGGGAGCGTACTGGACCCTCACCTCCTACGGGTTCGCCATCTCGGTGCCGGTGCACACCGTCGCGGGCTACGTGACGGCCGGCCAGATCACCCCGGTGCTGCCCATCACGCGGTCCTACATCGGCGGCTGGGCGGTGCTGGTGCCGATCACCGGGTTCACCGCCGCGCTGGCCAGTTTCGGCGCCTCGCTGTACGCCGCGGGCCGCATCACGTACGCGGTCTCCCGGGAGGGCTTCCTGTCCCGCTACTTCGCCGGCCTGCACCCGCGCTTCCGGACCCCCTGGCGGGCCGAGGCGTCGACGCTTGTCGTGGCGCTGGTGTTCCTCGTCCTGATCAGCCTGTGGCAGGGCGGCCCGGCCAGCGCCTACGCCTACCTCGGCGAGATCTTCGTCTTCTTCGTCCTGCTCCTCTATATCTTCGTGAACCTGGCCAATCTCGTGTACCACGCACGGTTCCACCGGCAGGACTTCAACTGGTTCCTGAACGGGTTCATCCCCGTCGCCGGGATAGCGATCGATGGCTACGTCCTGTACAAGGGATTCTTCGTCAGCGAGATCTCGCTGCCGTTCAAGACCGGAAGCAGCATCGTGTGGTTCTCGCTCGCCTGGGCCGTGCTCGGGATCCTCTGGGCGCTCTGGTGGGCCAGGCGCCGCCGCCTTTCGTCGATCTCCCTCTCGGCCGAGGTGTAGGAGACTTTGTGAGCGACCCAGCGACCGCGGAGGGGTACGTCGAGGTCCCGGGCGGCCGGGTCTGGTACCAGATCACCGGGACGGACCGGCCCGGCATCCCGCTGCTCTGCCTGCACGGCGGCCCCGGCATGCCGCACGACTACCTGGAGCCGCTGGCAGACCTCGCGTCCGGCAGGCCGGTCATCTTCTACGATCAGCTCGGCTGCGGCCGGTCGGACCGGCCGGCCGACGACTCGCTGTGGACCACCGACCGGTTCGTGGCCGAACTGGCGGCGGTGCGGGCCGCGCTCGGGCTCGGGCGGCTGCACCTGTTCGGCAACTCCTGGGGCGGCTGGCTCGCCCTGCAGTACACCCTCGACCACCGGCCCGAGCTCGCCAGCCTGATCCTCAGCAGTTCGCCCCCCAGCGTGTCGCGCTGGATCACCGACTGCGCGCAGCTGCGGGCCGAACTCGACAAGCCGGTCCGTGACGTGCTGGACAGCCACGAGGCCGGCGGCTACTTCTCCTGCCCCGAATACCAATGGGCGATCACCCAGTTCTACCGGCGGCACGTGTGCCGGCAGGACCCGTGGCCGGACTGCCTGGAGCGGACCTTCGCCGGCATGAGCGACGACGTGTACCTGACGATGTGGGGGCCGACCGAGTTCGGCCCGGTCACCGGCCGCCTGCGCGACTGGGATGTCACCGGCCGGCTCGCCGAGATCGGCGTCCCGGCGCTGGTCACCGGCGGCAGGTACGACGAGGCACGCCCGGCGCACCTTGCCGTGCTCGCCGAGGGCCTGCGCGACGCCGAACTGGTGATCTTCGAGAACAGCTCGCACCTGGCCTTCATCGAGGAGCGGGAGGCCTACGTCCGGGTGGTCGAAAACTTCCTCGCCCGCGCCGAGGCCCGCACCCGCGCCCGATAGCTCCCGGTAGGGCGGCCGCTGGGCGCGGCTACGGTCAGGTGGTCACCGGCCCGGGCGCTGGAGGGAGCCTGAGGATGAGAGTTCGTGGACTGGGGCGAGTTCGGCCGCCGGGCCGGGCCCGAGCATGCCGAGACCCACCCGTGAGCGCACCTTCGGCGGCATCGCCGCGAGCATCGACCGGGCCCGCCAGACGCTCGGGTACGCGCCGCGGTTCAGCTCGCTGGACGCCCTCTACGAGGCGCTGGCCTGGCTCGTCGCCGATGGGCGGGTGGACGTCGGCGGCCAGCGGTTCCGGCTGACCTGACGCTCGCACCGGGCCGGTCGGTACCGTTCGCCGGGCGGGGTCAGCGGCCGAACCGGGCGCGGGCCAGGCGGGGGAGGGCGGCGGCGCCGGTGAGCGGCCGGAACCGGGCAGACGCGGCGGCCAGGGCCTGGTACTGACCGTCGGTGAGCTCGATCTCCGCGGCGGCGGCGTTGCGCTCCAACTGCTCGACGCTGGAGGCGCCCGGGATCGCGGCGACCGCCGGGTGGCGGATGACCCAGGCCAGCGCGATCTGTGCCGGGGTCGCCGAGTGCGCGGCGGCCACCTCGCCCAAGACGGTGAGCAGCTCGCCGGCGCGGCGGAGGTTATCGGGAAGGAACAGCGGGTTGCCGGCGCGTACCCGGTTGGCCGGCCGGTTGCCGGGGTGGTAGCTGCCCGACAGCAACCCCTGCGCCAGCGGGCTGTAGGCGAGCACGATCCGGCCGTGCGAACGGGCGTACGGCAACAGGTCGTCCTCGGGTGATCGGGCTACCAGGCTGTACGGCACCTGGTTGCTCAGCACCGGGCTGCCCAGCGCGTCCTCGGCGGCGCGCCAGCGCCGCAGCGAGTAGTTGCTGACGCCGACCTCGGTCACCAGGCCGACGCGCTGCAATGCGCGCATGCCGCGCATGATCGTGCGATCCCCGACCACCGGATTGGGCTGGTGCACCTGGTACAGGTCCAGCCTGCGGGCACCCAGCCGGTTCGCGCTGGCCACCGCGCGCTGCTCCACGACGGGGGCGACCGGGAACACCGGCAAGATCTTCGTCGCCAGGAACACCGACTCGGCGTGCTCGCCCAGCGCACGTCCCAGGATCCGCTCGCTCCGCCCGAACCCGTAGATCTCCGCGGTGTCGAACAGGGTGATCCCCAGTTCCAGCGCCCGAGCGACGATGGCCTGCGCCACCTCGCCGGCGTATCTGGTGCCGTATCCCCATTCCCGGGACCCGAACTGCCAGGTGCCGAGACCGATCTTGGATATCTGCTTGCCGGTGCTGGTGCTCGTGTTCAGATAGCGCATGACCCCAGTGTCCACGCCGCGACGCGGGACGCGGAAACCGCACCGGCCGGGCCGGTTACCTGCCGCCCGCGAGGTCGCGGGAGCGCTGCTCAACGCCCAGCTCACCGTAGGGGTAGTCGGTGGGCCGCGGGTCGCTGGCCGCGTCCAGCTCAGCGGTCTCCTCCGCGGTGAGCTGAAGATCAGCGGCGCGGAGGTTGGTCTCCAGTTGCGCCACGGTGCGGGCGCCGAGGATCGTTGCGGTGACGGCCGGCCGGGCGGTGACCCAGGCCACCGCGACCTCGGCCATGCTGACGCCGCGGGCGGTGGCCACCTCGCCCACGGCATCGATGACCTTCCAGGTGCGCTCGGTGCCGCGCCGGTCGTAGGCCTCCATGCCGCGGCCCGGATCCTCGCCGAGCCGGGTCGCGCCGGCCGGGCGGGCGTCACGCCGGTACTTGCCCGACAGCCAGCCGCCGCCGAGCGGGCTCCAGGGCAGCAGGCCGACGCCGGCGTCCAGGGCGGCCGGCACGATCTCCCACTCGGTCTCGCGTACCAGCAGGCTGTACTGCGGCTGCAACGTCACCGGCCCCGGCACATTGAGCGCCCGCGCCAGGTGGACGGCCTTGGTGAGCTGCCAGCCGGTGAAGTTGGACAGCCCGTAGTACCGGATCTTGCCGGCCCGCACGAAGTTGTCCAGGGCCCGCAGCGTCTCCTCCAGCGGGGTCCACGGGTCGAAGGCGTGCAGCTGATACAGGTCCACCGAGTCCGCGCCGAGCCGCCGGAGCGACCCGTCGAGCGCACGGGTCAGGTGCACCGCGGACAGCCCCAGGCCGTTCGGGGAATCGTCAACGGGGAACCGGCCCTTGGTGGCCAGCACGACGCGCCCGGTGACCTGCGCGGGCCGGGACGCCAGCCACCGGCCGATGATTTCCTCTGACGCCCCCGCGCCGTACGCGTCCGCGGTGTCGACCAGCGTCCCGCCCGCGTCGAGGAACCGGTCAAGCTGCCGGTGCGCCTCGGCCTCGCCGGTCTCCACCCCGAACGTCATCGTGCCCAGCGCCAGCCCCGAAACCGAGCAGCCGCTGCGGCCCAAGGTGCGGTACTCCACGGGGCCACCCTAGCTCCCGCCGTTCCGGAGCCCGCCCGGAGGACGCCGCCGCTGCTCGGCACGGAACCAACCGCGGCGCAGGGCCGCTAGCTTGGCGACGAGGTGGACCTTGTGGGGGCGGTCATGGAGGCGGCCCGACGCTGAAGGTGGGCACCGTCACGGTCGGTGCGCACGCGTGACCGGGCGAACCCACCGGCCGCCGGCGCCGAAGGTGCAAAACGCGAACCATAGGCACATTGCGCGCCAGAAGCGGGGCTGCGCCCTATTTGCGCGCGATGGGAACTGCGAATCCCTGGCCGCGAAGCGTAAACGATCGGACCGCCACCGTATTTGCTTTCGGCCAGGGATTGTCATTCCCTGGAATTCTGCGCCTGGCCTGCGGCGTTGCGTTGTTGCAGAAGGCGCTTGCACGGGTAGCGTGCAGGAAACCATCGCAGTTGGGGAGGTTGAGATGGCCCAGAAAGTCACCGTCGCGCTGGAAGACGATCTGGATGGCGGCCCCGCGGCCGAGACCATCCGGTTCGGGTTCGGTGGCGCGGACTATGAGATCGACCTGAGCAAGAAGAACGCCGCCGCGTTCCGCAAGCAGATCGCACCATTCATCGAGCACGGCCGTAAGGCTGGGCGCGCACAGGCGCGCCGGCCAGCCCGCACCGCGGCCAGCCGCCAGCGCAGCGGCGATATCCGCGCCTGGGCAAAAAGCCAGGGCATCGCGGTTAGCGAGCGCGGGCGGATCCCGGCGAGCGTCGTCGAGCAGTACCAGGCCGCGTCCGGCAAAGGGCGCTGACCCTAACCCGCCATTCGTCATCACACTCGACGGAACCGGCGCGGCAGCCGGTAACGGCCGGCGCACGAATGGCGCTCGTCAAGGCGTGCAGCGCAAGGTCGCGGAGGATTTGCCCCGGCCTGCGCCGGTGAGGTTGCTTTCCACGGTGGCGCCCGTGTTCGGCGTGCCGCCCTGCGCGTTGGCCCGGGGCGGCTCAGCAGAACGTCGTGGCCACTGTTTCCTGCCAATGCCGGGCTGCCGCCGAGCGCCCAGCCGTTCCAAGACGGCCGCCGCGGCCGGGGCCCGAGTCCGCGCCGAGGGTAGGGGTGGCCGCGCCGGTGCGGACTGTTATGAAACCGTTACCCGAGGCGGCAACCGGGGGAGTTCTCCGGGCGTGTCTTGCATGTGGTTTTCAGGCCGCCGCGGACCGGACCGCTGAGGGTGTCCCAGCCCGCGCGCGGCGCTCCGCCCCAAGGAGCATGCGTTGACCCGTAGCGCCGAGTTTGAGGGCTTCTACCAGGCCAGCTACGGCCGCATCGTGGCGTTGCTCCTCGGTGTCCTCGGCGACCGGCAGGAGGCGGAAGACGCCGCGCAAGAAGCGTTCGCGCGTGCGCTCGCCCGCTGGCCCAGGCTGAGCGCCTATGACGTGCCGGAGGCCTGGGTCCGGCAGGTGGCGCTGCGGCTCGCGGTGGACTCGGGCCGGCGGCTGCGCCGCAACCTCCGGTTGTCGGCACGTCTGAAGGGCGCCCGCCACGCGCCGCCGGTCGAACCGGGCGACCGTATCGCGTTCGGCGACCTGGGCGGCGCGCTGATGCGGCTGCCGCTGCGCGAGCGAGAGGTCCTTGTGCTGCATTACTTCGCCGACATGACCGCCGAGCGCATCGCCGCCGAACGGGGCCTGCCACCCGGAACGGTCAAGGCACGCCTGGTGGCTGGGCGCAGGCGCCTGGAACGCGAACTCGCCGCCGAGCCCAGGGAGGCCCGCGATGCGCGATGACCAACTCCGCGAAGGCCTGGCGGCATGGTTGGCACCCGTGCAGCAGGCACCCGCGCCCGACATGTTGGTGATCAGGCGGCGGCTGCGCCGCAGGCGGGCCCGCCAGGCGGCCGCCGGGACCGCGCTGTGCGCGGTGGCCGCCGGGGCCGCCGCGCTGATCCATGTCAGCGCCGCGCCCGAGCCCGCGATAATCGGCCACGGCCCGGTGGCCGTGCCGGCATGCCGCGGAAGCCAGCTGCGCGCCGAGCCCGAGGCGGTGCTGGTCCGCAGCGGCGCGCTCAGCATGGAGCCCGTGCCCCTGACGTACCTGCTGCGGATCCAGAACACGGGGCGGACGGCGTGCTCGCTGCACGGCTGGCCGAAGGTGGCCGTCGTCGCGCCACCGGCCATGCGCGCGGTGCCGGTCCGTTACGCGACGGTCAGCATGCGGGCGACGAAGAGCGGCGAAGTACCCCGGGTCGTCGAACCGGCCCAGGTCGTGCTCTCTCCCGGTGCCCGGGCGGTCGCGACCGCCACTGTGACCTATCCGCTGGACGAGGTGGGCTGCGGCAACGCCGTCCTGTCCGTCACGCCGCCCCAGAGTGGCAGGCGGACGCTGATCCGGCGGTCGCAGCTGAGCGGGACGCAGCGCCTCCCGTTGATCTGCGGGTCGTCCACCATCACGGTGTCGCCGGTCTATCCCGCTAGCGTGCCCCCCACGCGCAACTACCCGGCCGCGGCACCCCGGCAGTCGCCGGCCAGCGTCTCCACCAGCGCGCCCGCCGCCCACGCCGGTCCACAGGCGGCGCCGTTCTTCGTGGAGATCCGCGGGAGCAAGGCGATTGTGTCCGACTGGCGGACCGGGCGGGTCACCGCGGTCATCCCGCCGCCCGCCGGGGCATCGCAGCGTTTCACCGGCGTTGCCGGCGCCGGCGATGACCGGACCTTCGTGCTCGCGACGGGCGCCGGCCCGAGCCGGTTCTACCAGCTGGTCCTCAGCCAGCAGGGGGCACAGGACCAGCCGCTGACCCCGTTGCCTGTGCCCGCGGTGGCCGGCTCCGGCACGCCGTTCGCCCTGTCCGACGACGGCAGCGAACTGGCCCTCGCGCTGCCGCAACGGGGCGCCACCGCCACCGACGAGATCATGGTTGTCTCGCTGGTCACCGGCTCGGCACGCACCTGGCGGTCGCCGGACCCCGGCATGGTCTACGGCCTGTCCTGGGCGGACCCCGGTTCGTCACCGTCGAGGGCATGGGCGGCACACGACCGGCTGCTGTTCGGCTGGAACGACACCGCGCGGACCGGGCAGTCCGCGCGGCGGCGGTCCGGGCTCCGGCTGCTGGACACCACCGCACCCGGCTCCGGCCTGCTCGCCTCCCGCCTGGTGATCCCCGCGTCGGCCCGGGTCGGCGCCCTGAGGATGACCTTCAGCAGCCCGCTCATCGCCCCGGGCGGCACGGTCGTGTTCGTCACCATGGTGTCCCATCCCGGCGTCAACGCTCAGGCGGCCGTGGTGGAGTTCAGCGCCGACACCGGCCGCCCGCTGGGCGTCGTGACCCCGCTGACGGGTGAGTCGGGCATGGGGACCTGGTGCGGAGCGCTCTGGGCCGATCCCTCGGGCCGCCGGGCGCTGGCCGCCTGCGGGATGATCGCCGTGGAGGTCAACGGCACCCGCTTCACCCCGCAGACCGTGCACTTCGCCACCCGCAATTTCAGCGCTGGCCCCAACTTCTTCGCCTGGTAACCGCGCGCTGCCCGCGCTCAGCGGGCGTGCAGGTGGGCCCGGTAAAGCGTAGCGAGCGCCGCCCAGTGCCGGGCGTCCGCCTGCCCGTCGTAGGTCGGGTTGTCCGGCACGGCGAACCCGTGCCGGGCGGGGTAGAACTCGACCGTGTGATCGACCCCGGCGCCGGTGAGCGCGCCTTCCAGCAGCGCGGCCTGCTCGGTGGTGAACGAGCCGTCGTCCTCCGCACCGGCCACGTAGACCGTGGCGGTGATGCGGTCCGCGGTCAGGTGCGGGCTCGCCGGGTCGCCGGCGACGGCCAGCCTGCCGCCGTGGAACGACGCCGCCGCGGCGATCTTGCGGCCCAGCCCGCCGGCGGTGGGGATCTGGACATCCTGGCGTGGCATCCGGCTGCCTCCGCGGGCTCCTTGGCGCTGATCACCGGAACGTATCACCGGCGGCCCGGGCGCCCGGCGAGGACCTCGCGCAGCGTGGCCGCGAAGGCGCCGGGCTTGCCCATGCCCCCGTGCTCACCGCCGAGGAACCCATCGTGGCCGCCCGGGAAGGTGACGGGCGCCGTGCCGAGCCGTTCGGCCACGGCGACCGCCGCGCGTCCGGCCAGGAGCTGGCCAGAGTCCGCGCCGACGCCGAGCACGACGCGGCACGGAGTCTCGCGGAGCGCGTCGAAGTCGAGCTGGTAGCCCGGGGTCGACGGCATGTTGAGCCCGACGAGCGGGTTGTCACGGGAACCGTCGTCCTCCGCAGGCAGCCCGAAGCTGGCGGGGTCCGGGCCGGGCTGGTCCGCGAAACCGGCGGGAATCGGGCCCTCATGGCTGACGAGCGCGATGAACTTCGCCATCGCCGGGCCGAAGCCCGCGCGGTAGTAGGTCTCCCGGATGCCGTCGCACGCGGCCAGCGCCGGCTCCCTGTCCGGCAGCACCTGGGCGGCCGGCGGCTCGTGCGCCACCAGGGTGTGGACCTGCTCGGGGTGCCTGGCCACCAGGGCGAGCGCGTTGATGGCGCCCCCGCTGCTGGCGAGGATGTCCACCGGCCCGGCGTCCAGCGCGGCGATCAGCCGGTGCAGATCGTCCGCGTGCTCCTCGGTCGTGGTCGTCAGGGCGCCGTCGGTGCGCTTGCTGCGCTCCGCCCCGCGGGGGTCGCAGGTCACGACCGTGCGGTCGGTGAAGTGCCCGACCAGGCTGGCGAATCCCGACGCGCCCATCGGGGACCCGATGAGCAGCAGGACCGGTTCGGTGCTGGCGTCGTTGCTCCGGACGTCGTAGTGCAGCACGGCCCCCGGCGCGTCCAGGGTGTGCGTCTTCGGCTCGCTCATGGATTCCTCCAGGTCGTCATTCTCCGCAGTACTGACCTTGCGCGCGGGCAAGACTCATCGGCCGCCGCCCGTCGGCCTTCGCGTTCGCGGCACCTCCGGGGCGGGTTTCCGCAGCTCAACCTGGTTCCGGGGAGCGCCGGGGCTCGCGTGGCCGGGATCAAATATTTTTTCGAGGATCTTGAGATCTTGGAATATACATTCGAAAATGTGGTATCAAGCCTATGAGAGCCTAGGTAACGAACCCAGAGGCCCGGTGAGCCGTTGCTGCATCACGCGACCTACCGGGGCAGGGTCCGGTGGTCTGGGCGAGGGAGGTGCCGAGAATGATCCCTGCCAGCGAGGTGTACCGGGCGTGCGGTGCTCTGTTCGGCACATACGCGCTAGCGGTGGTTGCCGTCGAGGGTGCGCCGACCATGCAGTCGATCGTGCTTATGCTGGCCGACGGTGATGACGTCGGCTTCTTCGTACTCCTGCGGGACTGCGGTGACACCAGGCCCGCTTACACGGTCGTCCCGTGGCATGCTACTGGCGCGGTGCCCATCGAACCTGACGGTGGCGAAGTCCCCGACGTGGCTGCGAACGCGGTGCTGCGCGGCGTCCCTATTCCGCGGGACGGATCGCTGTTCGGCTGGGTCCGCGGGGAGCCGGTTACCGCGCTCACCGTGATTTATGCGAGGTACACGCCGGAAACGCCGGTGCCCACCTGGTCGGTGCTGCCCCGCGCTGGCGCGCCGGAAGCGGAATGGCCCCCGTTCACGGACGAGCGTCTGTTCGGGCACTGGTTTTGGGACCACCACCGGACGGGGAGCATCATCGACCTCGGCGAGGTCATCGCGGCAACCCCTGACACGGTTTTCTGGGTGGACACGTACGCTTCCCTCGGCTCCGACTGCTGCGTCGTGGAGGGTGACGTCAAAACCCAGGATAGGCACGTGCTCCCGCGTGGCACGTACGTAGACTCCGCAACGTTGCGTGCCGGCATAGTCGTGCCGACGACGGCGGAGTTGCTGGCCGACGCCGACAGGACCGACCTCACGCCCAGGTTCGGGGGGGCCCGCGCACACTGCCTCCCGCACGGGCGCGGAAGCTGAGGAATCCCGGCAGCCCACACCGACATGACGCAGCTTACAGAGCTGTCGGTGGCCCGCTCCCGCCCGCCTGGGCGTCGCGATACTCGTAATTCAGCACCATCTCCGGGTCTTTGTGTGTGAGCAGTTGCATCAGCTTTACATTCATCCGCCGTTCGGCCGTGGTGTTCTTGGGGCGGGCCAGCCGGAGAGCATCGTAGAGCGTGAAACGGTCAAGATCGATCAAGGCAGCGACCGCAGCGCCATATTCGTGCGCCATGACCACGGCACCCTGGTAGCTGAGGTACGCAACGGCGTAAGGCACTAGTGCCAGCAGCAACCATGGTCCATGCCGCCACAACGCGGTGACCGTGATCAGGGTGGCGATGATGGAGGTCGCGCTCATCCGGACGGACAGGTCCATCATCTGCCGTTGATCACCGACGTACGCCAGCCGTTCGGTTGGTGCCACGAAAGAAAGGTGCTCTATCACCGAGACTGCGTCCAGCCCATACTGGGATCCGGCCTGGCGCTCGTACTTCCGCAGGGCATTGCCAAGGCGAGTGGGCATGATGTTGTCGTACTCAAGGTGCCTTCCGACGCGGTTCGGCGAGGGATAGCCGCCGGCCAGCCGCGTGGTCTCCTCCGCGATGGAAAGCTGGCGGAGCCTCTCCTCGGGTTCGAGCAATGACGCCTTGTCGGCTTGCCGGGCCGCTTCGAGCTTCCTGGTGTACTCCGTGTAGTCAGCCTTCTTGGCCGCCCGTTTAGCTTCCTCGTCTGCCTGGATGGCTGCCTGGTCGTTGCTCTTGAGCTTGTCACGGTCGTCGAGCCTGCGATCGGTAAGGTAAGCCTCGTACTTGTCCCGGTGGTGCAACATCCGCACGACCCGGGCCCGCTGCGCCCAGCCCCTCGCACCCCAGTAGCCCTCAAAGAACTGAACGAGAGCAAACTGGATGGGGTGCACGACGACGCCGAGGGCAATGCTGATCAGAACCAGCAAAGCAAGGTCGCCGAGATGTGTGAAGGCGTTGCCCGCCCGTGCCCAGTGCAAGCTGCCGCCGTCATTCCACGCGCCACTCTCAAGGAGCGCGAATATAAAGCCGGTCAAAAATAGCGAAGGGATGAAGCTCACGATACTGAAATAACGGCCGATTGCGCTGCCCACTCCCGATATCGCAGCCGAGAAGCCGTTCACAGTACTGTACCTACTTCCGCTCTTGCCTCATCCTCTTTATTAGCTTTGCCTCCTCTGCGGTGAACACTTCACCCTTGTGCTCGCAGCTATCGTTAGTACACATATATTGTCCGCCCGGAAGACTGCGAGCCGGCTCATCGCAGTATGGACACCGAACCTGCTCGCCGAAGTCTCCTGGTGTGCCCGGCAACCTGTACGGGACTCTATGAGCCAATATCGGACCGATGACTATTACAAACGCGAAGCGCAAGTATTGGCCGCACCTTGCTGCCCTGACCGGCGGGCCCGGCGCCATAGAACCTGACATTGACACCCCCCTTGGCCGCAGTGAGCATAACGCGCGATCCTGCCGCGCGGCTAGGGCCCGGCGTGCCTCTTCCGGCCGGCTGAACTCCCGTGGAAGTATCTAAGCTGTGCCGGACGGGGCGAATCAAGCCGAATCGGGACAGGTCTCCGTTGACTCGCGTGCGCCGCAGCTGCCCCCACCGCCCCCACCGCTCTGGCGCCCTGCCTCCCTGTGGCTCTGGCCGGCTGCGGCACTCGGGCTGGCTGGGGCCGCGGCGGCGTTGTTCGGGGCGGAGGGCGCCCTGATCGTCGGCGGTGTGGCTCTCGCGGCGCTCGTATTTTCCGCTGGTGTGATGACCCTTCACTGGGATCGCTGGCTGGCAATTTCCCTCACCGCCGCGCTGATCGCGTCACTTACCGTATTCGTGGGTGAGGCTTGGCTGAAGGAAGCACACCATAAGGGCGGCCACCCGGCGGCCACGGCCGCGGTGGCCCCGGCGCCGCACGCCACTCCGGCGGGGCGGGCCACCGCCAGGCCGCGGGCGACCTGGACGCCGCCCGCAATCTGGCCATTTCAACGGGTCTCGCAGGCGATGGCCCAGCGGGCGAACTTCCGCGGCGCGGATCTCAATGGCGCGAACCTGTCCGGTCTCCAGCTCTCCCACAAGAACTTTGACGGCGTGCAGGCAAATGGCGCCTCCTTCCGAGGCAGCCAGCTGGCGTATGCGAGCTTCCGGGGTGCCAGCTTGCGGGACGCCTGCCTGGAAGGGGTCAACCTGACCGGCGCGGACCTCACTGGCGCGGACCTCACCGGCGCCGACGTTGCCGGGGTGACGGTGTCGCGCCATGCAAAGAAGACTGCCCTGGTCTGGCCGCGCCGTCGTGCCAAGCCGACCGCGGCCTGCCAATAGAGGTTCAGACCTGCCGCAGCACGGCGACCACCTTGCCATGGATCGTCGCCTTGTCGCCGGGGATCGGCAGGTAGGCCGGGTTGTGCGGCATCAGCCAGATGCGCCGGTCGAACGTTCGGTACATCTTCACGGTGCCCTCGTCCTCGAACCCATCAAGCAGCACCGCCACGAGGTCACCGTTCTGCGGCCGGTCATAAAGCCGGCGCACGACGACCCAGTCCTCGGGGAAGATCCCGACGCCAATCATGGAATCGCCGACAACCTTCAGGATGAACAGCCCCTCTTTCGCGCCCACCATCTCCTTGGGCAGCGGGAAGCGGTTCTCGATCGAATCTAAAGGCGGGATCGGCTCACCGGCCGCGACCTGTCCGACGACCGGTACCCAGACCACCTCATCCGAGCCCCTCGGCCCCGGTTTCCTCTTGGCCTTCGGCCCTGGGCGCACCGGCGCCGCACCGTTCGCGGCTCCGCGCTTGCCGCGGGGCAGCACCCGGACGGTGCGCGGTGCCCCCGCCTCATAGTTCACGTAGCCTGCGTCCTTCAATTGCGTGAGGTAATAGTGGGCGCTGGATGCGCTTTTCAGGCCCGCCCCGTTGGCTATCTCACGGTTAGTGGGGGAGCAGCCGTTGGCCGCCGCGTACTCCTGTATGAACTCGAGGACCCTTCGCTCGCGCGAGGTCAGCACATGGCTGCCAGACCGGCCGGGCGACTCCGCAACTTTCGTCATCGGGGCCTCCGCCTCGGTGATCCCTGCAAGGTTGCGGCGCAGGCGCCCCGTCTACCCAACGCCCCGGCAGCCCGCCGCCGTCGGTTAAGACACTAAGCAGTTACCCGCTTGCTGGCTATGCCCGCGGTGGCACGTTATTCGGCAATGCCATGCTCGATGGGCGGTATGCGCCACGGCGCGTATTTTGCATGGGGCCCGTTGCGGCGGGAGGCCGGGCGGGCCTTCTCCGCCAGGCGCCGGCACCGTTATTGTCAGCGGGTGCGCGAGATTGACATAGACCGCGGGAACCGGGTATTGCGGGCCCGCGACGCCGGCCATCCCGACGGCGCTGCGGTCATCTACTTCCACGGGACCCCGGGCTCCCGGCTTGACCTGGCCTTCGGTGAGGGCATCGCGGCCGAGCACGGTGTCCGGCTCATCTCCTTCGACCGGCCCGGCTATGGCGGTTCGACCGCTGCGCCGTTCGGGCTCGCCTCGATCGCCGCCGATGCGCATGCGGTTGCCGACGGACTGGGCGTGGCCCGGTTCGCGACGCTCGGCATGTCCGGTGGGGGACCGGGGGCGCTGGCCGCCGCCACGGTTCCGGGCGAGCGCGTCGTCCGCGTGGGCGTCGCGTCGGGTGCCGCTCCGTTCCAGCTGGTGCCCGGCGCGCTCGACGATCTCGACGACAACGACGGTGCCGCGGTGGCGTTGCTGCCCGGGGACCAGGCCGGGGCGGCAGCCGCCTTCGCCGCCGGTTTCGAGCCACTGGCCGAATTGGCCCGCGTCGGCGGCGCCGGGGTGGCGTCCGCCTTCGCGGACCTGTTCTCCGCTCGTGACCAGCAACTGATGCAAGACCAGCGCTATGCCTCGGCGTTCGCCGGCACGATGCGCGAGGCGCTGCGCCAGGGAACAAGCGGCGGCGGCTGGGACAACGTTTCCTGGGTCGGGGACTGGGATGTCGACCTGAGCACGATCCGCTGCCCGGTTCTGCTGTGGTACGGCAGCGACGACCGTTTCGCGCCGCCCATACACGGATTGTGGCTGTCGGAGAACGTGCCGCACGCACGGCTTGTGATGCGGGACGGCGAGGGCCACATGGGCATCTATGACCACCTCGGTGAGATGCTCGACGCCCTGACCGGGCCGGACCCGGCGCCCTGACCGGGCCGGACCCGGCGCCCTGACCGGGCAGTCGGCGCGCGCTCGAGGATCGTCACACTCGTCACGAATGTTCCTGTACCGGATGACACCAGGGCACGGTAACTTGGGCGGGCCCCGCTGCGAGCAACGCCAGCGCTCCGGCCTCGGCAGGGACTGTCTGGGCATGCGTGCTGGATCCAACGGGGAACGCCCAGGCGAAGAGGAGAAGAAAAGACCCATGGCAGCCACGCTTCACGAGATCCTGCTCTCGCCGGAGAACCGGCCGCAGGTGGTCGCGGACTGCAATGCGCTGATCGAACACGAGGTCTCCGAAAAGTCCGGCGTCTCAGGAACCGCGATCAAGCTCGCCTACAAGACGGCGAGCACGTTCGCGCCCGGCCATGTCCGGCACATGGTGGAGACCCTGCTTCCGAAAATGGCGGACAACCTTCAGCCGTTCTGGGCCGACTTCAATGCCTCCGGCGGCTCCGACTTCGGCGATTACCTGACCAAGCGGGGCGATGAGGTGGCGGAGGCCATGCTCGCCGTGACCGATGCCCGCGCGGTGGCCTCCGGAAGGCCGGTGATCGTCAAGGCGTACCGTTCGGTTCGCGGTAGCGCGGCCAGGCACATCCAGGCCGCCCTCCCGCAGGTCGGCGAACTGGTGCTGAAGTACGCGTCCTGAGCATCGCCCACGTATCCCTCGGGCGGCCGGGACACGAGCCGCCGGAGCGACGGTCGACTGGAAGGTGACCGGCCGGGCTCACGGTTTCCCGGGAACCGGCCTGGGCCCGCTGGGACCGTGACCTCAGCCGCCGGACGTGGCCAGCACCTCGTCGCCGACGACGGCCCGGACCCGTAGCCGCGCCTGGTGCAGCCGGCTCTTGAAGGCGGCTTGCCCGACCCCGGCGATCTCGGCGGCCTCCTGCGTCGAAAGCCCCTCGACATCGCGCAGCACGATGGCGGTCCGCAGCGGGGGCGGCAGGCTGTCCAGCGCCCGGGCCAGGGCCCGGCGCAGTTCGCTGTTTTCCGCCTGCCGGGACGGATCTTCCTCGGGTGCGGTCGGCAGGTCGAGTTCTCGCGCCCCCAGCGAGACACCGGCCGGCTGGCGGGCCCGTTTCTCCAGGACGCGGTTGGCCTCGTTGACCGCGATCCGGTACAGCCAGGTGAAGTAGCTCGACTGGCCGCGAAACCCAGCGATGCCGCGCCAGGCGCGGAGCATCACCTCCTGGGCAACGTCCTCGGCCTCGCTGCGGTCGCCGAGCAGCCGCAGCAGCAGCATGAACAGCCGGTCGGCGTAGGCGCCCGAAAGCCGCTCAAAGGCGAGCACGTCCCCGGCCCGGGCGCGGGCAAGCAGGCCCGCCTCCGTCTCGGGAGGCTCGCCCGCCCCCGTCTTGGGAGGCTCGCGCGCCCCCGTCTTGGGAGGCTCGCGCGCCCCCGTCTTGGGAGGCTCGCGCGCCCCCGTCTTGGGAGGCTCGCGCGCCCCCTTCGGCGGCAACCTCACGTGCCCCCGCCCGGCGCCGGCATCACGCCCCGCCCGGCGTCACGTGCCCTGGGACCAGGGTGTGCCGCCGGGCCCGGCCAGCCGGACCCGGTCGAAGATCGTCGCGGGCGCGCGCACGCCCCCCAGCCCGTCAAGGCCCTGGACCACGTACACCAGGGCGCGCATCGCGCGGATGCCGCGGTCGCAGTCCGCGCAGCCGTGCGCGTGGCGGTCCAGACGCCGGCGCGCCCGCGGGCGCAACTCACCCTCGACGTAGTGCGAGAGATGCCGCTGCGACCACTGGTGGTCACCGGCCCGGCCGCGCATGCCCATCGCGTCTCCCCTCACGGCTCAGGGTAGTGGACGTGCCCCGGGCCGGTCCGGCCAGGCGGTCGCCCGCGCGGCCGGTTGCGGCGTCAGCCGCGGCCCTGCCGGGCGTCTGGCTCAGCGGCCGTCGGGCTGGCCGGCCGCCTCCGGCTGGCCGGCCACGTCGCCCGCGTGCTCCTGGCTCGCGGCCACGGGCTCGAACGCCAGCGAGCAGGAGTTGATGCAGTACCGGTCGCCGGTCTGCGTGGGGCCGTCCTTGAAGACGTGGCCCAGGTGACCGCCGCAGCGCCGGCAGACGACCTCGGTGCGCCACATGAACAGGCTGTGGTCCGGCCGCAACTCGACCGCCTCGGCGACAGCGGGCTGGTCGAAGCTGGGCCACCCGGTGCCCGAGTCGAACTTGGCGTCCGAGCTGAACAGCTTGGCCCCGCACCCGGCGCACCGGTAGAACCCGTCGCCGTGATTGTGGACATACTCACCGGTGAACGGCCGCTCGGTGTGCGCCTCGCGCAGCACGGCGTACTGCAGTGGGGTCAGCTCCTGGCGCCACTGCGCGTCCGGCTTGCTGATCTCGCGGGCGGCGGCCGCCTCGGTGCTGGCACGAGCCTTACGCATGGGTATGGTTCCTTTCCCTCTCGTCCATCACTCGCTTAGACCCGCGCCGCGGCAAAACGGTTTTTTCCGCCGGCGGCCTCGGTCAGGACGCGAGCGGTGTGCACGGCGCTGGCGATCGCCTCGTCGGGGGACAGGCGGCACAGGTCGGTGAGGGTGAACAGGGCCTCGGCGCTGACGACCACGGCCAGATCCCGCTTGAGCTGGGCAAGCACCGCGTCGTCGGCCGTCATCGGGCGCAGCGCGTAGTCGATCAGCCCGAACCGGTGCCCGGCCTCGCGGGCGCCTGGCCCGGCCGGGTGATCGTGGCGGCGATCATGGCGCGCACCGCGCCCTGGTAGCTGAGCACATGGCGGAGCAGGGCCTCGGTGGCGCAGGCGACGCGCTCGGCGGGGTCCGCAGAGCCCGCGACCGGTTCGAGGACGACCTCCGGGCTCGGCCACGCCCCGGCGAGTGCCTCGCGCAGCAGCGACGCGAGGTCCGGGAAGTACCGGTAGGCCGTGGCCTCCGAGACCAGCGCCGGTTTCGCAACGGCGGGCATCGTCACCTCGCCGCCGGTGCGGATGAGTTCGCGCGTCGCCGCCACGATGGCCCGCCGGGTGCGCTCCTTCTGGTTCACCCGTCCGGGACCCGCAAAACGCCGCGGTGCGCCGAGAATGAACGTGGCGCCGGGCGCGTTGGGATCGTCATGGAGACCTGGGACGCCATCACATCCCGCCGCAACGTCCGGTCGTTCGCCGACCGCCCGGTCCCGCCGGCGGACCTGGACCAGATACTCGAAGCTGGTCGCCGGGCGCCGTCCTCGCGGAACTGGCAGCCGTGGGACTTCATCCTCGTCACCGACCGGGATCAGTTGCGCGACCTCGCCAGGGTGGGGCCCGGCGCCGGGCACGTGGCTGGCGCGGCAGCGGCGATCGTGGTGATCGGCCCGGCCGGTGACAACCCGTTCCGGCGGGCGCAGTTCGACCTGGGCCAGGCGGTGATGGCGATCATCCTGGCGGCCGCCGGGCTCGGCGTCGGCAGCAGCCACGCGGGCGTCGGGGACCTCGCCCTCGCCCGCCGCCTGCTCGGCTTCCCCGAGGACCGGGACTGGGCGTTCCTCGTCTCGCTCGGCTACCCGGCGGACCGCCCGCTGGCGCCGGTCCGCCATCCGGACCGCCGCCCGTTCGACGAGGTCGTCCACCGGGGCCGCTGGTAGCCCGCACCCAGCGGGAGTACAGACCTGACTTTCGCCCAACCCCGTGGCGTAACAGATCCGATACGGCTACCTCGCCAAGGCCGTGACCAGCCCCAGCGGCGTCACCCACCTCACCCTCAGCCGCCGGTAACGGGCGGCTGAGGGTGAGGGGATCGTGAGCGCCGATCTCGCAAGCGCGGACTTCCGATGAGATGGGGAATGGCGATCCGCGGATGGCGTGGCGAGCACGGTGGGCCGCCACTGAGGTCCCGGGTGGCTTGGCGGATCTAGGCGATGATCCCAATGTTGATGATGTACACCATCGCCGCTTGCTCGTCTACTTCGTAGCGGATCCGGATGTCACCCGCGTGTAGCCGGTACACGCCTGTGGCACCCCACGCGACCGCGCTGTCTGGATATGGCTGCTCGGCCAGCGCGCTGATGGCACGACGCGTCCGTGTGAACAGGTCCTTGTCCTCCCCGCGGATACGGCCAAGGTTGGTAACGCCGTCTCCCGCAAGACGACGGTCAGGCTCATGACAGGGTTTCGGCGTCGATCCGGTCGAGCGCGGCGTCGAGGTCCTCAAGGCCGATCCCGCCGCGCCCGGCGGCCTTGTCCGCCAGGTGCGCCGCAAGCGCCGCGCGATCCTCAAGGTCGGCGAGGTCATCGACATTGATCAGCGCGGCGACCGGCTTACCGTGCTCGCTGATCGTCACCGGGCGGTGGCTTCGCCGCGCCTCGGCGACAAGTTCGGCCAGTCTGGCCTGGGCCGCGGTCAGCGGGTAGGTCATGACCCCGACCGTAACACCGGGCAGCGACCCTCACGGGCAAGCGGAGCCGCAGGCGGCCATGATCACGGCAGAGTGCCGCCAGGGGATGGCACGTCAAATCTGAAACGCCACGTTCACCCTGGTAGATCAAGGAGTGGGCGATGATCGCGGAAGTTCTGCTGGTGGGGGATGGCAAGACAAATCCGAAAACCCCGACCCCGCGGGCCAAGGCAACCGCCTGACCATCGAGTGGACCGCCGACCTCTGACAGCCCACCCAGTCAAACCACGCCAACCAAGACTAGGAGAGCACCGGCAGCTAGCCGCCGGGCGTGCGGACGCTCACCACAGCGCCCGCACCGCTCCGGCCACGAGGAACCACGCCCGCCCACGAAGGCGGCCCGCCCACCCGCCCCCGGGTCCGCCCGCTCCCCGCCCCTCCGTCACCCGCCGCCGCCAACCCAGACCAGAAACGCCAAGGGTGCGCCCTCCGGGCGCACTCCTCCCGCCCCAGCGCCGGCAAGGCGCCAGGCCAGCCTGGAGACAACCCGCCTGCGCCGTCCCACAAACCACCCCGCCGGGGCACCCCGCCGGGGCAGCGTTCGACCCTATTCCGGCCCTGCAACCAGCGGCCACGCGAGCCCGGGAGTCGACGCGCTGCGCCTTGGGCCCGCCACCTTGACGGTGTAACTCGATCTTGATGGTTACTCGCGTCCTCAGTCGCCCCAGCGGTGGGTGAGAGGGCTTCGCAAGACATGACGCAGAGTCATTGATAAATTACCCAACGTGAGCAAAATGCAGCTGCTCTCCGACAGCAGGCTCGTCGCGCTCCTGGAGGCGGCTCCGGACGCCATGGTGTGCGTGGACGCCGATGGCCGGATCACCATGGTCAACGCCCAGGTGGAACGGCTGTTCGGGTACCAGCGGGAGGAGCTGGAGGGCCAGCCCGTC
>Ga0070698_100000460_pt1 | contig 43138 bp, 33 predicted proteins | sample KBSK1502metaG_FD_65477 | JGI IMG/M metagenome (GOLD analysis project Ga0070698, IMG submission 65477) | Corn, switchgrass and miscanthus rhizosphere microbial communities from Kellogg Biological Station, Michigan, USA - KBS K1-50-2 metaG | ecosystem: Host-associated > Plants > Roots >...
AGGTGCTGGCCAGGGGTCGCGCGGCCGATGTGCGCAGCGACCGCAAGGTCATCGCGGCGTACCTGGGCGAGGCGACGCCTGAGCTTGCCGAGTCCTCGGAGGACGCAACCATCATCAACGCGGGGCAGAACGGCGGCCGGCTGCCGGCCACCGAGAGGGCCGAGCCCGCTTCCCCGGGCGAGCCGCTGCTCGAAGTTTCCAGTCTGGCCGCAGGCTACGGCCACCTCGAGGTGATCCGCGACGTCAACCTCATGGTCCGCGCCGGCGAGGTGGTCGCCTGCATCGGCGCCAACGGCGCCGGCAAGACGACCACGCTGCGGGCGGTCTCCGGAGTCATTCACCCATGGTCCGGGCGCGTCGTGTTCGATGGCCACAACATCATGGGCGCGAGCCCCGAACGCATCGCGCGCATGGGCCTCGCCCACATTCCGGAGGGCCGCGGCCTGTTCCCGAACATGAGCGTCGAGGACACCCTCCACCTGGCCGGCGACAGCACAGGCGCGCGCGTGCCGATGGAGGCCGCCTTCGACGTTTTCCCGCGCTTGAAGCAGCGGCGGCACCAGGCGGTGGGGACGCTGTCAGGCGGTGAGCAGCAGATGGTGGCCATGGCCCGGGCGATCCTCGCCAGGCCGCGGCTGCTGATGATCGACGAGATGTCGCAGGGCCTCGCGCCCACGATCGTGCGGCAGCTTTTCCAGATGATCGACGTGTTCCGCCAGCAGGGCACCGCGGTGCTGCTGGTCGAGCAGTTCGTGGAGTCCGCGCTGGGGGTCGCCGATCGCGCCTACATCTTCGAGCACGGCACGATCGCCCACGAGGCGGCCGCCGCCGAGCTGCGCCGGGACCGCAACCTCATCTCGGGGTCGTATCTGGGTTCGGGCGCCGCGGAGACGAACGCGATCGAGGTCGCGGCCAACGGCAACGGCCACAAACCACACCCCGAGCTCATGGAGATCGTGTCCATGCGGGTGCCGCCTGAGGTGAAGCGGGCCCTGGAGGAGCGCGCGGACCGCGAGGGCCGGCCCGTGGGCGCGCTCGCACTTGAGCTCCTGGAGGAGGTCAAGCGATGAGGATCGGGATCAGCCGGTCGCTCGCCGGCGCCATCCTGCTCGCGGCGCTGCTGAGCACCCCCATGACCGCCATCGCGCAGGTGCCGTCGAATATCGGCAGCTACGTGAGCTATGGCTACGGCACAGGCGTGCACACCATCGCCGGCACGACCGCCTTCCCCAACTTCGAGAGCGGCGCCGTCAACAACCACTATCCGCTGGCCCAGGTCGAGCAGGACGCGTCGCCATCGTCGACCGCACGCGCGACCTATTCGGACAGCGGGCCGGCCACCGCGACCGCGGGCTCGCAGTACAACCAGAGCTGCAGCGCGGGCAATCCTCCGCCGCCTCCGAGCATCTGCCAGAACCCGAACAACGGGGTCCCCTTAGTGGACGCTCTTCGAACTTTGCTGCTTGTACCTGCGCCCGAAGTGGTTGAAACGCTCGAGCGTTTCCGATTCTCCACCAGCTTGCGAGCCGGACCCGCGACGATCTCCTAACCTGGAGCGCGTGGGGTGGCGGACAGCGGCCCTTCGGCTCGGCCAGTAACCGAGAACTCGCCGTTCCCAGCGTGCCGACACCGGAATCATCAAATCACTGCCGTCATCGAACAAGACCTTTGACCCCGGCGAGCCGCCTCATGTGCTAGAACAGCACCCGCAACAGCCATGAACACTGAGCTCGGCTGCCGCCTGCTCGCCGAACGCCCGCCGAGTGTAGGCGATGGCGTCTGGATCAGGGTGGCCGACGCCATGGGGGCAGATCCGCTCCATCAACTCAGTGTCCTTCCGCCAATGGGTGGGAAAGCCGCGCATCGTGTGGTTGCTGGGGGCATGGATGACGCAGTGATAGCCGGGCACCCCGGCGAAGCCGCAGCCCTCGTTTTGGCGATGCACCCACATGACCTGGCCGGTGCCGGTGACATACTGCTCCAGGTTTTTTAAGGGCACGCCGCGCTTGATGAACAGCTGGGTCATCCCTCCCCTTTGGGTAGCTGCTTGAAGGGTCCGATCTCATTCATCGGCCGCCGGGCGTCTTCCAGTCGAGGCCGACCGAAGCTGGCGATGTCCGCCCACAGGATGTCCTGCTTGTTCCTCCACACCAGAGGCTCGAACTTGTTCGGCACTGCGCCTCGAAGGTCTTTTCGTCATGGGTGTCGTAAAGACACGTTGCAGCGTTACCCGCGAGTCCAATGAATCTGCGGCTCTTTGGGGGGCCTGCCCTGTGAGTGCTCATCGCACAAGGTCGTCCACCAGCCACCTTCGCGGACCAACCCCGGCTTGCCGCACTCCTCGCAGATCGTGAGTGACTCGTTCTGAACATCGAAGAGCAAGTCATCAAATTGCTTGTCGATGCGGTCGGTGTAGATGCGCAGGCCCGCGTACTTTTCTTTGACCTGCACGATCCGCAGGTCGGGGGGTTTGGCGTCGAAGACCTTGTCGATCAAACTCGCCCAGCCGGGGCCGACCGAGTCTTTAGCTAGTTGAATGTCATATCCCTGCTTGTCGTAGATGACAAAGCCGGCACCTCGATAGCCCGCCTGGCTGACTTGCTCCTGGACTTCAGGTTTGCTGAACGTCTTCCACGCCTCACGAATCGCTCTGATTCGCTCGTCGGTCTCTTCCGGTGTACGGCCACTCATCGCGCCAACCTCACGCATCAGGTCTTCGATGAACTGTGGAGGCTCTTCGTCGCTCATCCCGCCGCGTCCACCTTCTTCGCTGTTGCACTGCCATAGAAGACAGCGGTGTCGAGCAAGCTTGTCCGCCAACCCCAGTCGTCCATCACGTACTGCGCGAAATGCTCCTGGTCGAGTTCAAGTGTTTCGCCCCTATGCATCTCGACCATGCGGACCACCCGGTCGTAGTCTTTGGTGTGGTCTTCTGGGACAGGCAGGCTGACGTGGATGCGCTCGAGTTTCCGCGCCTTGATGTTGGCGATGTTCTGCTCCAGTATCTCGACAGCCTTCGCCCGATAGCCTTCGCATGCTTCTTCAAAGATCCTGCGGTGCTGCTCGCGATTCGCTGTGAGCGCATCAAGCAGCTCCTGTTTACCGATGGACACCCTTATGTCGGTATCCGACGAGTTCCTCAGGACCGGGCTCATGCCGACTCCTCCTTGTTCAGGTGCCTATGCAACGTTCGCAACCGAAAGCCGGCCAGGTCAGCCAAATGCGCAGCCCATGGCCCTGCTAGGAAGGTCGCTGCCTCCGCCCCACAGTCGTGCTTCCTGACCAGCTTTCGTGGGATTGGGCCGTCGTGGCCGTAGCAGATGCCAAGCTGGTCCGCTACTGCGAGCCGGAAGATTGCCAGGACTAGGTCTCTGGAGCAGGTGGCACGGCCATCCACCAAAGTCAGGCCTCCTTCAGCAACAGTGAAACCACTGTCGAATCGCCCTGCTCCAACGCTCTCGCCAACTTCCAGGCTGTGCGGGCTCGAACGGGCTGTCCTCGTAAGGCGCTCGCCAAAGTTGGCCGCGAGATCTTGGCGCGCCGAGCAAGTTCGGACAGGCTCCAACCACGCTCGGCGCTCGCTTTCCTAACTGCCATGCCTGAGAGGACCACGACTAAACCGGCCCTGCAAACTCGTATCGAGGCGGGACTGCTTTGATTCACTTGCGAGTCCTCGACGAGCCTGGCGACTTCGTGTCGCGGTCGCTTCGCAGGGCTCCGCCCGATCTCGACACTTTCGGGCGAGTCCGACGAGCAATCTCGATGTCAGCATGTTTGGTTATCGACTCAATCTTCTTGTCGAGTTCGCGGACCAATTCGACATTCCCCAGGTCACGAAAACGAAGTAGGTCAGCTCTGAGTTCGGCCAGGTGTTCGTCACGCGCACTCCTTAGCGCCCGCATCAGCACCTGACTTGCACCTTGCCCTCGCGCCGACTTTCGAATGATCTCGATGGCACGATGCCACGCTGCTTCGGTTCCCAAGCGCTGGTCAAGGTTCCGAGACAGAATCCGATAAGGCCTTGTCGGCATTGCTCTACTACCCCTGTTGATTCCTGAACCGACTTGCGTCACAACTTCGAAGTCGGGGTGCTCCGCCTCGGCAAATCGAGATTCAGCATTTGCTCGCAGGCCTCTCAAGGAGTGTCTGGCGAAAAATGACAGTCGTGTTGCTGAGGCGCTTCGCTCACGCATCGCGCGTCAGGGTTGCACGGCAATGTCGCTGCGCGCAACCGAAATCGCATCGGTTTTTCAAACCGTTATGTCTATTGAACTTGACTCTTCTTACGGGTTCGCCCGCCGGACTAGCCGGTGTCAGTCGATTGCCTCAACACCTCGAGCCGTTTGTGAATCTGATGCTCGATTGTGTGTGTCCGCCAATCGGCCCGAGCTCGTGAAGGCGCCAACCGTCGGTGTGTTGTCCTGCGCCAAGAGATTCGCGACCGTGCCCGCAGTACTCGTCTTGTGAGGACATTCAGGCCAAACCGTCGCCGCTCAGTGAACTCCTTGGATTCAGCGACGCAGGCATCGGGCTGGTCGTCCCGAAATCCAGCCTGAGCCTCCGCGTAGCTGAAGGCCGGTGTAGTGGGGATCTCCTACTAAATGAGTTAGGCAGCTTGGCCCGCCGGCTCTATGCTGAGGGTGGGGTCAGCCGGGGATCAGGGGATTGGCGTGGGAGCTCGAACCTGTATGGGAGGATTTCCTCCCGCGGAAACCGAATACCCCGCAGTGACCCTCGGATTGATCAGCCGGGGGTCACGTTTGCGCCGGGCTTTGGCCGCCCCTCTAATTCGATGGCCGGCCTGTCTCAAGTCGCCGGGTCAGGTCGGCTCACGGGTGTCGGATGAGCACCGTCTCCGGACCGCCATGCACATCGTTCGATGCGATCGGATCCACGTCGCGCCGAATCGCCCGATGAAGTTCCTGCGCCGCCGCGACGGCTTCGGCCGCGTTGAACCTGAAAGGCCCATAGGTGACGACTCCGTCGCTAGCGCTGAGTCCGTATCCGAAGCCTGCCGGCAGCTCGCCTTTCAACTGTCGCCTGCCTGCGTTCGAGCGGTACTCGTCGAAGTGCTCCTGCGTATCGCGAATCTCGGTCAGGTGCGGAACCGCGGCCCTGAACTTGGCGACGGCTGCATGGAGGTCAGCGGTTGCGAACGCACCTTCCAATGCCCAATCAGCGAGGCGTTGCAACCGGGCCAAGGCGACCACCAAGAAGTCCAAGTCGAAACTCCGCTGCAGGACTGCCCGCATCCATGGGTCGGGATCTGCATCCAGCGGGCCTCCGGGGATGGCCTCCGTGCAGCGTAGGAGTTGAGCCTCAATCCCAAGCCGAAGACTGTCGGCGGTGTTGCGCACGCCCAGGGCGCCGGGCTTGATTTGCGCTGGCTGCACGCGCTGGATTCTAGGATCCGGGCGCACCCGTGACAGCGGCAGCCCCGATTCGGAAGACATATGGCCGACTACTGATCATGGTTGCCAAGCGCTTGGGTTTGCAGGCGATTTCGACGTAACACGTCCGAGGTTGCTACGTCCTGCGAAGTGTAAGGATGACTTCCTCCTTCATCCTCTGCGAGAGCGACCCTTCGGCGTTACCGGGCGGGGGCAGGTATCGATGCCGCGAGACTAGGGGGCGTATCTGCCGGCGCTTGAGTGTGAAGCCGTTGCGGCTCAAAGAAAGCCTGCAAATAGACGAATTGCCAATTGGTACACCCTGGAACTGTGAATCGGCGACTACAAGCACCGCGTGACCCCCCTTTTTGACAACTCTTCCCAGAGATCGCGACAGGCGGACCATGTCGCGTGCGAACCTGAAGACCATTCCCTGGTGTCTGTTTGGAAGTTCCGCCAGCCGCGGCACTGCCAGCGTGGCGAGCTCCTTGATCGCGGATTGAGCCTCGAGAAGCGCTCGCTCTGTGCCAATCATTTCAGCGCGGAGACGACGCAGATCCGAAAGCGTCCAGCCAAGCCATACGAGACTCATTCGGTGACCCCGCAGGTAGTCAATCGCATTCAAATACGGCGGCGATGTCACCACGAGGTCAACGGATCCCGTAGCCACGAAGGATAAATGGCGAGCGTCGGCTCGTCTCACCTGGCTGCGCCTGGCGTCGGCGACTGGTGTAGCCAGCGATTCAATACGTCGGGCCGAGGCTGCGTACGCCTCCAACACGTCGAAGTCATTTTCATCACGAACCTTGTGGGGTCGGCTGTGCGCTGTATCCCGCGCCAGAGAAGCTCCGACGTCCTTGGTCACAATCAACCGACTTAGGGCGACACGAAGGGGATCGTCCTTCCGCGGAAGGTTGACGAGAACCCGCGCCAGCCGCGCAAGGCTTTCGATTTGCTTCGAGCCGAACCAGAACTCGACAAACGCCCGGGTTTCAGCGTCCGATGCGATCCAGGACGGCAGCCCTGGCCGCAGCCGCTGTGCCCGCCGGACGAGGTCATCGGCGCGCGTCTCAAGGTCCAATGACCAACCCGGGGAACAAGTGGCCCTCGTAATAAATATGGCAAGGGGATCGAGGTCGGCCCCGATACTCCTGCGGCCCTGCTCGGCCGCCAATCGCACGACCGTGCCTGACCCACACATGGGATCGAGCACCAGGTCGTCCTGCTGAGTAAGGAGGCGGATCTTGTTGAGAGCCACCTCCGGGGCCATGCGAGCTGGAAACGGGTGCAGGTGCCGCCTGCGGACTTTGGGCGAGTTCACTTCTTCGCCTCTGGAACCTGCTCGATGTATTTGTGGATTGCTTGAAGAACCTTTTGGGGCTTGATGTTCAGCTCAACGCGATCGGCAAGAGCAAAAAATAGGTTCGGGGCCATTCGCGCCAGGGCGATGCAGTCGTTCTTGAGGTCGGGCTCGGACATAGTGACCCCGCGGCTTAGTCGCAGCGCCGTTCGCAGGGCGCTATACGAAACGCTGTACTTGTCGTTCTGTTGTTCGCTCCAGACTGTCTCAAGGATCTGAGCGTAGGGGGCTTTTGCCGGTACGAGCGCAGCGAGCTTGTCGACCCAATCGGATGCTTCAGCTGGAGTGCGTGCCTGGAATAGCCCCCTGATTTGCGTAAGGCTGGTCCTCTTGATAGGCGCTATGCGAACAAGACGGGCCAGGTCCACCACGTTCATCAGGGTGATGGTCTTCCCGTCCTTCACGTTGTGCTTGCGGTCGGCATTTATCTCGGCAACAACCGCCCCAAGGTCAGCCTTTCCGGTTTCAAATGCCGGACCTATCACAATGGCGTGGTTGCAATTGTTTTCATCGCGATGCCGAGCGATTGTCGACACTTCGACCTGCGCCTTTTTCACCTTGGCACCCGGGTTTTCCTTGCTCTTGGCCTCAAGGGACACTCGATACTGGCCAGGCACCTTACCAACGGGCGGCAGAAAGGCTTCCGCTATACCGTCCGGGTCGTTCTTCGCACCTTTGGGAACAGCCTCAAAACCGAGCTGGTCGAAAGCCGCCACGACGGCCTCTTCAAGCTCCTTCTTGCTCGACGTGGCATTGAGCAGATCCTGAGCGACCGTAATGGAGTTGCGTCGGCCCGTGTCGCGCGCAAGATGACGGAGGAGTGCATCCCGTTCTCCTAGAACGGTGTCGACTTCGTCAGGCGAAATCCCTGTCGCCCGAAGTTGTGCCTCGAGAGCAATTTCTGACACAGCAAACAGCTGCAGCGGCAGGTTGTTTCGGCTGTCGTTAAACTCGTCAGCAAAATGGGCCACAAAGGGGTGCTCTAGGTTGATCGACAGAATGCCGGTTACGGCATCCAGCACGGCGAGCGGCCTCTGACCACCAAGATCCGCGAAGACAACGTCGGCGACTATTCCTTTGCCTGAGGCGATCCGTTGCTCGATGTGGGCTCGCAGCGCTGCCACATCCGCAAATTGCGATGGGTTGTCAATCGTTATGTGACGGGTTGGTAGACCACTTTCGAATGAGTCCAGAATCAGCCGCAAGATGGGCCGTTCCGACAGGCTCGCTGGACTGTCTGATAGGCGCTGCGAAGCTTTTCGTCCGCCTACCTGCTTGGCTTGATGCTCATCTAGCTTAGTGCGCGCGAAGTTGAAAATTCCTTGGAGCAGCTGTCGGGTCCTGATCAGGCGAGGTCCGTCGCGGAGCTTCTCCCGGGACGAGCGCAACTCTTCGTCCAACCGGTTGACATTAATCACCACGCGGAAGCGGCTGAACGTCCCGTGTCGGAGGGTGTTGCGGTCGATTCCAAAGCCCGGGTCGTCGGGATTGATTAGCCGTTCATTGACATAGACGAAGAATCCATGGCTTCGCCCGACGACCTCCGCGGACTTCCCCTCATCTATGGGGTCCTCGTACACCTCGAGGTAGGCAGAGATCGGACCAAGCACCTTGTCAACCATGTACCAGTGGTGGTATTTGGACTTGGGGACCTTGCGGTCAATCTCCACGGCAAGGTCCGTTGGTGCTGGTTTTGGAATCTCGGTCAAGTCTCGGCCTAGGAACCACGTGCCGACTTGGGCCTCGCTCAACTTTGACGATTCGACCAAGCTCTCATCGAGGTACAGATGGAAGTCATCGCGTAGGGGCATTGCGGTGGACAAAACCCACCGCAAACGAGGCAGTGAAACGTCTTGAGCCATCGGTTTCAAATCGCTGATGATGGCCACGGTCCAACTGCTTGGCGCGCGTGGTCCGAACAGAGCCATGCTCTTACGCGCTCCGTGCGAGTTCAGCCACGGCTGAAGTGCTGCTCGTGCCTGCTCCTCGGTTAGCGTTCGGAGGGGAAGCTGCACCCGCTTGGGTCGCTTTGGATTGGCTACGGGCTTCTCACCTTTCGGCAGATGGACGGTCGTGGGGATTCGACTGAAGTCCATCGTGGCTGACACATAGATCCCGTTTGCGAGGCTGATATGAGTCAAGCGCTCACCTAGAACATAGGCCGCAAGCTTTCCGATTCCGAACTTGCCGATCGTGTACCGGCCGGTCGCGGTGACTCGACTCTTTCGCTTGATCGAGTCTCCCACTATCCAGTGGATCTTCAAACCACTTGCATCCATTCCGACGCCGTTGTCAAAGACAGCGATCGTTGCGCCCGCGGCGCCGAGGTCCTTCGAGACTGCTATGTCGACGCTCGAGGCATCCGCGTCGAACGCGTTGGAAACCAGCTCCTCGATCGCTTTGGTAGGGGTGCTGTACAGGCCCTCCGAAAACAAGCCGATGATTTGGTATGTGATTTCGACATCGATCTGATCGGTGACCTTGCCAAATGCGTGGAACGGTAACGACTGCGCGGTCACGCGGGCAATGTTAGGGGCTGACCAAGCCGGCTAGCCGCAGCCGCTCAACCTCGGACGTTGGGATTCTGCCTATCAGGCCAGTCGGAAGCGCATGCACCTTGCCAGCCGCGATCAACGTCTCGAGCTGCGCGCGGCTCATGCCAGCCGCGTCGCCGCCTCCCCGAGCGTGAGGACTCCGACGCCGGGACCGGACGCCACCCACGTCGGACCTAGCGCCGGCGGGCAGAGGCTATCGCCAATAATCGTTGCCAAGCAGCGCTTCCTAGAAAACCTGCTCGCCGGGACCCGGCACGAGTGGCTATAAGCCGCAGGAAATGTGTCCACCGCTGGTCTCAAAAGATCGCCTGGGCGATGTACGCGATGGGATCCGGGCGATGGGCTGGGACGCGGTTGTCGCTGCTCCACATTGCGCGAGCCCCAATGTCCAAGCGTCGACACGTTACCACTCACATGTTTCGTTGTCTTCATGCCTCTTCGTCCTCTCTAGTTCGAAAGTAACGGGCCAACGAGGTCATGGAGCTTGACTATGAGTTGTGTTCGCACATTTCCATTCAGGGCTCGGGTTAGGAGAACTAACCGATCGCCGCGGCGTGCGTAGAGCAGGGGCTGTCCCATGACACTCAGGCGTGTCCAGGCCGGCTCCGTCAGGCGTGGCGTACCGAGAAACACTCCAGCCAACGAGTCACGTCCGCCCCAAGCCGGCTCATTTGCGCGGCCGTGGAAGATGAGCACCCTCGCAGTGCTTCGCACGGTTCCGAGCACGTCCGAGAGAAACGCTTGCCGCTCGTCAGTTGACGCGCGGCCGTCGGCTGCAAGCTTCGCTGGATAGGCGCTGACCTCGATCTGGTAAGCCAGGTCACCCAAACCCCCTTCGTTCTGCTCTAGCAACGGACGCCACTGACCGTGGCCCGCTATAACCTCAGCAAGAATCTTCCACGTATGTCGACCCGGGCGCACCCATCGCTCCCTTTCGGAATCCCAATGACGCTTATGGACCAGGTAGTAGTCGTTGGCATGGACGTGGAATTGCCTCCGCTGTTCGAACCCCGGGACGGGCTGGTTTGGATGCGCTGACCGGGGATCGAGCGCATCGACAATATCCTGGAGCCCTCCTGTGGCCCAGATCACGGAGCAGCAGCAATTCCACTGCCCGAGATCAACAGGATTGGCCGAGTAGGCCTCTTCGGTACCCATCGAGATTATTGGAGCGGCATCTCTACCCCACCCCAGGCACCACTGGTTGACCAGGAGGTCCATATCCTCTGGATTCTTTGCGATTGCTAGATCTGCCGCCGTGAACCCCAGGTTCCTAGCCTGGATGTCCGATGCACCGCCTACCCGGCGGAGAAGCCGGATCAGCCGTTCTACGCTTGGCCGCAGCGGCTGTGAGAAGCGGCCTAGGCGCTCAGTCAGATGATCGCCATAACGCGCTGCCGACTCATTGACGAGGTCGGGGTACGTGGGCATGCCCCCGTTCCCAGCCAGGGCGGGGTCGGCGTCCGTCATGGCAAGCGCATCCTACGTTAGGTATCCCATGTGGCAACTTCGACGAATCGGCACAAAGCATTAGCGAGGCGCATTTGCTCAGGAGTGTGCACCTTCACGTCGAGCAGATCCGGGCTACAGACCAAGATGGCCATGCCTTGGGCACGTGAAGTAGCAACGTTGAGACGGTGAACGCTGTAGAGGAAGTCGAGACCCCGCGGCGCTTCGGCGGGGGTCGACGTTGCCATCGAGTAGATGACGACCGGCGCTTCCTGGCCCTGGAACTTGTCGACCGTGCCGACCCGCGCGCCCGGCGGCAGTCTGTTCGCCAGCAGAGAGACATGCGCGTTGTACGGCGCGACGACGAGGATGTCGTCAGCCGTCAGGGGGCGCAAGGCGCCGCTGCGGTCTGTCCAAAGGCGGCCGAGCATGTCGTTGAACACGTCGACGACGGTGGTGGCCTCCTCGACTGAAGAGGTTCGGTTGCCGGCGTGCAGCACGGGACGGTACCGAAGGCCCGTGCCGGCCAGCTCGCCGTCGCCCCCCACTCCCTGTCTCGTGCACTCGGGCGCCGACTCTAAGCGGTTCTCGTACGCGATTTCGGATATGAACCGGCACACATCCGGGTGCATGCGCCACGTCGTCGCCAGAAACCGCCCGCGCTCGTCCGGGATCGTCTGCGCCCCATCAAGAATATGTTCGAGCGCCGACAGGTCGGCGCCCTCCGGGTGTGAGCCCTTCGACGGCTGTGCCAGCTGGTTCGGGTCGCCGAGCAGCACGAGGTTCGACGCGCATGTTGACGCGGCGATGACATTCGCCAGCGACATCTGCCCCGCCTCGTCTATGAACAGGTCGTCGAGCTTCCCCTCGATTTCGTCGCGGGCGAACAGCCACGCGGTACCTGCGACCAGGTCGACCTCGCCTGCCCCGAGCGCGTCGTCGACGTCGGCGTTCTTCGTCGTGTTCTCAACGACCTTCGACTCGCACCGCTCGTCGTCGTCGGCCTTCTGCATGGCGCGCAGCGCGTAACCGCGCCGCGCAGCTTCACGACACACCGCGTCCAGCAGGTTGCCAATGACCTTGTGGCTGATCGCCGTGATGCCGACCCGGCGGCCGGCCATCAACTCGTCGACGATCATCTTGGCGCCGAGCGTTGTCTTGCCCGTGCCCGGAGGGCCCTGGATGGCGAGGTATGAGTCGTCTGTGCGCGGGGGCGCCAAGAGCAGCAGGTCGCGGACCGCCCGATAGGGGCCGGCACCTTCGATGGCGCTCGCGGCCACCGATTCCGCCACGCGCCGGATGGCGTCGCGCAGCACGCGGTCCTCGATGGGTGTCGGCGGGATGAGGGCGGTTGGATGCGGGACCTGCGATCCCTTCCTGCGGCGGAGGTCGATCCAGCCCGCAACGTTGTCGACAGCGTGGACTTCGCCCGCCGGCTTTTTCGTCCGCGGATCGACCGGCGATACGCCCACGGCGACTTTGTGATCCTGCGGCGGGAACTTGTAGCGATGGAGCACCGAGTGCTTGACCGTGCCGACCTCACCGAGGTAGGCGAGGCCGCCGATGGACTCGGAGTCGGCCATCAGCTCCTCCTCCGTCATCTTTAAACGCTCGTAGAAACCCCACCAGTCGGACTTCTGCTCACGCCGGTGCCACCACAGCTGCTGGCCGAGCAGCCAGCGCGCTGAAACGTCGCGCTCGGAGCGCGGCGGCGCGACAGGCGCTCCGTCCGTGAGCCGGCTCGAGAGCTCCTCTATGTCGCGCTCCCATTCCTTCAGCTCGACAGAAGGCTCCGAATGCTGGACTACGGGCCGCGGGATGACGATGCCGAACCTCTGCTCGGCCTCCGGGCGGCGCTCCTCCAGCCATTTCCGTAAGAGCCAGGTTGAGCGGCAGTCCTGCTCGTTGTAGGCGGCGATCTCGTCGAGGATCTGCTGGTCGCGACTATCGATCCACCGCTCGTAGGCGACGATGCTCGAGCCGGCTTCTGATATGGCATCGTCGCGCTTGCCCATGTACAACGCCTCGATGTCCTTCAGCGAATAGGACTCGCGCGAGGCAAGGAGCGACTGCTTGACTACTCGATAGAGGTCGACGAGCACTTCGCCGCGGAGGAGCCGGTCAACCTCCGCCTCGCGCGTACCGTGCCGGCCCATCAGGCGCTTTAGCGCCGACGGCTCGTACGGCGCGTAGTGGTAGACGTGCATGTCGGGGTGCTCGTCGAGGCGCCCGATGACGATATCGACGAAGTCCTCGAACGCCTGCTTCTCCTTCGCGCGGTCATGGGCCCACAACGGCCTGAAGCCCGCGGCGTCGAGCACACCGAAGAGGTACTCGATCCCGCCGTCCTCCGCCCACGGGTCGCTCTCCATGTCGAAAAAGAGGTCGGCCGCGGTGGGCACCGGCAACAGGGCGAGACCGAGCTCCGGGCGTTCGGGCGGAAGCAGCTCGTACGACGGCTTGCCTGTCTCACGCTCCTGAACCTGCAGCCTCGCCTGCTTGCGGAGGCGCCCGAGGGTCGCCGCGCCGATACCGGTCGGCCCAAGGTCGATGCCGGGAGTCGCCAGCGCGGCCACTGTGCTTACGCCCACCGCGTCGAGCTTGCGGGCCTGCGAGCGCTGCAGGCCGGCGACCAGGACGAGCCTGTCGTCCGCGCGCCAGCGCTGCTCGCAGACCTGGGTCCAGCGGCAGACACCGCAGTGCTCGACCGGCTCAGGGTAAGTCTGCGCAGGCGCCGCCGCGGCGACCGACTCGAGCCTCGCCTTAGCGTGGTGGAGGTAGGCGCGGTACTCGCTGACGCGGAAGCGCGGTCGCGTTCCGTCGCCGAGCGCGATGTGCATCCACTCCGGCCCTCGTCCCTGCATCGCCGCCACGAGCTCGGAGTAGAGCGACGTCTGCAGCAATGCAGCAGCCTTGGCCCTGCGCGCCAGCTTGGTGTCGACGACCTCGTAGCTGTGTTGACCGAGGTCGCTGTGCACCTCCACGCGCTCGAGGAAGTCCGCGTAGCCGAGCCACCGGCCGTCGAACAGCGGCGCCTGGTAGATGACGGCCACGCCGGAGCGCATGACCTCGAGCGTCTCCTCTCGCGCGCGTCGATACGCATCGAGCGACGTGCCGCTCGTTTCGATGCGCACGACGGTCTTGCCGGCGCGCCCGTAGGCATCGAGGTGGGCCTCCTCGTGGCCCGTGCCGTGCCGGGCGACCAGCTCGAGCTCCGGGTCGTCGCGCTCCGGCCGGACGATTTCGCCACGGGTCGCCGCCAGCTCCTGTTGCGTGAGGTGCGGGCACTCGAGGAACCCCGTCAGGTCGCTTGCGCTAAGGATGACCTGGCCGTCGATCAGGTGCATTCGGCGTCCCAGGTCATGCGTCGAACTCTATGGCCGGTGCGGGAGCTTCGGCCTCCCGCGAAGCGCGGGTCCTGACCATTGGGGTCATGTCGCACACCTCCTCGCCGTAGGCGGCGCCGAAAAGAAGCTCGGTCATGCACGCCAGCTTGCGCGCGTCGTGAGGCAGGTGATCGCGCGAGAAGTTCCGGCGCGGTCCGCCACCCTCAAAGCCGAGGCAGCCAAGCGCCGTGACCGAGGTCTTGCGCAGGCCGCTCGCCTCAGCCATCCAGTGCCGCGAGCCGACCTCGCCCAGCACGGCGGAATCGTGGACGAAGTACTGGACGTATCGGTGGGGATCGCGCGAGTCCTCGAACATCACGTAGTCGTGGTCGCGCATTTCGAACAGCAGGCGCCGGAGCTCCTTTTCGTAAACCATCAAGCGCAAGTCACGTTCCATACCCTGAGTCTGGAATTGGGTCGCGACAGCTCCCTGTCGTGGTTTGCGGACGGCGATCAACTTCGCCTCCGGGCCGGTGGCACGAACCTGGTGGCAGTCGCGGCCTGGTGGGCCGGGAACGCGCTGAGGTGCAGGACGGCGCCCCCGTGCACCAACGCCGCGGCCTCCAGGTTCGGAGCGACCAAAGTGACATGCGCGCCAAGCCCGATCTCGGGGCCGACGTTTGGACTGCCTGCTGCGATCGAGCGGAACCAGCCGCGGGCCGCTTTGTCGGCGCGGGCACCGAGCGGCCGGGTGGGCGTCGGGTCGACCAGGAGCGCCTCAGCCTGGTAGCTCGACATGAGCCCGCTCCAGAGGGCCGCGAGAACCTGCGGAGCTTCGAAGAGATCGGCGCAGACGACGCTGCCGCCGACGCAAGCGATGACGCCGACCTGTCCTGGCGCCGGCGCGAGGCTGTTGGCGATGTCACCCAGGCGAGAACCAACGCCGCCTCCCAGGTCCGCGTACGAGCGGCTGGGCGCGTCGGCGCCGTGGCGGTCGAGGACCCGGTCGACGCCTGCCCAGACTGCGCCCTGGTCGGAGGCGAAGCTGCGGCCGCCGCGCATCGAGCGGGCGACGGTCACCGTCTTGGCAGCGCGGACGCTGGGCGCGAGGTTGACCGGAGAAGTGCCAGTCGCTTCCGCGGATACAGCGTGCCAGCGTCCCGACTCGACGCACGACACGGGGACGTCGAGAACGGTCTGCGCGGGGACGAGGATGCTGAGGTTGAGGACCCTGGTCTGCTTCATGCCGAGGAGAACCTCGCCCTCGACCAGCAGGATGGGCCGGTCGGAGCGGTTGGACACTCGGAGCTGGCCCACGGCACCCGCCTCGCTTACCTCCTCGATGGAGACGAGGCCGGTGTCCCGTGCGTTCTGGTAGAGGAGGTAGCCCGAAGTGCCGGCGGCCTTTGCCGGCGAGTTGCCGAGGAGCGGGATGAGGGCGAGATTGCCCGCCGTGGCCGCCGAGCCGAGCTCGATGTTGGAGATGCGGTTGATGAGGGTCTGTGCGTCGTTCATGACGCGGATGTTCTGAGGTCGCCGCGACAGCTGGCTGTCGCATTCCCGCGATGCTGTCAGCCGAGCCCTTCAAGCGGTGAAATAATGCGCCCGCGATGCCTCGGAACAACTTCGAAAAGCACGACCGGCTGATCCGCCTGATGCGCGAGCTGGCGCTGTTCCAGGCGCAGCCGCGCGGCCTCACCACGGCCCAGATCGCGGAGCGCGTGGATATCTCGCAGCGCCAGGCACAGCGCGACATCGCTGCCCTCGAGAGCGAGTTCAAGGTGCCCTTCGTGAAGCAGGGCACTCGCTGGACGCTGATTGAGGGTTACTTCCTGCCGCCGGTGAACTTCACCATCCCCGAGGCGATGGCTATGGTCGTCGGCGCGCGCCTGATGTGGCGCTACGCGGACCGGGCCAACCCGTTCGTACAGGCCGCATACGAGAAGCTCGCCGCCGTCCTACCTACCGCAATGAAGGAGTCGGTGATGGAGGTGGCAGACGGCATCAGCGACAAGCCTGACGATGGTGTCTGGACGAAGGTCTTCGCGGCCATTACAACTGCGTGGGCGGAGCGACGCAAGGTGCAAATCCGCTACACGAAGGAGGACGGTCAGACGATCGAGCGGGTCGTCTGGCCGCTGTTCATCGAGCCAACACCGGCAGCGCATTCGCTGTACCTGATCGCACACGACGAAAAGCGGCGCGGGCCTCGCGTGTTTCGCATGGAGCGGATTTCGGCGGTTATCGTGCTGGAGCAGCGCTTCTCGCCGCCGCTTGGATCATCGCTGCGCAAGTTGCTGGGGCACGCGTGGGGAATCTGGACTTCGGACCACCCAGTGGAGGTGGTACTGCGGTTCACGCCACGTGTCACCGCGCGCGTCATCGCGACTACGTGGCACGAGTCGCAGGAAGTACTCCAACTTGCTGACGGGGGCGTCGAGCTCCGATTCGTGATCGCTGAACCCACGGAAATTCGTCCATGGATTTTGGGCTGGGGCGAGGAATGTGAGGTTCTTGCGCCTTCACATCTGCGGCAGTCGATCCGCACAGAACTCATGAACGCATTTGCGGCCTACACAGATTCAGCCATCGATTCTGGCGTGGGCAACCTACGCATCAGCCGCCGCCGTGAAGGTGACACGCGCCCAATGGCCGGATAGGAAGAGCGATTGGTGACGAAAACGCGACGGACAGATGTCGCGTGCTGGATCGAATATCTACGGGCATATGGATTTACACCCGCCCAGACGCTCGACTCCCTGGATACAAATTGACAGGCTTCAACCGGCTTCCGTTTGTCGTTCATACCGCACAGCACGGGGGGACGCCCGGTAGTGGCACGCAAATCCAAGCCAAGTGAGCCCGATTTCGCACGTACCTTGCTCGGCCATCTGCTCGGTGTGGAGGTCACGGACAGTCCGGCCCGACTCGAAGAAGTGCCGGTAGGCCTGATGCGACCACTGGTCGAGGCAATGGCGGGCCACCTCGCAACACATCGAGGCCATGGGAGCTCAACCATTCCGCCGGTTCTGCGGCCCTATACCAAGTTCTCCAGGAAGGCACTGCTTGGTGACCATGAAGCGAAGGTCCTGAACGGCATGTGGAATGGCCGCTCCTACAAGTGCGTCGACGAGACAATCAAAGACTGGGTTGACGATCGTCCCCAGCTAAAGGCAGCGGTTGAGTCGAAGGCAGCGATGTCGGGCTCGCATCTCGTAGAAATGGTGCAACAACCAAACCCGCGACCTGCCTTCGCCGAGCTCGCCTGCATGCTGTGGGCGCTCGGAATCGATGATCGAGATCGAGCGGCCTTCTTTCGCCTGTTGATCGGACTCTTTCGACGTGACGCCAAGCCAGCGACCACGCCCGACGTGAACCGAGGAGCGGCGCAGCTCCGCAAGGCTGAAGAGGAAGTGCGCGAGGCTCGCAAATCACTGAGGTCCGAGGTCGACGAACGGAAGCGTCTGCAACGGCAGTTGGCGGCCGCGAACGATCTGGTTGCGCAGGTCAGGAAGGCAAGTCAGAGCCATGACCATGCTCGCAAACAGCTCGACGGACAGCTTTCAGATACGAGTTCCAGGCTCACTAAAACCGAGCAGAAGCTCAGGCAGCGGACTGAGGAGAACGAAGGGCTCACGAAGGCGGAGGCCAGAGCACGGCGCCAGCGAGATGCCGCGGACGAGGAGCTCGCCGTCGCGAGGCGTGACCTGGCCACCTCGATCGAACGGGAGTCGAAGTTGATGACGGAGCGGAGCGAATTGAACAAGCAACTTGAGGCCGCTGAAGGTCGAGTGCACGAGCTCGAAGGGCCGGGTGGCTTCTGGACATATGTCGTCACCACCGAGTCGGCGCTAGAGGACGACGTGATTCGGCTCCAGGGGGCGGATGGTCTACGCGCCAAGGATAAGCTCGCGGCCTTACGCAAGCTCAAACGCACGCTTGTCGAGACGTATCCAGAGTTTCAGGCCCCCCGGCCAGTTACAGCTCCCATCGTCATCCACCGCGGCCGCCTTTCGTACCGCGGACTTGGGGGAGCGGAAGGCATCGGCGCCAGCGCTTATCTGATCGAGCTTGCCGGTCACAAGATCCTTGTGGATTGCGGAATCAAGGTCGGCGCTGATGTGGTGGCATCGGCGCCAGACATCTCGGAGCTGGAAACGCTCGACGCTGTGGTCATCACGCATGCACATACCGATCATGTGGGATGGCTGCCGGCTCTGGCCAGGCAAGTGGGCGGCTTCGAAATCATTGCGACCAAGGAGACGCATGAACTCATTCACGTGATGTTGGATGACGCCCACAGGCGACTGCAGATGGAGCTTGACCAGAAGCGGCTCGTCCAGAAGCACGCGCCAGATCCTCAAGAGATTACTGAGCCGTATGACGATGACGATGTCCGACGAGTGCTCTATCGCGTTCACCCGGTCGGGTGGGGAGAGGAGATTCAATTACGTCAGGGGCTAACGATATCCCTCGAACCGGCTGGGCACATCCTCGGCGCCGCGTCAGTCCTGCTCGAAGGCGATCATCGAAAGGTTGTGGTCAGCGGCGACTACGCGACATTCGGTCAGCGTACCGTCGCTCCTGCACGATGGCCTGAGCACTTCCGGCACGCCGATCTGCTCATAAGTGAGTCAACCTATGGTGCGGCGAACCATCTAACTCGCGAGTCGGAGGTGGATCGGCTCGTTGAAGCAGTGAGGGCGACGATACACGGAGGAGGCACAGCGATCATCCCGTGCTTTGCTCTCGGACGCGCCCAGGAAGTGTTATCGATACTCGGGGAGGCCGTCGGAAAGGGCGCCCTGGAAGCGGTGCCTGTGTGGATTGACGGCATGATTCAGCGCATCGACCGCATCTACCGGGACCATGGGTGGCCACTCCTACCTCCGAACTTCAGCGAGGTGCGCGCGGCTGGCCTCAGGACGCGCGACGTGATCGAGGCGTGTGGCAAACAACCATCGATTGTAGTAACAACATCGGGGATGTTGACCGGTGGTCCAGGCGTTGAGTACGCCGCCGCACTGCTTGGCGACGCACGAAACCGCCTTTTCTTCACTGGCTATCTTGATGAGGAATCTCCAGGAAGGAAGATGCTCGGACTCATAAACCAACCAGGCCGACGGGATGTGACCGTCGAGGACGAGTCCGGCAAGAAGAAGCAAGTCCACATCGCGACGCCGCCGAAAGCTGTTCAGCTCTCGGCCCACTCCGATCAGGCCGGCCTGGTGAAGCAAATCACTGCGTTTGAGCCGGATCATGTGGTTCTTGTGCATGGCGAGGAGCGCGCCAGACATGATCTGAGTAGCCTGCTGGAGCGTCAGCACGTGAAAGTGGCGCCCTCGTCGCTGGAGTTCAAGCTCTGACTCCGGGCCAGATGGTCGCCGTCATGGTGGAACTTGAACGCCTCGATAAAGGGCGGGCGGTGCCTAATCTGTCCGGTTCGTATGGGGCGTTCTTTTATCGTTACGCCGAGCAGCGGACAGAAATTGTCGAGTTCGCAATGAATGGGGGCTTGACGGATATCCGTCGGGACGGCGCGGTCACATGCGCCTCGCTGGACGGCGTAACTCTCTTTCCGCTCATCCCCGATGATGACAATGCAGCGGTCGAAACCGCCTTTGGAAAGCTCGTACTGCGGGCATACTGCTGTCCTGAGTTGCTGGCCACGATCACATTGCGGCTGTGGCTCAGCGCTGCGTCTGCGCGCGAGATGTATCGCGAAATTCTCTATGCAAAAGCATCGTCGTTGGAGGTGCGCGGTGACCTTCGATGGCTTCCACCCTCTGTCGCGACCGCCGGCACAACGGAGTGTCGCACCCTCAGCCAATCGCCGACGTTTGGCTGGCAGAGTCTGCCGTACATGAAGGCAACGGGTGACGACGTCAATGCACTACCCCATGCACTCGACTACGTTCAACTCAATGTGGGTAATCGCGGAGTCCTCGGACATGTCCGTACGTTCGTCGGTCGGGTAGGTACTGATGGCCGACTGGAAGTCCCCTCAATCATTCGCGATCGATCCGCCGCCGTCTCTTTCAGCACCCAGGGTTCTTTACGACCGGGGCGAGTCGTCCTGTGCCTCGCGTACAAGGAACCGGGCGAGCAACGATGGACCCTGATCAGCGCACAGGATGCGGACGCGAACCAATCGTATTCGCATTTCCGGTTGTGGAGCCTCTACCGCGAGTTCCTGCTTGGAGACCCAGGATTGGCCGCTCCCTTAGAGATGAATTGCCGGCAAGCAGTACGGTTACTCGGAATCGGAGAACCAAATTGCACTGACGTGCCCTTCTCAACTCCCGATGTCAGTGGATCGCAACTGCGGACGTTTATCGGCGGTGCAGCCCGTCTGCTGCGATTCGGGCCTAAACCGAATGACGAGGGCGCAGCACGCCGGCTCTAGCGAGCGAGGCGAAGTGGTCCGCCACTGTCCTACACGCGTCGGAGCGCAGACGAATCCCCAACTCCATGTTTCGCTCAAGCCCGTGGTAAGTGAGATTCGCCGAGGTCACCAGTAGGTCAACATCGTCGGTCAGGATCAGTTTTGCGTGCAGCTTCTGCCAACCCGCTGTTTCCTCCGGCGTCCACGTCAGCACCGTCGGTCTCTCGGCCGCCATCGGCCACGACTTCTCAATGGCGAGCCAGTTGGCCGGATCGTCATGAACGACGAATTTGACACGGACGCCTCGTGCGGCAGCCGCCTTTAGATCATCAAGCACGACGGAGCCCGCCCCCGCTCGGCCGGGGTTGAAGTTGAGTGAATAGTCGGCCAACAGAACCGACTCTCGGGCTGACGCGATTAGTTCCCGCGCCACCTGATACGTCGTTCTCAATCCAGTTCGCATGCCAATCGGCCCGGTCCACACGAATTCGACGTGCATCTCCTGCTGCCCCGACCTCATTCCGCGGGCCGTGTCCAATGCGAGCACCAACGAGTCGCGCGACAAAGCATCGTCTCCACCCAAGCGCGCCCATTCTTTCAACAGCGCGATCACCTGCGGACTGTCGATTTCAGGCTCGATGCGCCTCAGTTCAAGCGGTGACGTGGCGCTCGTGATCTCGCCACCGGCTATCAGCCGACTCAATGTCCGCAGGGTGTCTGAGTCGGCGTTGACCACGAACTCGCCGAGGGTGTCGGCGAATTGCACCTATGCTCCTACGGCCTTTACAAAATGGCAGTCAAGACCAGCGATCGTTTGAATGACGAATGCCCTGTCGAGAAATCGATTGCCACGTTCGCACGCAGTCTCGGGCAGCAGGAGACAGGCATGACACGCTGCCCCATTGATCACGCCTCGATCTCCTGGTCGTGTGTCTGCGCATAGTGGATCTGACGAGCAGAGTCGAGCTTCTTCCAGCGCAGTTCTCACGATCGGGCCGAGCGTGTGCGGGTCGGCCAGATCAACCAAACCACCCAGGCTTCCTTCGGAGTCAGGCGTCGATGTATAGATGAGAACGCCGGCCATGGGGAAGGCCGCATCATTCGATGCATAGATTCGTTCGCGCAGAGCGCTGCCAGAGTATCCACATTCGAGTGCCATCTGACGCATGAGGAGATGGCTGATCGTGTGGAGCAGGACATATCTGGCAGGAGGACATGGAGCGGCTTGGAGATGGCGATCCTTCCGCCACAGATCATTAGCCCTCACAATGGCGTCGTAGGCGCGCGAGGTCGGCGACGACTCCTCCCAGGACCGAACTCGACTCTCGTCCAACACAACGAAAATGCCTTCCCCTCGCGTGAGAAGAGCGGGCAGCCAAGTTGGCTTTCCGGCAGATATGGGCGCAAGTCGTTGAAGATCGATTGCCCCCGCGGCTTCCAGGTCAGCCCATGACTCGATTCTGGTGAACGCCTGAATGGCGCGTACCTCCTTGAGGCGCTTGACCACCACGATGGACTGGATCCATGGGGCATGTTCGGTCGGGACCACGGCAAGTTCCGTCTGGAACTCCCCGTTGTCGCCCGAGGTCGACTTCTGGAGCGCCTCCCACTCAGGTAACAACAGATCCTGCATAGTTGCTGGCACAATTCCCCGCCTCTTCTCCAAGGCGGCCCACACCTGTTCGACCGGCCATCGCTCCAGCTCCGGCAGGTTCGCATACTTCAGGGCCATTCGAAGATCATCAAGCGAGGCGACCTTCGCGAGTTCCTGCTCTCGTGCGCCCACTGCCTCCTGAACCCGATCAGACCACGGGGGAATCGAAAGCGCACTCCGCACCACGGGGAAGTACAGATTCGTTGCGCCCCGCAGGACTGGCCGCATGTGTGCGGTGCATCCGTTGGGGTCCGTCTCTGCCTGAGGCAGCCATGGCCGGCGCGCTGAACACCCCCCGAAGAGTTTCGATCGTAATGTCAGATCGAAAGCATCGGCCATGGACCTCGCGCCGTGCTTCGCACAAATGACTATGACGTCGCCGATACCGCCGCTACGGCCGCTCTCTCGAAGGTAGAGTGGAGCCCGGCATTCCGTTGCCCCATCGTGCACGTACTTGCGCCACGGAAACTCGTCGACGTGACCGTTCTCACAAGCGAGTACAAAACGTGCAGGAAACATCCGGTCACCGCCCTGAGCATTTTTCGGGCAGGAAGGATCGCTGCAACGGTATTCCTGGAGTTCCGCGTCCCAGCGGTACATGTTGTCGCTCAGGCGTCGGCAGGCGCGACAGACCATGAATCTGGGAAACACCACCGAGGGTATTACGTTTCGTCGGTCGGGCCGGCCCTTGCTGTCTGCGACCTGGTACAGCTCATCGACGTGCAGGGCGCGCTGTAGGCGAGGCTCATCGACCAGCAGCCGCTTCTGCGGCGTCCAGTTGTCCAGACCAGCGATCATCACCGAGGACCGACGAAGATCGACGATGGCCCCGGGGCCAAAGGTCGATATCACCTGGCTGGGACGGAGACTTCCCCTGACCAACTATGGCTCGCCGATCACATAGACGCCGGCCTGCGGCTCCACGTCCCTGAGCGAGTTGAGCGTCCGCCACAGGCCGACTCCGTCGGCGTTCTCTGCTGATCGAAGGAGCAGCGGTCCCGGAGCCTGTTTGAACTGCGAGCGCCACGTGTACCTCAATGGTCCCGACAGAGTGGTCGTCGTCCACTCATCCAGAAGCGATTGGAGCTCTGATGCCGTCTCCTTTGCCACATCCTGACCGGCGATCCGCCTGCTTCTGTCTTGCACTGGTCCGATAAGCGATGGCCAGTTCGCCGCTATGTCGCCAATCAAAGCCGCCCCGTCTTCAGGAGCCATCTTGTCAATGCCGAGCCTGATCATCGACACCAGAACGGCGTGTAGTGCGCGATCACGGGCCCGTGATGCATACGGCGTCACGCTGACACCCTCCACATATCTGTAAAGAGCGTCGTGATAGGGGCGAAACCGCTCGTAGTGCGAGATGTCGCGGTATCGAGCCCAGTTGTAGAGACATACAACCAAGCCTGGGTGCTCGCGCCCAATGCGGCTCGTCGCCTGAATGTACTCCGCCGTCGTTTTCGGTTGGCCCGCCACAATCATCAGCCCTAGGCGCGTGATATCCACCCCAACTGAAATCATGTTCGTGGCGAGGAGCACATCCAGCGGCGCGGCACCGGCAGGCCCACCGAATGTGAGATCGAGCTGATCGAGAATCGGAGATATGTCTGATGAGTCGATCCGACTTGTCAACTCTCTCCAGCGCTCGATCTTTCGTGTGGCGCCACCGCGGTTGGCGATACGGGTCAACCAGCTCGGAACATCGTCCTCAATGAGCCGGACGGTCCCGCCAAGCTCGCGAAGACTGTTGAAGTAGCCGACAAGAGTCATGTAGGGATCGGCCGCCGCTCCGAAGGCATCAAACGCACTCTTCGCGGAGGCGAGAGCGGCGGCGTAAGCACGAGCGATCGCGGTCTTGCCGCTCTTACCTGGGGCGAACACACCCATAAACAGTCGACCTGGAGTTTCCTCAGGCGATGCGGCATCCGCAAAGAACGATTTGTCTGCGTCCAGCCCCGGAGGCGGGAAAGTGGACAGCTCGCGTTGGTACAGCCGACGCATCTGCTCTGTTGCACGTCGGATAGTCGCAGTCGACGCCACGATCTTGGGACCACGACCTGACGCACTCGGAAACCGTGAAAGCCAGTCGATCGCTGTCTCGTAGAGTCCGACCAGAGTTCCGAGTGGACCCGTAATGAGATGGAGCTCATCCTGTATCACCAGGTCGGGTGGACCGAGCGGTTCCACGCTGTGCACCTTCGCCGCCGGGTAGTACTGGGTCGCCCTGTGCGACCGATGTTCTGCCTCCGCCGAGGTGACATATCCATGTCGCTCACAGCGGCGATCAACCTGGCCGAAGAGCGACTGTATCTCACCGCGCCATGGCATACGCGCGAACTTGTCGACGGTTGCAATGACCATGCTGGGGCAGAGACAGTAGATCTCCTCGTCGACGACGACCACTGGAAGCCCACATGGCAGGTCACGACGAGACTTCTTGGAAAATTCGCATGCCTCCCGAGGGCACCAGACGAGAGTCTTCTCCAGAGTCCGATCCGCCCGATAGTCGGTGATCCGCAGCGCCTCGCCGCACCATGGACACGACGTCAGTTGGACCGGAGACCCGCTGTCCGGTTCAGCGTTTGGGTCCGCGAGCAGCTCGGTCAGCGCCTTGTCGCTCTCCTCGAACCGGTTCGGCGTTGTTGATGCACCCACCCAGAGCCCGATCATGAAGGGCGTGGTTCCCCACGTCGGGACGTCTGTCAGGCGAACGACTTCACACGCACACAGCATCGCCGCAGCGCGCTGGAACTGCTGAATCGTGAGCAGCCTCAGCGTGTACCTCATGAGCACTGCGACACCATCAGCTGATTTCTCACCGACTCTGCCGCTTCGAAGGCGCCTCAGCCCGATGGTGAAGGCGGCGAGCCCGAGATATGCCTCCGTCTTACCGCCTCCGGTCGGAAACCAGAGGAGATCGCCGACCTTCCTGTCGTCATGGTCTGGATCCGCGAGCCCGACGATGTTGAGCAGAATGAACGCGAGCTGGAACGGATACCAAGAGCCGTCGTAGGTGGGCCTGCCCGCCGATCGCTCTCCAGTCTTGCGGAAGCGCCTTGCCCAGACGGTGTGAGCGCGCTGATACAGCATCACCTTGTTGGCGAACTGGAAGGCTTGGAAGACGTCCGGATCCTCGCCTATTTTCCGGAGGCCCGCCTCCATACGATCGAGTGCGTGGTCGCAGTCGTCCAGATGGATTTTTGCAGTTGAGCGAAAAGCGTCAGGCAGCGACCCCGCCTCTTGTCTTCTCTCCTTGATCCATCTTGAGTACTCGTCCAGCATTGGCCTGATCATGTCGGTAATCGGAGCGGCCGACGAGGCCTCAGAGATCACCGACATGTCGAAGGAGATTCCCTTCCACGGGACCACCGCCGCCACCGTTCTCGTCGGAATGATCGTGGTCGTCAGAGCCGATGCTCGTATAGGGTCCAGCGAGACCTCCCATTCCGCTGCAACACCATGTCCGACGGCGAAGGTGTGCCGATCGCGATAAAGCAAGCGGAGCGACTGAAGATCAGCGTCCGACATCAGGATCTGATCCTGGGATTCGAATATGTCCTCTCTGGCGACAAAAGGCGCTCTATGCTCGCGGGCGAGCGCTGCCTCGGAAGGATCGCCCGGAACCGAAGCTGGGCGAACAACTAGCTGAGGCTGGAACAACCATCTCTCGTCGCGATCTGTCGCAGCGGGTTTCTGGGCGTTGACGAGGAACACGCTGACCGCCCTGAGCCGACCGACCTTACGCGCTATCCACTGCAGCTGAATCCCTCCGTCAGCCGAGAGATCGACGGCGCGGCGCTTGTTCGTGCTATCGAGGGGGATTTCATGGTCGACTGCGTGAGGCGTTCGATGCCAAAGGACTCGATCACCATCCGTTCTATTCGCGCGGTACTGCCCCCAACTCGCTGAACACCGAACCACGTTGGTGTCGTCCTCGACCAGGAAGGAGAGGCCGATCGACGACGGATCCATGGTGGTCGTTGTCGGTGTCGGATCTCCCTCTGAACTCTCTGCGTCGTCCTGGCCGTTGTCGAGCGACTCATCTTCTACGGCTTCCAACTGCGTACCGGCCGGTGCAAGCATGCCGGTGAGATACCTGCTGGTCGGCGCTTCGACAAGGTCCTCGTCCGGTTCGGTAGGTCCGAGAAGCTCCCGAATTAGCGACTCGACAACATGGGCTCGTTCATTCATCCGCGGCGCCCGCAGTCTAAGCCTCTCAGGTGCACTCCGCGAGGACGCCGCCGGGCAGACAACGGTGAATCAGCGAGCGTCACGACCTCTGTCATACGAGGCCAGGGCGTAACGATCGAGGCGCCGCTCCCACCCGCCGTCCTTGGAATGGGCACCAAGCTCCAACGTGCGATACGTTTTCTAGGTCATGAACGTGGTCGGCGATGATGGGATGGTTCTTGATGCAAGGTTCTCGGTGGAAGGCCAGCCCTTGTCTCTTGTGTACGAATCGGCTGGCGGTAGGACCGGAGTTAATGCCCGAAATCGCGATTACGGCCGGGGCCTCGAGCTCATTCTGAGCAGGCTCGCAGACATCGGTGCGGTGCTTACGGATATCCGCGTCGACTCGGTCGTAACGAGGCGACTGCCTCCCGACCAACAGCGCGTTGTGTTGCGGCGCCACCAGCTGCCGATTGCCCTGGCCAAGATCGGCGATTTCGGCAGTCTCAAGAGGGATATCTCGACAGCGGCGCGTGAACCCGGGGCTCGTGAGGGCTCGAGCCGAGGTGGAAGCAGTCGACGCCTTCGCTTCCTCCTCGAGGCGGGTGAACGCTCTGAGTCCGACTTGGAACACGCCGTGGCAGGCGCGGGAGCTATCCCTGAGGCCGACGCCGTTCGCACGATCGTTGACGTTGCCGCCGGTAGAAGAAGTTACACCGCACAGGGCTTTCTGCTTTCGCCAAAGATTAAGCGCGCGGTCGAGCTTCACTCGATGGACCGAGCTATCGCTTACTACTCTCGTCGATGGAAGGTCACAGACGTGCACGCAAATCACCCATTCGATCTAGAGTGCCGGCGCGGAAGCGATGTCCTTTACGTCGAGGTCAAGGGTTCGACCACGCGCGGGGATGCAGTCATCGTGACGCCAAACGAGGTCAAGCACGCACGCACTCATCATCCACATACGGAACTCTTCGTCCTATCCGAGATCGTCGTCGATGACGCCGCGACCACCTCCCCTCATGCCAGGGGAGGCAAGGAGAGCCGGCACTCCGGGTGGGGGACCGACGATTCAAGGTTGCGACCGGTGGGTTTCGAATACAGGATCAAAAAAGACTAAGTCGCCACCTCGCGATGGGTATCGGGACAGCTGTCGCGGCTGTGATCGAGCCACTCTGATGCGGTGAACATTGCTGTGAACGGAGTTGCGGGCCGCGAATCCCCCTAGGTTCTCAACCGACAGCATTGGTTTGGTGCAATAAAATCAGGAATAGTGGCGATGCCCATCGCGACGCCTAAACACTTGGCAATATACGTGCCACACCCAGAGTCCCGGCTTTGCAGCGAACTGGCCCACGGCTCTGCGGTCGTCGGCCAAGCAAGCGGCCCTGGTCGGATCCGCATTTACTACGAGGGCAACGTAATCGGTGCCGTGAACTTGAATCGGTACCGCGAGAGAGTGGTCCAAGCCGCCGCCAGAATGCTCCACGACTATCCCTCCGGCTACCCGACCCGCGCCCGTGAGGACGTGGATGAGCGAGAGGTGGTGGAGATCGGGTCGATCGAGACTGAGGGCTACAGACTTCACATATCCGCCGGTGCGGCGGACTTGGACTGGTGGATCGAGCCGGAGGACCTGATCGACCTAGGCCTAATCGAACGGACCCCATAGGCCTTTCCTGGTCTACTATCGAACCGATGTTCGATCGTTCGCTTGCGATTGGCAGGATTGAGACACACCGCTGCGCCTGCGCCGGATGCAACGGGGAGCTCACGGACCCATCCCTGAGTAGGGGCAGTTGGCGGTTCTGCCGGGTCTGTCGTTGCGCGTGGAAGCTTTCCGTCATCGATCATCAGACCTACGCAACTGCCATCCATTCGCCGCTTCATGCCGCGGGTGCCCCGGAGCTGTCCTAGGCTGGGGCTCGCAGATCGAGCCACGCGAGCCGATCTAAGGAGCGCCAAAGCGGACGGTACCTAGTCACACTGAGCGAGAATTCTGTGCGGGCAGCATTGCGGGACGGCGAAACCGATTCGAACGCCTATGAAGAGGTCGAGCCGCTGGCGAGCAGCCTGGTGGAATCCCTTCGGGCTTTCGGATACTCGCCACAAGCAGCCCTTGCCGACCTGGTCGATAACAGCATCACCGCCGGCTCCAGGAACGTCTGGATTGATCTCCACTGGGATGGCGCTGCCTCATACGTCACCATCCTTGATGACGGCGAGGGAATGAGCGAATCCGTTCTTCGCGAGGCGATGCGACCAGGTTCAACCAGCCCATTGGAGGCCCGTAAGAAGGGAGATCTTGGCCGGTTCGGCCTTGGGCTGAAGACTGCATCCTTCTCGCAGTGCAGGCTGCTGACGGTTCGCTCGAAAACGGAGAAAAGGGCTGCGGCGACTCGATGCTGGGACCTTGACTACGTGGGCGCATCTCGCCAATGGCGCCTGCTCAAACAGGCCCACCCAGAGACCGAGCCCCGACTGATCGGCCTCAACAAGGTATCCACCGGGACGGTCATCTCCTGGGAGAAGATGGACCGCCTCGTGGGCGGTACCGACAGAGACGATAACAAGGCCCACCGAAGGTTCCTGACCATGATCGACGAGGTTGAGGCACACCTGGGCATGGTGTTCCACCGATTCCTGTCCAGGTCTCGAGGGCGGCTGCGACTCTGGATAAATGACCGACCCGTCGAAGCATGGGACCCGTACCTGACTGAGCACGGGAGCGAGGCCCTCGGCACTGAACGCATTGCACTCAGAGGGCAGGTCATGAGTGTTTCACCTTATGTGCTACCCCACAAGTCTCGGATCTCCAACGAGCTGCACCGCAAAGCCAGCGGACCGAATGGCTGGAACGCACAACAGGGCTTCTACGTGTACCGGGGTGACCGCCTGCTGGTCGCCGGTAGTTGGCTGGGGCTGCCGTTCGCGAAGGAGGAGCACTACAAGCTCGCGCGGATCGCTCTGGACATCCCAACAACTATGGATCTCGACTGGGACATAAATGTGACCAAGTCGAAGGCGGTACCGCCGGGGGTTCTTAAAGAGCACCTGCTCCGAATAGCCAATTTCACACGAGAGCGCGCCGTGGCCATCTTCAGACACCGGGGCAAACTCGACGGTCGGAGCTCCAGTGAGCCATGGGTCTACTTCTGGTCGAGGGTTGAGTCCGCTGGCAGAATTTCGTATCGCATCAACCGCAAGCATCCGCTCGTGCTCGCGGTTCTCGGCGACCTCGACCCGCCGCAGAGCGCCGGAGTCGAGAAGATCCTCCGGTTGGCGGAGGAGACGGTCCCGATTCCCAGCATCGTTGTCGATTCCGCACTGCGACCAGAGGCTCATGAGCAGCCCTTCGGACACGCGAAATCGGCCGAGGTTCTGGACGTGATGAGGACGATTTACGAGGCAATGATCGTTGACGGTGTCAAGCCCCGCGTGGCGATTGATCGACTGGGCAAGATGGAGCCCTTCAACCAATTCCCGGAGCTCGTCGCTGTGCTTGACGGTGGTGCGGAGCAAATTCCATGATCACCGACGCGGACCTGCTCTTGGCCGTGCAGCTGACGGTTCGAATGGTTTCGGTCGACGAGCTGCCCACAACTGAGCGGATCGCGACCAGTGCGACGCGCGTTTTGACTATGCTGCGCGATGGCGGCCAGGCTCAGAACGTAGGCCTCGAAGATGTCGTCCGCGAGGTGGAGTCCAGGTGCAATGTATTCGTCCCCGCAAGCACACACCTGGAGGATCTACGGGGGCACCACGAGTGGCTGGCCGACCGCCGCGGTGCCATCGAGTGGCGATTCTGGGAGCGGTACCGGAGGTATCTCGCCGACTCCGAAGACCTCGAGCCTCAGGCCCTGAGGAGTCTTGACGACACCACCAATGATGTGCTCAGGTTCAACGAAGACCCCGGTCGTTCGGATCCCTGGGACAGGCGCGGAATGGTTGTGGGGCAGGTTCAATCCGGGAAGACAGCCAACTACATAGGGCTGATATGCAAGGCGGCGGACGCAGGGTACCGGCTGATCGTGGTTCTGGCCGGCATGCACAACTCACTCCGGGCTCAGACTCAGCTGCGCTTGGACCAAGGCTTTCTCGGCTTTGATACCCAGCGCCGCATGCTGGATGGGCGCACAGAGAAGATGGGTGTTGGGGCGATGCCCGGCGCAGCCATCTACCCGGTGCACACCCTCACCGACAGTTCCGAGAAGGGCGACTTCAAGCTCGCAGTCGCCAAGCAGGCTCACGTCATGGTCGGTGGTACGGACCCGATCCTTCTCGTCGTTAAGAAGAACAAGACGATCCTGGACAACCTCATCAAATGGGCCACCTTTCTGGCCGAGCAGCAGGATCGCGACTCAGGTCGGAGCGTTGTTCGAGGGGTTCCTTTACTCGTCATTGACGATGAGGCTGACAACGCATCGGTGGATACAGGAGAGAGGCCCGCGGCTGACGATCCGCAGGCCGACGAGTACGCCCCCACCGCGATAAATGGCCTGATCCGCAGATTGCTCAGAAGCTTTGAAAAATCCGCATATGTCGGCTACACGGCTACACCCTTCGCGAACATCTTCATTTTCAAAGACGACAACCCCGATACGAACAAGCGGTTCGGCGAGGACCTGTTCCCGCGCAGCTTCATAGTTCGATTGCAGCCGCCCTCTACCTACTTTGGACCGCTGACTGTCTTCGGAACTGTGGCTGACCCGACAATCGGGATACCCGCGTCGCCGGGTTTGCCCATCGTCAAGACGGTGGATGATCAAGCAGTTTGGATCCCCGATCGCCACCGGAGCGACTGGTCCGTAGGGCCCTTGCCAGGATCCTTAAAACTCGCTCTCCGGAGTTTCATTCTGGTCTGCGCCGCCCGCGCGGCCCGTGGTCACGAGCGAGCGCACAACTCGATGCTGGTGCACGTCACTCGATTCACGGCGGTTCAGAGCCAGGTTTACGACCAGGTGCGGGATGAGGTCGAGTTCCTGCAGCAGCGCCTCAGGCGAGGAGATGGGGAGCGTTCGGACTCGCTTCTGGCCGAGCTCAAGTCGATCTGGGAAAGCGACTTCGTCCCGACCACCTCGCTAATTGGCGGACTGGACAAGACCATCAAGTGGAAGACCATCGAACCCCTCCTCCATGCGGCAGCTGCCAAGATCGAGATCCGAAAGATCAACGGCACCGCAAAGGACGCCCTCGAGTACCTCGAGCATCCGAAGGGACTCACGGTGATCGCGATTGGCGGTGAAAAGCTGTCTCGCGGGCTGACGCTCGAGGGGCTCAGTGTCAGCTACTACCTGAGGGCAGCTCGCATGTACGACACGCTCATGCAGATGGGTCGCTGGTTCGGCTATCGGCCCGACTACCAGGATCTGTGTCGTCTGTACACGACGGGTGAGCTCCGAGGCTGGTATCGGGACATAACCCTCGCCAGCGAGGAGCTGCTTCGGCTCCTCGATGAGATGGCCGCGGTCGGTTCAACGCCTGAGCAATTTGGCCTGCGAGTGCGCACGCACCCAGACGGTCTGATGGTCACCGCCGCAGCCAAGATGAGGCACGGGGAGAAGGTGCTCCTCAGCCTGGCTGGGACAATCCCAGAAACCCTCGTTTTCGACACAAAGTCCGAGGTGATCCAGGCTAACTTCGAGGCCGCCGAAGACTTCGTCGAAGGGCTCGGGGATCCCGACCCGGGAGAGCCGGGGCACACGCGCACGTGGTCCGGCGTGGATCCAAGCCACGTGCTCAACTTTGTGATCCGGTACCGACCCGATAGTCAGGCTCGCAAGGTGCAGATGGAACCTCTGCGCCGCTACATCGACAGTCGCGTCAAGGCGGGTGAACTGATCGAGTGGACGGTAGCCCTTATCTCAACACCCGACGGCCGAAGGTACTCCATCGGCAGTCTCGAAGTGGGCGCGGCCCGGCGAACACCAGATGATGCGGAAGCCCTTCTCGAGGGCAGATACGTTCTTCGTCGGATGATCAACCCAACAGATGAAGCAATCGACTTTTCTGCGGATGAGAGGAACGGCGCCCTCAAGGAGACCATCACAAGATGGGAGGCGAACAGAGGCAAGAGTCGTCGCACGGAGCCGCCGACCGTGCCATCGGGAATAGTGCTCAGGGATATGCGACCCGCCCAGAAGGGTCTGATGCTCATTTACGTCCTTGACCCCGCTCAGGCCAGCCTGCCAGAAGATACCCCGGTCATTGGCTACGCACTCAGCTTTCCGGGAAGCTCGTCGGCTGGGGCGATCGAGTACGTCGTCAACAATGTCTACTACCAGCAGGAACTCGCACTGGCTTGAACCTCGAACTCATTTGGCGCGAACTGCGAAACGACCCGCGCGCGCACGCCACCGGAGTAATTCGTCGACGACTCAGGCCAGAGTCGCCATGCGATCTGTATCTCGGAGTGGAACGCCCCGGCGACCTTCCACTACTGATCCTCACCGTACCCGAGGACACGATCGCCGACCTGCCGCATCTGCCCTCGTCAACCGGGGTTGAGACGGTGATCTCCGATGGAGGACACGGACGGGCCGACGTCACACTGCGGCTTGCCGATCCCCGGTACACCGACATCTTCGAGACGCTTGCGGCAGACTTGGTCGCGGCGGTGGACGGCGTGACGGGCCCGGACGCATGCGCACCTGCCTTCATCAACCGCTTCCTCAGCTGGCAGCGATTCCTACAGAGGGCCGGCAGCGAAGGCCTCAATTCATGGGCGCAGATGGGGCTATACGGGGAACTGTGGTTCCTCAAGAACCACCTGCTGGAGTGGCTTCCCGCCGAGCGGGCCGTGACGTCCTGGACGGGTCCACTTGGTGCCAATCAGGATTTTCAACCATGGGCAGTCGGCATTGAGATCAAATGCACCGGCACCAAACTGCCCCTCCGAGTCCAGATCAACAACGAACGACAGCTCGACGGCACCGGAACGGAGGGTCTTTTCCTCTGTGTACTCACCCTCGACGTGAGGGACGGCTCCGAAGGAACGCTTCCCCAGATTGTTGGAGAGCTCCGTTCAAGCCTCATTCCGTCTCCGCCCGCAGCATCGGGATTCGACGAGCGCTTGATCACGATGGGCTACCTCAATGCACACGAGAGTCGATATGCAGACCGCGCCTATGCGCTCCGCGACGTTCGCATGTTCCGAGTTGGGCCCGGATTCCCGCGGATCATCGAGTCCGATGTACGAGCAGGCGTCGGAGACGTCAGATACAGCATCGGCGTATCGGATTGCCGCCCGTTCACGGTGGAGATCGAGGATGTTAAGACAGAGGTCATCGAGCATGCCAGCGGATGACGCTCTTGCGCGGTTCAGTGTCGATCTCCACCAAGAACTGCTGAGCGATGCCGCAGCGCAGCCCGACGGGGCCCTAACGCCTGACGAGTACACCCAGAGGATGATCGAGTACCTCACCGAAGCTGGTGAACTTGACGATGGCGAGGTCTGCTACCACCGTTCACGCGGCGTCGAGGTTTCGGGCTACAGCGTTGACGACGAGGACGAGGTTCTCAGCCTCTTCGTCTCGATCTTCACCGAATCAACCCCGCCGGTGACAGTGCCCACAGCTGATGTGGACACGGCCTTCAAACGGCTCGAGACCTTCATGGTTCGATGCGGGACTGGCTATCACCGAGAAGTTGAACCCGCCTCGCCCGCGCACGACATGGCCCTGCGAGTCGGTGAAGCTGTGAGGCGGGGCTATGCGGTGCGCCTGTTCGTTTTCACCGATGGCCTGATCGCCCGGTCCGCAACGACGGCGCGACAAAAGGATGGACCGATCGCAGCGTACGAAGTCTGGGACATCGAGCGCCTGCATCGTTTACTCACGTCTGGCCAGGGTCGCGAGACCATCCGAGTCAACTTCGAGGAGATCAACGGCGCTCCTCTTCCCTGTCTGCTCGCAAAGGATGGAGCGGCCGATTACACCGCGTACATGCTCATCGTGCCGGCCACGGTGCTGAACGAGATCTACAGTCAGTACGGGCCTCGGCTGCTGGAGCTGAACGTCAGATCGTTTCTTCAGGTTCGCGGCAAGGTGAACAAGGGGATCAGGGAGACGATCCTAAACGAGCCGGAGCACTTCCTCGCCTACAACAACGGGATTTCGGCAACAGCCTCCGAAGTCGAGATTGTCGACCTGCCCGGAGGCGGGAGGGGCATTCGCACAGCCACCGATTTTCAGATCGTCAACGGTGGCCAGACGACCGCGTCCATTCACAGCGCGGTTAAACGCGACAAGGCGGATATCTCGCGAATAAGCGTTCAGGCCAAGCTCACGGTTGTTGGAGCCGACAGAGTCGGTCAGTTTGTTCCGCTGGTGTCGCGCTATGCGAACAGCCAGAACAAGGTGAATGAGGCGGATTTCTCAGCGAACGATCCATATCACGTCCGCTTGGAGGAACTGTCGCGGACGATCTGGGCGCCGGCGGTCGAGGGCAGTGCCAGGCAGACCAAGTGGTTCTATGAGAGAGCGCGCGGACAATACCAGGACGCCATCGCGAGAGAGGCGACCCCCGCGCGCCAGCTGGAGTTCAAGCGAACGCACCCACCGGGGCAGAAGTTCACCAAGACGGACCTGGCCAAATTTGTGAACAGTTGGGATCAGGCCCCCGAGATCGTGAGCCGGGGTTCGGAGAAGAACTTCCGCGAGTTCGCAATCCGACTCGCGAAGAGGGGACAAACAGAACCGGATGAGCGCCACTTCCAACGATTGGTAGCGAAGGCCATTCTCTTCCGATCAACATCCGACATAGTCTCCAAGCTCGGCTTTCCCGGATACAGAGCCAACGTCGTGACTTACACCGTCGCATACATTTCCCACGCTACTGGCCAGCGCGTGGACCTTGACGCCATCTGGAAGCGACAGGCGATCCCCGCCAGGCTGGAGGAAGCGATTCGTACAATCGCACCGGTCATATACCAGGAGATCACCACACCCACCGGTGGCGGCAATGTGACCGAATGGTGCAAACGGGCAGCCTCCTGGGACCGGATCCGCAACAACGTCATACAACTCCCGGACCTCGACGGGATTCTGCTCGGAGGTCCGCATGACCCGACCGGAGCAGAACCAAAATCGCAGCCACAGGACGATCCCGTCGTTGCTGAGATGATGATTGTTCCCGCCGAGACATGGCTGCGGCTTTCCGGCTGGGCGAAGCAGACCGACAACCTTGAACCCTGGCAGCGCGCCATCGCCTATTCAGTGGGCAGGCAGCTGCAGCGAGGGCGGGTCATGTCAAGCAAGCAGGCGGCTCAGCTGAGGATCGTCCTCACGGAGGCCGAGCGCCTCGGCTTCGTCGCCCAGGCGGCGGTCATCGACGACAGCGCCGGGTGACTGCAATCGACCACGGCTGCGTTTGAAGAGGTCCGCCCGAGTACCGACACCTAGAGACGTCGCTCGGGACATCGACAACCCAGCGATTCTCAAGCTGCTGGCACGAATTGAAGAGGTGCCTATCGAAATTTGGTGGGCCCACCTTAAGGAGTTCGACGACGAGTCTCCTGTCGATAATGAGCTGGCCGCAATCATTGCCAAGGCGGATTCGCTAGAGATAAAGCGAGGCCGCGGGCGCGAAGGGTGGCTCGCCCGTTGGCGCATGTCCGAACTCGTAGGAGCGAATGAGCTGCGAGGGCCCGAACTATCCCGGAACAACGAGATGCACGCGGTCGAGAGCGTGCTCCATCGGGTGGCGGGCGCTGTTGTCGTGCGCGACCTTCTCGCCACTGATGAGTTCCATCTCGTCTACAGCCCGATGAGTTCGCTCATGGCGGCGAGCGAACTGGTTTCGGACCCAATAGATACGCTGCTCAAGAGGTGCCGTCACCCTCTCAACTCTTTACTGCGGTGGGCGCAGGAAACGATCCCCGAGCCGGGCATGGACGTGCTGATGGCTCGCGTGGATCGAACGCTTGAAGAGATCGGCCGCTCCCTTGGCCTGACCCGCGAGCGCATCCGTCAGATTGAGGAGCGGTCGGCCAGGCTGTGCGGGGCAATATTCTCCGACCGAGCGCCTGAGCTTCGCGAACAGTGGCTCGGCACGCTACGCCACAGCTTTGCAGCGTCGGAGGATGTGCTGCTCTCGCCCTACATTGACCGGGCAGGCGATGTCGACGCGCAGCGCAGGCTCGGCAGAGCATTGCTTGAGAGGCTCGGTGCCAAGACCCCTTCGCCGTTCCAGGAATGGCGCGTCAACGGTTGGTGGACGCTCGAGCCTGAAAGGATGGTGCAGGTCGCACGTGAGCTGGCGAGCCTCTTACCCTGCAGCAGCGCGGATCTGGACGACGCCCTGGGCCAGTTCCCGGTGTTCGAGGCTGACGCGCTGCGGAGCCTCATGAACAGGGGCGGAGCCGGCTTCAGGTTTCACCCCGCCGCGGGAGTTTGGGTCCGCACCAGAGCGCAGGACCGCGACGCTGCCCTCCTGATTCTTGAGGACTTCGGTGAACCGCGCGACATCGACACGCTGGCCGAACGTATCGGCCTCCGGCGCGCGGCGTTGGCCGAGGCTCTCCGGCGCGACGAGCGTTTTGTGCAGCTTCGGCCGACCGGACTGTGGGCTCTATCCGGCTGGGGAATCGAGGAAAGCCCCTATTCGACCGTGTTCGAAGCAGCCCACGATGTCATTGATCAATTGGGGCCGCTCACAATCGCCGACCTGTTCACTGAGGTACGGCGTCGATATCCGGTGAGCGACGGCGCGATCCAGCAGTGTCTCAATCACCGAACCATTGGTCGATGGCCCGACGGAAGGGTGGACCTTGTGAGTCGAGGTGCGCCTCCGATCGCGAGACGGGAGCCGCAGCAGCCGGCCGACGTTGACGTCTCGAGCGATGGCTCGGTGAGCCTCTATCAGGACGTTGACGCCGATGTCCTCAGGGGCAGCGGTCTAGGCGTCTCGCCCTACGTGACTTGGGCGCTGGGCCTTCGCGTAGCACCGAGCCATCGGACATTCGATGTGGGGCGAGTCGGGACACTCCGTGTCAGGTACGCCATTCAGGGTTCGTCGATTTCCTCCCTCCGATCGTTCGCCGAGCTGCTCGGGGCTTCACAGGGGTGCCGCCTGCAGGTCACTCTGGATCCGAACTCGGATGCGGCCGCCGTGGCACTCGCCTGTCGTGGCCATCAGCACGCTGGATCCATACCCTGAACCGTCAGCCGGCGATCGTTGCCTTGTAGTTGCGATCGACCACGGCGCTCGAACCGTTTGGAGATGCGTGCCCGTTTGAGGCGACAGCCACGTAAAGGTCATCGCTGAACGACTGTTGCATCGCCCGTATGCGTTCCAGCAGCCGGTCCCGGACCGCGGGTTGCTGGTCCAGCTCGCCCGCGATCAGCTGAACCACGGCATCCACGACCATGGTCACGAGCTCACTGATGGCGTGCACGCGCGGATCCCCGTCGGGGCTGCCCCCGGCCATCTCGTAGCCGGCTGACGGACGGCGGTAGGCATTCTGGGCAATCTGCGCCACAGAGGAGGCCAGCGCGCTGAATTCTGATCGCAGGGGGGTCGGGATTCGGACCTGTGTCTTCGACACATTGAGTTCGAACGCCGAGTCCACCTCCGCCGAGAAGTCAACAGAAACTCTGGCCAGCTTCACATGTTCATCAGTGGTGCGGAGTCGATTCCAGCCACCGCTCTGGATCATCCGATCGTTGCGATAGAAGTAGAAGCCCTGCTGTCGATTCCACTTTCTCGGACCGGAGGCCCGGCGGTGAGCAGCGCCTGACGAGAAGGCGGCCTCGGGGGGAAGAACAAATGGCTCGATCGCGATCAGGTGATTGGCTCCGTCATGCGAAAGTCGCAGAACCTGCTTCGCCAGCCTGAAGGTGGCAGGTTCAGATCTGGCGAAAGGATCCCACGGTTGAAGCTGACGACCGTTCACGTAAATGTTCAGCGGTCGGCGCCTCCGTGCACTTCCCTCCAGGAAACGATGAAAGACCATTTCCAGATGCTCTTCCACCTCGCGGCTCGCGTCCTCGAACCCGCCATGCGCCCTCTGGCCATCCTGGACTCGATACCTGAAGACCCGATCAAGGATCTCCCATAGGACAACCGTGCCCCTCCGCCGTCTTAGAGGAACCACGGCCTCGGCCCTGACTCCTCGCACGCCCGGTCGCAGCACCTCCCATCGATCAGTTGTCTCAACGTGGTCGATGTCCCATTGGGCAACACGTATTGGAGTCTTCAGCGTGGTTCTGGTTGCCACTGTGAAACGCCTGCATTGGCTGAGCGAAGCTGACTTGAGCCCGAGACCAAATTTGCCCAGCTCCTCGAGACCGTAGTCGCGGCGCGTCCCGAATCGCATCGCTTCCGTCAATCGCTTCTCGGTCATGCCGGTCCCGTTGTCTGTGATGCGGATCCAGGAATTCGCCCCTGCGAACTGGGTGTCCACGCGGACGGCGGTCGCGCCGGCGGCGATGCTGTTGTCAACGAGATCGGCAACAGCGCTGGCCAGGTCGTATCCGATATCCCGCAGTGAATGGACGAGACGTTTTGCGGACGGGATCAGCTCGGTCCGCCGCGGCGAGGTCCCCATTCGATTTCGCATCAGTTGTCGGCGCTGAACGTGAGGCAGTGATCCGCGACCGGACACACCGGGCAGCGGGGAGTCGAGGCACGGCAGACAAGAGCACCTAGGTCCAGCAGGGCGTAATTCATGTCGGGGCCGGCACCGTCGGAGCCAGCCAGTCTGTAGAGATCGAGTCTCGTCTGCCAGACCCGCTGTTTCGGATCTCTGCCCATCACTCTGGACGCGATCCTCTGCGTGTTTGTGTCCATGAGGATCGCGGCGCGCCCATAGCCAAAGCACAGAACTGCATTGGCCACATAATCGCCGACACCAGGAAGCGACGTCAGTTGTTCCCTCGAATCCGGCACCTTTCCATCGTGGCGCTCAAGAATGACGTTCGCGACCTCAAGAATGTTGTCGACCCGCCACCTCAGGCCGAGCGGTGTGAGGAGCTCCCTCACCTTGTCAGCCTTCTGTTGCATCGAGATTGGGTTGGGTGCCATCGCAATGAGCCGCTCGTAAATGGCAGCAACCTGGTCTGCCCGCGTCCTGCGCAGGCACATCTCGGCCAGCAGCACCGTCCAGGGGTTGCCGCCTGAACGCCACGGATACTGGCGCGAGTTGGACGCATGCCATACCAACAAGTCGGTGCGAAAGGAGTGGGTATGGACGTGAGTCCGGCGCACGTGACGGTCAAGTGCGCCCACCAATGATTGCCCAATCGCCTCAGCCAGCAATGGCGGGACTGCATTACCAATCTGGCGGTACCTGAGGCTCGGCTCACCAGCAAAGCGAAACCAATCGGGGAAGGCCTGCACCCGAGCCGCCTCCCTCACGGACAGCGTCCTGTCCTGGTCGGGATGGATGTACCAGTACCCATCTCTCGCCAGATGCGCGGTGATGGTGCGGCTGAGTTCATGGCGTGAGAGACGCTTGTACTTGTCTGTGAATATGTCGCTTCGATAGCGGCGCAGATGCGCCGGAACGTCCCGGTAAGTTCCTCCCTCAGACAGCAGCGCGAACGCCTCGGCATCGTCGGGGCGCACCTCGCGTGTGATGTGATCGTGGATCCAGCGGCGATCGGCCGCCGAAACTCCCTTCCGCATTCTTCTCTGCAGCGGCGTCAGCGGACGACCATACGCAAGACGCTCTTGACGCTGTCCCGGCGGAACCGCCGGCAGATCCGAGATCGCATCCCAAAGCGTGGGGGGTCGCTTGGGGGATGCCGATGGCCATGCGAACGAAGCGTCATTAAGGAGCCCAACGATGAATAGTCGAGATCGATGCTGCGGAACACCGTAGTCGTAGGCGTTGAGAATCCTGGCATCCGTCCTGTATCCCAGGTCACTCAACGATTCAAGGAATCCAACCAGCACCGCGCCGTCATCCCATTGCGCCAGATCGGGAACATTCTCGAGAAGAACAGCCCGCGGACGCAGGCGTTGAACAACCTGGACGAAGCCACGCCATAGGTCAACGCGGCTATCCGATGACGATCGGACCTTCGCGTCGACCAGGCTTCGGATCTTGGACTTGCCCGCGCGCGAAAATGGCTGGCAGGGCACTCCTCCGGCGACCAGGTCCACTTTGCTTATGCCCCAAGCTGCCAAGTGGTCGAGGAACTCCGACGGGTCTCCCAAATCGCCGGTGTAGCCGAGGCCACCGAGATTGGCCACGTGAGTCTCAACCGCCACCGGATCCCAGTCGGCACCCACCAGCACGGAGAAGCCAGCCTGAGCCAAACCCAGGCTCAAGCCGCCGGCACCGCTGAAAATGTCCACCGCGGTGGGTTGATGAGCTCTGCGAACCCACCTGCGAACTTCAACAAGATTCGTCGGATCGGGAGCGTTCGGGTGAGGTTCGAGAGTCAGCCTCGGACCCCGTCTCAGCGGCACCGCGCTTCTGCGGCGCAACAGCGTGCCTGCTAGATCGAGGGCGAACTTGGCATTCAGAGTTGAGACGGTCACGTTTCGGCAGCCAGTTTAGAACAGATGTTCGCAGAACTCCTCGATTTCGCGTACTGGCCGGCACCGTCCACTATATGTTGTGGGTGGCAGTCCGTCACTACCCGAATCTGGTCCATCAGGCTTCGGCGAGCGGAGTTCGCCTCAGCCCTCGTCGCGGGTGACGCCCACAGCTTAATCCACGGCCAAGCAGTCGGCGACGAGTGGCACGTCAGAACTCACCAAGGACCGGGGAAATATTCGGTTGTTAGAGTGCTGGCGTCCTCAGATGTCTAGGGCGTGGCTCTTCTGAAGCTCGGCGGCTCTTGAGTGCTGGCCGGTTTCCATGTATGCCGCACGTAGTTTTCGCGCCAGGTCTTCGCGCTGGGGCTGGCGCTCCAAGGCCTGCTCTAGAAGTGGTATCGCCTTCTTTGGCTCTTGCCGGGCCAGGTGATTGACAGCCAAGGCGCCCATGATGTCCACCCTTGCGGTGTCCGCCACCTGGCGGAGTGTGCGCACATACTCGGCAGCCCCGCCGCGGCCACCATTGGTCTCGGTCTCGATCTCTTCCCATCCGGGGAGAAACTCGCCCTCGGTCTCGTCGAGGACTCGATTTGCTTCGGCCGCCAAGTCGCTGGATAGCATCCCCTGCTTTGCCCCGCAGAGCTTCGCAATCTCCTGAAGGCGGACGATGTCGATGCTGCACTTGGCCAAATCCAGGCGCAGCTGTGTGCGGTCAGTGATGAGCCGCGACGTCAGCGCAGTGGGCAGATCACGATTGAACATATCGTCGAGTCGGTCCCGAACACGCTTGCGCTGCCTCTCTGGCGATAGTCCCGGCGCGAACTCCTCACAGAACGCACCGCGATCAACCCGGCCCTCCGGCTCAAGTAGGCCGCGTACGAACAAGTACAGCCAGATGAACGCGAGCACCTTCTTGCGCAACAGTTCTGGGGCGTAGTCCTGGCCCGCCTGTAGGAGCTCGATTCGTCCGAATGTCCGGATCCTCAGATAGGTCGGGTCGGCGCGGGGAGCCGTAGCTGACTCCGCCTCCTCGGTGTCCTCAGCTTCGTTCTCATCCTTCGTCCCCTCGCCCGGGGGTCCGACTCGGGCCCCTTTTCCTAAACCATCGCCATTCGGCTTCGGCATTGGGTGGGCCATGGCCTGCCGCTCCAGCCACCACTTGACGCTGATCAGCGGTCTGGCCTCGACCTTCGCGATAACCGCTTTGGTGGCTGGCAGCGGCAGCTCGCGGCTCTTCAGTTGACCGTGAAGTTCGGCTTCGTTGATTGCGCCCTTCAGGTGTGCAGCGAGCAGCGCCTTCGGACTGTCAACCCAGCGGGCCTGCCGTTCGAGATACAGCTGGGCCGACCTGTGCTCGGCCAGCCGGCCGGCCACATACAGTGGAACCCCCTGCTCGAACACGTCAGCTGAATCGAGGGCTACATTCCAAGCACGCTTGTCACCTCGCGGGAGCAGCAGCTCGAAGAGCCAGCGGCGCCGGCCTAAATGCAAATCCGAGAACCTAGCGCGCAGGTGATCTACGCCCCGCTTCGGCACTAATAGAAGGACGAGGAGAACCACCGCACTCGCCTCGAGGCCGGCGATCAGCTCATGCAGCATGGCTCGAATCCTTCGCGGCTACGTCCGGCACCAGCCTGGCCGCGAGCTCGGCGATGGCTCGGCCCGCTCGCGACTCGGGACGCAGGACCCAAGGCAGCTCCAATGCGTTGCCCGCGACCGCATCCTCCGGAATCAGCGCCAAGTTAGCGAACGCAGCCGGCAGTAGTTCGGGAATCGAGGTTCTTGCGCTGACCCGATTGACAATCAGGCCGAATCGGGCGTCGAGACCGTATCGCCACGACGAATCGGACCATGGGAGCGCCGCTTTAGCGGACTCGTCACTCGGCAGTCCGACCAGGAGCGAGACCTCGCTCGCGTCGAATGCGGAGTCAGTCAGCCAGCGGTCCCCAGGCGGGCAGTCGAGGATGACGATGTCATAAAACCGTCTGAGGACTGAAGACAGCAGGCGCAAACGGTGACCGTCCAGCACACCGTCCGCGACGCAGAGGACCTCGCAGCCCGAAGGATGTCGCTCCGCTAGCTCGATCACCTCGTCGCCGACCGCCGCCATGTGGCTGCGGCAGTAGTCGGTGAAGGGCTTCGGATCAAGTCCGACCGTACTGCTCAACGGACCTGCACGAACAACACAGATCGGGCGAGGTCGGCGGCCATCGACGAGCCCCGCCGCGGCCAGTTCTACGGCCAGGTTGAACGCCAACGAGGTGCAGCCCGCCTGTGCTTCGAGACCGTGGATCGAAATGATCGCCGGCTTCCGTCGAACCTCGGGGATCGTCGGCCTGGCAATCACCGGCTCTGGCCCCGTCGA
>Ga0070698_100000461_pt1 | contig 43074 bp, 45 predicted proteins | sample KBSK1502metaG_FD_65477 | JGI IMG/M metagenome (GOLD analysis project Ga0070698, IMG submission 65477) | Corn, switchgrass and miscanthus rhizosphere microbial communities from Kellogg Biological Station, Michigan, USA - KBS K1-50-2 metaG | ecosystem: Host-associated > Plants > Roots >...
CCGCATCGAGATCATGGCATTGATGGCCGAGCAGCCGCCGATCACCTTGCCGCGGGGATAGCTGAGGCTGCGGCCGTTCAGACCCGGCTCCTTCTCGGTCTGGAACATCCAGTCGGAGCGTGGATTGCCGATGGCGAACAGGTAGCCCACCGGGATATGGTACCAGATCCAGTTGTCGCGGCCGCCCGCTTCGAGCACCAGAACCCGCGAGCGGGCGTCCGCTGAAAGGCGATTGGCGAGCACGCATCCGGCCGAGCCCGCACCGACGACGATGTAATCGAAATCGCCTTCGAGACGAGTAGGGGTTTCAGCAATCATTGCGTGTTCCTGGCAGTCGGTTCACCTGATGGACCCCATTCTTCATATCGCGCGATAGCGTCGCTTTCCCAGTCGCACCATGGGACCTGCTGACTGCGGAAGATGTGCTCGACTGGCCGCGCTCCGGGGTCCTCGTCGAGCAATGCGACACGCAGTAGGACATTGGACTCGCCTGGATGCTCGGCGACGAGCTGAGAACCGCAAACTGAGCAGAAATGGCGATTCTTGCCGGGCGAAGATTCGTAAATGCGGGTTTTGTCCTCGCCGCGCAGCCACCGGAAGTTCTCACGCGGAACGGAAGCGTAGACGTTGAAGGGCGCTGCGTGCGCCTTACGACAGGAACGGCAGGAGCACAGGCCGATATGCAGGCCGGACGCCAAGGGGCTCACCTCATAGGCGACGGCGCCGCAGAGACAGCTTCCTTTCATCACCATGCCTCCTTCAGATCTGCGAATAGCCGCTGCCGACGGTGTCGATGCCGCGGCCAACGCCCTTTTCGATCCAGCCGAACTCCTTGAGGATCTGCTGGCTGTAGGTCACGCGGCCGTTCACCTTGTCCGCCGGCTCGCTGGCCAGCAGCAGCGCGGCGCGCGCCATCATCGACGGCGGCTCGCCGCGCGGGTCGTCGAGGCCGTCGACCAGCTTGTGATAGACGGTGCCGGGCGTCGGCACGACGCGCGACGGCGACACGCAGCTCACGGCGATACCGCCATGCCGCGCCACTTCCTGGGCCAGTCCCTGCGTGAAGCGTTCGAGGGCGGCCTTGCTCGCGCCGTACATCACGCCGCCGCGCACGGCCTGGTCGGCATAGGGGCCGCGGCCGGGCCCGATCGCCGCGCCCGACCCGATATTGACGATGGCGCCGCGGCCGGCGGCGATCATGTCGGGTAGCACCGTTTTGGCGAGGATGAAGGGCGCATGGACGTTGACGGCAAAGGCTTTGATCCACCGGTTGGTCGGATAGTCGGCCGTCGGGATGTAGTAGTTGAGCGCGGCGTTGTTCACCAGCGTGTCGATCCGTCCGTAGGTTGCGCGCGCCACCTCGACCAGCTTCAGGCACTCGCTTTCAGACGATATGTCGGCGGCAACGGCCGTCGCCTCCCCGCCGGCGGCCCTGATTTCCGCCACGGTGCTGCCCAGCGAGCCTTTTAGCGGGTGGTCGCCCTCGTTCAGGGTGCGGGCCACGCACACCACCCTGGCGCCCTCGCGCGCCAGCAGCTCGGCGATGGCCTGGCCAATGCCGCGGCTCGCCCCGGTGACGATGGCGACCCGTCCCGTCATCTTGCCCATCGCGCTCTCCCTTTGACTGTCGAAATCTGGCCCTTGCCGGAACGGCCGGCGGGCGCGCACAATTCGGGCAATAAGGGAGCTCCGCATGCTGTACAACCGCATTTCGGCCGACTGCCACCTCGACCTGCCCTGGATGCCGCCCGACCTGTTCACGTCGATGGCGTCGCGCGAGATGAAGGAGCGCATGCCGTTCGTCGTCGAGAGCGACGAGGGGCCGAAATGGACGGCGAAGAACGGCGCCTCGTTCGGCTTCAAGAACGGCGTCGGTCCGGCCGGCAGCAAGTATGTTCCCGGCAAGCATCACAGGGTCGACGTCATGGCCGAGACCGGCCTCTATGCCGACGGCGCCAAGGACATCCGCCGCGTTTCCGACCCGCACCTGCGCATAAAGGATCTCGATCGCGACGGCGTCGACGCCGAGGTGATCTACGGCATCCTGGGCGCCGCGGGCCGGCTGAACGACAAGGACGCCTCCAACGAGATGCTGCGCATCTACAACGACTGGCTAAAAGATTTCTGCAGCCACTATCCGGATCGGCATATCGGGCTGGCCTGCCTGCCCTACGGCGACATCGACGCGGCGGTGAAGGAGATCTACCGCGTCGCCAAGCTCGGGATCAAAGGCCTCGAGCTTTCCTGCTCGTGGGACATGGAGCCGATGTGGCACCCGATGTGGGAGCCGCTGTGGAAGGCGGTGAACGACGTGCAGCTGCCGCTGCACTTCCACACCTTCCCGGCGGTGCCGCCCGACACCATCCAGAAGTATGGCGGACGGGTCGGCCGCTCGGTGTTCTTCACCGTCGTGTCGGGCTTCCAGATGAACCTGGTGAACATCCTGGCCGCCGTCATCGGCGCCAACGTGCTGGAGCGCTATCCCCACATCCGCATTGCCTTCGGCGAGAGCGGCTGCGGCTGGATCCCCTACGCGCTCGACCGCATGGACTTCGAATGGGAGGACCGCTTCACCGACCTTGGCCTGAAGATGAAGCCCTCCGACTACTGGCGCCGCCAGTGCAAGGCCACCTTCCAGTTCGACCGCATCGGCACCAAGCTGATCGACGACATGGGTGCGGAGAGCCTGATGTGGGGCTCCGACTACCCGCACGGCGACGGCGTGTGGCCGCATTCCGATCAATACATCAAGGAGCAGTTCGCCGAGGTGTCGCCCGAGGTGACCAGAATGATCACCTGCACCAACGCCGGCAAATTCTACGGGCTGATCAACTAGCCGGGAAGGTCGCCCTTCGACACGGTGTGCCGCAGCACGAAGAGCTCCGCCGCCGGCGCGTGCCGCGCCCGCGCCGCTTGCGCCGCCTCGACCGACCAAAAGAAGGCGACCAGCGCCCGCTCGATCTGACGGTCCGGCGCAGGGCGCAGGTCCTTTTCCGCGGTGTGCGCCTGGCCGATAGTCGCCTGGCCGGCGAGCAGGTCGACACGCACGGTCTCCAGCGCCGCTAGCTTGTCAAAGGGCGCGGTGTTGGCCGCCTTCATCCTGAGCGTAAGGGCCGCCGCGCCGATGCCGTCGCCCCAGCGCTGCTCGACCGTGCAGACGGTGCGCCAGGTGTCGCGGAATTTCGGCAAGATGGCGCGGCTCATCTCGGAAGGATTGCGCAGGTGGGCGTAGTAGACGTCGCTTTCAAACGCGGCGGTCGTTTCGGCGTCATACAACAGGAAATAGCGGCCGGGATGATCCACACCCCTGAAGCGACTGCCGCGCAGCCAGCCCGGGCAGCCGACCCTTTCCTGCACGTGCTCGCGACTGTGCCAGTGCTCGAAAAGGGAATTGTCGGCCGGATCGATGTCGACCCATAGCGCCAGCGCCGCAGATGTCATGACCGCAGGAACTCCTCGGGATCGAGCCCGGCCTGTCTCAGGATGGCACGTAGCGTTCCCTCGGGCATATCGCCGGGATGGTTGGGAATCGTCGTGTACTTGCGCGTTCCAGGGTGGAACCAGATCTCGTGACTTCCAGCCGCCTGCCGCTTGAACTCGAAGCCAAGCTTGCGCAACCGCGACGCTATTTCGCGATAGCGAAAGCCCGAAAGCCGCCCCATGAGCGGCTCCTAGGCGGCAACGACCAGAGGGTAGTCGAAAGCATCGGCCGGGGCCGGCAGCGACCCGGCGCCCGGATCGCCTCCCTGCTCTTCGATCAGTCTACGCGCGACATCGCGTGCGATCTCGAGAGTCTCGGTGACCGTCCTGCCTTGGGCGACGAGGCCCGGCACATCGTCGCTGGTGGCGAGATAGACCCCTTCCGGCAGCTTCTCGATGTGCAGGCGAACTATGCGTTCCATGACGACACTATCGCGCGAAGGCTGCGCCTGCTCAATGCCTGTCGACGGTCCTCTTGGCGACGGACCAAGGATGGCCCCCTCTCGCAGACCATGACTAGCTGAAGGCTTTGAAGGTGATCAAGGTGAAGGTGTCCTTCACGCCGGCCAGCGTCTGGATCTTGCTGGTGACGAAATGACCGATGTCGGTCTTGTCGTCGAGATAGCACTTCATCAGGAGGTCGTACTGGCCGGAGGTCGAATAGACCTCCGATATCTGCTCGACGCCGCACGCATCGTCGGCGACCTCGTAGGCCCTGCCGAGCTCGCACTTCACCATGATGAAGATCGTCTGCATGGTCCCCTCCGCGGGGGCCCGACTTCAACGCGGCGAACGGGCGAGAAAAGCGGGGACATGATCGCCCAGGCCCACCGGCGCGCGCTCGTCGCGGCCCTCAGGCCGGCGCTCGCTGCGCTCCTTCGGGTGCGGCTTGTGACGCTCTGTCCGGTGCTCTTGCCGGTGCTCTGGCCGCTGCTCCGCCCGGCGCTCGCGGTGCGGCCGTTCCGCTCTCTGTTCCGGCCGATGCTCGCGCTCCGCGCGAGGTTCCGGCCGCGGCTCTTGCCGCGGCTCTGGCGCCGGCTTGTCCGCATGCGCCGCCTTCTCGCGGGGTGCACGCGATCTCTCGGCACCGCCGCGCGGACGACCGCGGCCACGACCGCGACGGCGGCCGTCGGACGCCTCGAAGCCCGCGACGTCGAGACCGGGGATCTCGATGCGGGGAATGGTCGTGCCGATCAGCTTTTCGATCGCCTGGACGAGGTCGCCCTCGGAGGGGGTCGCCAGGGTGAAGGAGTGGCCGATCTTGCCGGCGCGGCCGGTGCGGCCGATGCGATGGACGTAGTCCTCGGGCGAGAACGGCACGTCGAAATTGAAGACGTGGCTCATGTCGACGATGTCGAGGCCGCGGGCGGCGACGTCGGACGCCACCAGGATCTGGATCTCGCCCTGCTTGAAGCGCTCCAAGGTCTCGGTGCGCGCCGGCTGGCTCATGTCGCCGTGCAGCGCAGCGGTGTTGACGCCGTGCTTCTTCAGCGCAGTATGAAGCAGCGCCACGTCGCGCTTGCGGTTGCAGAATACCAGGGCGTTCTTGACGTCCTGGCTCTTGATCAGCCCGAGCAGCGCGTCGCGTTTCGCCGCCTCCGGCACCACGACCAGGCCCTGGACGATGTTCGTGCCGGCCGAGGCCGGCGGCGAGACCGTCACTTCCTTGGGGTTGCTCAGGAAGCGGTCGGCCAACCGCCTGATCTCGGGCGGCATGGTGGCCGAGAAGAACAGCGTCTGCCTGAGCGGCGGCAGCAGGCTGACGATACGCTCGACGTCGGGGATGAAGCCCATGTCGAGCATGCGGTCGGCTTCGTCGATCACCAGGATCTTGACGTCGTTCAACAGGATGCCGCCGCGCTCGATGTGGTCGAGCAGGCGGCCGGGGGTGGCGATCAGCACGTCGGCGCCGCGCTCCAGGACGCGTTCCTGGTCGGGGAAGCTCACGCCGCCGATCAGCAGCGCCATGTTGAGCTTGTGGTTCTTGCCGTAGATTTCGAAGTTTTCGGCCACTTGGGCGGCCAGTTCACGCGTCGGCTCCAGAATGAGCGAGCGCGGCATGCGCGCCTTGGCGCGGCCCTGCGAGAGGATGTCGATCATCGGCAGGACGAAGGAGGCGGTCTTTCCGGTGCCCGTCTGGGCGCATCCGAGGACATCGCGGCCCATCAGGACGATGGGGATGGCCTTTTCCTGGATGGGGGTGGGCTCGGTATAGCCCTTGTCGGCGACTGCCTGCAGTACCGGGGCGCTCAGCCCTAAACTCTCAAAACTCATTTAATTTCCGTTACTTAGCCCATTTTTCCGCTGGACTTTGGAGCGGTCTGATAAAGGCCCAGGATTGAGCCGGACCGCTGGCGGCCTTCATATGAGGCTTGAGGACTCCCAAGTCAATGCAGGGGGCCTGCGCAGCTGGGTAGCGGCCAAGTCAGGCCTTGAGCTCGATCTCCACGAACACGAACTCGAAATTGTTCGGATTGATGACGTCGTGCTCGACACCGGTCTGGCGGGCGTACGATACGCCGGCGCGCAAGGGCGCCGGGACCGTCGTCTTGCCGTCAAAAATGTGCAGTTCGCCGGTCGTCACCGGCACCACCACATAGTCATGGTTGTGGCGATGCCAGCCGGTGTGGCCACCCGGCGGAAAGCGCCATTCGGTGACGATCACGCGGTCATTCTCGAGCTGCACGGTGGGCTTGGCCGGTGGACGTTGCTTTTCGGTCATGACGAAAAGCTAATGTGACACCGGCGTTTTGTCAGGTGACAGAGGCGCGCGCCCTGCTACCGTCCAGCTGGTAGGGTGCATATGCACACAAATCCCGGGAGCGTTCTTGTCCCATCCCCTGCTGACCGCGCCGATCGGCCGGAGCCTGCTGAAGCTCGCCGGCCCGACCACCGCCGTGATGGTGGCCCAGACCTTTGTCGCCATTGCCGAGACCTTCATCTTCGGCCGGCTGGGCACGCCGGCGCTGGCCGGCTTCGCGCTGGTCTTTCCGTTCATGATGCTGATGACCATGATGGCCGCCGGCGGCATGGGCGGCGGCGTCGCAGCCGCCATGGCCCGCGCGATGGGCGGCGGCCGCGTCGCGGACGGCCGCGCGCTGGTGCTGCACGCGCTGGTGCTGGGCGCCGCGCTGGCGCTGCTCTTCACCCTGCTCGCCTGGACGGCGGCACCGGCGCTCTACCGCCTGCTCGGCGGCGAAGGCCAGGCGCTCGACAACGCGCTCACCTATTCGCACGTGCTGTTCACCGGCTCGCTGGTGATCTGGGCGAACTTCTTCCTGTCGGCCCTGCTGCGCGGCGGCGGCGATGCCGCTACGCCCGGCCGCTACATGCTCCTCGGTTCGATCGCACAGGTGCCGCTGTCCTATGTCCTAGCGCTGGGCATCGGCGACTGGCCGGGCCTCGGCATGGCAGGACCGGCGCTCTCATCGCTCGCGACCTCGGCGATTTCTGCGCTCTTTCAGGCGCGCGCCTTGTGGAAAGGCAAGCTCGGCTTCGTGCCGGCGCTTCGGGGCATCAGGCTGCAGGGACGCCTGTTCTGGGACATCCTGCGGGTCGGGTTGATCGCCTCCTTTTCGGCCTTCACCGCCAACCTCACCGCCATGCTGGTGACGGGCCTGGTCGGCCGCTTCGGCATCGCGGCGCTGGCAGGCTACGGCATCGGGGTGCGGCTGGAATTCATGCTGGTGCCGCTGGCCTTCGGCATCGGCTCGGGGCTCACCACGCTGGTCGGCGTGGCGGCCGGCGCGCACGACTGGAAACGTGCCGTGCGCGTCGCCTGGATTGGCGGGCTTATAGCCGGCGGCAGCATCGGCGCCTTCGGTTGGATCGTGGCCCTGGTGCCGGAAGGTTGGGCCCGGCTGTTCACCAGCGATCCGCAGGTGGTCGCCGCCACGGTCGGCTACATCACGCACGTGGCGCCCTTCTATTGTCTGTTCGGCCTGGGCATGACGCTGAGTTTCGCCAGCCAGGGCGCGGGCCGCATGAAGGCGCCGTTCTTCGCCGGCCTTGCACGCATGGCGGTCGCGACGGCCGGCGGCTGGTTCGCCGTCGAGCGGCTGGGCCTGGGCCTCGACGGCGTGTTTGCCGCCATCGCGGTCGGCATGATTGTCTTCGGCATCCTGATCGCCGGTCCACTTTTGGTCATGCCTTGGGGACCAAAACGGCAGGCCGGGCGTGGTAAGCTTTCCTCCGCAACGGGAGGAAGCGATGCAGCACCCCTGGACGATCGCAACCTGGAACCGCAATCCCGCTGAAGAAGAGGCGATGGGCGCCGTCCATGCGCCGATCTGGCGGCGCATGATCGACGTCTCCGTGCCGCACGACCTGCACGACTCCACCATCCTCGACTATGGCTGCAATCAAGGCGGATTTCTGCGCATGTTGTACGACCGCTATCCGTTCAAGAGCGCGGTCGGCATCGACATCGCCCGCGAATCGGTGGCCCGTGCCGACCTGCTGAAGGGCCATCGTCCGATCGAATATAAGGTCGCCGACGGTGCGGCCTCGCTCGGCCGCCGCTTTGACTACGCTTTCAGCCACGAAGTGCTCTATCTCCTGGAAAACCTCGCTGCGCATGCCGCCGATATCAGGGCGGCGCTGCGACCGGGCGGCGCCTATGTCGCCGCCATGGGATGCCACACCGACAGCGCGGTGTGGCCGCGCTGGCGCAAGTTGATCGCCGACACCTCGTCGATCCCGATCTACGACCATTCGCTGGAAACCGTGGCAAAGGCCTTCTCCGAGACCGGCTTCACCGTCGCGGTGCGCCCGCTCAATCTCGACGCCTTCATGCCGGTGACGGTGGGCAGCGCCTATTTTCCCAAGGTCGTCGACCAGTTGCACTACTACAGCCAGGACAAGGTACTGTTCAGGTTCGTGCGCACACCCTAATGTATGTCACATACCAAAGGACGCGTGATGTCGATCACGGTTACCCTCGATCCGAACCTCGAAGCCCGCCTCAGGGCTCGCGTCGACGCGGGTGAATTCGAATCGCTCGACGCCGCTGTCGAGGAGGCTATTCGCGAGTTTGTGTTGCTCGAACCGCCATTGGACGAACTGCGGGCCAAGATCCACGCCGGAATCGCCGAGCTTGAGCGCGGCGAAGGCATCGAACTGGATATCGACGATCTGAAGCGGATGGGCCGTGAGAGACTTCGCGACCGGAGCAAATAGCGAACTTGCGGGTCATCCTCGCACCTTCCGCTAGACGCGAATTGGCGGAAATCTGGAGCTATATCGCTGCCGATGACCCAGAAGCAGCGGATCGCGCAATTGAGCGTGTCGTCGAGGGGCTGGCACGCCTTGGCCGATTCCCCCTGAGTGGGCGTCCGCGGGAAGAACTCGCCGCCGGCTTGTGTAGCTACTTCATCAGGCCGCGGCATACCGTATTCTACAGAATCGCCGACGATCGACTCGAGGTCGTCCATATCTTGCATCACGCTCGCGATCTGTCGCGCTTCTTTCCAAACGAGCGATAGTCCTGCCGCGTTCGCGCGGACGCCTTGATGCGTTCAGTCCGCCGCGACGTGCTTCAGCTCGCTGTCCAGCACGGGATAGCCCGAGGCGTCGCTCTTGCGGTCGAGATAGTTCACGACCCGATCGGGATTGGCATGTATTCCGAGCAGGCGCATCGGCCGGTCGCCCACGGTTCTGAAACTGTGCGGAACATCGGCGGGCAACGCCACGCAGTCGCCGGCGCCCAGATGGATCGGCTCGGCCTCGCCGCCCTGCAGCCATACCTCGGCCTCGCCTTCGATAATGAACAGCAGCTCGATGTAGGGGTGCCAGTGCATCGGCGCGACATAGCCCGGCGCCGACGTCTGGATGCCGGTGCGAACCGGCGTGTCGCCGTCGGCGATGAGCGGATGATAGAACGCGAGCGGACCGAACTCGACCCGGCTGGCATCTGCAAGCTTGCGGACTTTCGGTGCCTGAAGAGTTGTCATGGTCGGAGCTCCCTTCGCCGACACTTTGCAGAGCGATGCCCGAGCCCGCAAGCCTTCAGCGCGCCCCGATCTTGCGCAACGACCGGTCGATCCACAGCGCGCCGATCTTTTCCTGCACGCCGTTCTGGCGCAGGCGCTGGTTCAGGCAGGTGAAATCGACGCGGTCGAGCTCCTGGTCCTGGTTGAAGCAGGAGAACACCACCGATTCCTCGCCGGTCAGCGGATCCCGGTGGAGCTGCAGGCACTGGGCGCAGATCTCTTTCATCATGCATTGCATCGGCGAGTTGATCGATCCCAGCGCCCGGTGACCCGCTCTCAGATAGGGTTTCAGCACGCCATGACGGGCCAGCTGGACGGCATTCATCATGCCGTCGGAGCCGATGGCCATAATGCGGTCGGCGGCGCTGAACGGGATCGGCTGCTGGCCGAGCTCGCCCGCCGCATAGCGGCGCATCGCCTCGACGATGTTGGCAACCGTGGCCTTGTCCTGCGGACGATCCACGGTGAAGCCCGGCGCCTCGTCGCAGGCCCAGACGACGACATCGGCCGCCGCCTCGATCTCCTCGACCTTGTAGCGGTCGGAGGCCTTCTTGTAGCCGGCGAAATAAAGCACCTTGCTGCCGGCCTTGCGGAAGGCCTGGCCGATCGAGAACAGCACGGCGTTGCCCAGCCCGCCGCCCGCCAGCACGACGGTCTCGCCCGGCTCGATCTCGGTCGGCGTGCCGGTCGGGCCCATGACGATCACCGGCTCGCCGGGCTCGAGCAACGCGCAGAGATCGGACGAGCCGCCCATCTCGAGCGTGATCAACGACAGCAGGCCCTTCTCCTTGTCGACCCAGGCGCCGGTCAGCGCCAGGCCCTCCATGGTGAGCAGGGTGCCGTCGACCTTCTTCGACCGCGCCTCGTAATTCTGCAGGCGGTAGAACTGGCCGGGCTCGAAGTTGCGCGCGGCGGCGTGCGCCTCGACCACGACCTCGACGATGGTGGGCGTCAGCCGCTCGACGCGAACCACCCTGGCGCGCCACTGGTCGTTGGCCTGGTCGAGGATCTCGGCCGGCGTGCGCAGGGGCCGCGGCAGCCTGGCCAGGGCGCGGGTCAGCACGGGATAGCCCTGCTTGGCGCCGCCCATCGCCTTCACGACGTTGCCCGCAAACGACGGATGCAGATCGCCGAAGAACGACATGAAGCGGCCGTCGGCGGCGCGATACATCAGCACGCGCACCTCGGCGGGCTTGGCGACCCTCTCGGGCGTGACCGGATTGCCGTCCTCGTCGAGCGCGCGGAAATATTTTCCGTCGATGAAGGCGTGCGTGGCATCTTCCCGCGCCAGCACGGTGTTGGGCTGGGTGCCCGCCGCCACCAGGATGGTGCGCGCCGGCAGCGTGGCCTCGACCCTCTGTCCGTTCTGCTCGCCCGCCACCTTCAGCGCCTTGGCGTGCCCATTGGCGTCGACTTCGACGGCAACCGGCGAGAGGCCTTCGGCGAAGCGGATATCCTCCTCCAGCGCCTTCAGCACTTCCTCGTGGTTCAAGGTATAGGACGGCGAATCGATCAGCCGGCGACGATAGGCGATGGTGACGCCGCCCCAGCCATTGACCAGGCCGGCGATATTGGGCGTGCGGCCCTCGCCCGCCGTGGCGGCGCGCTCGGAGCGGATCGCCTGGGCGTGAGCGATGAACTCGGCAGCGATCTCGCGCTCTTCGGCGTTCATGGCCGCGAACACGGCCGCTTCGCCGCGCTCGGCGGCCAGGATCTCATGCCGTGCCAGGAATTTCTCGACCTGCAGCGGGTAGTAGGCGAGCGATTCGGTGGCGGTATCGATGGCGGTCAGCCCGCCACCGATCACCACCACCGGCAGGCGGATCTGCAGGTTGGCGATCGAATCCTTCTTGGCCGCGCCGGTGAGCTGCAGGGCCATCAAAAAGTCCGACGCCGCGCGCACGCCGCGCGCCAGGCCGTTGGGCAGGTCGAGCACGGTGGGCTTGCCGGCGCCGGCGCACAGAGCGATGTGGTCGAAGCCCATGGCGAAGGCGCCCTCGACCGTCACCGTTCCGCCGAAGCGCACGCCGCCGAACATCGAGAACTGGGTGCGCCGCTCGAGCAGCAGGCGCACCATCTTCAGGTAGTTCTTGTCCCAGCGCACGGTGATGCCGTATTCGGCGACGCCACCAAAGCCCGCCATGGCGCGCTCGCCGAGATCCTCGCGCAGCGAGTCCGCGTCGCGCACCGCGTCGAAGGCCTGGCGCGCACCGTCGGGGGTGACGCCTGATTGGGCCACCGGCAGCGGCTCGATCTTGAGCCCATCGATGCCGACCACGGTGTGGCCGTCGTTCATCAGATGGTGGGCGAGGTTGAAGCCCGCCGGGCCGAGACCGACCACCAGCACGGTGCGGCCCGTCGCCGGACGCGGGATCGGCCGGCGGAGATCCAACGGGTTCCAGCGCGTCAGCAACGAATAGATCTCGAAACCCCACGGCAGGTCGAGCACGTCTTTCAAGGTGCGGGTCTCGATCTGCGGGATGTCGACCGGCTCTTGCTTTTGATAGATGCAGGCCTTCATGCAGTCATTGCAGATGCGATGCCCGGTCGCCGCCACCAGCGGATTGTCGATAGCGGCCATGGCCAGCGCGCCGATGGAGAAGCCCTCGCTCTTCAGCAGGTTCATCTCCGAGATCTTTTCGTCGAGCGGGCAGCCCGCCAGGGTGACGCCGAACGGCGATTTCTGGAAGGCGCCGGTCTTGCGGTCTTTCAGCCCGCGCGAGCACGAATCCTTGCCCTGGTTGTGGCACCAGATGCAGTAGTTGGTGTGGTCGAGCGCGCGCACCAGGTCGAAGCCTTGGTCGGTAAGCGCAAAGCCCTCGCGATGGCGTAGCAGCGGCCGCGGCAGCCTGAGGCGAGTGACGCCGTCCACCACCTCGGTCTCGACCGGCACGAGGTGCTCGAAATCTAGCTTGTGCGGCACCTTGAACAGCGGCCCGTCGCGGTGGCGCTTCTTGCCTGCGGGGTGATGGAGCGCCCAGGCGGCGTAGCGCGTCAGCGCCTCGCTCACCGGCGTCGGCGTCTCGACCTTGAAGTCCGCGCCGAGCTCGGCGCGCACGGCCAGCGCGAAGGCAAGTTCCCACGCCTCAAGTCCGTCCTCGAGTCGCACCGGCAGCGCAACCTCGGCCGTGACCGCGGCGCCATCGAGCGCCATCGCGGCATCGGGCTTGATCGCGCGCGCGACGTAGCGCTGCACGAACAGGCGCTTGCAGTCGTAGAGCGGCGCCAGCGCATTGTGGCGGGCGCGCAACGCGGCCGCCTGTTCGGCGACACCGAACAGCGCAGCCAAAAAATCCTCGAATGGACGCGCCACCTCGATCAGCAGGTTCGATTCGTCCTTGGCCGCCAGCGCGTCGGGCGCGGCACGCGCCGCCATCAGGCGCGCATGAACCTCGACATTGACGCTCTTCAGCCAATGGACGAACGCGGCATCGAGACGAGCCAAACCCTCGCGGTCGTAAAGATCGGTGAAGCTGAGATCATGCCGGAGCTTGGGGCCCAGCGCAGGCGCGGTCATTGGCGAAATATCCGGATGGGCCGAGGGGTAATTCGTTTGTGTGCGAACCGATTAAACAAGGAGGGCCACGAGCGCAAGGCGCCTTGGCGAGCGACATTGTTGCCTGATGACGGGGCGCACGGCTTCACGCATGGTCCGGCACCCATGCAAACGGTCCCCGTCTCCGTGCGCAACTGGCTGATCGTCGTTGCCGCGATGATTTTCCTCATGATCGTGCTCGGCGCGCTCACGCGGCTCAGCGAATCGGGGCTGTCCATGGTCGAGTGGCGGCCGGTGACGGGCTGGCTGCCGCCGATGTCGGATGCGGCCTGGCAGGCCGAGCTTCAGAAATATCTTTCCTCGCCGCAAGGCAGATTGACCAACCGTGGTTTCGGCGTCGCCGAATTCAGGCAAATCTTCTGGCTGGAGTTCATCCATCGCCTGTGGGGCCGGCTGATCGGCGTCGTCTTCGTCCTGCCGCTCGCCTGGTTCTGGCTGAGCGGCAAGCTCACGCCGGCCCTGAAGCCGCGCCTGCTGGTGCTGCTGGCGCTGGGCGGCCTGCAGGGCGCGCTGGGCTGGGCGATGGTGGCGTCCGGGCTGATCGACCGGCCCTCGGTCAGCCATTACCGGCTGGCCGGTCATCTGCTGCTGGCGGTGGCGCTCTACGCCTACACGGTGTGGCTGATTCTCGAACTCGGGCCGCAGACGCTACGGCGAGACGATCCCGGCACGCGGCGCAAGGCTGGGGCGCTGATCGCGTTCCTGTTCGTCGTGCTCACTTTTGGTGCGCTGATGGCGGGGCTGCGCGCCGGCACCTCCCACAACACCTTCCCGACCATGTCCGGCTACTGGATTCCGCCCGGCCTGTTCGATCTTTCACCGTGGTGGATCAACTTGTTCGAGAACGGCACGACCGTTCAGTTCGTCCATCGCTGGCTTGCCGCGCTTTTGGTGTTGGGCGTGCTGGCGCTGGCCTGGCGCACGCGTCGGCCGGAGACGCTGCTTGCCGCGGCGATGGCGTTGCTGCAGCTTGGCCTCGGAATCGCCACGATCCTGAGCGGCGTCGATATCGCCATCGCCACGGCGCATCAGGCTGGTGCAGTCATGCTGCTCACAGTTTTGATCGTCGTGCGGCACCGCGCCACGCCTTCTCCGATACGGCCGCTGTCGGTTATGGTCACCCGATGAGCGTGAAGCGATCCGCCCTGATGGTCGGCGCCGCGATCGCGGTGGCGGCGGCCGCCGCAGGTGCCTGGTTGACGCGGCCGCCGGAAACGGCAGCGCCGCGCGTCGCCAAGACCATGAAGGCACGGGTCGTCGCCCGCGACGCCAGCCCGGCGCCAAGCCACGTCGCGCCACTGGCGGCACCGCTCGTCGTGCCGCAGGCAGAGGCTCCGCCCGAACCGACCAGCGCCGACTTCGCGCGCGCCGCGCCTTCGCCGACAGCGGCGACGACGACGCAAGCAGCGCCGGCGACGCAAACGACCCCTGCGGCCATCGATTGGGTCAACCTGCCGATCGACGAGCTCCGGGCCAAGGCGAATGCCGAGGAGACCCTCGCCATGGAGGAACTGGCGCGCCGCCTGCTTCAGGGCGTCGGCGTGCCCAAGGACCAGCAAGCCGGCGCCGGCTGGTTGCTGCGCGCCGCTCAGCGCGGCTCGGCCCAGGCCGCCTTCAACGTCGGCGTGATGTACGAGCGCGGCTTCGTCGTCGAGCGCGATTCGACCCGCGCGGTCGAATGGTATCGCAAGGCCGTCGAGGCCAACCTGCCGATGGCCAAGCACAATCTTGCCCTGCTGCTGCGCGACGGCAAAGGGGCGCCGCGCAACGGCAAGGAAGCGTTGGACCTGCTGCGCTCGGCGAGTCGCCAGGGGATGGCCGCCTCGATGTTCGCGCTCGGCGACATCTACGAACGCGGCGACGCGACGGCGAAGGATCCGGCGATGGCGCTTGCCTGGTTCGCCATCACTGCCGAATTCGAACGTCAGACCAATCGCAACGGCGAGAGCGCGCTGGCCAACACGGCGCTGCAGCGCGCGCAGGCCTTGCAACGCATCCTGCTGCCGGGCGAGCTCGAACGCGCCCAGCAGGTCGGCCAGAGCGAGTTCAAGCAGATCGTCGAGGCGCTGCAGCCGCCCAAGCCGCCGCCCGAGCCGGCCGGACGCGCAGCACCAGCGCCCGCCGCCGAGGCCGACCCCGATCCGCCGGGTTGGCCGCAGGCCGCCGCCGACCAGGTCCGCGTCATCCAGCAGGCGCTGGTCGAGCTGAAATTCCTGCGCGACAAGCCCGACGGCGTGATCGGCCCGATGACGCGCGCCGCCATCCGCAGCTTCCAGAAGAACGCCGGCGCGCGCGAGACCGGCGAGCCGACCAAGGATGTATTTGCCGCCCTGCAGGAGGCCGTGGCGCGCCGCGACGCCGCCGCTGGTACGCCGGCCGTTGATCTGGGCCAGCCCGAGCCGCCGCCGGCGCCGCCGACCTCGGCCGACATCGCGCGCACGACGCCCAAGCCGGACTAGCCGACGAACGTGCCCGCGTGGCGCCACCAGGCGGGCGGCATCGAAGCCATGGCGCCTCGCGCGGCGCCGAGCGTGTCGTAAAGCGCAAAGCAGGTGGCGCCGCTGCCGCTCATGCCGACATGGCGCGCGCCGGCGCTGCCGCGCAAGAACGCCAAGACGTCGGCGATGGCAGGACGCAACGAGATCGCCGCCTCGCTGAGATCGTTGCCGCGTCGTAAAAGTTCGGCCGCGAGTTCCGGCAGATCGCGCCATGGCCGTGCGGGCGGTGTGGGTTGCGAGAACGGCCCGCGGCGCGCGGCGAAGACTTCGTGCGTGGGCAGCGCCGTACCGGGATTGACCAGCAGGATGGCCGCAGGCGGCAGCGGCGGCGCGGGGCTCAGGCGCTCGCCCACTCCGGACACCAACGCCGCACACCCCGCCAAACACATCGGCACGTCGGCGCCCAACGACCGTGCGATATCGAACAGCTCCTCCTCGGCCATGACCAGACGCCAGAGATCGACGAGCTCGCGCAGCACCGCGGCGGCATCGGCCGATCCGCCGCCCAGGCCGGCCGCCACCGGAATATGCTTGCCAAGCGCGATCGCCGCGCGCGGCGCCACGCCGGCGCGATCAGCCAACAGGCGGGCCGCCTTCAGCACCAAATTGTCGGGGTCGCGGGCCAGCTCGGCCGCATACGGTCCGTCGAGTTCGAGCGACAGGCGCTTAGCGGGCCGGGTCGTAAGCGTATCGGCGAGATCGACGAAGGCGACCAGCGAGTCGAGCAGATGATAGCCGTCGGCTCGGCGGCCGACGACGTTCAGCCAGAGATTGACCTTGGCGTGCGCGTGCCGCACTGGAATGCCTCAGCGGGTCGCCGCCTCAGCCACCCTGCTTGCCGTCGGCGGCCTTCTCATAGACGGTCGGTTTGTCGTTGGCGCTACTCAGCCCGTTGGCGAGCTTGTCCTTGATCACCGGCAGGCGGTCCTTGTCGGGCTTCTGGTTGAGCGCCCGCTCCCACTGGAAGCGCGCCTCGCGCTGGCGGCCGACATGCCAGTAGGCATCGCCCAGATGCTCGGTGATGGTGGCATCGTCGCTCTTCTGCTCGATCGCCCGCTCCAGCCACTCCACGGCCTTGTCGTACTGGCCGAGGCGGTAGAACGCCCAACCGACCGAATCGGTGATGGCGCCGTCGTCGGGCCGAAGCTCGGTCGCACGCTCCAGCATCTTCATGCCCTTGTCGAGATGCAGGCCCTGGTCGATCCAGCTGTAGCCGAGATAGTTCAGCACGTGCGGTTGCTCGGGCGAGAGTTCGAGCGCCTTCTTCATGTCCTGCTCGGCCTTGGGCCACTGTTTCAGGCGCTCCAGCACGATGCCGCGGCCGAAGAACACCGACCAATGGCGCTCTTCGATATTGTGCAGGCGCTGGATCGCCGTGTCGTAGGCCTGCACGGCTTCGGCATAACGCTCCTTGCCGCGCAGCAAGTCGGCCAGGGTGAGCGCCGCGTCGATGCGGTCCGGCTTCTCCGCGACCAGCGCGCGCAGCCGGGTCACGGCCTGATCGAACTTCTCCTGTTGCGCGTCGAGGGCCGCGATGCGCAGGCGCGCCTGCCAGTAGAGCGGCGAGCTGGGACCGATCTTGCCCAGCGCCGTCACCGCCTTGGGCACGAGCTGGAACTGCTCGTAGAGGCCGGCGATCATCAGCCAGGCGAAATCGTGCTCCGGCCGCAGGCTGGCGGCGAGCTGGTAGAAGATCAGCGCCAGGTCGGTGCGCTGGTTGCGCGGGTCGGAGGCCAAGATACCGCCGATGTCGAACAGGATTTCCGCGACGCCCGACGCGGCTGTCAGCGGCTTGGGCGCCGGCGCGTTGGGCCCGATCAGCCCATCCATGACGATGGCGTCGCTGTACTTCTCGCCGTAGGTCTTCAACAGCTCGCGCGCTTCCTCGCCCTTGCCCAGGCGACGAAGGCCCTCGGCGACGGCGATGGTGGTGCGCAGGCTGCTGCGGTCGAGCCCCACGGCGCGGCGGTACTTGGTTTCGGCGGCGGCCTTGTCGCCCGCCATCTCGTCGATCTGGCCCTCGATCACCAGGGCCGGACCCTCGGCGCGCTCGCCGCCGGCCGGCCGCAGCTTGGCGAGCGTGGCGCGGGCACCGGCGAAATCCTTTGCACCCGCCTTCAGCCAGACCAGCACATAGTCGCGCAACGGGCCGAGCTGGTTCTCCGCGCCGATGCGGCCGACCTGAAGCTCAGCCGCGCGGTAATCACCCTTCTTGATCGCCTGCGCCGCCAGCACGAGGTTGGCGAAGCCGTCGCCCGGCTTGGTCGCCAGCACTTGCGGCGCGAGCTCGGCCGCCGCGTCGACGCGGCCGGCATACATGCGCAGCCGGAAGGCGGCGTAGACCAGCTCCGGATCGTCGGGGGTCTGAGCCAACGCGCGGTCGATTTCGTCAGCGGCGGTATCGTAGTCGTGATCCTGCTCGGCCACGCGCGCGGCGAGATAACGGCCGCTCAGCGGGATCGACGTCACCTGTGGGCCGCGCGGCGGAACCGGCTTGGCCGCGGGCGCCGGCCGTGGCTGACCACCCTGCTGGGCCCCGCCGACCGCCGGGAGGGTGAAGAGGAGCGCTGCCGACAGCAGCGCGAGGGGTATGCGTCGCATGCAGCTCACATGTTTGGATAGTTGGGACCGCCACCGCCCTCGGGCACGGTCCAGTCGATGTTCTGCGCCGGATCCTTGATGTCGCAGGTTTTGCAGTGAACGCAGTTCTGCGCATTGATCTGGAAGCGCGGCTGGCCGTTGTCGGCCGTCACAACCTCGTAAACGCCGGCCGGACAATAGCGTTGCGCGGGCTCGGCGTAGAGCGGCAGATTGACTGCGATCGGGATCGAAGGGTCGCGCAGCTTGAGGTGAATCGGCTGGTCCTCCTCGTGGTTGGTATTCGACAGAAACACCGAGGAGAGCTTGTCGAAGGAGATCACGCCGTCCGGCTTGGGATACTGGATCGGCTGGAATTCGGCGGCCGGCCGCAGGCACTCGTGGTCGGGCTTCTTGTGACGCATGGTCCACGGTACGCGTAGGCCGAGGTCGTGCAGCCACATGTCCATGCCGCCGTAGAGCGTGCCCAGCGTCGTGCCCCAGCGCAGCGCCGGCTTGACGTTGCGCACCTTGTCGAGGTCCTTCCAGATCCACGAGGCCTTGAGCTTCACCGGATAGGCGATCAACTCGTCGCCACCGGTCTTGCCAGCCGCCAGCGCCTCGAAGGCGGCCTCGGCCGCCAGCATGCCGCTCTTGATCGCGTTATGACTGCCCTTGATGCGCGGCAGGTTGACGAACCCTGCGGAGCAGCCGATCAGCGCGCCGCCCGGGAAGGTCAGCTTGGGCACCGACTGCACGCCGCCCTCGTTGATGGCGCGCGAGCCATAGACCAACCGCTTGCCGCCCTGCAGGTAGCGTGCGATCTCGGGATGGGTCTTGAAACGCTGGAACTCGTCGAACGGCGAGAGATACGGGTTCTCGTACGAGAGATGCACCACGAAACCGATGGCGACGAGGTTGTCGCCGAAATGGTACATGAACGAGCCGCCATGACTGTCGGTCTCGCTGAGCGGCCAGCCCTGCGAGTGCACCACGAGGCCCTTCTTGAACTTGGCCGGAGCGGCTTGCCACAGCTCCTTCAGACCGATCCCGAACTTCTGCGGATCGACGCCGTGGCGCAGGTCGAACTTGGCCATGAGCTGCTTGGCCAGCGATCCGCGTACCCCCTCGGCGATCAAGGTGTACTTGCCGAAAAGCTCCATGCCCGGGGTGTAGCTGTCCTTGTGCTTGCCGTCCTTGCCGACGCCCATGTCGCCGGTGGCGATGCCGCGCACCGAGCCATCCTCGTTGTAGAGCACCTCGGCGCCGGCAAAGCCGGGGTAGATCTCGACGCCCAGCGCCTCGGCCTGCTGGGCGAGCCAGCGGCAGACATCGCCCAGGCTGACGATGTAGTTGCCGTGGTTATTCATCAACCGAGGCATCAGGAAATTGGGGAAGCGGAACGAACCGGCCTTGGTCAGGAACAGGAACTGGTCGTCGCTCACCAGGGTCTCGAGCGGCGCGCCCTTTTCCTTCCAGTCGGGAATGAGCTCGTTGAGACCGATCGGGTCGATCACGGCGCCGGACAGGATGTGGGCGCCGATCTCCGAGCCCTTCTCGATCAGGCAGACCGACACTTCGTGGTTGCGTTCGGCCGCGAGCTGCTTGAGACGGATCGCCGCCGACAGCCCGGCCGGGCCGCCGCCGACGATCACAACGTCATATTCCATCGACTCGCGCGCCATCGCTCTCTCGCTCTGCAGTGCCTTTTCCCGATGGACGCGCCGCCGGCCGGCGACGATCCTTCGCCTGTTGATAGCCTGTCGGGGGCAGGATCGCCACCCGGTGAAAAGGGGTAATCCCGTGGCAGAGCTCAGTGGAATCGAGAGCAAACTCTTCACAGCGCGTGATTTCAGGCTGGAAAATGGGCAGTCCCTGCCAGTATTGGAACTCGCTTACGAGACCTACGGCAGCCTGTCGCCAGCGCGTGACAACGCCGTGCTGATCGTACACGGCTACACATCGAGCCATCATGCCGCGGGTCGCAATGCGCCGGGCAAGGGCGGCCGTGGCGTCGCGCAAGGCGCTGTCGGCTGGTTCGACGGCCTGATCGGTCCGGGCAAGGCCGTCGATACGAACCGCACCTTCGTCGTATCGGTGAATGCGCCGGGCTCTGCGCATGGCAGCAGCGGGCCCAACTGCATCGATTCGCGCACCGGCAAGCCCTATGGACCGACCTTTCCGGACATTACCATGCGCGACATCGTGGCGGCCGAAAAACTCCTGGTCGATTCGCTCGGCCTCAACAGCCTGGTCGCGGTGATCGGACCGTCGATGGGCGGCTTCCAGTCGTTCCAGTGGGCGGCTTCCTATCCCGGCTTCATGAAGGCGATCGTGCCCTCGGTGACGGCGCCGCGCTCGCCGGCCGGGCTCGATCGGCTGGAGGCGCTGCAGAAGCGGCTGGCGAGCGACCCCAACTGGAACGGCGGCTGGTATTACGACAACGGCGGCATTGCCAGGACGCTCGAGGAGATCCGCTTCGAGACCCTGATGGCCTACGGCCAGAACGAGATCCTGGCCGAGACCATGCCCGATCCCAAGGCGCGCGAAGCGGCGATCCGCGCCAATGCCAAGGCCTGGGCGCAGGTCTATGACGGCCATTCGATGGTGGTGCTGCGCAAGGCGATCGGCTCGTTCGACGTCACGGCTGACTACGCCAAGCTCAAGGCCACCAAGGTGCTCTACGTGCAGTCGCCGTCCGACAAGCTGTTCGATATTGCGCTGAGCCCCGGCTACGTCAGCGACATGCGCCGCGCCGGCGTGGACGTCACCTATGTTGAACTGCCGACCAACAAGGGCCACATGGCAAGCCATGCCGATGCCGCCCTGTGGGCACCGATCCTCGGCGCGTTCCTGAAGCGCCTGCAATGACTTCCGCGATCCCGCGCGACGATCTCGCCTCGCTGTTGAAATGGTACGTCGACAACGGGCTCGACGAGACCATCGGCGAAGTTCCGGTCGATCGCTTCGCGCCACCGCCGGCGCCGGCGCCGGCCAGTGTGCCCGCGCCGGTAACCGAGCGACGTCCCGCGGCGGCCACGGCAAGCCGCGCCGCGTCTTCCCCTCTGCCGGCCCGCGCGCCGGTGCCGCTCGAATCGCCGCAACTGGTCGAGGATGCGCGGGAGCTGGCGCGGCGCTGCGGCACCATCGCCGAACTCGAGACAGCCATCCGCGCCTTCGAAGGTTGCGCGCTGAAACGCACCGCCAAGAACACCGTGTTCGCCGACGGCGTGCCCGGCGCGCCGGTCATGGTGGTGGGCGAGGCGCCGGGCGGCGACGAGGACCGGTTGGGCAAGCCGTTCGTCGGCGTGAGCGGCCAGCTCATGGACCGCATGTTCGACGCCATCGGCATGAGCCGCGCGCGCGACCTCTACATCACCAACATCCTGTTCTGGCGCCCGCCCGGCAACCGCACGCCGACCCTCGCCGAGCAGGCGATCTGCCTCGCCTTCACGCGCCGCCACATCGAGCTTGCGAGGCCCAAGGTGCTGGTCCTGGCCGGCGGAACGGCCGCGAAGGCGGTGCTCGACACGACCGAGGGCATCATGCGTCTGCGCGGCAAATGGACCAGCCTGCGGCTCGACGACGGCAGCGAGTTGCCGACCCTACCCACCTTCCATCCCGCCTACCTGCTACGCACACCCGCCAGCAAGCGGCAGAGCTGGTCGGATCTTTTGGCGCTCGACAAGAAGCTCAAGGAACTCGGCGTCAAATAGGACGTTCGGCTTCCGCGATATAGAACAGTCCAAACGGAAAGCGCCGTAGAGCAGCGCGCCTGACTTCATCGCCTATGATTTGGTAGAGCGCCGGTGCATCCACAATATGGCCTTCTATCCGTGTGACCTCGTCGAGAAATGCTGTGCCCAGCCCCGGCCGTTCACGTTCGTATTGACGGGCAATGTTCAGGATTTCAGCGCTGGCCGCCCGATGATAAACGACGGGCAGCGGCATTGAATCCTACGAAGTGCCGAACTGCCGGCGAATATCGGCGAGCGTGACCACCGGCTCGCTGGGATTGGCTCGATATTCAGCAAGCCGACGGCGAATTTCCTGCCGCTGAGCCTCCGTGAGCGGTTTCGCCGCTGTAGCCTGCGCCACGCTATCCAACAGGTCGTAAGCCAAGCGGAGTCGTTCGTCCGCATCCAGCTTTTTCAGCTCGGCCATGAGCACCTTGTTCATGTAGCTATGATACTCCAACGGGCAATGCTTGTAAGCGGCCCAAGCACTACAGCTTCTTCCTCAGGAAGAACTTCTTGTGGCCCTTGGGATAGTCGTCGAGCGTGCCGAATATTTCGTAGCCCCTCTTTTCGTAAAAGGGGCGCGCCTGGAAGGAGTGGGTGTCGAGCGTGACCGAATGGCAGCCGCGTTCGCGGCCATAGGCTTCGGCCAGGTCCATCAACTTCGTCGCCCATCGCCGGCCGCGCGCGGCCTCGTCGATCCAGAGATAAGTGATGTGCAACCAACCGCCCCAGATGCCGCCCAAAAGGCCGCCCATCGTCTCGCCGCGCTCGCTCTTCAAGAAGAAGTGCACCGGGTAATAGGCCGACACGCCGGTGACACCGATATTGAACATATCGAGGCGATCGCGCACGAGTTGCGCCTCGGCGCCATCCGCCTGTTCGAAGACGATCGTGAACTCACCTGCCGGCTTCAACAGTCGCCCCGCCCTTGGCTTCCTTCAGGCGGCCGACAGCTTGTCGCACCGGGCCATCGAGGCCCGCGCCGTCGGCTGCCACGTAGGCGATAATAGCGGCAGGCCTGCGCGGATCCCAGAATTTCTGCAGGTGGGCGGCGATGGCTGCGACCGCATCGCTGCCGCGCTGCGGCGTGAAGAACTTGCCGACCTGATTGGCCATCATCACCAGCTTGTCGGCGGACCTCGGATCTACTCCGCCGCGACCTTGGCAATGCGCCGGCTGTGGCTCGCCTGCTCGGCTGCTTGGTGCCCTCGACCGCGGGCGCGATAGAACAATTCTATCGTTCAGACCTTTTCGATCGGGTTTTGGCCCGCGACAGCAATGACGGATTCGTGAATACCGATCCGCAGGCCGGCGTCACTGGTGGATCCTATTCCGCTTGACGGTCTTCCCGCAGCGAGCAATATCGCAGCAGAAAAAAGAACATAAAAGAATTGGGGAGGACGATGGCAGCACAACACAACGTGCTGCGCTCGCGCACAGCAAAGTGCCGCGCCAGCGCTCTGATAGGCGTGTCTGCAGACGCGCATAACAGGGGGCCGCGATGACCGTGTCGTCACCGGCCTCGTTCGGATCGACAGTGTCCGCCCGCAGACGCTGGGGCCAGCTCATCATCGGCGTCGTTTGCATGGTGATGATCGCCAACCTCCAATACGGCTGGACGTTCTTTGTCCCTGGCATCCAGAAGCACTTCGGCTGGGATCGCGGCGCCATCCAGGTCGCCTTCACCCTCTTCGTGCTGTTCGAAACCTGGCTTGTCCCGATCGAAGGCTGGTTCGTCGACAAGTACGGCCCGAGCGTCGTCATCTTTATCGGCGGCGTGCTGTGCGCCATCGGATGGGTGATGAACGCCTACGCCACCAGCCTCATGCTCTACTATATTGCCCAGATCATCGCGGGCATCGGCGCCGGCGCCGTGTACGGCACCTGCATCGGTACTGCGCTCAAGTGGTTTCCCGACAAGCGAGGTCTCGCCGCCGGGATCACGGCGGCGGGGTTTGGGGCCGGTTCGGCGCTCACCGTCGTGCCCATCCAGGCGATGATTGTATCGCGCGGATTCCAGGAGACCTTCTTCAACTTCGGCATCGGTCAGGGAGTCATCATCTGCCTCCTGGCCTTCTTCCTGAAGTCCCCGGCGCCCGGCCAGGTGCCCGCGGCAATGTCAAACACCAAGGTGATCCAAAGCCTGCGCCAGTTCGCGCCAACGGAGATCATCGGGCCGGCATCCTTCTGGATCGCCGGCGCGGCCATCGCACTTGCCGGCGGCCTATGCCTGTGGGCCGCGGGCCTGCAGTTCTACATTCCGCTGGCGCTCGCAATCCTCATCTTTGTCTACGGCGGCTATGCCGTCTGGACGCGGGGACAGCCGATTTTCACGCTCATGTATCTGATGTTCGTGATCGTGGGCGCAGGCGGACTAATGGTGACCGCCAATCTGGCGCCGATCGCCCAGGATCTGAAGATCGCGGGCCTGCCCGTCTCGCTGTTTGGGCTCACCATGACCGCGCTCACCTTCGCCGCCACCCTCGACCGCATACTGAACGGCCTGACGCGGCCGTTTTTCGGCTGGGTGTCCGACCATATCGGGCGCGAGAACACCATGTTCATCGCCTTCTTCATCGAGGGAGTCGGAATTTTCGCGCTCTACAAGCTCGGATCGGATCCGGTCTGGTTCGTGATTCTGAGCGGCTTGGTATTCTTCGCCTGGGGCGAAATCTACAGCCTCTTCCCGTCGACCTGCACCGACACGTTCGGCACCAAATTCGCCACGACCAACGCCGGTCTGCTCTACACCGCCAAGGGAACGGCGGCACTGCTGGTGCCCTACACCAACCAGATCCAGAAGATGACCGGCAGCTGGGACCTCGTATTCATTATTGCCGCCGCGGCAAACATCCTGGCCGCCGTCCTTGCCCTTGCCGTCCTGAAGCCTTGGCGGGCCAAGGTCATCGCCGGCAACCGGGCGTAGAACACGACGCGCGGCTGGGGCTTGACGAAGGCGTCATCCCCGGCTGCAGACGATGCAGCCAACGCCGGATAGGGGCTGCCTTTGCGCCAGCTTCCGTCACCGACATTGGCAAAACGTCTTTCAGATCAAAGCAGTAACGAAGGACGTGGTCCGATGCACCTTCATTGGACGGCGCCTGGTATTATGAATAATGTATCTCAGGTTCAGGCGAACGATCGGGCAAACACGATCGAAGAGGAGGATGCCAGTTTCATGAGCGAATCGCGTCTGGTGGTCGCCCCGATCGACAATCGGGAGACGTTCAAGGACAAGGCCTACACCGCCTTGCGCAACGTCATCGTATCGTCGGACGTCTACCGGTCGCGCACCGACATCAGGCTCGACGAGCGGCAGCTTGCGCAGGATTTCGGCATCTCGCGTACGCCGGTGCGCGAGGCGATGGCTCAGCTCGAGCGCGAGGGCTTCGTGCGCTCGGTGCCGCGGCGCGGCGTCTATGTGGTGCGCAAGACCAAGAGCGAGGTGATCGAGCTGATCACCGCCTGGGCCGCGCTCGAAAGCATGGCCGCACGGCTGATCACCGAGCAGGCGAGCGACCAGGACATCGCGGGGCTGCGGCGCATGTTCGCGACTTTCGAGGACGACAAGCTGCACGCCAAGCTCGACGAGTATTCGGAGGTCAACATCGCCTTCCACCAGACGATCATTGAACTCAGCGGCAACCAGGTGCTTATCCGTCTGGCGGAGAACCTGTTCACCCACATGCGCATGATCCGCGGCAAGACGATCGGCGAAGACGACCGCGTCGAACGGTCGATCCGCGACCACATGAACATCATCCAGGCGCTCGAGGCGCGCGACACGGAGCGCGCCGAGGACCTGGTGCGCCAGCATGCGCTCGGTCTCGCCGAGCATGTCCGCAAGCACGCCGATTACCTCGAGTGAAATCAATTTGGGAGGAAACCAATGGCCGATGCAGCACTGAAGAAGCCCGCTGCGACTGCGGAAGAGACCCAGGACCTGACGGATGGCTTTCACCTGGTCATCGACGCGCTCAAGCTCAACGGCATCAAGACGATCTACGGCGTGCCCGGCATCCCGATCACGGACTTCGGCCGCATGGCGCAGGCTGCCGGCATCCGCGTCATCTCGTTCCGGCACGAGCAGAACGCCGGCTATGCCGCGGCAATCGCCGGCTTCCTGACCAAGAAGCCCGGCATCTGCCTCACGGTGTCAGCGCCCGGCTTCCTCAACGGCCTGACGGCGCTGGCCCATGCCACGACCAACTGCTTTCCGATGATCCTGATCAGCGGCTCGTCCGAACGCGAGATCGTCGACCTGCAGCAGGGCGACTACGAAGAGATGGACCAGCTGGCCATCGCCAAGCCGCTCTGCAAGGCGGCGTACCGCGTGCTGCATGCGGCGGATATCGGCATCGGGCTCGCCCGCGCGATTCGCGCAGCGGTGTCCGGCCGTCCGGGCGGCGTCTATCTCGACCTGCCGGCCAAGCTGTTCGGCCAGGTCATGAGCGCCGATGCCGGGGCGAAGTCGCTCGTCAAGGTGATCGACCCGGCGCCGGCCCAGATTCCGGCGCCCGCGGCGGTCAAGCGCGCGCTCGATGTCCTGAAGGTCGCCAAGCGGCCCCTGATCATCCTGGGCAAGGGCGCGGCCTACGCGCAGGCCGATGAGGCGATCCGGGCGCTGGTCGAGAAGAGCGGCATTCCCTTCCTGCCGATGAGCATGGCCAAGGGCCTGCTGCCCGACACCCATCCGCAATGTGCGGGCGCGGCGCGCTCGACGGTGTTGAAGGACTCCGACGTCGTCATGCTGATCGGCGCACGACTGAACTGGTTGCTGTCGCACGGCAAAGGCAAGACCTGGGGCGACGCGCCGAAGAAGTTCATCCAGATCGACATCGAGCCCAAGGAGATGGACAGCAACGTCGAGATCGCCGCGCCCGTGGTGGGCGATATCGGCTCCTGCGTCGCCGCGCTGCTCGACGGCATGGGCGGCAATTGGCCGGCCCCGCCGGCCGAGTGGACCGGCGCCGTGAAGGCTAAGAGAGATGAGAACGTCGCCAAGATGGCGCCGCGGCTGATGAACAACAAGTCGCCGATGGATTACCACGGCGCCTTGGGGGCGCTGCGCACCATCGTCAAGGAGCGGCCGGATGCCATCCTGGTCAACGAAGGCGCCAACACGCTCGATCTCGCGCGCGGCATCATCGACATGTACCAGCCGCGCAAGCGACTCGACGTCGGTACCTGGGGCGTCATGGGCATCGGCATGGGCTCCGCCATCGCCGCCGCCATCGAGACCGGCAAGCCCGTGCTCGCCATCGAGGGCGACAGCGCCTTCGGCTTCTCCGGCATGGAGGTCGAGACGATCTGCCGCTACAGGCTGCCGGTCTGCGTCGTCGTCTTCAACAACGACGGCATCTATCGCGGAACGGACGTCAATTCGGCCGGTTCGGATCCGGCGACAACGGTGTTCGTCAAGGGCTCGCGTTACGACAAGATGGCGGACGCATTCGGCGGCGTCGGCGTCAATGCGACGACGCCCGACGAGCTGAAGCGCGTCGTGAATGAAGCAATGGACTCCGGCAAGCCCACCCTCATCAACGCGGTGATCGACCCGGCGGCCGGCAGCGAGAGCGGGCGTATCGGCAATCTCAACCCGCAAAGCGTGCTTCGCAAGAAATAGCCGAGTTTGGAGGATCAAGAGATGGCGAAGAAGAAACCCGCGCGGTCGAAGAGCAAGGCCGCCTCGCGCAAAGTCGTGAAGCTTGCTTCTCGCAAGCCGGCGCCGAAGCTGAAGGCGAAGGCCCCGGTCAAGGCGAAGACCAATGGCAACGGCCTGCCCAAGCCGTCGAGCAAACCTTTCGGCAAGGACGGCAAGGCGCTGGACGGTATCCGCATCCTCGACTTCACGCACGTCCAGTCGGGTCCGACCTGCACGCAGCTCCTGGCGTGGTTCGGCGCCGACGTGATCAAGATCGAGCGCCCCGGCACAGGCGACATCACACGCGGCCAGCTGCAGGACGTGCCCAACGTCGACAGCCTCTATTTCACCATGCTCAACCACAACAAGCGCTCGATCACGCTCGATTCCAAGAGCAAGCAGGGCATGAAAGTGCTGGAGCGGCTGGTGAAGAGCTGCGATGCGCTGGTCGAGAACTTCGCCCCAGGCGCGCTCGACCGCATGGGGCTGACGTGGCAGCGCATCCATGAGCTCAACCCGCGCATCGTGGTGGCCTCGGTGAAGGGCTTCGGTCCCGGTCCCTACGAGGAGTGCAAGGTCTACGAGAACGTGGCGCAATGCGCCGGCGGCTCGGCCTCGACGACCGGCTTCCGCGACGGCCCGCCGCTGGTAACCGGTGCGCAGATCGGCGATTCCGGCACCGGGCTCCACCTGGCGCTGGGCATCGTCTGCGCGCTCTTCCAGCGCAACCGCACCGGGCGCGGCCAGCGCGTGCTGACGGCGATGCAGGACGGGGTCCTGAATCTATGTCGCGTAAAACTGCGCGATCAGCAGCGCCTCGCCCACGGCCCGCTCAACGAGTACAGCCAGTACGGCGAGAACATCGCGTTCGGCGAGGCGGTGCCGCGCGCCGGCAACGATTCGGGCGGCGGTCAACCCGGCTGGATCCTGAAGTGCAAGGGCTGGGAAACCGATCCCGACGCCTACATCTATTTCATCACCCAGGCGCCGGTGTGGGAGAAGATCTGCGACTTGATCGGCAAGCCGGAATGGAAGACGGATCCCGACTATGCCAAGCCGCCGGCGCGCCTGCCGCGGCTGCGGCACGTCTTCGACACTATCGAGCAGTGGACCATGACCAAGACCAAGTTCGAGGTCATGGAGCTCTGCAACGCGGTCGACATTCCGGTCGGCCCCATCCTGTCGATGAAGGAACTGGCCGAGGAGCCGTCCTTGCGTGCGACCGGCACGATCGTCGAGGTCGACCATCCGACCCGCGGCAAGTACCTGTCGGTCGGCAACCCGATCAAGCTCTCCGACAGCATCACCGAAGTCACGCGCTCGCCGCTGCTCGGCGAGCACACCGACGAGATCCTCTCCAAGGTGCTGAAGTTCACGCCGGCCGAGATCGCCGAGATCAAGGCGTCGGGCGCGACCGGCGAGGCCCCGAAAGCCAAGATGGCCGCGGAGTAAGCATCATGCGCATCGTGGTCCATGGACAGCAGGCCTTCGGCAAGGCCGTGCTGGAAGCTCTGCTCAAGCGCGGCGAGAACGTGGTCGGCGTCTATGTCGCGCCGGAAAAGCCCGGCCAGAAGGCCGATCCGCTCAAGGAGGCGGCGCTGGCGGCCAAGCTGCCGGTCTATCAGCCGGTCTCCTACCGCAAGCCCGAAGTGTGGGAGGAGTTCCGCGCGCTAAAACCCGACCTGCAGGTCATGGCCTTCGTCACCCTGTTCGTGCCCGAGGAGTTTTTGAACATCCCGACGCATGGCTCGATCCAGTATCACCCCTCGCTGCTGCCAGCCTATCGTGGCGCCAGCGCGATCAACTGGCCGATCATCCTGGGCGAGAAGGAAACCGGCCTGTCGATCTTCTGGCCGGACAACGGCCTCGATACCGGCGACGTGCTGCTGCAGAAGAAGACGCCGATCGGGCCCAAGGACACGCTGGGCACGGTCTATTTCGACCGCCTGTTCCCGATGGGCGTCGAGGCGATGCTGGAGTCCGTCGACATGGTGAAGGCGGGCACCGCGCCGCGCCTCAAGCAGGACGAGAAGCGCGCCACCTATGAAGGCCGCTGCACGCCGGAGACGGCGCGCATCGACTGGGGCAAGTCGTGGCGACAGATCGATCCCCTGATTCGCGGCTGCAATCCGGCGCCGGGCGCCTGGACGACGCTCGACGGCAAGACGCTGCAGATCTTCGACATAGAACCCCTGCCCGCGCGCGATCCCAAGGGCATCGCCGGCAAGCTGGGGGAAATCGTCGCCGTCGGAGCTGACGGCTTCACGGTCGTCTGCGCCGACGGCCGCATAAAAGTGCTGCGCGTTAAGCCGGCCGACGGTCCCAAGGTAGGGGCCGGCGAATTCGCCAGCGCAAGCAAGCTCGCTGTGGGCACGCGCCTCGGCTGACCGTCACATGCGCGGCCATCTTCCTCCTCTCCCCCGCTAGGGGGAGAGGTTGGGTGAGGGGGTAGCGCACGGCCTTCAGGCCCCCTCACCTAACCTCTCCCCCTAACGGGGGAGAGGAACATGAGAAGAGGCGGAGGCAATAGAAACGCAATTGGAGGAAATCGTCGATGCCCGCTTCACAGCATGTAAATCCCAAATCCGATATCCAGATCGCCCAGGAGGCCAAGAAGCGGCCGATCATGGAACTGGCGCGCGAGAAGCTCGGCATCGCGTCGGAGAACCTCGAACCCTACGGCCACTACAAGGCCAAGGTCTCGATGGACTACATCAAGTCGCTGCAGAGCAAGCCGAACGGCAAGCTGATCTTGGTCTCGGCAATCTCGCCGACGCCGGCCGGCGAAGGCAAGACGACGACGACGGTAGGTCTGACCGACGCGCTGAACCATATCGGCAAGAAGGCCATGCTCTGCCTGCGCGAGCCGTCACTCGGCCCCAGCTTCGGCATGAAGGGCGGCGCCGCCGGCGGCGGCTATGCCCAGGTCGTGCCGATGGAGGACATCAACCTCCATTTCACCGGCGACTTTCACGCTATTGGTGCTGCGCACAATCTTCTCGCGGCGCTGATCGACAATCACATCTACTGGGGCAACGCGCTCGGTATCGACGGCCGTCGCGTGGCCTGGCGCCGCGCCATCGACATGAATGACCGCAGCCTGCGCGAGATCGTGTCGTCGCTTGGTGGGGTGGCCAATGGTTTTCCGCGCGAGGACGGCTTCGACATCACGGTGGCGTCCGAAGTGATGGCGATCTTCTGCCTGGCCAAGGACCTCGAAGACCTGAAGACGCGGCTGGGCAACATCATCGTGGCCTACACCCGCGAACGTAAGCCGGTGCGCGCGGCGGACTTGAAGGCGCACGGACCGATGACGGTGCTGCTGAAGGACGCTCTGTCGCCCAATCTGGTGCAGACCCTGGAGGGCACGGCCGCCTTCATCCATGGCGGGCCGTTCGCCAACATCGCGCATGGCTGCAACTCGGTGCTGGCCACGACCACGGCGCTGAAGCTCGCCGACTACGTGGTGACCGAGGCGGGCTTCGGCGCCGACCTGGGCGGTGAGAAGTTCATCGACATCAAGTGCCGCAAGACCGGCCTTATGCCGGACGCGGTGGTGCTCGTGGCAACCATCCGCGCGCTCAAGATGCATGGCGGGGTCAAGAAGGAAGAGCTCAAGACCGAGAACCTGAAGGCGCTGGAAGCCGGCATGGCGAACCTGCAGCGCCATGTCGAGAACGTCCACAAGTTCGGCCTGGTACCGGTGATCTCGATCAACCGCTTCAGCGCCGACACCGATGCCGAGATTGCCCTGGTGAAGTCGGCCTGCGCCAAGCTCGGCGTCGAGGCGGTGATGGCCGACCACTGGGCCGAGGGCGGCAAGGGCGCCGCCGATGTGGCGCGCGCGGTCGTGAAGATCATCGAGAGCGGCAAGAGCAAGATGAAGTTGCTCTATCCCGACGACATGCCGTTGTTGGAGAAGATCCGCACCATCGCCCGCGAGATCTACCGCGCCAAGGACATCGACGTGCCCAAGCCCGTGCGCGACCAGCTCGCGCAGTTCGAGGCGATGGGCTTTGGCAAGGTGCCGGTCTGCATCGCCAAGACCCAGTTCAGCTTCTCGACCAATCCCGACGCCAAGGGCGCGCCCAGCGATCACGTCGTGACGGTGCGCGAGGTCCGGTTGTCGGCCGGCGCGGAGTTCGTGGTCGCGGTCTGCGGTGACATCATGACCATGCCTGGCTTGCCCAAGGTGCCGGCGGCCAACTCGATCGACGTCGGCGCCGACGGCAAGATTGTCGGGCTGTTTTAGTCTAGGGTCTCCTCAGCCAAGACCAGGAGACCCCGATGAACGTGACGACGAAGATGAAGCCAGCCGCGGCGGTGCGGCCCGATCTCGACCCCGAGCTCAACAATCTCGCCATGTCGAAGGAGGCGCAGCCGCTCTTCGACGCGGTGAAGAAGCACATCGAGGACAACGTGGCGCCGATGGCGGATGAATTCTTCCGCCTGGGCGAAGGCCGCAAGGATCCCTGGAGCTGGGCGCCCGGCCAGCTCGAGCTCCTCGAGGTCGCCAAGAACAAGGCCAAGGCTTCCGGCCTGTGGAATTTCTTCCTGCCCACGTCGGAGATCGGCCGCGGCCTCACCAACCTCGACTATGCCTATATCGCCGCCGAGCTCGGCAAGCAGCCGCTCGCCTCCGAGTCGCTCAACTGCTCGGCGCCCGACACCGGCAACATGGAAGTGCTGGAGAAGGTCGGCACGCCCGAGCAGAAGGAAAAGTGGCTGAAGCCGCTCCTGAATGGCGAGATCCGGTCGGCCTACGCGATGACCGAACCGAACGTCGCCTCGTCCGACGCCAAGAATATCGGGACGCGCGCCGAGCTCGACGGCGACGACTGGGTCATCAACGGCGAGAAGTACTACATCTCCGGCGCCGGCGATCCGCGCTGCAAGATCATGATCTGCATGGTCAAGACCAGCCCCGACGCGTCACCGCAGTTCCAGCAATCGCAGATCCTGGTGCCCATCGACACGCCCGGCGTGACGATCCTGGGGCCGATGCATGTGTTCGGTCACGATCACGCGCCGCGCGGCCACATGCACCTCAAGTTCGAGAATGCCCGGGTGCCCAAGGAAAACATCCTGTTGGGCGAGGGCCGCGGCTTCGAGATCTCGCAGGTCCGCCTCGGCCCGGGCCGCATTCACCACTGCATGCGCTCGATCGGCGCCGCCGAGAAGGCGCTCGACCTGATGGTCAAGCGCGGCTCGACCCGGGTCGCCTTCGGCAAGTCGCTGATCCAGCTCGGCAAGAACCTGGAGACCGTGTCGCGCGCCCGCATCGAGATCGAGGCCATGCGCCTGATGGTGCTGAAGGCCGCGAAGGCGATGGACGTGCTGGGCAACCGCGAGGCCCGGGTATGGGTGAGCATGGTGAAGGCCATGGTGCCCGAGCGGGTGTGCCAGATTATCGACCAGGCGATCCAGATCCACGGCGCCACCGGCATCTCGCAATGGACGCCGCTCGCCGAGATGTACGCCGGCCAGCGCACCCTGCGCCTCGCCGACGGCCCGGACGAGGTCCATCACATGGTGGTGGGCCGGGCGGAGCTGAGCCGGCACTGATCCACGCCGGAAAGGTGGCTCACGCTTCCGAGCCCTGCAGAGGTAGGGCTCGGCTCGTGACAACGCCGCTCTATGCACTCGCGCAAAATCGTTTAGCTTGGTCGCGGGGGAGCGCGATTACAGCCTCGAGACCTCTTAGGGCAAGGCGCTACGACAACGCATGGACGTCGCTTTCGTCACCGACTGGCTCAATCTCGTGCTGCGCTGGGCCCACACGATCGTGGGCATCGCCTGGATCGGCGCCTCGTTCTACTTCATCTGGCTGGACAATCACCTGCATGCGCCAATCGATCCGGCCGATGCCGCCAAGGGCATCGGCGGCGAGGTCTGGGCAGTCCATGGCGGCGGCTTCTACACCGCCAAGAAATTCGCGCTGGCGCCCGAGAAGCTGCCGCCCGAACTGCACTGGTTCAAGTGGGAAGCCTATACGACCCTGATCACCGGCTTCTTCCTGCTGTGCCTGGTCTATTACTACGGCGCGGAAATCGCCCTGATCGACCCGGCGGTGATGCCGCTCTCCAAGCCTGAAGCCATCGCCATCGGGCTAGGCTTCCTGGTGCTGGGCTGGCTGGTCTATGACGGGCTCTGCCGCTCGGCCTTTGGCGAGGACGACGCGGTCCTGGGCGGCCTGCTCTTTCTCTACTGCGCGATCGCGGCGTGGGCGCTCTGCCATCTCTTCTCCGGCCGCGGCGCCTACCTCCATTTCGGCGCCATGCTCGGCACCATCATGGTGCTGAACGTCTATTTCGTGATCATCCCCGGCCAGCGCGAATTGGTGAAGGCCAAGGAGGAGGGCCGCACGCCCGATCCGAAGCACGGCGCCATGGGTCGCCAGCGTTCCGTGCACAACACTTATTTCACGCTCCCGGTGTTGTTCACCATGATCAGCAACCACTACGCCGGTCTTTACGGCCATCCGTGGAATTGGGTGCTGCTGATTCTGATCTCGGTATCGGGCGCCCTGGTCCGCGTATGGTTCGTGCAGCGCCATAAGGGCAATGCTGATCCGCTGGTGCTGGCCGCGGGCCTGGTCGTGCTGGCGATCACTGCGCTGGTCGCCCTGCCGCGGCCCGCCGCCGACATCGGCCCGCCCGCCAGCTTCGCCGAGGTCCAGCCCATCTTTCAGACGCGCTGCCTGTCGTGCCATGCCAGCCGGCCGACCCAGGAAGGCTTCTCCGCCCCACCCAAGGGCGTGATCCTGGAGACGCCGGAGGAGATCCGCGCGCGGGCCTCGATGATCAACCAGCAGGTCTGGGTATCCCGGGTCATGCCGCCCGGCAACATGACCCACATCACCGATGCCGAGCGGCGCATGATTGCGCGCTGGTTCAAGGGCGGCGCACAATAGCGGCATGAACCTGCGCTCGGGCCGCCTGCCCTGGCGTCGTCTGCTGACGGCGGCGCTGGCGGCGGCCGCCATCTTTCTCTATTGGACCCATGTCTCGGACCGCGGCGCGCGCGACGTCGTGCGCAGCCCGGCCGTCACCGACCAGCGCACGCCGGACACCCGCGGTTGGGGCGCGGGCGTTGGCTTCGCCGACCCACGCCGGCTCGACGAGCACTACGAAAAGCATGGCGCCGCGTTCGGCCGCATCACCAAGCAGGACTACCTGCACCAGGCGCAACTCCTGCGTGACGCCAAGGCCGGCGATCCGATCCTCGAGACCGTGCGCAGCGACGGCGTGGTGACACGCTTCGACCGGCAGACCGGCGCCTTCATCGCCTTCAATTCCAACGGCATCATTCGCACCTTCTTCAAGCCCAACGACGGCGAGCGCTATTATCGCCGCCAGGCGGAGCGCGGCGAATGAAACCACCGCCGCCGCCCGGACCGCCCGACGTCGCCGACCTGCGCGAGCTAATCGATCAATGGGCGGAGTTCACCGGCGACCTCGAGCGCAAGGACTACAGTTTCGATCTCGACAACTGGCTGAATGACGTCGATGTGCGCGAGCTGATCCTCGAGGCGTTGCCGATGTTCAGCCGCGAGGAGTTGGGCGAGCATGCGCTGAAGCTCGACCAGGCCGACAAGGACTTCGTGAGCGGCACCCGCGACCTCAAGAAATGCGTGTGGGGCAAGGGCACCGCGCGCAAGGAGAAATGGACGCCACAGAAAAACTGGTGGTACTTCCGCAAGCCGGTCCGCTCGAACGCCCAGCTGGAAGACGAGCTGGCGACCGTTCGCTAAGGACGTGAGATGACCCAGCCGAAAATCCTGGTCGAGACCGCGGGACCGGTCACCACCATCGTCATCAACCGCCCAGAGGTCCGCAACGCGCTCGACAACGAGGCGGCTCGGGCGCTCGCCGCAGCGCTCAAGGCGTTCGAGGCCGACGCCGAGACGCACGTGGCCGTGCTGACTGGCGCGGGTGGCGCCTTCTGCGCCGGCGCCGACTTGAAGGAGCTGGGTTCGGGCACCGATTATTTCCCGTGGGCCGGCAGCGAGGAGGGCCCGTTGCGCTCGCCGCTGGCCAAGCCGGTGATCGCCGCCATCGAGGGCCATGCCTGTGCCGGCGGGCTGGGCGTGGCGCTGTTCTGCGACATCCGCATCGTCGACGACACGGCTGTATTCGGCGTGTTCTCGCGCCGCTGGGGCGTGCCGATGAGCGACGGCACCACGGTGCGCCTGCCGCGCATCGTCGGCCAAGGCCGCGCGCTCGACATGCTGCTGACCGGGCGCGCGGTCGGCGCCGACGAGGCGATCGCGATCGGGCTTGCCACACGCAAGGTGGCGCGCGGCACGACGCGGGCCGCGGCCGAGACCCTCGCCCGCGAGATCGCGGGTTTTCCGTCCATCGCCATGGCCTCGGACCGCCGGTCGGCCTATGAGAGCTTCGACCGCGACCAGCAGGCGGCGGTGCGGCGCGAGATGGAACTGTCGCTGGCGGCGCGCCGGCAGGAAGCGCAGAAGGGCGCGGCGCGATTTGCCCGCGGCGAAGGTCGGCACGGAAAATTCGAGAGGCACTGATGCGGGCGTTGGTTTGCGAGGCCTATGGGCCGGTCGAGAATCTGAAGATCGCCGACCTGCCGGTACCCGAACCCGGGCCGGGCGAGATTTTGGTCAGGGTCGGCGCGGCGGGCGTGAGCTTCGCCGCTTTGCTCGGCGTGCAGGGCAAGCACCAGAACAAGCCGCCGCTGCCCTACGTGCCGGGCAACGAGCTGGCGGGCCATGTGATGAAGCTTGGTCCCGGCGTCACCAACAGCGCCGTCGGTCAGCGCATCGCCACAGCCGTCAGCCAGGGCGCCTATGCCGAATATGCCGTGGCGCTTGCTACCAACGCCATTGCGATCCCCGAGACCATGCCCTACGCCCAGGCGACCAACTTCCCGACCCTCTATCCGACGGCCTACGGCGCGCTGAAATGGAAGGCCGACCTGCAGCCGGGCGAGGTCCTGCTGGTGCACGGTGCGGGCGGCGGCTCGGGCCTGACGGCCGTCGAGGTCGGCAAGGCGATGGGGGCGGTCGTGATCGCCTCGGCGGGCGGCGGCGACAAGCTCTTGGCGGCACGCGACGCCGGCGCCGATCACTTGATCGACTACCGCCGCGAGGATCTGCGCGCTCGGGTGCTGGAATTGACCGCCGGGCGCGGCGCCGACGTGATCTTCGATCCGGTCGGCGGCGATGCCTTCGATGTCTCGCTGCGCTGCGTAGCGCCGGAAGGCCGGCTGATCCCGATGGGTTTCGCCAGCGGCACCATCCCGCAGATCCCGGCCAACATCCTGCTGGTCAAGAACGTGACGGTGATCGGCTTCTACTACGGCTATTACAACGGCTGGGGCGGCAAGGCGCCGCCGACACCCAAGGAGGCCGCAGCGCTTGCCAGGCGCCGCGCGATGGTGGCCGAAGCACAGAAGCAATTGATGCGCTGGTTCACCCAGGACAAGCTCAAGGCCACGATCGCGGGCACCTTCGACCTCGCCGACTGGATGCAGGCCTTTAGGCTGATCGAGGAACGTACCGTCGTTGGCAAGGCGGTGCTGGTGCCGTAGCCGTCAGAGGTCGCCGAAGCTGCCGCCGCGACCCTTGCCGGCGGCGAAGCGGGCCGCACCAGAGCGCGCCTCGGCCTGCAGCGCCGGCGCGCCGCGGCGGCCTTCGTTGGCCAGTGCCGCAGCGATCTCGAGGTTCCACTGCTCGTAGGACGAACGGCGATCCGAGCGCAGGCAGGTCTGGGGAAATCTCGCGAGCTGCTCGGCCAGCGCCTTGGCCTCTGCAAGTGCCTGGCCTTCGGGCACCAGTCGGTTGGCCAGGCCCCAGGCATAGGCCTCGCGGGCGCCGACCTCGCGGCCGGTCAGGATCATATCCAGCGCGCGGCTGTGGCCGATCAGGCGCGGCAGGCGCACCGTGCCGCCGTCGATCAGCGGCACGCCCCAGCGCCGGCAGAACACACCGAACTTTGCGCTCTCGGAGGCCACGCGCATGTCGCACCACAGCGCCAGCTCGAGACCGCCGGCCACGGCGTAACCCTCGACGGCGGCGATCACCGGCTTGGTCAGAAGATGGCGCGTCGGGCCCATCGGGCCCGGCCCTTCAGGATCGTGCAGTCCGGCTCCCACGCGGCTGGCCGCCACCTTGAGGTCATAGCCCGCGCAGAACGTGCCGTCGCGGCCGGTCAGGATGGCGACCGACTGGCTCTCGTCGGCATCGAACGCCAGGAAGGCCTCGCGCAACAGCAGCGCGGTTTCGGGATCGACGGCGTTGCGCGCTTCGGCGAAGCGGTCGATCGAAACGACGGTGATCGGTCCGTCCTTCTCCACGGCGACCTTGGGCATGTCAGCGTCCCTGCAGCATGCGAAGCGGCGTGTAGATCAGCACGATCTCGCCCTTCTGGTTCTTGACGGTGTTGGTGGTGCGCACCAGCGCGCGCGCGGCGTCCTTGGAAGTCGGCTTGATCTCGCTCACCTCGATTTCGACACGAATCGTGTCGCCGACATAGGTCGGGCCCTTGATGTCGAACCCCATCGACAGGAAGGCCAGACCCGACCCCTGCAGGGTGGTCGGGATCACCAGCCCCTCGGCCATGGAATAGACCAGGGCGCCCGGCACCGGATGGCCGCCGCGCATGGGGGCATGGCTTTGGATGTATTCCTTGTTGGTGAACAACTCCTCGGAAAAGCCGCAAAGGGTCACGAAATTGAGGAGGTCGGCCTCGAAGAGCGTGCGGCCGTAGGTGATGAAGCGGTCGCCGATCTTCAGCTCGCGCCAGTTCCAGCCCTCGCCGAGCTGTTTCACGGCCGCTGTCTCAGTGAGCATGCGCGGCGGCGCCAGTCCCACCCGGGGCGCCTTCGCGGAGGACGTAAAGCCGGCTGCAATAGGGACATTCGACACGCCCCCCTTTGCCCAGGTTGAGATAGACTTTAGGGTGTCCCAAGGCGCCGCCGCCGCCATCGCAGGCGACGCGGTCAGTATCGACGGTAATGATCTCAAAAGGCTCGGTCACGATCTCTCTCCTCACGCGCCGGCTCATGATAGCCGCCGCTTTCCTGGCGGTCATGCTTTCCGCCTGCGCCCCCACGGTCGTTCCGGCAGGCGGCGCGGTGCGTACGCCCACGCTCACGGCCGACCGTTATGTCGCAGCCGACGGCACGTCGCTACCGGTCGCCGAATGGCCCGCGGCAAACGGCCCGCCCAAGGCGGTGATCCTGGGCCTGCACGGCTTCGGCGACTACCGCAAGGCCTGGGAGGAACCGGCGGAGATCTGGGCCAAGGCCGGCATCACCACCTATTCCTATGACCAGCGCGGCTTTGGTGCCAGCCCGACGCGCGGCCGCTGGCCCGGCACGCAAGCGCTGGTCGGCGACGCCAAGGCCATGGCGGTCCTGCTGCGCGCGCAATATCCCGGCGTGCCGCTCTATCTGGCCGGCGAGAGCATGGGGGGCGCGGTGGCCCTGGTCGCCGCCGACGAGGGCGCCGAGGTCGACGGCCTGATCCTGGCCGCCACCGCGCTGCGCTCGCGCGATACGTTCGGGCCGATCGCCAACGCCGGCCTGTGGTTCTTCGCCCACACCATTCCGTGGATGCCCAACGGCCCGACCTCGATCGATTTCCAGCCGACCGACAACCCCAAGACTTTGGAGAAGCTCAGGAACGACAAGATGATGCTGCGCGGCGCGCGGCTGGACATGGGGTATGGGCTGGTCGACCTGATGGACGATGCGCGCGCGGCAGCCCCGCACGTGCGCCTGCCCTATCTGATGCTGCACGGGCTCGGCGATCGCATCGTACCGCAGGAACCGGTGCGCGCAGCGATCGAGGTGATGCCGCCTCGCGCCGATTCCAGGCTGGCCTTTTACAAGAACGGCTATCACCTGTTGCTGCGTGACAAGGAGGGCAAGCTCGTGGCGACCGATGTCGTGTCCTGGATCGGCGACCACGAAGCGGCGCTGCCGTCGGGCGCCGACGCCTCGCGCTCGCAACCCGAGATCGCCGCCCTTTGGGGCTCCAAGCGCAGCCGCTAGATCACTAGCTGCAACGCACGACGACGGAACCGGGGCCACGCACCACGGAGGCATCGCCGCGGATCGGCATGTTGTCCATCTTGAGCACGGCGTAGTTGCCGCCCTTGCACATGGCGAGAGCGCGGCTCTGGCAGCCTCCGGGCATGTCGCAATTGATGGAAATGGCAGGCTTGCCGTCCGACCAGGTGACCATGGTGGCGGTCGTGCGCGTGTCGGGGTCGGTGCCCGGCGTGCTTTTGGCATCCGCGCAAGCGACCGCGAGGCTTGCGATACCAAGCGCGAATGTCCAGCGAATCGTCGATCGCGCCATCATGCTGCTCCCCCCGTCGTGACGTCGCGACACTACATCGCGCCGGCCAGCGCGTATAGTGTCGGCCAGCCGACCACGACCACTGGGAGAATTCGATGAGGCGGCTCGCCCATACGCTGCTGTTGATATCGTTTTCCGGCGCGGCGGCGGCCGAGCATGCGTACGCCCAGCCGACGAACGAGCAACTGGCCGCGCGCTGCTCCGAGCTGCTCGGCATCTTCAGCCGCTACGGCGTGCGCCGCAGCGAAGGGTCGGGTGGACCCGACATGATCTATCTTGGCGCCGGTATCGACTGCCAGAAAGGCCGCTACGCCCAGGGCATCAAGGCGATGGAGGACCTTCTTCAGCGCAACAAGATCCCCTACCCGCCGGGCTGATCGTCAGCGCTCGACGATGCCGGTCGCCTCGATCTCGACCACGAGGCCGGGCACGGCAAGCGCGCTCACCGCCACCAGCGTGGAGGTGACGACGGATCCCTTGAGCGCCTTGCCCAGCGCCTTGCTCACCGCGGCCATGTCGCGGATATCGGTGACGAAGATCGTCATGCTGGTGAGGTCGGCCAGCCGCGCGCCGGCCGATTTCAGCGCAGCTTCGATCTTGCGCATGGTGATCGCGGTCTGTTGCGCCGCGTCCTTGCCCTGCACGCGGCCCTTGGAATCGAGCGAGGTCGTGCCCGACACGAACACGAACGGGCCGCTGGTGATCGCCCGCACGTAGAACGGCACGACTTCGGTGCCGTCGGGAAAGAGTTTCTTCGGCATTTCTTGCCCCCTGCGCTATGGAAGGAGATTAGGCGGCCGCTTGGCCGCTGCAAAGGAGAGAGGATGTCGCTCGATCGCTACCGCATCGCCATCGTGACCGGCGCCAGCCGCGGCATCGGCGCGGCGACGGTCCGGCAGCTCTGCATCGGCGGGCTCGAGGTCTATGCCGTCGCCCGCTCGGCCGACGAGTTGAGCGCCCTCGCCCGCGAGACCGGCTGCCGGCCGCTGGCGCTCGACATTTCGCATCGCGACGGCGTGCTGAGTGCATTGAGCGGCCTCGACGCCGACATCCTGATCAACAACGCCTCGGCGCCGCTGCGCTCGACCGCTTCGTGGGAGGCCGCGCCCGACGACATCGACGCGCTGGTCGAGGTCAATATCAAGGGCGCGCTCAATTGCCTGGCCGCCACGGTGCCGGGCATGAAGGCACGCGGACTGGGCCATATCGTCAATCTCAGCTCGATCGCCGCCGCCTGGCCGATCCCCGGCATGCCGGTCTATGCCATGACCAAGGCGGCGCTGCGCAATCTCAGCCAGACGCTGCGGCTCGACCTGCACGGCTCGGGCGTGCGCGTCAGCGAGATCTCGCCGGGCCGGGTCGAGACCGGCGCGCATATCGCACTGCTGGAAGATCGCGAGGACGGACGCCGGCGCTTCTACGAAGGCTTCGACTGCCTGCAACCCGACGACATCGCCGAGGCCGTCATGTTCGTGCTGGGCGCGCCGCAGCGCATGGATGTGAGCTATATGGAAATCGTGCCGACCGACCAGTCCTACGGCGGATCGCAGTTTCACCGCCGCGGGCCATAGGCACGTCGCTTGCAGGAAAAACCTCGCCGCCATCTTTGATCCGACTTCAGCGGCTACGACCCGCTGCGCGACGAAGGCCGCGCCTATGCCGATCGCCCGATCGACGCTGGCGTGAAGACGACCTCTGTGAACTATCCCGGCACGATCCACGGCTTCTTTTCGCTGACGCGATTTCTGAGCCAGGGGCTCAAGGCCAACGACGAAGCCGCTGCGGTCTTGGGCGCCCATTTCGGCACCTAGGGGCTGCGGAAAAACGTTGGTCACCGAAACGTTGGTCACCGTGTGGAGGCCTTCAGGGAAGGCCTGAGCAACGGACTGTGCGGAGCTGAACATGATGCCGATCCTCGGTCGTTGAGTGTCGGCACGGATACGCCACAACATTGCGCGTGGTTGTCAAGCGGCCTCAGGTGAACGGTGCGCGCAAGATAATTCTTTCGCACCGCTTTAGGGGCCCGGAGCGAGCGCCTATCGTTTCAGCTCAACCGCTTAGCGTCCGGCGTCAATCGCTCGAAGCTGGTCGGCTCGGCAAAGCCCTTCAGCGGCACGCTTTCCTCGCGTGCTGGCACTGCTGTCAGCAGCGGACGCACCGACGGATCGTTGGTGACGGCGCGGCTCAGCACGATGTCGCCGGTCTGGCCCCCTGCAGGCGGGCCGCCATACACACGAATACGGTCGATGCGTGCATCACCCCCTCCCGTGCGCGGCCCGTAAACCGGGTGTGCCTGCTCTCTGGAATGCTGAGATAGCCTAGAGATTGCTGCGTCATCGCCCTGCCCTCGTCAGCATGAAAGCGGTTCTTTCTGCCGTCGTTTCCCTCCTCTCTTTTCGCCTTCGTGGTCGCGCTTCGCTGGAACTGGAACTCGTCGCCCTTCGGCACGTCTCCGGCATCCTCCAAGAACAACCAGTAGTGTTCCCGATCCTCGTCCACCACGCTGCCGCAATATCGAAGCATGCTGACCGTTAGGTGAGGTATAATGCGCCCATAGATCACGCACTCAGTTTCGGCAGTCTCTCGATCGCGTCGCTTTGCGATGACGTTGATCCCAGAGATTCCAACTCCCACCAAACGACACACGAGCGCCTTCCCTCGGCTCCGTTGCAGGATGCGGATGCTTGTCGGCTCGATGTGTTCGGCGGTGAGCCTGTGCCAGGCGGCGGCCGCCTGGTGCTCGAAGATTCACTCGGCGGTGCAGTCGTTACCTCGAGAGACGAACGTGTCCTGTTGTCTCGCCAGGTGTTGACGGCGGCCATCTGCTTCGCTCAAGGCTGGAGACCCTCGGGCAATTCGCTGGGCGGCGGCTCCTCGCCGCCCGCCAGCGGATGGGCCGGCGTGTCGAGCGGCATTCCTCGCTGTCGCCGCGCGATGCGGTCGAAGGCGAGATAGATCACCGGCGTGGTGAAGAGCGTCAGCACCTGGCTCACGATCAGGCCGCCGACGATGGTGAGGCCGAGCGGATGGCGCAGTTCCGATCCCGTGCCGCTGACCAGCATCAGCGGCAGGGCGCCGACCAGCGCGGCGATGGTGGTCATCAGGATGGGACGGAAGCGCAGCAGGCAGGCCTGGTGGATCGCCTCGAGCGGCGCCTTGCCCTCGTGGCGTTCGGCATCGAGGGCGAAGTCGATCATCATGATGGCGTTCTTCTTGACGATGCCGATCAAGAGCACGATGCCGATGATGGCGACGACG
>Ga0070698_100000462_pt1 | contig 43009 bp, 39 predicted proteins | sample KBSK1502metaG_FD_65477 | JGI IMG/M metagenome (GOLD analysis project Ga0070698, IMG submission 65477) | Corn, switchgrass and miscanthus rhizosphere microbial communities from Kellogg Biological Station, Michigan, USA - KBS K1-50-2 metaG | ecosystem: Host-associated > Plants > Roots >...
GTGGCGATCTACGGCGGCGTCGTCGTGATGTTCGCCTCTCCGTGGCTCGCATACGTGCAATGGAACGAAGGACTCGGTGAATATGCGAGCGCCGCGCTGCGATTCGCCGCGTCGGAGGGAAGGCGGACGGCCGCCGGGCCGCCGCAGCCACTCTACTATCTCCTGGCGCTCCTTCCGCTGTGCGGGCTCGTGGTCGCTTTCGCGCGGACGCGGACGCTGACCGCGGCGCATCTCGCGTCGACGTCAGTGCTGGTCCTGATGATGAACGCCGTGTTCCTCCGGGACGTGCTGCTGGCGCGCCTGCCCGACGTGATCGCGCCAACCGTCGTCCTGGCGGCGGCACTGATCGGACAGGTGTGTCATGCGAGGGCGGTGCGCGTCGGCGCCCTGATCGTGTGCGCTACGACGATCGCGTTCGCCGCGACCTCGCTCACCGTGGCGGGTTATCGCATTCCGACGCCGACGGCCATCGCGCGCCAGACGGGTCGCGTCATGGAACGACTCTTGAACGATTCGCCCGATATTCAGCCGAGCCCACGGCACGCCGCCCTGGTGTCCTACCTGGCGCGCTGCACGGCGCCGCGCGAGCGCGTGTTCGTCACCGGATTTGGTCCGCAGATTCCGTTTCTCGCCGGACGGCCGTTTGCCGCGGGCCTGCCGTCGTGGATGCCCGGCTACTACGAAGGGCCGGACGACATGGCGCGTGCGCGCCGGCGCCTCGATCGTGAACAGGTGTCCGCCGCCGTGCTGCTGGAAGGAGCCGGCGCGTTCGCGCGCGCGTGGCCCGATCTCGCGGCGTGGTTCCACTCGCGACGGTTTGAGGAGCATGCCCTTCCGCGCGACAACGACATCGTTCGCGTGTGGCTCCCTGCGGCGGCGCCCGGAACGCCAATCGATTCGGGGACCGGTCTGCCATGTCACGCGCAATAATCTGGTCCGTGCAACACCGCGCGCTGATTCTTCTCCTCGCCGCTACCTCGCTTCTTCGCCTCGCGCTCGTCGCCCAGGGCGGGCAGTTGTACTGGCCTGACGAGCGCCTGTACACGCAGGTCCTGGACATCTTCGACCTCAATCAATCGAGCTGGTTCGGCGTCGTGAAGGCGCTCGTCAGCACGCAGGATCACCTCGGCTTCGCGCTGATCAGCGCCGGGCCGGCCGGTCTGCAGCTTGCGCTCGGTCATGCGCTGAGCCGATCGGGCAACGCGCTCACGATCGTGCCCGGCGTTGTGCTTTCACAGATCTCTGTGGCCGCGATCGCCCTGGTGTACGCGATCGCACGCCGGGCTGGCCGCGATCGCGTCGAAGCGCTGATCGCCGCCGCGCTCATGGCCTCGGCGGCGACGATGTTCTATTACGCGCGACATCTGCTGCCGTACGACAGCTCGATGGCGCTGGCGCTGTTGGCCTTGTGGTGTGGCCTTGGGACGACTCGCAGGGACTCGCTCGTGTGCGGCGCGGCCGCCAGCGCCGCGTTCATCGCCTATAACGGCTATTGGCTCCTTGCGTCCGTCGTCATTCTGGTGCACGTGTTCCACGAGGGACGGGCGCCGATGCGGCTCCCTTTCGAACGGGCGGTATTTGCGGGTGTCGGTGTCCTTCTGGTGCCGGTGGTGATCATGACCGTACAGGTCGCAACCGGCGCGCCACTCCTTTTTACAGGGATGCAACGCCTCGCCGGAACGGTGACCGACGGCTACGCGCCGGAAGGGTTCAGCGTCACATGGGCGTACCTCTGGCACGCGGAGCACGGGCTGCTGCTCGTGTGGCTCGTGGCGGCGCTCCTTGTCGTATTCGACACGGGCGAGTGGAACCCGCGGCGGCGTCACACGGCGACCGTGTGGATCGTCAGCGCAGTGTTCGTCTACCTCGGCCTGGCGTTCAGCGCCGCGCTGCTGCACATCTTCGTCGTCATGGGACGGCAGTCGCGCCAGCTCGTGCCGTTCTTCTGCCTCGCCACGGCCGCGGCAATCGCTCAGCTGCTCGAGCGGCGGCGGTGGGGTGGGTGGGTCGTCGGTGCGTGCGCCGCCGCGCTCGTCCTGCAGGTCGCGTGGAACTTCCGGCAGCCGCTGCAGCAGCGATTCCCGCGCGACGTGATTGCGGAGATCACGGCGAAGTATGGCCCCGTCGATCACGATTCGACGCTCGAAGGTCCGCCGCTCACCGACAGGCACGTCCCGTCGCGTTGGGTGATGCTCAACGCACAGCACCTGTATCATCCCCGTGCGCCACGACCGCCGTTACGGTCCGGGATACTCGAGGTGTTGCGTTTCCCGCACCCGTTGCAGTTCCTGCCGTACCAGTACGAAGGCTTCGAGCCGATGGAGCGCCAGGTGCTGCGAAACAATGACATCGCCATGCGCCTGATCGACATCGGCGTGCCCGTCGATCCGCTGCCATAGCGATGCGGCCGCGGTGCCCATGATGCTGAAGCGAACGGTCATCCTGCTCTCGATTAACCTCGCGGTTTTCTGCGCGTCCGCTGAGATCCTCGGCCTGACCGTCTACTACTACGAACATGGATGGCTCTTCTATGCCAATCCCTATCGGCAGACGTACGAAGTTGTTCCGGATGCAGCGCAAGGCCAGGCGTTCACCGACATGGGGCTGAGTCCGTATTTCGGGCCGATTCATCGGGCCGGCAGCGCGCTCGATATCCCGGCGGCGTTGCGTGAAACGCCCTCGTCGCCGTCGCGCGTGGTGGCCAACAACTTCGGTTTTGCCTCGCCTCATGACTATCCATTCAACCGGACGGGGGACGACCAGCTCGTCGTCGGCATTTTCGGCGGCTCGGTGGGCGCATGGTTCTGCCATGTGGGTGTGAGCCGGCTGGAAGCAGCCCTGAAGCAGAATCCGTTCTTCGCCAAACGGGAGCTGGTTCCGCTCTGCTTCAGCCACGAGGGGTACAAACAGCCGCAGCAGCTCCTGACGCTTGCCTATTTCCTGTCGATTGGCCAGCAGTTCGACCTGGTGATCAACATCGACGGGTTCAACGAAGTGGCGCTGGCGCCGCTCAACGATCAGCATGGATGGGACATCTCGATGCCGAGCCTCATGCACCTCGATCCACTGATCAACCTCGTCAATCAGTCGACGCTGACGCCGGAGAAACTCGACTCGCTCGCCGAGATCAGGCGCGACAAACAGCGACTGAATGCGCTGGCTGGGCGACTCAATCGGAACCGCCTCGCCTCGATCGATTTCGTGCTCGGGCGCTATCACGCATTTGTCGAACGGAAGTACCGCGAGGAACTCGCGCGCTTCGACCGACTGCCGTCGAATCCGCCGCAGCAGTCGGTGATCCATGTCGCACCGCCGATCAAGCAGCGGCGTGGGGCGACGGTCTACGAGGATATCGCCCGCGACTGGATCACCTCGTCACGCTTGATGAAGCAGCTGCTCGCGGCTCGCTCCGTGCCGTACTTTCACGTGCTCCAGCCGAACCAGTACTACTCGACGAGGACATTCAGCGCCGCGGAGGCAAGGGTCGCGTTCAACGCGGCTTCGCCATTCAAGGAAGGCGCGGCAAAGGGATATGCGTTTCTCGAGATGGCACTGCAGTCGAACGGCGGTGCGCCGGACGCCTTGAACGCCGTCCATGTGTTTGACGATGAACGTGCGGCGGTGTACATCGATGATTGCTGCCACTACACCCTCGTGGGAAACCAGCGCCTCGCCGATTTCATCGCGAAGGCGATCCTGGCGTCCACCGGCGCCTGGACGGGTGAGGTCCGCCTGAAGGCGGACGCTACCGTTCGTCGGTAGTGTCCGGCTTTAGCCGGACTCACGATCAATCCGGCTTCGACGTTTTCCGCCAGTCGCCAGTTTCCCCGAGCGCGGGCTGATCTTTCTTGTCGAACAGATAATTCCCAGCGGCCAGGAAATCCATCTCGGTCCGCATGAAGCACCGATACGCCTCGTCTGGCGTGCAGACAATCGGCTCCCCTCGAACATTGAAGCTTGTGTTGACGATCACCGCGCAGCCGGTACGCGCCTTGAAGGCGCTGATCAACTCCCAGTAGCGCGGGTTCGTCGTGCGGCTCACGGTCTGGATGCGTGCCGAATAATCCACGTGGGTGATCGCCGGCAGATCCGAGCGGGGAACATAGAGCCGCTCGTACATGCGTGCCTCCGCATCGCCCGCGAGATTGGGAATCTGCCTCTCGCGGCGGACCGGCGTCACGAGCAGCATGTATGGCGATGGGCGATCGAGGTCGAAGTAGGCCGCGCAATCCTCCTCGAGCACCGCCGGCGCGAACGGCCGGAAGCCTTCGCGATACTTGATCTTCAGATTCAGCCTCTTCTGCATCTCGGGATTCCTCGGATCCGCGATGATGCTGCGGTTGCCGAGCGCGCGAGGGCCGAATTCCATGCGGCCCTGGAACCAGCCGCCAACCTGCCCCGCCGCGAGTCGCTCTGCGACGTTGGAGGCAAGCGAATCGAAGATCTCGTAATGGCGTGCGTCGGCACCGTGCCTACGCACCATGCGGGCGATGTCCGCGTCCGAGAATTCCGGACCCAGGTAGGAGCCTCTCATGGCATCGCCGCCGCAGCGAGTGTGACCCGTTACGTCGCGTGGGCGAGCGTCATGGATGTGCCAGACGGCGTAGGCGGCTCCGAGCGCGCCTCCCGCATCGCCCGCCGCCGGTTGAATCCAAAGGTCGTCGAACATTCGCGCCTGCAGAATTTTTCCATTCGCCACGCAGTTGAGCGCCACGCCGCCCGCAAGCACGAGATTCGGGCTGCGAGTGAGCGTGCGCGCGGTGCGCGCGAGGCGAAGCACGATCTCTTCGGTGACCTGTTGAATCGCAAGCGCCAGATCCATATGAGCCTGCGAAATCTCCGACTCTGGCGCTCGGCGTGCCATCTCGAAGAGCGGTTCCCACCGCGCGTCATTCGCCATCCTCAGTCCGGTGGCGAAGTCGAAGTACTCCATGTTCAGGAGGATCGACCCGTCGCTGCGGATGTCGACCAGTTCGCGTGTAATCGTCGACCGGAATGCTGCCGTTCGTGCGGAATGTGGATCGCCGTACGGCGCAAGCCCCATCAGCTTGTACTCGCCGCTATTGACTGCAAACCCCAGGTAATAGGTGAAAGCTGAGTACAGCAGTCCGACGGAGTGAGGAAAGTGCAGCTCGCTGAGGACTTCGATCTCAGCGCCACGACCGCGGCCGATTGTCGTCGTCGCCCATTCGCCGACCCCATCAATCGTAAGGATCGCCGCGTCGTCAAACGGCGACGGGTAGAACGCGCTCGCGGCGTGCGACAGGTGGTGCTCCGGGTAGTAGATCCTATGGCGCGCTTCGCCGAGCTGCTGCAGTTGCTCGGCGAGCAGCCGCCGCATGAACAGCTTTTCCTTGAGCCAGACGGGCATCGCCATGACGAAGCTGGCGAGGCCGCGAGGCGCGAAATGATGGTAGGTCTCGAGGAGGCGCTCGAATTTGAGGAACGGCTTCTCGTAGAACGCGATCGCCGCGAGATCCTCGTACGCGACGCCCGCGTCGTCGAGCACGTAGCGGCACGCGTTGATCGGAAAAGCCGGATCGTGGCGCGTGCGGGTGAATCGTTCCTCTTGCGCCGCAGCGACCGGTTCTCCGTCGACGAGCAGCGCGGCGGCGCTGTCGTGATAGAAGGCGGAGATCCCCAGGATCGCCGTTTTCATTGCAGCGCTAGAACAGCGAGTAGATGAACGGCGCGATCGCGGTGCCGCTTGTAAGTACGGTCAGCGCCCCGAAGCCGAGGAGCACGAAAATGAGCGGCAGCAACCAGAATTTCTTGCGCTGACTGAGGAAGCCCCACAGGTCCTTCAGAAACTCCACTTTGGTATCGGCGGACCGTCAGTACGGACGCTCGAGATCCGCGCCCGAAAAGACGTGGTTACGCGGCAGCATGACCGAGTCATCGCTGGCGTTGAAGGCCCGCACTCGCAGCGAGTCCTTACCCAGCAAACGTCTGACCAGGCCGATCGGGGTGACGACGAGAAAGAAGATGACTGTCAGAATCACTCGCGACATCACCGCGCCGAGGCGGTGCGACAGTCCCAGCCAGATCACCGCGACCGGTGCGAAGATCCGCGGCACCGTCATGGTGATCACCTGAAGGATGAGCGCGCCCAGCACCAGCTCGTTGCGTTTGAGGGCGATCGCAAAGATCAGGAGCAGGAGCACCATCGCCATGCCGGTGTCCCTGCACTGATCCTTCGTCATCCGTCGTACGGATGCCAGGGCGGAACGCATACGCATCGCAGATTGCCTAACTTCGGCGAAACGGTCAAGAACAACTCCCAATCCCCAAGGAGTTTGGGAGTTCGGAGGTGCCAGTTTTAGGCGGGCTGCGCCGCGCCGAGATGCTGGTCGAGGAACGCCACCGTCCGCTTCCAGGCCGTTTCCGCGGCCGCCGGGTCGTACTTCACCGGGATCGGCGGGTTGGTCATCGTCTCGTTTCCGAACGCGTGCTGCGCCTCGTACCGGTGAAACGTGTAAGCGACCCCGGCGTCCTTCAGCTTCTGCTCGAGCACCTCCACCTGCTGGATCGGGAAGAACGCGTCGTGAATGGCGAAGTGGCCCATGAGTGGCGCCTTGATCTTCGACGCGTCGACATATTCGAGCGGCGGGAATCCGTACCACGCTACCGCGGCGTCGGCCTCCGGCACGAAGACGGCCGACAGCAGTGTGAGCGCGCCGCCCATGCAGTAGCCGACCACGCCAACCTTCCCGCTGCCTGTGGACTTCAAGTGCTGCACCGCGCCGCGTACGTCCTGACCTGCGGCGTCGCCGAAATTCAGGTTTCCCATCAGGTGCTCGGCTTCCTTCGCGTCGAGGCCAATCTGGCCGCGGTACAGATCCGGCACGAGCGCGCGGTAGCCGCGTTCGGCGTACCGGTTCGCGACACCTTTGATTTGATCGTTGAGCCCCCACCACTCCTGGATGATGACGATACCCGGTGCTTGCCTGCCGGCAGCCGGCTCGACGTAGAAGCCCGAACAATCCTTGCCGTCGGGGCGCTTGAACGTAACCTGGCTCATCGAAGACTCCTTCAGGAAAAATGTCCTCGAAGATTACTTCACGTTTACCGAATTGTGGACTCGCGCGGCCGCGGCTCACATCGCTGAGGCGGCCAAGCGCGCGACGGCTGTGTGGCCTCCGCCGGGGACCTGGAGTCGGGCTGCACCCGCCGAGGCCGAGAAACATGAGCTTCTGCGCTAATCGACTTCCAATGTCACTTTCAGAACATCTCTAGGCCAGCCTGTCTGGTACGCTGTTAACGGCGGAATGCACGGGCTTCCGGTTTATCCGCCGACGTTCGATCGAGAGAAATAGGAAACCATGCCGAACGGTTACATCCATCCCGAGCAGCGTCTGACACAATCAGAGGGCACACGCGAGAAAGCTCAAGACGAGGCGGAGTCTGCCAGGAATGAGGCGGAGCACTGCAGGCGATTGGCTGAGGAAGCCCGGGTGATCCGCGACCAGCACCGCGAGGCGCTCGAGACCCTCCGGGAAGGACGGGAACGCCTGCGCGACGCGGGGGAGACAGCCCGGGTTGCCGGTGAAGAGGCACGAATTGCGGCTGAGACGGCCCGTCACGCGGCGATCCAAGCGGTGCACGCTTCCGTCGCATCGCTCCATACCGCGCTCGAGCACATGAAGGTTGTCGAGGAGATGCGGCGGATCCTTCGCGACGTCCGGGACATCAACAAGCTCGACTCGAATTAGAGCCGCGGTCACAACGCCCAACACCCAACTCCCGGTACAAAGCGCGCGAAGATCGGTCGGCCGGCGCTCAGCCGGTCAGTCGTCCGTTCGACGCTCGTGTGCAACAGGAGTGGATGTGGTTCGTCGATCTAGTAGCGCCCATTGCTCGGCGACAAGCAGCTCTGCTTCAATTTGCGGCAGGTCGATCCTGTCCCCGACATGTCGACCGCTCAGGTCGACGCCGTCGATGCGCTCGGCGTACTTGCGGGTCAGCCATACCTTCATATTGACGGAACGAATGCAATCTCGGACCCACCGGCTTGCGTGAACAGCTGGTCCGGGCAATTGGTGGCATCCGCTTCTATCGCGGTTGTTTTTGCTTTGACGAGTCACGCCCGGACCTGGCGATTAGTGGAAGGCGTCGCCACACTCGCGCCGATGCGTTGCAGCTACATTCCGGCCTTCACAGCCCGAACCGCAGCCGCGAGGGCTTCGGGCATCTCGGCAATCGCGATTACAGCTTGGGCGAGAACACGAGTCTGCATTTCGACTTTCGCGAGTCGGTCGTTGTCGCTCATACCCTTGTGTGCCAGCGTCTTGAGGTCCTGCTTTATGGCGTCAACGAGGGTTCCTACCTGAGCCTTCGAGAGTCGGATGAACTCGTCTTCAGAGAGATCCCTGAGCAGCGCTCGATCCCTCGAAATGGCGCCTGCGATGTCAGTCATTGTTCCAATGTGCTCTCAGTCACATGAAAGTTGAGGAATTGACGTTGATTCCCCGACCTGGGACGAAGAAACCATCATCGCAGCGCATGGAGGTTGGGCCGCGACGAGTGGATGTGATCGGTACTCTCAAATAGCCGGGGGCGATATCCCATACTGCACAGCCCCGGGGAAGACAAGGAGCAGGAGAAGCGATGGTTTGGTGCGGAAGCGGGGACTCGAACCCCGATGACCTTGCGGCCACTAGCTCCTGAGGCTAGCGCGTCTGCCAATTCCGCCACTTCCGCAGTGTAGGAATCATTGAGTATATCCAATTCGCCAAATCGGATAGACTTTCCGGAGTTTTCGAAGGAGATGCCGGTGCGCCGAACACTTACCATCGCGTTGTCCTCTCTCGTCATCGTGGCTGGTATCGCGCTGGCATCGCTGCCGCGCGCGGCAGCTCAGGCGCCCGCCGCAAAGACAGGGAACCTGATCCTCCGCGGCGACATGACGTTCTTTTACGGTCCCGGCAAACCCAGGAATTGCAATCTGAGCAACGTGTACAAGCATGGCGATCCGGTCGGATGGAGGATCGAGGCGGTCGATCCCCAGACTGGCCAGCATATCGAGCCGGAGGCCGAGCTGTTCGTTCACCTCAATTACATGGGGAAGACGCAGGACATCAAGATGCGGTGGCGCGCCACCGCGACGCAGCCCGAGCGCACGTTCTGGGTCGCCAAGTGGATCGTGCCCAACGACGCGCCGCCGGGCATCGTCCGGTTCACCGTAACCGCAAAGGATAAGTACGGGCGCACCGGAGAGTTCAAACCGTTCGAGGTCGAGGCGTCTCAGCTAACCATCGTCGAGTGAGGCCAGTGCGCGTTCCCGCCGCCACGGCGATCGGCGCAACACTGCTCGTCGCGCTGAGCGCATTTGCGTGCGGGCGCGCCGAGCCCGTCTCCAGCCAGGCTCTCGACGCGTCGGCCACCGATGCGTCGGAGCCCAAATCATCCGCCGCGCCGCCGAAGCTTCTCACGCTGACCTACGACAAGAGTCGGAAGCCGGTCCCCGGCACAGACGTCGTGGCGACCGCAGAAGGCCTTCCAGCGAATCGAAAAGTCACGCTGCTCTGGGGCACGGTGGACGGCGGCTGGGTGATCGAAGGCTACTCTCATTTTCGCGGAAAGAAATTCTCCGACGCCACCAAGCCTCTGACGGATGCCGACGTCGACGCGAACGGCCGTCTGTCTGTCCGCTTCGCGATTCCCGAAGACTACGGCGGCGTCCACGAAGTGCTGGTGACCGACGGCGGCGCCACCATCGCCCAGGGCGGGATTGAGGTGGGCCAGACCTTCGAGCTACATCCGGCCGAAGGACCCGTCGGCACGCCAATCGAACTGCGCGTTACCGGCCTCGGCTGGCGGACACTGGAGAGCACGTGGGTCGTGAACTGGGACAACCAGGAGATCGGATGGGTGTCTGCAACATCGACGCGCGGCACCGCGGTCGCCCGATTCCGCGCCAGCGGAACGGTCGGTGATCACGCTGTCAACGTCCTGACCGGCTGGATGGGTCAGGGGTACCTGAACCACGAACAAGCGCCCAACGCGTATCTGCCGCGGCCCCAATTCACGTTTCGCGTGACGCCGGGTCGCGCCAACATGCAGGCGCACTACGCCGAACCGTATCAGGCCCAGCCTCTTCCTGCCTCGAGCGAGGCGGCGGGAACGCCGGTTGCGCGCATCACACCCACGCAGGGGCCGGTGAACACGCGCGCCTCGTTGACCGTCACCGGTCTTCCCCCGAACGCGCAGGTATCTCTGATGTGGGGCACGCAGGAGGGGAACCGCGTCAGCGGCGATGGGTTCGCGCCGCTTGAGAACGAGCTGGCGAAAGTGAGCGCGGGTGCGGACGGACGCATCACGATGCCGCTGTCGATTCCCGAAGATCTCGGCGGACTTCACACCGTGTCCATTCGCTCCGCAGACAAGACGCTCGCCACCACACACTTCGTTGTGGAGACGAGCATCGTCGGCATGTCGCCGGCGTCAGGTCCGGTGGGCACGCCGGTGACGATCCATCTCAAAGGCGTCGGGTGGACCGACTACGACAATATCTACGTCGCCACCTACGACAACGCGTACATGGGATACGCCTGTGGCTTCAACAGTCAGGGCGACGTCGTCATCAACTTTACGGCCGCCGGGGCGCCCGGCGTCCATCTCATCGACTTGTATCCCGGCATCTATCAGGGGCCTGAAGGCGGACAGCAACTCTATCGTCTCCCTCAGCTGACGTACGCCGACGATCATCCGGGCAACAAGATTCCCGCGCTGCGATTCACATTCGAGGTGACCCCCTCGCCTCCCCGCGTGAGCGTTCCGCCGCTCACCGGCAACACGCGCGAGTAACCACGCCGGGGCCGCATGCTGTTCGCGCTGCGATGGCTCGTCGTCGCCGCTCTGATTTTGTTTGCCGTGCGGCGGCGGTCGCTGACGACGTGGATCCTCGTCTCGATGGTGGCTGGCGCGACGTTCGGACATGATTTCCCACAGATCGCCATCCAGCTCCGCATCCTCAGCCAGATCTTCATCCGGCTGATTCGCACCATCATCGCGCCCCTGCTCTTCGCGACGCTTGTCGTCGGCATCGCCGGCCACGGCAACCTGAAACAGGTTGGACGCATGGGCGTCAAGGCGCTCGTGTACTTCGAGATCGTCACGACGCTTGCGCTGTTCATCGGGTGGGGAGCGATCACGATCAGCCGCGCGGGGGTGGGGATCAACCTGCCGCCGCCACCGCCTGGAGAGCAGATCGCGCGTCCGGTGGCGCAGACGTGGCAGGACGTCGTCATGCATGCCTTTCCCGAGAACATCGCCAAGTCGATCGCCGATGGAGAGGTGCTGCAGATCGTCGTGTTCAGCGTGATGTTCGGCGTCGCGCTCGCGCTTCTGCCGGAGGCGAAGCGTCGGCCGCTGCTGACGTTCAGCGAAAGCCTCGCCGAGACGATGTTCAAGTTCACGAACATCGTGATGCTGTTCGCGCCCGTCGGGGTCGGCGCGGCGATCGCGTACACCGTTGGCCACATGGGAATCGGGATCCTCGTGAACCTGATCAAGCTGCTGTTGACGCTTTACGCGGCGCTGATCGTGTTCATCCTCGTCGTGCTGCTGCCCGTGGCGTTCATGGCTCGCGTGCCGATCCGCCGATTCGCCGCGGCGGTGGCCGAGCCCTGCTCGATTGCCTTTGCGACGACCAGCTCGGAGGCGGCGCTACCGCGCGCCATGGAAGCGATGGAACGCCTGGGTGTCCCGCGGCAGATCGTCGCGTTCGTGATCCCGACCGGCTACAGCTTCAATTTGGATGGCACGACGCTGTACCTGTCGCTGGCGTCAATCTTCGTAGCGCAGGCCGCGGGCATCGAGATGTCGCTTGGCCAGCAGTTCACCATGCTCCTCACGCTGATGCTGACGAGCAAAGGGGTAGCGGGCGTCCCGCGTGCCTCGCTCGTCATCCTGCTCGGCACATTGAGCTCGTTCAACCTGCCAGTGGAGCCGGTGTTCATCATTCTCGGCATCGACGAGCTGATGGACATGGCGAGGACGATGACGAACGTGCTGGGCAATTGTCTCGCGACCGTGGTGATCGCCAGGTGGGAAGGGGAGTTTGACGATAAATCCCAAGTCCCAGATCCCAAGATCCAAATCCCAACTCTGAACTCTCAACTCTGAACTCTCAATCGCAGGGCTTGGGGGTCCGTGTCGGAAGTGTGTGCTCCATACAGAAGCACGCCTCTTGCCGCCACGGCCAATATCGGTTGGCGATTGGAATCTTGGGATCTGGATCTTGGGATTTGGGTTTTGGGATTTGGGATTGGGGATTTGCCCCTACTCCTGCCGCTTACCCAACCAGACCTTCTTGCACGCCGGGCACGCGTACCACGAGCGGCGGTGGCTGGAGAACTCGAAGCTAACCGCCCCCCCGTGATCGCAAGACGGGCAGGCGGTGCCCGGCCAGACGCGGTTGGTGGTCGCGAGCGGCTCGGCACGATGAGAGAAGTTCAATGCGCCGTCGCTCCGGCGCGCGCGGGCTTGCAACTCCTCCACGCGCGTCCTCAGCAGGCGGCCGATCCGCGCATACAGAAGGTTGTCCGCGAACGGCTTCAGCAGGATTCCATCGCATCCTGCGGCGAGCATATCGGGGACCGACGTCGCCTCAGACGCCGTCATGAGTACTGTCGCGGGTGTCGTCAGGGACTTCGCGGCGCGGCAGATGTCAATGCCACCATCACCCTGCGAATCGAGGTCTGCGATGACAAGCGCGGGCGCGGTCTTGCTCAGATACTGTTTCGCGACGGCGAGCTCCGTCATCATCACGACGTGATAGTCGCGGCGAAGTGCGGCCGCGTGCCTGGCCCCGATCGATCCACCTTCGAGGACCAGGACCTCCTGTTGAGCTGGAATCGGCGCCGGTGAGATAAGTGCTGATCGCCTATCGGTCTGGTGCGGCTGGAGCGGCGGAATGAAAGATTCGGCCCGCATGGTGTTGACCTCTTGCTGGGTCGAAGAATATTTGACGGAATTTAGGTTGTCTGTCGGGTTCCTTACAGAACGCAATAACCCAAGCTTTAGGGGGGGTCGTCTGTCGTGTTTCGAACAGACGAAGTCCCGGGCGCCTGATAGCGTCCTTCGTAACTTCTCCAAGGGACTACGCCTGCCTCGCCCCGAATGGGCGGTGCCTGGTCAGCGACAGCCTCTTAAGGCTCACCTTTCCCGGGTGACGGAAAAGAGGCTTGATGATGATCAAACGCCGCGGCAGTCCCCGACCCCCACCTGCCGAAGCCTATAAACGGAACCTAAACCGCCTGCTCGCGGCTCTTCCAGTCGATGAGTACGCGCGCGTTCATCGGGCGCTCGAAACCGTAACGACGAGGCTCAAGCAGATTCTCCACAAACCGGGGGAACCGATCGGGCACGTGTACTTCCCAGGCGGGGGGTTTTGTTCAGTGCTGACCGTGCTCGAGGATGGGCGCATGGTGGAAGTTGCCACGATTGGTCGCGAGGGCGCAGTCGGCATGTCCGCCATTCTGGACGGTACGCCATCGCCATCCGCGGCGATGGTCCAGGCTGAAATGGGCGTCTGTTACAGGATGACGGCCGAGGATTTTCGCCGCGAGATGGATCGTCGAGGCGCCTTCTACGAGCTCCTCACGCAGTTCGCACAGGCGCTTGTCGGCTTCATCATGCAGTCGACGGCGTGTAACGCCGTCCACTCCATCGAGCAGCGCCTGGCCCGGTGGCTCCTCATGGCGAGGGATCGCGTCGAGAGCAACGGGTTCCCGTTGACGCAGGAATTCGCCGCCATGATGCTCGGCGCGAGTCGCCCGACCGTGTCGGTCGTCGCCGGAACACTGCAGAGGGCCGGGTTGATCAAGTATCACCGCGGCCAGGTCACAATCCTGGACGGCGCCGCACTCGAGGAAGCGTCGTGCGAGTGTTATCGCACCGCGACCGATCTGTTGAACCGCGTTACGTCATCCCGCGCGCGGCGCGACCGGTCGCGCTGACCGGAGCCACGACCGCGCCTGAGGCCACCACGCGATCGCGTGAGGAAGCGCGTGGCGCGCGAGACGCAGCACGCGAACGGCCACATTGAACGCGCGTCTCCGCCGGCGATTCCAGACGAAGCCGTAATCGCGTCGAACCTTCGCTGGCAGCAGGCCCGCCGCGAGCAGCGTCGCCAGCGCTGTTAGCGGGGCGGCGGCGCGACCCGATACCGGTGACAGCAGCGCGGCAGCAAGGGTGCGCGCCTGAGCGCTCACCGCGATCGACGACGCCTCGTATTCGCGGTCCATGTACGCCTGCAGCTCCCGCCAGCCGCGGGGGACCTCATCGGCACGAGCGCCAAGCGCGATAGCCACATCCGCGCTGTCGACGCAGTACCGATCGCGATCCGCCTGACTCAGCGGGGCGACGAGGCGATCGTAGACAACCAGGATCGACTCAATCAGCGTGGCGTGTACCCAGAGGAGGAGCGCCGGGTCTTCGGCCGAATAGGGTGTGCCGGCGGGGAAGCGGCCGCACGCGGCCGGCAGCGTTCCATGAACGCGACGATGAATCGCACCAATCGCATCGAGTGCCCGCGCCCGCTCAGCCTCGCCGCCGAAGGTAATCGCGAGCATCGCGTTGACGGTGTGGTGCAGCCGCGCCAGCGACGCGACCGTACTGCCCCTGAACGTGCTGTGGTCTGATACCCCGGCCGCGATCAGCGGATGGGCGAGTTGCAGCAGGATGGCGCGTGTCCAGCCGATCAGGACAAGGCGTTCTGCGTTGATTCGGCGCGAGGTCTCGGAGGCGGTCAGCGCGTCGTCAGCCAGGTGCCGAGCGAGTCGGCTGATTGCGACCGGACGGAGGTGTGGCGGCCGCAGATCTCGCGCAGGTGATGCGAATGCCCGGGATCGGCGAAATGGGCGGCGGAGTATCCGCACAGGACTGTGAAGTTGTGCTTCTCGAGCAGGTGATTCCAGTAGTCTTCGAGCGCGGCCGTCTGTTCGAAGTTGCCTTCTTCAGCAAACAGTTCGACGAGCTCGTCGTACGCCCGGAGACCCCCCGGCTCGGTGGCGAGCTGGTCCACCATCTCGCCAAGCGTCTCGTGCACACGCGCCGGGTCGAGCACCCCGCGGCGCGTCATCCGGCCGCGCAACTTGCGTGCGTCAACGACGGTCAGCCGCTCGGAAGGATTAGCGACCGGAAAACCTCGGCGCTCCAGGTACCCCTCGATCAGTTTCCAATGCGACGCTCGCACGATCACGAGCAGTTGGTGGCCGAGGGCGCGACCGTCGATGAGGTACTGGGAGACCGCATCGGCGAGGGAGCGCGGGGCATCGAACAATTGCACGATGTGCTCGTGATTCGATGTCGGCGCCGGGCGGACTGCAGATGGCTTACGCGGCACTGGTTCTGTGGGAGGACGCCGGGGGACGAGCTCTCATCCCGAGAATATGACGTGAAGAAGTAACGAGCAAGCTGAGCCTTCGTCCGAACCCCTTCGATATAATGTCGCGCGGTGCGACACAACTGGACATTTGGCGAGATCGAAGCAATTTATGCGGCCCCGTTTCTCGATCTCATCCTGCGGGCACAGCTGATCCACCGCGAGCATCACCCCGCCAACGAGATTCAGGGCTCCGTCCTGCTCAACATCAAGAGCGGCGGGTGCCCGGAGGATTGCGCCTACTGCCCCCAATCGGCGCACTACAAGACCGGCGTCGCGCGCACTGAGCTTCTGAGCGTCGGCGAAACGCTGACGGCGGCGCGCGTCGCTCGCGAACAGGGGGCGACGCGCTTCTGCATGGGCGCAGCGTGGCGCGACGTGCCGCGCGGGCCGCAGTTCGATCGCGTGCTGGAGATGGTTCGTGGTGTTCGCGCGCTCGGCATGGAAGCCTGCTGCACGCTCGGGATGCTGGAAGCCGATCAGGCGGAGGCCCTCGCTGATGCCGGGCTGACCGCGTATAACCACAACCTCGACACCTCGCCGGAGTTCTACGGGCAGATCATCACAACGCGCACCTACGACGATCGGCTCGAAACGCTGACGCGGGTCCGCCAGGCGGGCATCACCGTCTGCTGCGGCGGCATTATCGGCATGGGGGAGAGCCGCGATGCGCGGCTGCGCCTGCTCCAGCAACTCGCCGGACTCGATCCGCATCCGGAGAGTGTGCCGATCAACATGCTCGTGGCGGTGGATGGCACTCCGCTCGCGGATCGTCCGCCGGAAGATCCGATCGACCTCGTACGAATGATCGCAACCGCGCGCATCCTGATGCCGCACGCATTCGTGCGGCTCAGTGCCGGGCGGCTGTCGTTGTCCGATGAAGCGCAGGCGCTCTGCTTCCTGGCGGGCGCAAACTCGGTCTTTCTCGGCGACCGGTTGCTGACGACCCCGAATCCGACGGCGGACGTCGACCGTGCCCTGTTCGAACGCCTGGGACTACGTCTTCAAGCTGGCCACGAGGGCCACAAAGACGAATTGGCCGCAAAGAACACAAAGATCACAAAAGAAAAGCCCTTGAGTGTTCTTGGTGATCTTAGTGGCTAATCCGTCTTCGTGGCCGTCGTGGCGGCGGAGCCGCGTGTGACCGACACGCTCTGCTCGAGAATCCGCACGCGCATGCGCGCGCTTGACGACGATGGGCTCCTGAGGACGCTGCGCGCGCCGTCGGGTATCGACCTTTCTTCGAACGACTACCTTGGGCTCGCGAATCATCCGCACGTGAAAGAGCGGATGATCGAGGCCGTCGCGCGCGACGGCGCGGGAAGCACCGGGTCGCGGCTGCTGCGCGGCAATCGCGACAGCTTCGCGGCCATCGAGCGCCGCTTTGCCGGTTTCAAGGGCACCGAGCGCTCACTCTATTTCTCGAGCGGTTATCTCGCGAACCTGGCGGTGCTGACCACGTTTCCCGAGGCTGGCGACGTGATCCTCTCCGACGAGCACAACCACGCGAGCCTGATTGATGGCATCCGCCTGTCATCGGCCCGCCGTAAGATTTTTCCGCACAACGATATGGCATCCGTCCGGCGCGCCCTGGACGCGACCAGCCGCGCCCGCCAGCGCTTCGTCGTCGTTGAGTCGCTCTTCAGCATGGATGGTGACGAAGCGCCGCTGGAGCAATATGCGGAGCTGTGTCGCGCGTCCGGCGCGTATCTCATTGTCGACGAGGCACACGCAGTCGGGGTTTACGGTGCGACGGGGAGCGGGTTGGCCGAAGCGCGTGGCATCGAGGAGGACGTCTTCCTGTCGGTCAACACCGCGGGCAAGGCGCTCGGCGTGAGCGGAGCCTTCGTGGCGGGCCCTGCATGGGCGATCGACTACCTGATCCAGCGCGCGAGGCCGTTCATCTTTTCGACGGCGCCGCCGCCATCGATCGTGGCCGCCCTCGACGCAAGCCTCGACATCGTCGAGCGCGAGCCGCAGCGCCGCGTCGCCGTGCTGGAGCTCGCGCGCGCGTTGCGCGTGCGGTTGCACACCGCGGGAGTTCCGTTGCCCGACGGCACGTCGCAGATCGTTCCGGTGCTTCTCGGGGACAACGACCGCGCAATGGCTGTCGCCGGTGCCTTGCAGGCCGACGGATTCGATGTCCGGGCGATCCGGCCGCCCACCGTGCCGCCCGGCACCGCGCGTCTGCGGATTTCGGTCAACGTCAGTCTCACCGGCGAACTCATCGATCGTTTCGTCACCGCGCTCGTCGCGGCGCTTGTTTCAACGGGCGCCGCCACGATGGCCACAAAGACGGTTTAGCCACTAAGATCACAAAAGTCATAGTGGTTTTTGTTTTTCCTTAGAGATCTTCGTGATCTTTGTGGCCAATTCGTCTGCGTGGCCATCGTGGCGGCCGGCATAACTTCCTCATATGTTTCGCGGGATTTTTGTGACAGGCACCGACACGAACGTCGGTAAGACCGTGGTTTCGGCCGCGCTCATGCTCCGCTATCGAGACGAGGCGCCGCTTCGGTATTGGAAGCCGATTCAAACCGGTATCGAACGGGACGACGACTCCGCCGAAGTGGCACGGCTGGCGCAGTGCGGCGAGGACGAGATTTTCAACTGCGGTGTCCGGCTGCGCCGTGCGGTGTCGCCGCACCTTGCCGCCCGTCTCAGCGGGACGCGCATCACCGTGCGCGCCCTCGTGGAGCAGCTCCGGGAGGCGAATCACACGACCCGCGCCGCAATCCCCCGTTGGATTGTCGAAGGCGCCGGAGGCGTGCTGGTTCCGATCAATGAACGCGAGACGATGGCCGACGTGATCCTCGGGCTGCACATTCCGGTAGTCGTTGTGGCGCGCTCGACGGTCGGCACCATCAATCACACGCTCCTGACAATCGAGGCGCTGCGCCGCCGGATGATGCGCGTCGCAGGCGTCATCATGATGGGGACTCCGGATGATGAAAACCGCGCGGCTATCGAGAAATATGGCGCCGCGGAAGTGATCGCGCAGATGCCGGACTTCGATCCGCTGACACCTGACACGCTCGCAACCTGGGCGGCGACGGAATTCGACCGCAACGGCGTCCTGTTCGGGTGTCTGCGGTGATGCCGCCTCCCGAATCGCGGCTCGTCGATCGCGATCGCGCGCATGTCTGGCATCCCTACACCCAGATGCGCACTGCGCCACCGCCGCTGCCGATCGTCCGCGGTCAGGGCGTCTACCTCTACACCGAAGACGGGCGGCGGTTCCTCGATGGCATCTCGTCGTGGTGGGTGAACATCCACGGCCACTCGCATCCGACGTTGAACGAGGCGCTCGCCCGCCAGGCGCAACAGCTCGAGCACGTGATGTTTGCCGGCTGCACGCACCCGGCCGCGGTCGAGCTCGCCGAGCGCCTCGTGTCGGTGCTGCCGGACGGACTGCGGCGGGTGTTTTATTCAGACAACGGATCGACCGCTGTTGAAGTCGCGGTCAAGCTGGCCACGCAGTACTGGATCAACAAAGGTGAGCCGGAGCGCCGGGCATTTGTGACGCTCCACCACGCGTATCACGGCGACACGGTCGGCGCGATGTCGGTCAGCGAGGACTCGCTGTTCACACGCGCCTTCACGCCGCTGCTGTTCTCCGTCGTGCGCGCGCACGCGCCGTACTGTTATCGCTGTCCGCTCGGCCTCGACCGCGCGTCGTGCCACGTCGAATGTGCCGGGGATCTGGCGGATGCGCTCGAGCGGCTTGGGGGCACGGCCGCGGCGGTCATCGTCGAACCGATGCTTCAGGGTGCGGGCGGCATGATCGTGTGGCCGGCGGAGTTCCTCGCCTCCGTTCGCCGCATCTGCGACCGCCATGGCGTGCTGCTGATCGCGGACGAAGTACTCACCGGCTTCGGGCGTACCGGGCGTATGTTTGCGTGCGAGCATGCGCGCGTCACGCCGGACATCATCTGTCTGTCGAAGGCGCTGACCGCCGGCTACCTGCCGCTTGGCGCGACGTGCACCACGGAGGCGATCTACGACGCGTTCCTCAGCGACGATCGCAGCCGCACGTTCTTCCACGGCCACTCGTACACGGCAAACCCGCTGGCGTGCGCGGTCGCGGTCGCGAGCCTGGCATTGTTCGAGGACGAAGGCGTGCTCGATCGGGTTCGCCGGCTCGAACGGCAGCTCACGGCGGGTCTCGCCTCGCTTGCGCAACTCCCAATGGTCGGCGACGTCCGCGTCATCGGAGGCGTCGGGGCCATCGAACTGGTCGACGACAAGGAAACGCGAGCTGCAGGAGGGTATCTGGATCAGATCGGTCCGCGTCTCGCCTCCGCGTTTCTGGATCGCGGCCTTCTGCTGCGCCCGCTCGGCAACATTCTGTATTTCATGCCGCCGTATGTGATCACCGAAGCTGAAACGGCGTGGGCTCTTGAACAAATCGCGGATGTTGTTGCTGAAACAGCTGCGACGTGACGCATTGACTTTCCACGACAAAGTTGTATCCTCGCGCCACTTTCCTTTAATTCGTTTGGTTTTGCGGATGCCGTGGGGGTGACCCCCTCGCGTTAGGAGGATTTCGATGGTTTGGCGCTTGGCAAGGCCACTGATGGCGATCGCCGTCCTTCTTGCCGTCCCGGTCGCCGCGTACGCGCAGGACGCCACACTGACCGGCACCGTGAAGGATTCGACGGGTGGCGTGCTGCCCGGCGTCACCGTCACGGCACTTCACGAGGTGAGCGGCAATACGTTTGTCGCCGTCACCGACACGGTCGGCGCCTTCCGGCTGCCGATGCGCACCGGCGGCTATAAGGTCACCGTTGAACTTCCAGGTTTTGCGACCATCGTCCGCAGCGTCAACCTGCTGCTCGGGCAGACGGCCGCCGTCGCGCTCGAGATGTCGCCCTCGACCGTCCAGGAGTCGGTGACGGTGACCGGTGAAGCGCCGCTCATCGACACCCAGACGTCAGGCCTTGCCGGCAACATCGATCCGAAGCAGATGCAGGAGCTGCCGATTAACGGCCGGAACTGGATGGACCTCGCGATGCTGGCGCCCGGCAGCCGGCAGAACCAGTCGAGCGGCGTGCCGCAGCTCCGCCAGGGCTACTCGCAGATCAACATCGACGGCCAGCAGGTCACCAACAACTACATCGGCATCGGCGACGACCAGCCGCGCTTCAGCCGCGACTCGATCGCGGAATTCGAAGTCATCACGAACCGGTTCGACGCGACGCAGGGACGCTCAGCGGGCATGATCGCGAACGCGATCACCAAGTCGGGCACCAACAACTTCTCGGGCGGGATCTCGGGCTATTTCCGGGACGACAAGCTGAACTCGGCCGACAAAGTGCAGCACGTCGTGCTTCCGTATTCGAACCAGCAGATCAGCACGATGTTCGGCGGTCCGATCATCAAGGACCGCGTGCACTTTTTCGGCAACTACGAGTACGAGCGCGAGCCGCAGGTGCTCGTGTTTGCCGCCAACGGCGCGCTGGCCGCATTCAATATGAATATTCCCGCGCCCCGTACGCAATACATCTGGGGCGTGAAGGGGGACGTCGAATTCTCGCCGAGGAACCGGCTCTCGATGCGTGGCAATGGATACGATCAGGAGTTCTTCTCCGGCGGCGGCGCCACGAATCACCCGTCAACCGCACTCGACAATCAGCGCTTCACCAAGCAGGTGCAGGGCATCTGGACGATGGTGGTGAGCAACACGGTCGTCAACGTGGTCAAGGCTGGGTACAGCAACTTCAACCGGAACAACCATTCGCTCGCGGGTTTCAAAGGCGGGCCGAATCCGGACGTGCTCGGTATTCCTTCCTTCGGGTGGGGCGCACCGCCGCGCGTCACGTTCACCGGATACGCCGTGGGCGCGGTCGTCCAGCATCACAACCAGGACCTCTCGTCTGTCCGCGATGACCTGGCGATGTCGTTCATCGCCCACGGGCGGCATGACGTCAAAATGGGTGGCGAGTACATCTACAACCTGGCGAACCTGGTCGGCTGCGGAAGCCTCTGCACCCCGCGGCTCATCGCGCAGGGCGCGTCGGCCGCGAACTCCGCGGCGCTTCTCCGCGCCGCGTTCCCGGTCTGGAACGACACCTCCACCTGGAACCTGAACCCGCTGGCGCCGATCTCGACGCGGTACGAGGCGTCGTTCACCGACGTCAAGGGGTTCTTTCGCACGATTCCGCAGGACACGCTCGGGGCGTGGGTCCAGGACGACTGGTCGATTTCGTCCCGGCTGACTCTGAACCTCGGGCTGCGCTACGACTTCCAGAACAAGATTGGGACCGAGCTGAACCTCCCGCCCTTCCTGCCCGGCGCGATCAAGAACGACACCAACAACTTCGCCCCGCGGCTGGGATTCGCGTACACCCTCAACGACCGGACCGTCGTGCGCGGCGGGTACGGCCGGTTCTTCGCGCAGGGCACGCAGGACGAGGCGCATCAAACGATCCTGTATCAAATCGGCGCATCGCCCCTTATCCCGTACGACGGGCGGCCGGACTTTCCGAGCAACCCGTTTCTCGGCGCGACACCGACGTTCTCGTCGGTTCTCGCGAACTCGTGCGATCTGAATGGCAACCGTCCGGGGTGCATCGTCCGGCAGTTCGTCCCGGAGATCAACAGCCCGTTCTGGGAGATGCCGTACAGTCACCAGGCGTCAATTGGCGCGCAGCGGCAGATCGGCACCGTGATGTCGTTCGAGTCGAACATCGTCTACACCGGCGGCCATAACGAAGAGTTCACTCCGAACATCAACCTGGCGTACGACCCGAACACAGGCGTCAACTACAGCAGCAGCGACGCGAGCCGGAGGCCGCTGTCACAGTTCGGACCAGTGCAGATGAGCCTCTACAATGGCCGGTCGAATTACCTCGGCTGGGAGAATTCGTTCACGCGCCGCATGAGCAACCACTTCCAGGCGTCCGTCACGTACACGCTGTCACAGTTCAAGGACGCGACGCACGAGCCGTGGCTCTGGTCGATCGTCGATGGCCACCTGACGCGTAAGGATCTCGGTTTCAAGGTGGCAGACGACATGGGTGGTCAATATGGACTGGCCGCGACCGACCAGCGTCATCGCGTCGTGTTCAACGGGATTCTGGAGGCGCCGCTTGGTCTTCAGGTAAGCGGCGTGTACTTCTACGGCTCGGGCCTGCGTTTCGGCACCACGTACGGCGGCGATCCTCGTGGCCAATCAACCGGCGGCGAGAATCGTCTCCGCGCCACGACCACGCCCCAGGGCGCGGCCGGCACCATCGTTCCGCGCAACGACTGGGTCGGCAACCCTGTTCACCGCCTGGATATGCGGCTCCAGAAGCATGTGAGGCTCGTCGGGCGCGCCGGGATCGACGGCATGATCGAGATCTTCAACGTGTTCAACCACGCGAACTACGGCTCGTACACGACGCAGGAAAGCAGCGCGTCGTACGGCCTGCCGGTGTTCAACAACAACGTGTCGTATCAGCCGCGCGGGGTGCAGTTGGGGTTCAGATTCCAATTCTAGATTGTGAGTGGTGAGGCCCACCTGAAGGTCGGCCTCTACGCCCGTTAATCACGGTGCTGTAGAGGCGGACCTTTAGGTCCGCCTACCTGATGAGGCGCGTGGTCGTGGGTCTTGCGAACCTCGCCGCGTCGATCGCGACGTTCGGCCGCATCTCCTTCAACACGATGGTGACCTGATTGATCGTCGAGGTCCTCACCCAGCGAAACGGCCTGCGGATGCCGCCGACGTCGCGGTAATCCGAATAGTCGTATTGCGTCGCGACTGAGCCGACGGCCGTATCGTTCCAGCGCAGTAACCGAACGAGCAGGCCCGCATTGTCGAAATAGAAATTGACGGGCGGTTGCCCCTCGTTGGTCCCTCGAAGAATCTGCACCGGCCGATCGTCATCGAGGAGGCCTTTGCTGATTTGCCACCTGCTGAAGGCCTGGCGGATTCTCGTCGGCGCAAGCGCCACCATCGCGTCAAGCTGTGCGCCAGCGAGATTCCCCTTCGTGAGCGGCAACGTGAACGGCACGGCCGAATTGACCGTCACCTGCCACCCGTTGCGACCGTCGTACGCCCAGACGCTGTCGCCCTCGGTCCTGTGCGCGATCGTCGTCAGCTGCTCTGGCGCCCTCGCGTAGATGTCCACGGGAACCTCGGACAGGCCGGTATCCCATCCAGAATAGCTGCCGGTGGCAGCAAAGCTGGTGACACCGGCCAGCCGTTGGGCGCCGCCAAGCGCGTCAAGGTACTTCGTGAACACCTGGTCGATTTGACTCGGGTCGCTGCCGGCCGCCACGATGAACTGCATCGAATTTGGATTGTCTAAAGGGTCCCCGTACTGAATCGCCATGTTCGGCACGTTTTCCGGCGCAGACGAATTGGCATGGCACGTCGCGCAGGTGACCCGCTTCCGGCCGCCGAAGTAACTACGGTTGATTGCGTTCATCATGACGACCATGGATCGCGCTTTCCGAATCATCGGCGTGTCTATGGCGAACGCCTCGGCACGACCGTCAAGGATTTCAGGCGAATGGCAGCCCGTGCAATCCTTCGCCGTTGCGGCGGCGAACATTCCCATCGTGTCCATGAACTCATCGACGGGAATGCCTTTGAGGATCAGAACATTCTTGAAGACAGTCTCCGCCATCGGCGGGGTCTCTGCGGGTGCTGCGGGTGTGGCTTGGCGTGCCGGTACGGCGATGCTCGTCACGCAGAAGAGCATCGCCGCGAGCAGGAGAGCGCTGGTGCTACGGCTTTTCACCGCTGCCGTCGCCGTAGTCGTGCCAGAAGTCCATCTTGGTTCCGTCCGGCAGCGTCCACGTCATGACGTAGCCGCCGTTTGACCCGTCCCTCGCGGGCGCGATCATTGCGGTGTACGTCTTGCCGATCGGGAACACGCCGGCCTGCGAGATGCCGTTCGCCCTGTACGCGCCCGGGCCCGAGCCCTGGAGCATCCAGGTCTCGACCTCGCCCGTTTTCTCGTTCTTGATGTCGATGTACCAGCGCACGTGCGGATTCGTCCACTGAACCCGTTGCAGGACTCCGACGATCGTCTTGGGTGTGTTCTTGTCGAATTCGGCCTGGCTGGCGTGATGCGCCAGGACCGGGAGAGCCACGGCGAACATCGCCGCCGCGACCACGGTGATAATCGACACACGCATCAGAAACCTCCTCAGAAGTATTTCAACCGCGCTCCCGGCTGACCATGGGCCGGGGATTCATGATGCACGGCGGGTCTTCGTTATATGGCGCATTCGACGTATTGAGCTGAATGGGACGCGGCTGAGTCACCCATGGCTCAGCAAGCACCGGATCGTGCACAGTGACACCGTAGTACAGGGTGTTGCCCTGCCGCCGGAACGTTTCCACCACGCGCATCTCGGTGGAGTGGAACCACCCAGGCGCGGTGGCGGTGTTCCCGAGCCACGTCTCGTCGTTGAACCCGACCGCTTCGACGACCAGCGTATCACCGTCCCAGTGGCCGACCGACTCGCCCATGTAGGTCTGATCGCGATCGTCAGCCGAGCCGTGAGGCCGGCCGTCGGTCGGCACGACACGCCAGATGTTCCGCGCGTTGTACATCAGGATCACTTCGCCGGGCGTCTGGACGATTCGAATCGGCGCTCCGATGCGCGGCACGCCCACAGGCGCACACAGGAAGGCGGTGTCGAGATAGTTGCCGTGCAGGTCGAGGTACTGCACGCGCTCCCAGTACTCCGGCTTGTAGACCGGGGGATTGGCGTTGTCGCGGAACCGATCGGTCATCCCCTGATCGCGCTCGGAATACGTCGGGTTGCCGTGCCGCGCGTTGTAGTTGCGCGCGAAGATTCTCGTCGCCTTTGCCTTGGCCTCCTCGAGCGTCGCGTAGGTCACGCGCTTGCCGTCCTTGTCGAGCCCCTGCACCTCAGTGCTGCCGCCGCCGCCACCACCACCACCGCCCCAGCGGCCGTTGAGATCAGGCTTGCCGTCAGCCGTTCGCGGCGTCGGCACCTGCGCCGATGCGGCGGGCGCCGCGCCGCCGCCTCGCTGCGCGGCGGTCACCGGAATGGACAGGGCCAGCGCCGAGGCCACGCCGGCCACCGCGGCACATGAAAGAAACGTGGTTCGCCTCATGATTATGCCTCCACCCGCTACTGCGAGCCCGCGCGCTGCGGCGCGGCATTCTTGACGTTGGCGGGCACCGGCATGACGACGTACGGATTGTACGTGTTCGTTCGCACGACGGTGAGATCGAGCAGCGTCACGCCGCCGCGCTTCTGGACGATGTGCCGCGGAAACAGCACCTCGCTCCGGTAGTCCGGCTCGTTCAATTCCGCGTAGTCCATGTACGTGGTTTCCGTGACAACGTTGCCAGCCCGCATTTCCACCCGATCGATCCAGTAGCTCAGCTGGTACTTTTCTCCCGAGTCCATGGTGAGCTCGATCGCGTCGGTTGTGTTCAGCGCCACGCGCGCCGTAACGTTCAGCGGCGCGGGGAGCGGGTAGGTCACGTACAGGACGCCGCCTTCGAGCGTCACCTTCGTGTTGGCGCCGGCAAGAACCGCGGCCTTGTACACGGCGTGCGGCAGCGACCAGAGCTGTACGAGCCGATCGGTGACCGTGTCGAGTGCCGGCGTCCCGCCGACGCCGGGCGTGGTTTCATTCCAGGCCAGCGCGCCAGCCACGACCAGAACGCTGCGCGGTCCCGGCTTGCCGTCGGCCTGCGCGCACGCGAAATCCGTCCGCATGGCCGGCACGTTGTAGCGGACCTGGCCGCGGTAGTTTGCCAGCCTGCATGACTGTCCACCGACCGTCATCGTACCGGTGCCGCGCCAGTCCATGGTGATGATCGAATCGCGCTCATCGGTCCCTCGCAGCATGCCGAGCGCGTCACCGATACGGTAAAGCGTCGTCTTGACGTCGGGCGCGGTGGTCAACGGGGGATTCTTGAGCTGCGCGCGCTTGGCCTCGGCGGCGAGGCTTGGCTGAAATGTTTTCGGAATGCCGACGTACTGGGCCTCGGCGTATCCGCACGTCATGCCTAGGACCAGTACTGTCGCCATCGCGATCGTTCGCATGGAAACTCCTTAAAACCGAGTCGGAGTCAGGTGACGTCCCGACTCACGAATTCGGCAGTGCTGATGTGAGTCGGGTCGTCACCTGACTCCGACTCGGGACCGGATTTCGGCCGGAGAATACCATTTGACCGCGTATTGTGGCTACTTGGCCAGGTACGCTGTCACCAGCGCCAACAGGATCCCGCCGGCAATTACCGATCCCAGCTGACCAGCCGTGTTGGCGCCCATCGCGTGCATCAGTACGTGATTGGTGAAGTCCTCCTCCTGCGCGATCTTCTGGACCAGACGCCCGCTCATCGGAAATGCGCTGATCCCCGCGGCGCCGACCAGCGGGTTGATCTTCCCGCGCGTCACCACCGCCAGCAGCTTCCCGAACAGCAATCCGAACACCGTGTCGAGCCCAAACGCCACCAGCCCGAGCATCAGAATCATCAGCGTCTTGACCTGGAGGAACGTTGCCGCCTGCATGAGGCTGCCGATAGTGAGCCCGAGAAGCAGCGTCGAGATGTTGGTCAGCTCGTTGGCGGCCGTGTCCGACAGACGCTGGACGACGCCCGACTCCTTGAGCAGGTTGCCCAGCATCAGCGTGGCCACGAGCGGCGCAGACGCGGGCACCAGCACGCCGATCACGACCGTCACGACAAGCGGGAAGGCGAGCAGACCTGCGCGTGGCACGGGGCGCGGGGCGTACTCCATCCGGATCCGCCGCTCGGCGCGAGTCGTCAGCAGCCGCATGATCGGCGGCTGGATAATCGGCACGAGACTCATATACGAGTACGCGGTGACCGCGATCGGCGCCAGCAGGTCCGGCGCGAGGAGAGTAGAGACGTAGATGCTCGTCGGCCCGTCGATCGCGCCGATGATGGCGATGGACGAGGCCTCGTTCAGCGGAAAGCCGAACGCCGTCGCGAGGATCAATGTTGCGAAGATGCCGAACTGCCCGGCCGCGCCCATCAGCGCGAAGATCGGCTGGGACAGCAGGGGGCGGAAGTCCATCAGCGCGCCAATACCGATAAAGATGAACAGCGGGAAGATCTCGGTCTTCACCCCGATGTCGTTCAGGATATAGAGCAGACCCCCGGGATGATTGAGCGGTGAGTTCGGCAGGTTCCCCAGCAACGCCCCGAACCCGATTGGCAGTAACAGCGTCGGCTCGTACTCCTTCCTGATGGCGACGTAGATGAGCACGGTGGCCACCGCGAACATTACGAGCATGCCCCAGAGCGAAGGGGGAAGGGGGAAGGGAAAAGCCGCGCCCGTCATGAAACGAACGTCACGAGCAGGTCGCCCTGCGAGACGCGCGAGCGCTCGGTGACGTGGACGGCGGCGATGGTGCCGGCGCGAGGCGAGCGAATCAGGTTGAACATCTTCATCGCTTCGATCGTGAGGAGTTCATCTCCACGTTGCACCACCTTGCCCACCACCGCCGCGACTTTGACCACCGTCCCCGGGATGGGCGCGGTGAGGAGGTGATCGCCGGCGAGCCGTCCCGGTGAGGGGGGGCCGGCCAGGATTGGCGCCGGAACGACCGCCGGAAGCGTCGCCGGCCCTGCCGCAGGCTCGGTGCGTACATCGCTTGATTCGACGTCCACGAGGAACGTGTCGCCCTCGATGCGCGCAACAACCGGCCGCGCGCGAGGATCGTCGATCTCCACCTCGTAGGTACGTCCGTCGACGGTGACGCGATAGCGCTTCACTGCCCGCCTCCGCCCGGCTTGGGCGAGGCCTGGCCGAAGCGCCCGGCAGGCACGAAAGCCGATCGCCGCCCAACGCGCTGGTTGAGCCTGAGATTCCTGTGGAGGAGCCGCCAATCGGCAGGCGCCTCCTGGCTGAACACCATCACCGCCTCTCCGCCGGCACACGCGATGGCTGCGGCGAGCGCTGCCGCGCGGCGGCGGCGGTCCTGCTCGTGCAGACGCTCCTGCCGTGCGTCCACCTTCGGCTCGTCCGGGATCACCGTGACCGGCTGTCCGCGTTTCTTGAGGCGGCGTGCCTTCCTGCGCGCCCGTCTCGCCTCGCGCCCGGGCTCTCCGAAGATCGTCGGATTCGTCAGGAGATACATCAGGCTGACCAGGGCGCCGAGCGCCGCGAACAGCAGCACCATGCCCGCCCCGGCAATCTCCACGACGACGCGCATTTGCGGAGACATGCGTGCTAGAGGGGGATGTTGCCGTGCTTCTTCGGCATGGCTGGCGCCTGCTTGTCGCGGAGGAACTCGAGGCCGGCCGCCAGCCGCGCCCTCGTCTCCCGTGGATAGATCACATCGTCGATGTAGCCCGTTGAGGCGGCGACGAACGGCGAGTTGACGCGCTCCTGGAACTCGCGCTCGAGACGGGCGCGCTCGGCGTCACGCGCATCAGACGCCGCCGCTCCGAGTTGCCGCGCGTAAAGAATACTGACCGCGCCCTTGGGACCCATGACCGCGATCTCGGCCGTCGGCCACGCAAAGCACAGGTCCGTCCGGATCATCTTGCTGCTCATGACGATGTACGCGCCGCCGTACGCCTTGCGCAGCACGACGGACACTTTCGGAACGCTGGCTTCGGAGTAGGCATAGACGACCTTCGCGCCGTGCCGGATGATGCCGCCGTGCTCCTGGCCGGCGCCGGGCAGGAAGCCGGGGCAATCGACCAGTGTGACGATGGGGATGTTGAACGCATCGGCAAACCGGATGAAGCGCGCGATCTTGTCGGACGCGTTGATGTCGAGGACCCCGGCCAGATGCGAAGGCTGGTTCGCGACGAAGGCCACAACGCGGCCGTTGAGGCGAGCGAAACCGACAACCGCGTTGGGCGCAAATTCGGCGTGTACCTCGAGAAACGATCCGTGATCCGCGATGCCGCCGATCACGTCGCGCACGTCGTACGCAATTTCCGGGTTCACCGGAATGAGCCGGTCGAGCGCGTCGTCGTCGCCTGCGGCGCTGTCGTCGGGCTTGATCGACGGCGGATCCTCGGCATTGTTCGACGGCAGGTACGACAGGAGTCGGCGCGTGAGCGTGAACGCGTCCGCCTCTGAACCCGCGACGAAATGCGCGACACCGGAGCGAGCGGCATGCGTCTCGGCGCCGCCGAGCGTTTCCGCGTCGACCTCCTCGCCGGTCACCGTCCGGATCACGTCCGGCCCGGTGATGAACATGTAGCTGCCGCCGCGGACCATGATCACGAAGTCGGTCAGGCCCGGCGAGTAGACGGCGCCGCCGGCGCACGGTCCGAGCATCACGCTGATCTGCGGCACCACTCCGCTCGCCTGCGTGTTGCGCCAGAACAGATCACCGAAGCCGGCCAGGCTCCAGACGCCTTCCTGGATGCGCGCACCGACCGAGTCGAGGAGCGCGACGACCGGAAGACCGTTTGCGGTCGCGGTCTCCAGGAGCCGTCCGACCTTCAGAGCCTGGATTTCCGAAAAGGATCCGCCCAGCACCGTGAAGTCCTGTGCGAACAGCGCGATGCGGCGTCCGTCGACGAGGCCGAGGCCGGTCACGACCCCGTCGCCGGCATACCGTTGCTGATCGAGGCCAAAGTCCCGGTGCCGGTGGGTCATGTACGGCCCGATCTCCTGGAAGGAGTCCGCGTCGAGCAGCTGAGCGATGCGCTCGCGCGCCGTCAGCTTGCCGCGCGCGTGCTGCGCGTCGACACGTTCCTGGCCGCCGCCGCGGCGGGCGGCGGCTCGATGCTCCGAGATCGGATCGCTCATGTCGAATGCTCTGTGCCGCGGCGCGAGGCCCCTTACGGCCCCTGAGGCGGACCCGGAAGTTCGCCCACACGTGCAGATGTCAGGTCAGAACCGGCGCCGCCTCCGCGATGATATTGCCCGTGGAGAATTGCTCGATTGCGCTCGCGTCGAACCCGAGCTCCCGCAGTACGTCGCGATTGTGCTCGCCGAAGCGCGGCGGAGGGAACTGCAGCGCGCCGGGCGTGTCGGACAGCTTCACCGGGATGCCCACGTATCGCAGCGGGCCATATTCCGGGTGCGTCAGCTCCTGCACCATCTCGCGCGCGTGAATGTGTGGATCCTCGAGCACCTCGGCGACGGTGTTGATCGGACCGACGGGAAGCTCGTACTTCGCCAGCAGCTCGAAGGTCTCGGCGCGCGTCCGTGTCCTGAGCGCCGCGTCGAGGATCGCCCGCAGCTCGGTGTAGTTGGCGAGACGTCCGGCCATCGAATCGAAGCGTGCATCGAACGCGAGATCGGGGAAGCCGAGCGCGCGGCACAGGTTCTGCCACTGCTTCTCGTTCGCCGCACCGATGTTGACGAAGCCGTCCTTCGTCTCGAAGGTTTCGTACGGAACGATCGACGGATGCCGGGTCCCCATCCGCCTGGGCGAGCGGCCGGTAGCGAAATAGCTCATCGCCTGGTACGTGAGCGTCGAGATCATGCCATCCAGCAGGCTGACGTCGATCCGCTGCCCCCTGCCGGTGCGGTGGCGCGCCAGCATCGCCAGCAGAATCCCCTGGTACGCGTAGAGGCCGGCCACGATGTCCGCGATGGACGCACCCACTTTGACCGGTTGCCGATCCGGCTCGCCCGTCAGGTCGACGATGCCGGATTCGCCCTGTGCGACGACATCGTAGCCGGGGCGATTCCGGTAGGGTCCAGTCTGGCCGTACCCCGAGATCGACGCGTAGATGATGCGCGGGTTGCGGCGCGACACCGCGTCATATCCGAAGCCGAGCTTGTCGAGGACGCCGGGCCGGAAGTTCTCGACGATGACGTCGGCGCGCTCCACGAGCTTCCACAGCACGTCCTGCCCTTCGGGCGACTTCAGGTTGAGGCCCATGCTCCGCTTGTTGCGGTTGATCGACAGGAAGTACGTGCTGATGCCGTTGACGAAGGGTGGCCCCCACAGCCGCGTATCGTCACCGCGCGGCGGCGGCTCGACCTTGACCACCTTCGCGCCCATATCGCCGAGCATCATGGTGCAGAACGGGCCCGAGAGAATCCGCGACAGATCGAGTACGAAGACGTCGTCCAGTGGGGTCACGTCAAGAAATTAAACCACGAAGAACACGAAGGCCACGAAGGAAAAACAGAAAGGAACTTCGTGACCTCGTGGTTACAACAGTCCGAAGACGATCCAGCAGACGATCGCGCCAACAACGCTCATCGAGAGTCCCCACGCCATGAGCTGATTGAACAGCCGGCGTGTGTCGGTGCCCGGAGGGGCAGCCGCGAGACAGAGCGCCCCGAGCGTCGAGAGCGGAGACACGTCGACGAGGTGTCCACCGCTGTTCATCGACGAGATGATCGCCATCGGATCGCCACCCCCCATCTTCTCGATCAGTCCCGGGACAGTCGGGATCAAGGCGGGCAGCACCACTCCAGTGGTGCTGCTGTAGATCGAGATGAGACCGGTGAAAAACGCCGTGACGAGCGTTGACGTCGCCGGCGTCGCGAGCCGCGCGAGAAAGTTCGAAAACAGGTCGAGTCCGCCGGTCTTCTCGAGCAGCGCGACGAGGACCGTGACACCGGTCACCATCAGGATCACCTTCCACGGCATGCGCTTGACCGCCTCGCCATCGTCTGACGCGCGTGCGAAGGTCAGGACGAGCGCGCACGCAAAGGCAGCCATGCCGACGTTGATCTGAAAGACGATCGCGCCGACAACGAGCGTGGCGATCATCGCGAGGGTCAGCCAGTGCCGGGCCGCGAACGGGGCCTCATCGGCGTCTGGGGTCAGACTCGGGTGACGATCCGACTCACGTGGCGGAGTCTCATTGTGAGTCGGATCGTCACCCGAGTCTGACCCCAAGAACGCGCCGACGCCTGCCGCGGCAACAGGCGCAGCCGCGACCGCCCCGCGTCGTGCGAACAGCTTGAGACCGCCGAACAGGAAGTAGCCAGCGAAGGCGACCATCGTGTGGATCATCAGGTTGTTCAGGTAGATGGGCCATTGTGCGTTGGTGATGCCCATCTTCGCGACGAGCCCGTTGACGACGACGCCGGTCGGCGCGATTGGTGAAAGCGAGCCGGCGCTCGCGCCGTTGGCAATCATGATCGTCATCAGGAAGGGCGAGATGTTGAACCGGCCGGCGACCGCCATCCCGAGCGGCGCCATCAACGCGGTCGAGGCGACGTTTCCCGGCCCGATGGAGCTGAGGAACGCCGTCATCACGAAGAACATCATCGGGATCACTCCCGCGTTGCCTCGGCACAGATGGACCGCGCGTCGGGCGAAGCGGTCGAGCGTCCCGTTGACCTGCGCCTGGGAAAACAGCAGCGTCAGCGCGACGAGAGTAAGGAACAACGCTGTTGGAAAGCCGGCGATGACCTGCTCGACCTTGATTCCCCCGAAGTAGCCGACGATCCACGCGAACACGATGGCGAGAATGCCGATGTTGACTTCGGAAAAGCAGCTGATCACGAGCGCGATGATCAGCGCGCTCAGCGAAATGGCGGCAAGACTCATCGGCGACGAGTCTATAGGGGGAAGGGGGAAGAGGCTAGGGGTGAGGGGTTAGGGGTGAGGGGTTAGGGGTTAGGGGTTGGGGGTTAGGAAGGGTCAAGCCGCTTCCGTCTTCTCCCCCGCCTTCTGCCTTGCCACGTGGGTCAAGGTGCGGGCCTCCCGCGGGACTTCGCAGCGCTCGAGGTGATGCGCCGTCTGCTTGACCTCCCAGAGAGTCGCGAGCGAATAGACGACCGCGTTGATCCCGAGGTGCCGCTCGCGCCGATAACACCAGGCCGCGATGTTGTAGGCCGCCATCACTCCGGCAAGGAGGCACCCTGCTGCGTGGACCGCACCTTTGACCGCTTCGTTCTCGCCGCTCTTACAGAACGTTCGAACCATGGATACCTCCAAGGACTCGGTCGGCTCTGCTGAGCTGTTCTGCAAGTGGAGTGCCGAGGCTTGGGTCATCTCCCAAAAGGGATTACCCGGCGCTCAAAGACAGGTGTTGCCTTACAGCCGCACGGCTTTGTTCGGATCGACCAGTTTTCCGGATTACGGTCTTGGCGCTGGAGACGTGCGGAAGGGGCGTGAAGGAGACTTTATGGGCCGGCAAGGCTGTATTTGGCTACCGGAGAGGCACGCCACCCTGAATACGGTCCCGAGTGAGGCGATGCCCTAATGCTCCGTACGTGGATTTTCCGCTGCCGACGCCATCGATTTGGTCTTTAACGCCCTGCGCGCGACACGCGCGGTTCCACGATCTCGCGCGTGAAGAATTCCGCCTCAGGTGCCGATAACCTCTCCAAAACGCCCTACGTGTTTCCGACGAGCTGGATTGCGGCTACCGGACATCCAACCTTTCCGCTTACACCGAACCCCCAAGACGCCGGGCACCAGTCGAGGCGCCGCAAAACCCGCGACGCACGAGCGTCGGCTTCAGTCTGAAGGTAGTTGACCGTGAACATGACGATGTCGATCGTCCGACCTCTACTCGCGACGCTGTTTGGCCTTGTGGCCCTCGCGGCGCCTTGCTTCTCGCAGAGCCCCAAGCCGAACCTCAGTGAGATGTCAATCGAGGATCTGATGAACATCGAGATCATATCGGCCTCACGGAAGGAACAACGCGCCGTGGACGTTGCCGCGGCGGTATTCGTGATCACCCACGACGAGATTCGGCGCTCGGGCATGACGACCATCCCCGACCTGCTGCGGCTGGCGCCTGGCGTCAACGTCGCGCAGATCAACTCGAACAAATGGGGGGTGTCGGTGCGCGGCTTCAACGCCATGTACGCGAACAAGCTGCTCGTCCTCGTCGACGGCCGCAGCATCTACAACCGCATCTTCTCGGGCGTGCTCTGGGACACCGAGGATCTGATGCTCGATGACATCGATCGCATCGAGGTGATTCGCGGTCCGGGCGCGGCCATGTGGGGCGCGAACGCCGTGAACGCCGTCATCAACATCGTCACCAAAGCGGCGGCCGATACGCAGGGCAGCCTCGTTCGCGTCGATACCGGACGTGCCGGCGAACAGGCGGGCGTCCGCTACGGCGGAACGCTCGGCGCGGCACAGTACCGGCTGTATTCGCAATGGTCCGGCCGGGATCAATCGCTCATCGCTCCCGGCACGCGCGCCAACGATGCGTCCCACAGCGTCACGACGGGGTTCCGCGCCGACTGGACGACACAGCCTGATGCGTTCATGGTGGAGGGCGATTTCACGGCCGGCCAGGCGCGGGCGCTGTGGCCCAATCTCGATCCCCGGACGGCCGCGCGCGAGCCGATCGCAAACGATCCCACCGATTCGCAGGGCGGGCACCTCCTCGGCCGGTGGACGCGCACGCGCGCCAGCGGCGCGTCGCTGCAGGTACAGTCGTTCGTCGACATCGCTGGACGCCAGGAGCCGGTGGGAGACTATCATCGCCGGGCCTTCGACCTCGACACGCAGTACCACACGTCTCTCGGCACGCGGCAGGATCTGGTGGCCGGCGCAGGCTACCGATTTAACGACGAGAAGTTCGATGGACACGTCGGCTTATCGTTGACGCCGGCTCGCAGCAACTCGTCGCTCTTGACCGCCTTCCTGCAGGACGAGATCGGGTTCCTCGGAAACCGCCTGGCCGTCGCGTTCGGCAGCCAGGTGCAGTACGACTCGCTGGCGGGCGCCGGCGTACAGCCGACCGCGCGCGTGATATGGAAGGGCTTTCGCCGCCAGCGCGTGTGGGCAGCGACCTCGCGTGCGCTGCGGACGCCCTCGCTCAGGGAACGTGGGATTCGCGTCGACTTTCCGCCGGTGCCGAGCGGCAACGGATTGCCGCTATTTGTGAGCGCGCTGGGCAACCCGGCGGCGAGGACCGAGGAGCTTGTCGACGTGGAGCTCGGATACCGCCTCGAAATTGGAAGGGCCGCATCGATTGACGTCACGGGATTCGGAGGCCGCTACAGCAATCTAGGCACTTCAGAAACGGCGGCTCCCCTCGTCCAGTTCGTCCCATCGCCGCAGATCCTGGTCACCTCGCACGTCGGCAACGAGCTGGACGCGACGACGCGAGGTCTGGAAATTGCGGGCCAGTGGGCGCCGCTTCTCGCGTTGCGTTTCGACGGCAGCTACACAGCGTTCCACGTGGCCCCGCACCTTTCGGCCGCGAGTCAGGACCCGATCTCCGCGACGGCAGACGGGAACGCGCCGCGCACGCAGTGGCAGTTGCGGGCGACGTTTTCGCCGGTCACCCGGGCCACCGTCAACGCAGCGATGTTCCACGTCGGCCCGCTCGGGCAACTGCGGGTGAGCGCCTACACACGAGCCGATGTGAACGCCGAGTGGCGATTCACCAGCGGTCTGTCCGTCATGGCCAGCGGCCAGAACCTTTTCGACGCAGCCCACGCCGAGTTCGCGGGCCCCCAATCGCTGCTCCTGCCGACCCTAGTGCCGCGCAGCGCGAGCCTGCGGCTGCGATGGGCGTTTCGATAATCTCAACGCGGCGTGGTCGTGGCAAGCGTCTGGCCACCGCGAGCGTCGCGCTCGTGGCAACGCTGATCGCGTCGTCCGGGATCGCGGCCGGCGCCGACGTGGCGCCGGACGTCGCCCTGAAGGCGGCGCTCCTATACAACTTTGCAAAGTTCGCCGAATGGCCGGGGCTGCCCTCCGGCGCCCCCATCGCCTTCTGCGTCGTCGGCGACGAGGGGATCGCTGCCGCGCTGGTGCAGACGGTCCGCGGACAGAACATCAACGGCCATATGCTCGAGGTCGCGCGGCCGCAGGACAGCGCTACATGGCGCGCCTGCCACCTGTTGTTCCTCGCAGACTCCGAGATGCGACTAGCGACTGCCGGATTGGAGGCGATCAGGGCCCTGCCAGTTCTCACCGTCAGCGACGGCAAGGACTTCTCGCAGGCGGCGGGCATCATCGAGCTCTACGTCGAAGGCGGACGGATGCGCTTCGCTATCAACCTGGATGCGGCCGATCGATCAGGACTGCGCCTCAGCTCCCGCCTGCTCGGGCTCGCGAAAATCATACGCAACGTTCCCCCTAAAACCCGGTAGATTGACCCTCGGCGGTTGACATCTCCCGCCAAAGTACGGCCTCGCGGTACCCCACAAAACTTCGCCATCACCCCCCCGACGCGGGTGTAATATCCGCTCACCACAAACGGCTAAGGGAATCCTGGATACGACGTGATGGAGGATAGTCATGCGCCTGATTCCACTCGTTCCGGCAGCGTTGATCCTGTGTATGTCGGGGCCTTCCGCCGCCCAGGACTGGGTCGAGTATTCCAGTCGGGCAGACTTCTTCACGGTGAATTTCCCGGGTCAACCGACGGTGCGCGACATCACCTACACCACGGAATTTGGCATCACCATACCGGGGCATGTGCATAGCTACGAGGATGGGCCGACCCGCTATTCCGTCACCGTGGTCGATTACGCGAACGTCCAGAAAATACACGCAGAGCGAGTCAAGGATTGCAAGGGGTATCCGGACACCTGCGGCAACCCTTATGTCGCCGAACTGCGAGGCGCGATGGACTATGCGACCTGGAATTTCATCAAAAAGGACGCCAAGGTGACGTATTTCGCGTACGGCAACACCGACCGAATCGAAGGACGTCGGATACAACTCACCAACGCCGACCGAACTCGTACCTTCGCCGCAATCCACATGCACCAGAATCGCCTCTATATTTTTGAGGCAACCGTGCCTGCGAGTGGACCGCCGCCGGCGCTCTTTCAGCAATCGCTGGGATTCCTCGACAAAGACGGGATCAGAGTTCGCTACGACACTGTCTACTCCAACATGTACCCACCCCCTTCGCGGGTGCAGTACGGTCCGCCGGCCCAGGCTCAGCAAGGCAGATAAGGACTCCTGGATAAAACGAGATGGGGACAAAAATGATGCGCCTGGTTCGACTTATTCCGGCGGCGTTAATCCTGTGTGTGTCGGGGCCTGCCTACGCTCAAGAGTGGATCGAGTATTACAGCCGGGCAGATTCCTTCCTGGTCAACCTCCCGGGTCAACCGAAGGTGCTGGACATCACCTACCTCACGGAATTTGGCGTCACCTTACCCGGGCACGTCCATAGTTACGAAGATGGGCGGACCCGCTACTCCGTCACCGTGATCGATTATGCGAGCGTCCAGAAAATACACGCGGAGCGACTCAATAACTGCAAGGCCTATCCGAACCTTTGCACCAACCCCTACGTCGCCGAACTTCGAGGAGCGATGGACTTTGCAGCGTGGAGTTTCATCAAGAGGGACGCCAAGGTGACGTATTACGCGTACGCCAACAGCGACCGCATTGAAGGACGTCGGGTGCAACTCATGTACCCCGATCGATCTCAGACCTTCGCCGCGATCTACATGCATGAAAATCGCCTCTACATTCTGGAGGGCACTGTGCCCGCGGGCTCGCCACCGCCGGCGCTGTTTCAGCAATCGATGGGATTCCTCGACAAGGATGGGATCAGGGTTCGCTACGCGACGATGTACGCCAATGGGTACCCAGTCCCTCCCCGCGAGCCGGGCGCGGGTCGGCTGCAAGGTTGTGAGTAAGTGGAATGCGATCGGACCATGGGGAACCAGGAGGTTAGTGTGCGAAAGCTGATGCTCGCGCTGTCGGTGGTGTTTGCGTGCGGCCTGCTATCGGGACCTGTTCTGCTGCAGGAGAGAGGGGGCGAAGACGAAACCGGCCCGTACGAGGTCGTTCCCAACTGGCCGCAGCAGCTCGCTCGTCCCGGGTACGCGTTGGGCTCTCAAGGCGGCGTCTTCGCGGAGAGTCCCGACCGGATTATTCTGGTCAACCGCGGCGAGATCAAACTGCCCGACAAGCTGCCGAACAATTTCACGGGTGCCTACGGCTCCGTCGGTTCGTCGCTGACCCCGACACCGGAAATGCGCAATTGCATCATCATCGTCGATGCCGCAGGCAAGATGGTCGAGTCATGGACTCAATGGGATCACCTCTTCCAGGGCGGCCGCGGTCCGCACAAGGTCAAGATCAGCCCGTACGATCCGCAACGACACGTCTGGGTGATCGACGATCTGCGGCAGCAAATCTTCAAGTTCTCCCACGATGGCAAACAGCTCGTGATGACGCTTGGAGAGGCCGGCGTGGCGGGCAACGACGAGAAGCATTTCGGCCGACCGACCGACATCGCCTGGTTGCCCGACGGTACCTTCTTTATTTCCGACGGCTACACGAACACGCGGGTGGTGAAGTTCGACAAGAACGGGAAGTTCCTGATGACGTGGGGGACGCCCGGCACCGGCCCCGGTCAGTTCAATACGGTGCACTCGATCGACATCGATCGGAACCGGCGTCTCTACGTTTCCGATCGAGGAAACATGCGGATCCAGATCTTCGATGAGAATGGCAAGTATCTCGATCAGTTCGGAGGCCTCCGCCAGCCGCAACACGTCATGGTCACGGCTGACGGGCATCTCGGAATCGTCGGTGGGAACAACAACAAGGTCACCAAGTTCGATCTCAAGGGCAAGTTGATCTCTTCATGGGGTACACAGGGCACATTCCCAGGTGGACTCTGGAACATGCACCAGTTCTCGGTCGACTCAGAGGGAAATCTGTACATTGCAGAGGCGACCGGAGGCCGCACGCAGAAATTCCGGCCCAGGTCCGGGGCTGATCGGTCGAGATTGATTGGCCCCCCGCAGGCGCTGATGCCTCTGGCGGCGGGGACTAACTGAAACAAAGACTGACACGCCGCGGCCTGCCTGCTATGGAGGTAGGCGATCAAGCCGCGGCGTGGCAGCGATCATGTCCGCGTCCACACGACTGAGCGTCCTCAGATGGTGACCGAGCCGAAGAAACATGACGAGGTTCAGGACCGCCAGCGCGACGGACGGCCCCCAGCCGATCACATTGGGTGAGGTCCTCCTCAGCGACGCGTTTACAACCGGCAAGACGACAGACGACGCCACAACGATTTTCCAGCCCACCACCACCGACAGTGGGAAATAGCGGTGGAGAAAATGCGCACCACGGGTTCCGCCGTTGCATAGAAAGAGATAGACCAGGCCTGCGAGGGTGATCGCAAGTCCGAACCAGGCATCGAAGTACCCCCATGGTGGAGTGGGCTCGGGCGAGTGCGTCAGGCGAACGACCGTGAACTGAAGCCAATCAAAACCGGTGAGGCCGATGAAATACACGAAGGTCTTGCCTTCCGACATCGGTCCGGACGCTAGTTGCCTCTTGACGTGAGCGGTGCTCCACAGATCACGGTGACTAAAACCCATACCAAAGCACTCCAATGCATCGCCTCCATCGTTGGCCGCTCGCCGAGCGTTCTCAGCACGTGCGCTCAGAGGAAGCCTGTGCATTGCAGAGTTCCCGCCGATCCGCTTGCGCGGGGCCAGTAGTTCGTGTCACGGAACTCGTAATATTCCTTCACGCACGTCCTCGACATCGCAAATGACAGCCTTGCGGATCTTCCAGCCCTGGCGAATTCCCACCTTGTCGAGCGGTATCGTTGCGGAACAAAGGATCGATTCTTTCGGTCACGTCCAGCCGGGTAGGCGCGGCGGTCTATCGCACGCCGCCACGTACGAGTTACGCTACGCGCATGCTCCGCGCGATTACGAGGCGCGGCTTACGCTCAACTGCGATCCGTTCGACGACAGTCGCACCGCATCCTGACGGCACGGCCATAAGCGTGCCACTTCGGACACAGAGAGGCGCCATGAAAATTCTCGCAGCGGCAGGGGCTCTGATTGTCGTACTGCTCACCATCGGTATCTCCAGCGCGCCACGCGGCGTCATGCTGATGAACCGCATCGCGCCCTCCACGATCGAGCTGTTCGTCGCCAATGCTGACGGCAGCGGCGAGCGGCAGTTGTTCACGAACTCCGATTTCGACTACAACGCGTCGTTCTCGGCGGACGGGCAGTGGATTGTCTTCACGTCGGAACGGGCCGGGTACGGGCAGGCCGATATCTTTCGCGTTCATCCAGATGGCTCCGGCCTCGAGCGGCTGACCGACGATCCGGCAATGGACGATCAAGCAGCGCTGTCGCCGGACGGCAGGCAGCTGGCGTTCGTGTCGACGCGCGGCGAGCCTCACACCACCAACATCTGGGTGCTTGATCTGCGGACGAAGCAGGCGCACAAGGTCACCGGCGGCGGCGATGTGCAAGTGACCAACGGAAAGCCCGATGGCTTCTTCCGACCGTCATGGTCCCCTGACGGGCAATGGATCGCCTTCTCATCGGACCGCTTGACGGAGTGGGTCGGGCACGAAGAAGGTGCGGGCGCGGGGCACTGGCAGACCCTGAGTGTGTACATCATCCATCCCGATGGAACCGGGTTCAGACGCATTACGCAGGGAAACATGTCAGCTGGCACACCGCGGTGGTCGCGCGACGGCAAGCGGCTCGTCTTCTACGAACTGTCGCGGCAAGACAGCTGGACAGCGCGCATGGGCGGGCAACCGACGTCACAGATCGTCTCGGTTGACGTGGCGAGCGGCGCCCGGCTCGAACACACGTCGGGACCGGGGCTCAAATTGCGACCACAATTTATCGGAGATGACCGCGTTGGGTACCTGCTGAAAGCGGCGCCGGCCAACAGCGGCTTGACTCCGGGACTCGCCTACAGCGACGCAATGAAGGTGATGTCGACCAGGGGGCGCGTACGCGCGCCGGCGTGGTCGCCCGACGGCAGGCTCGTCGTCTATGAGAAGAGCGATTTCACGCCGCGCCCGCAAGGCCAGCCACTCTATAGCTGGGATGCCGACTATGAGTACCGCTACACCGACGTGTTCCCCCGGTACTCGAAGGATGGCACCCTCGTGACGACGGATTTGCTGCGCGGTGAGATCGGGAACAATCCGCACGTGTCACTCTCCAGGTGGAATACCGATGGCTACACGGGGCGCAGGCGGATCTTTTCCGACTGGGGAGGCTCCGCGATGATGGCCAGCTGGTCGCCGGACGGCAAGCAGCTGGTGTTCGGGTTCGGGACGTTCTTCGGCGGGCGCAGTCAGCGGCCCGCGCAAATCATGACGACAAACGCCGATGGGTCCGACGCGAAGCCATTGACAACAGGCGCGCCCAACGCAGGCTTCCCGGACTGGTCGCCCGATGGCAAATCGATCGTGTATCGCGTGTGGGGCTATGACGACAAGCGTGTCGAGCAGCGTGGCCTGCGGCTGATGAAGCTGGCCGACCGCTCGGTCACGGTGCTCACCACCGACTGGGACAACTTCCCGTTCTTCTCACCTGCGGGAGACAGCATCCTCTTCACGCGGCAGAAGGCGAGCGATAAGGACTTCGACATCTTCACGATGAAGTCCGCCGGCACGAACGTGAAGCAACTGACGACGGCGCCTGGCACCGACGGACATGCGACGTGGACGTCCGACGGCAAGCAGATCCTGTACATGGGCACGCGCAGTGGCTTCAAAGACGAGGCGCCGATGTACGACAACTCACCGCAGCCGTACGCGCAGATTTTCATCATGAATACGGACGGCACGCACACGCGGCAGCTCACCGACAGCCGGTGGGAAGATTCGATGCCGATCTACGTGCCCCAGGCTCGCGCGCGGTGATGATGCGCGCGGCGAGGATTGCGGGCGTCGTCTCGGCCGGCATGATCGCGTGGGCCGCTGCCGGTGCACAGTCGCTCGCGGCGCCACTTCATTCCATGCTGTTTACAAGGTTGCACGCCATCGTTATCTCTACTGAACCGTCCTCGGGCGGCCGACACACGAACTATGGACGTCACCGATCCACAATTTCTCCTCTGGGCCAGCGCATATGTGGTGGTGAAGTGGACGCTGGGTCTCTGGACTGTGCGCCGTATCGCCGTCTGGCTGCGCACTCGGCACCGACCGCAGCCCACGTCGCGCTGACGTTCGTCGGACGCCCGCGGCGTTCTGATGATTGGCCAGTCCTTCAAGAGGGTGTCACCCGCTCGATGGTGACATTTCGCTGAGTATCGCCGAGGATCAATACCGACACTTCTGTTGAGAAGAAGTCGGGCTTTTGTACGCGCAAGAGGCGACTCACACCGCAGTCAACCCCACCGAGCCGATACGTTCCGGTCGCATCCGTAGTACCGGAGACGATGGCCGGTGCGGAGTAGCCGCCGGGCTCTTTGACAAGTGCGACGACCGCTCCCACGGAGGGCGAGTCGCCCGGAGACTCGCGTACCATCCCTGAGAGCGCGCAGGCGGAGCCGCGCACGATCGTGAAGTTCACGTTGGTGTGCCAAGAGAGAGCAATCATCTGCTCCGCGGGCGCGTATCCGTTTCGGCTCGCGCGCAGCCGAAACCTCCCGGCAACCAGTCCGGAAAGCACGTACCGACCGTCGGCGTCGCTCATCGTGAACTGGCCGGCATTTGGTCCGTCGATCACGTCTACCCGGACGTCGGGTACGCCGTCGGCGGTCGGCGCCGACTGTCTGACGATGCCCGCCACGTTATAGGTCTGCGAGGCGGGGGAGGGCGCACGGGTGTCGGGCGTGGGCGAGGGCGATTCGGGATTGCGCCCACCGTCGCACGCGCAGAGGAGCAGTGACATGACTGCCGCGCCCGTTGTGGTGACACGGAGAATATTCACAAAGCGTTGGTCGGGTGGGCAAGAGGCACGCCAGGATCATCAATGGCTTTTTGGCGGATTCTGCGTACGTTGATCTGCCGAGTGTGGTGACGGCGCCGCAGGGTTGATGTCTTGCTGATACGCCGCTCGAGG
>Ga0070698_100000463_pt1 | contig 42985 bp, 37 predicted proteins | sample KBSK1502metaG_FD_65477 | JGI IMG/M metagenome (GOLD analysis project Ga0070698, IMG submission 65477) | Corn, switchgrass and miscanthus rhizosphere microbial communities from Kellogg Biological Station, Michigan, USA - KBS K1-50-2 metaG | ecosystem: Host-associated > Plants > Roots >...
GGCGGCGGTGTTCGCGTCGCGTGGTCGGTCGCGCCCGGCAATGTCTCGATCGTCGTCGAGGACGATGGCCCGGGCGTCGCCGATACGGCGAACCTGTTCGTGCCGTTCTTCACGACGAAGCCGACAGGCTCGGGCATCGGCCTCGTGCTCGCGCGCCAGATCGCTGAAGCGCACGGCGGCAGTCTCGTCGTTCGCAATCGCAAAGCGGCGCGCGGCGCCGAAGCTGTGATCACGTTACCGGTCTCTGCGGTGACGGCGGTTGCGAGCTAGCACTGCGCGCTCGCGCAGTGGATGCAACACGAGTTGCCAGTGCGCGAGTGTCGCGCCATGACAAACGCGCACGTCGTTGGAACGAAACCACGCGCACTTGGCACTCACGTTGCTCACAGCGCGAGTCTATGGCGCGAGCTTTGGCGATGGTGTTCACGGGTGCGGCGGCGGTTGGCTGCGCTCAATTCGATTCCACTTCAACAAGCGAGCTGCAGCAGCGGCCCACTGTCGATCTGCAGTTCCTCGACATCTCGGACTGGCACGCGCAGCTCGATCCCCTGATCGTTGGTACACAGCAGATCGGTGGCGCGGCCGCGCTGTCGAGCTACTTCAAAGCGGATCGCGCGACGAATCCAAACACGCTCACGCTCACGGCAGGCGATGCATTTGGGGCGTCACCGCCGTTGTCGACGTTCTTCGACGACACGCCGGCGATCCGCGCAATGAACATGATGGGAATCGACGCCGACACGTTCGGCAACCACAACTTCGATAAGGGCACGGCGTATCTGCAGGCCCGCATCAACGAGGCCGCGTTCAGCTACGTCGACGCCAACCTGACGAACATCGAAGAGAACCTCACAGGCGTTGCGCCGTATCGGATGTTTGTTGTCGGCGGCGTCAACATCGCGGTCATCGGCGCGACGAACCCCGATGCGCCGCAGCTCGTCAAGCCAGGCAGCTTCGGCACGATAACGGTGCGCGATCCGATTCCCGCGCTCAACGCTGCGCGCGCACAGGCCGTAGCCGCCGGCGCGCAGGTCACAGTTGCGATCGTCCACATGGGCATCACCGGGTTCGATCCGGTTACGCATGAGGCATTCGGTCCGCTAATCGATCTGGCGAACAACATCGGCGGTTTTGATTTCGTGTTCGGCGATCACACCGATTTTCAGTACAGCGGCGTGCACGGCACGGCGCTCGTCGTCGAGAACAAGAGCAAGGGTCGCACGTATGCGCGCGTTCACGCATCGTACGAGCCCGACACGCGTCGCGTCCTTAATCGGAGCGTCGAGTTTGTGACGCCGTACGCGAATCTCGTCGTGCCCGATCAAGCGATTCTCGATATGCTCGCACCGTATCGGGCACAGCTCGTGGACCTCAAGAGCGTCGTGATCGGTGCTTCGGCCGTCGAGATCAAGCGCTCCGATTCGTGCGGCAACAGCGCCGGCCGACTGTGCGAGTCGCTAATCGGCAACGTCGTCACCGACGCGATGCGCTTCGAAACCGCTGCGGACTTCGCGATCACAAACTCCGGCGGTATTCGCGCCGACCTGACATGTCCCACGACCGATAACGCGTTCGACTTTTGCCCGGCCTTCGTCGCGCCGCCGTATCCGATCAGCAATGGCCAAGTGCAAACCGTGCTGCCGTTCGGCAACATCGTCGTGCAGGTGACGTTGACCGGTGCGGAGCTCAAGGCGGCGCTCGAAAATGGCGTCAGCGCGCTGCCCGGCGTCAACGGCAAGTTTCCGCAGCTCGCTGGACTATGCGCGACCTACGATATCTCGCTCGCGCCGGGCACTCGGATCACGAGCGTCGTGCGACAAGCGACGGACGGCAGCTGCACCGGCGCGCCCGTCGATCTCAGCGAGGCCGCGAGCTACCTCGTGCTGGAGAACGACTTCACGGCGGCGGGTGGCGATGGGTATCCGAACGTGAGCAGCCGCGCCACGACGCTTGATTTGATGGACAACACAGTCATCCATTACCTCGAGCATTCGACGCTGATCAGCCCGAGCATTCAAGGCAGGCTGCGCTGCACGTCGAGCGGCGCAGCGGTCTGCCCGCTGCAGCTGTAAACGCATCTGACCGCAGTTCGCAGATGTGAGGCTCTCGAACATCACAGCTGCGAACATTCGTTTGCGCTGCAAGTGACTGATAGCGCGGTGCTTGGCAATGCGTACCGGCGCGGACGATTCTTCTCGACGTCGAACACGACTCGACATTAATGTCCGCGCGCTTATGGCGGGTCAGACACGAATCCTCTTCTTCGTTTCGATCTTCTCTCTAGCCGCGTGCGGCCCTTCGGGTCGCCATGGCGATGACGTTGACGCGAATGACGGGCCAAAAGACGCGCCCTGCCCGACGAGCGTGTCGGGCACGGTCTACGCGCCGAATGGCACGCTGCCGCTCTACAACGTCCTCGTCTACATACCGCAGGCCGATCCGCCGGCGTTCCCGGCAGGCGTGCAGTGCGGTTCGTGCGCGCAAGGCATTCCCGGCGGCGCGATCGCGAGCACGCAGACGGACTTTCAGGGCAAGTTCAAGCTCGAGGGCGTGCCCGAAGGCACGAACATTCCGCTCATCATCACGACGGGCAAGTGGCGGCGGAAGTTCACCGTGCCACTCGTGACGAAATGCCAGGACACCGCGATGGGCGATGGCTCGCTGCGCTTGCCGAAGAACCGCACCGAAGGTGACATGCCGAAGATCGCGCAGGTCACCGGCGGCTGCGATGCACTCGCGTGCGTGCTCTCGAAGATGGGCATCGACAGCACCGAGTTCGGCTCGAGCTCGACCGGCCCGCAAGCGGTCACGTTCTACAATGGTGACGGCGGCCTGTCGCCCGGCTCCGCGCAGCCGGCGACGGCGCTGTGGGGCGACCTCAACGAGCTACGCAAGTTCGACCTCGTGATCAACTCGTGCGAATGCAGCGAGCACAACGAAAACAAAACGACGCCCGACTTCTTGAAGCAGTATGCCGATATGGGCGGCCGCGTCTTCGGTTCGCACTTCCACTACACGTGGTCGAAGAACCTGATCCCGTCGTGGCAGAGCACGGCGAACTGGAACAGCGGCGACTTTGCGACACCTGATCTCGTCGATACAACGCACCCGGCGGGCACTGCGCTCGCGCAGTGGCTCGTCACCGTGGGCGCATCGACGACGATGGGCCAGATCCCGCTGACCGTGAAGACGTACAACGCATCGACGGTGAACCCGCCGACCGTGCGCTGGCTGTATTCGTCGGGCGCGAACCCGACGACGCACTACCTCTCGTTCCAGACGCCCGTTGGCGTCGCGTCGGAGAACCAGTGCGGCAAGGTCGTGTACGCGGGCATGCACGTGAGCTCGAGCTCCTCGGTAGACTCGAGCTTCCCATCGGGCTGCAGCGGTGGCCTGACGCCCGACGAGAAGGCGCTCGTGTTCCTGCTGTTCGACCTGCAGTCGTGTAACCAAGTCATTTTCTAACGCGCTGCCAGTCGTCGACGATCTTCTGGATCCGCGCGGCGTGCTGTTCGGGCGTCTTCGCGCCCCACGCCTCGAACGCGCTGAACGTGCCGCCGTAGGAGTGCGTCGTCGGCTGCTCCTTGCGTAAGTACGGGCCCGCGATGCCAGCGATCCAACCGTCTTCGGTCTTGAGCTTGAACACGTAGGTGTCGAGCGGGCCGTCGGCGGTCATGCTCGTGACGATCTTGCCGAGCTTGATCGCCTCGGGCGCGTGGCCGAGCTCGGTCGGAAACATCAGCCAGCGCACCATCTCCGCCTCGGCGATCGCGACCTGCGTGCGGTACCGCGCCGGCAGCTTCGCGAGCTGTCCCTGCTTCTCGAGATCCTCGATCAGCCACATCCGCATCTCCGGGCTCGCCGCGATCTTCGCGTAGGTCGCTGCGGGGATGTCGCGACCGAATGCGGCGAGCGACTTCGCCGCGAAGTAGACGAGGCGCGGATCGCGATTGGCGAGCGTCGCGGTCAGCTCCTCCGCGATGTCTTCATCCGGGATGCAGCGAAACAGGTCGAGCAGCACCGATGCGAGGTCGCGAGACGCGTGACGGTATTCCGCGAGCAGCGGTGCCGCTTGATCGGCGAGAAGCGGCGGTTTGATCTGACCGGCGTCGCAGTAGTCGAGCAGCGTCAGCACGGCCTCGTAGCGCATCTCGTCGTTGCCTTTGAGGGCGACCAGCGCCGGCACGATAATCGCGGCGTGATGCGGCGCTTTGTGCAGGCCACCGAGCACCATGTCGGGATCCGCGTCGGCGAGCGCCGGCAGATGGCGCACGAACGCCTTCGCGGCAACCTCGTGATCGATGCGCGATAACAGGTTGAGCCCGGCCGCCTGCGTTGCCTTCGGCCACTTCGGAAACAGCTCCTCGATCAGCGCGATCTCGCGCGTGTCGGGGGGCACCGCGAGCACCATCCGCGTGCGCACGCTGAACGCCTCGTTGTCCTCTTTGAAATCGAGTGTGGTCGCGCGCAATAGCTCGAGCTGTTCATCGGATGTGAGCTTCGCGCTGTCGAGCTCTTCGATCGCCTTCATGCGATCGGTGCCTCGCAAGCGCTCGACGAGCGCCGCGACGCGGCTCGCACCGGCATCGACGCTGCGCTTCAGCGGCGGCGGTGGCGACGAGCTCTTGCCGCACGCGACGAGAAGGAGCAGCGCGAGCTTGTTCATCGCCCGAGGATTGTCACGAGCACCGTCCGGCGCGTGCGCGGGCCATCGAAGTCGCACAAGAATACGTTCTGCCACGTCGACAGTGCGAGCTGGCCGTCGCGGATCGGAATCGCTTCGCTCGGGCCGACGATGCCGGCTTGAATATGCGCGGCGCCGTTGTGATCGACGCGATCGTGACGCCACTTGCCGGCGGGCGCGATTGCATCGAGACAGTCGAGCACGTCGAGCGTGATGTTCGGGTCGTCGTTCTCCTGGATCATCAGCGCCGCGGTCGCGCCCTGCGCGTAGAGCGCACACAGCCCATCGCGCACGCCCGCGCGCTTGACCTCGCCGCGCACGAGATTTGTGATGTCGACGAGCTGTCGCTCGCGCTGCGTCGCGACCTCGATCGTTGCGGAGTACACGTTCATCGGCGCGCCGAGTCTACCCCGTCGTGCGTGCGCCGACGAGGTCCGCACCGAGGCGGCGGAAGTGCCACGCTTGCACGAGCTGATGCTGCTGCGCCGCCGATAGATCGCTGCGCAGCTTCGCAATGAACAGGCCAGGCACGTTGACCATGCCGATGTTCGCGAGCGTGAGCAGCACGAGCGTGCCGGTCTTCGGCAACGCGAGCATCTGCGGCAGGATCACCCAGCGGTCGTTATCGAACAAATACGACGACGGCAAGATACCGCCGAGCTCGAGCAGGACAGGCAGCGCGATCGCGAGCGTCGCGATGACGATTCCAAATCTGCGCATCGACCGCGCTGGATGCGCTTGCAGCACGATCACGTAGGTAGCGATCAGGGTCGGCATCAGCACGAGCGGACCGTAGATGCGCGAGACCGCCATCGATGCGATCATCATGAACGTCACGCACGCGAACTGGATCAGCCGGCCGATGTCGCGCAGGCGAAGCGCGACGATGCTACCGACGAGCGAGAGCGCGGCGGGCACAGCGATCAGCAGCGTCGCACCGATGTCGCGGATGCCGATCCACAGCACGAGCGGAAAGAACAAGAACCACGACGCCATCGAATACGCCGAGTGAACCAGTCCCGTGCGCACGATGCGCTGGGTCTGCTTGTGCAGCTGGTCTTCGACTTCGGGTGGCACCTTGCGCGGTGGGCTCGCGAGAATCTCGGCGAGCAGGGCAACGTGCTTGTCATTCTGCGGCTCGAGTGCGAGCGCGCGCACGAGCTGTTGGATCGCCTTCGTGCGCTCGGGCTCGGGATCATCGACGGTCGTCGCGGCGCGATCGAGCGCAGCACGCGCCGCCTTCGCGTGGCTCGCGGCAAGCTGCTTGCGTTGCTCGAGCTCGCGATCGCCTTCGAGATAACGCGCGATCGCTTCCTGCAGTGCGCGCGCCGAGGGATAGCGCGCCGCTGGATCGAACGCGGTCGCCGTCACGCAAATCGTCTCGAGCTCGGGCGCGACGTTGCGATACGGCGCACGCGTGCTCGGCCGCGCATCGACGGGCGCGAACAGCGCGTTCGGATCGCGCGCGCGCTGCAGCGTGAGGATCTCGAATAGGATCATGCCGAGCGAGAAGACATCCGCGGCAGCAGTGACGTCGGGATCCGCCATCTGTTCGGGGGCCATGTACATCGGCGTGCCCATCAGCTCCCCCGGCATCGACAACCGCTCCTGCGGCTTGTCGACGGTCTCGCCACTCTCGTCGATCAAGCGCGCGAGTCCCCAATCGAGGACGTACACCTCGCCGAAGTCGCCGAGCATGATGTTCGCGGGCTTGAGATCGCGATGCACGACGCCGCGGCTGTGCGCGTAATCGATCGTCAAGCACACCGTCGCGAACGCGGTCAACAGCTCGCGGTGCGTGTAGCGCGGCTTGACCCCCTTGCGCATTTCTTCGAGGAGCGCGTGCAGCGTCACGCCGAGCACGCGACGCATGGTGAAGAACGTCGTGCCGTCGGCGCGCCGATCGATGTCATAGACGGGAACGATCGACGGATGCTCGAGCTGCCCCTGCACCTGCGCCTCGCGCAGAAAGCGCGCGCGCTCGTCGGGCTCGAGCTCGCGCTCTGGATGCAGCACCTTGACGGCAACATCGCGACCAACACGCGCGTCGCGCGCGAGGGTGACCTTGCCCATGCCTCCGACGCCGAGCACGGCGCCTTCGGTGTAGCGCGAACCTTGCGAAAGGTCGGCGGCGCGCTCCGCTTCATCGAGCTCCGCGTGGATGCGCGGCGCTTTGAACCCCCACGCCTTCGTCTGCGTCAGGTCGGCGTAGGTGGGAAAGCTCAGTTCGGTCTTGTCGAGCTCGGAACCCGGCATGCCGTCGAGCATCGCATGTAGGACGCGCACACGATGCTATCGCGCAATGCCGTCGCGCAAACGACGCGCGGTTTGATTGCGATTTTCATGCCTGTGGCGGCATGGCCCTTGCTGCCGATCGCTGCATGAGTCGCCAACCATCACTGCGTCGCGAGCTCGAGGCCCGCGGTATTTCACGTCGCGACTTCATGAGCTTCTGCGCCGGAGTCGCGGCGATTCTCGGGTTGCCCAAGGAGGCGGCCGCCACGATCGCTCACGCACTCGAGACAAAGCCCAAGCCCGTGATGGTGTGGCTCGAATTCCAGGATTGCGCGGGAAACACCGAGTCGTTCTTGCGCGCGTCCAAGCCGACGGCAGCCGAGGTCATCCTCGACCTCTTGTCGATCGACTACCACGAGACGATCATGGCCGCGGCTGGCAAGCGCGCCGAAGATGCGCTCAACGCGGTCGTCGCGAAGCAGCGTGGCAAGTACATCGCGGTGGTCGAGGGCTCGATCCCGACGGGTGCGAACGGCGCGTATTGCACGATCGGCGGCAAGTCGGCGCTCCAGATCGCACAGGAGGTTTGCGGCAACGCGTTCGCGGTCGTCGCCGTCGGCACATGCGCGGCGTTCGGCGGATTGCCTGCTGCAGCGCCGAATCCAACCGGTGCGCTCAGCGTCGGCGACGCGGTATCGGGCATCAAGACGCTGATCAACCTGCCCGCATGCCCCGTTAATGCGGAGAACCTGACCGCGCTCGTCACCTACTTCCTCACGTTCAACCGCTGGCCCGCGGTCGACCGCTACAACCGGCCCCTGTTCGCGTACGGCAAGTCGATCCATGACGCGTGCGAGCGGCGCGCTCACTTCGACGCCGGGCAGTACGTCGAGCAGTGGGGCGATCAGGGTCATCGCGATGGCTTCTGTCTGTACAAGATGGGCTGCAAGGGGCCATCGACGTTCCAGAACTGCCCGAACATCGGCTGGAACGAGAACACGAATTGGCCGATCGGCTGCGGCCACCCCTGCATCGGCTGTGCAGAGCCACAGTTCTGGGATCGGATGACGCCGTTCTATCAGCACCTCGACGGCGTGCCCGGGTTCAATCGCGCGACGAGCATCGATCGCGTCGGCGCATATGCGACCGCCGGTGTCGCGGCCGCGTTCGCCGCGCACGGCCTGGTGCAGATCACGAAGCGCGAAGTCGCGAAACGCCGTGAGGCGAAGAAAGACGGTGAGTCATGACCCACATCGTCGTCGATCCGGTGACTCGCATCGAGGGTCACCTTCGCATCGAGGCCGAGGTCGACGGAGGCCACGTCACGAACGCGTGGTCGTCGTCGACGATGTTCCGCGGCATCGAGCTGATCTTGCAGGGGCGCGACCCGCGCGACGCGTGGGCGTTCACGCAGCGGATCTGCGGCGTCTGCACGACCGTGCACGCGATCGCATCGATCCGCGCGGTCGAAAACGCGATCGGCGCTGTGCCGCCACCGAATGCGCGCGTGCTGCGCAATTTGATCATCGCCGCGCAGTGCGTGCAGGACCACGTCGTGCACTTCTATCACCTGCACGCGCTCGACTGGGTCGACGTCGTATCGGCGCTATCGGCCGAGCCCGGCGCGACGGCGGAGCTCGCGCAGTCGATCTCCGATTGGCACAACGCGAGCCCGACGTACTTCAAAGGCGTCAAGGAACGGCTCAAGGGCTTCGTGGATCGCGGACAGCTCGGCCCGTTCGCGAACGCGTATTGGGGGCATCCCGCGTACAAGCTGCCGCCGCAGGCGAACCTGCTGGCGGTCGCACATTACCTCGAGGCACTCGATTGGCAGCGCGAGTTCATCAAGCTGCACGCGATCCTCGGCGGCAAGAATCCACACCTGCAGAGCTTTCTCGTCGGCGGCATGGCGACGCCGATCGATCCGAGCTCGCAATCCGCGCTCAACATTCACACGATTGCAGCGCTCAAGAAGTTGATCGCCGGCGCCCGTGACTTCGTCAGCCGCGTGTACATCCCGGACCTGTTGGCAGTGGCTTCCTTTTACAAAGACTGGGCTGGCTATGGAGCGGGCGTCGGCAATTATCTCGTCTACGGCGAGTACCCGATGACCGATGGCAAGAACGCGCCGCTGTTCTTGCCGAGCGGCGTGATACGCAAGCGCGATCTGTCGAAGGTCGAGCCGCTCGACACGAACAAGATCACCGAGCACGTCAAGCACTCGTGGTACGCGTACGAAGGCGGCGACGGCGTTGCGCTGCATCCATCAAAGGGTGAAACGAAGCCGACGTACACCGGCCCCAAGCCGCCGTACGAGCGCCTCGACACGAATGCGAAGTACTCATGGCTCAAGTCGCCGCGTTACGACGGGCAGCCGATGGAAGTCGGACCGCTCGCGCGCATGCTCGTCGCGTACGCGTCGGGTCACGCGCAGGTCAAGACGCTCGTCGACGGCGCGTTGAAGAAACTCGGCGTCGGCCCCGAGGTGCTGTTCTCGACGCTCGGCCGTGTTGCGGCGCGCGGCCTCGAGACCGCGCTACTCGCCGAAAAGATGGGCGACTGGGTCGACGAGCTCGCCGAGAACATGGGCCGCGGCGAGCTGCGCATTCACGACAACGACAAGTGGGATCCGTCGACGTGGCCGGCATCGGCGACGGGCGCCGGCTTCCACGAAGCGCCGCGCGGCGCACTCGGCCACTGGGTACATATCGAGAACGGCAAGATCGCGCGTTACCAGTGCATCGTGCCGAGCACCTGGAATGCCGGGCCGCGCGATGCGAACGAAACGGCGGGACCGTACGAAGCGGCGCTCCTCGGCACACCGGTCGCGGATCCCGAGCAGCCGATCGAGATCCTGCGCACGATCCACTCCTTCGATCCGTGCATGGCATGTGGCGTTCACGTCGTCGATCCGCGCGGCGGCGAGCTCGCAAAGGTGAAGGTGCGGTGATGCGGCCCGCGACGCAGGACGAGCCCGACCTGCAGCCCACGTACGTGTGGGACCGCGTCGTGCGCGTCACACACTGGACGATCTTTCTGTCGATGGTCGTGCTCGCTGTCACCGGCATCTATCTCGGACGCCCGTTTCTCGCAGCACCGGGCCCGGCCAAGGCGCACTTTCTGACCGGCTGGGCGAAAGTGCTGCACGCGTATGCCGCGATCGCATTCACGCTCGCGGTGCTGTCGCGCATCTTGTGGATGATCGTCGGTCCTCGTCGCAGCAACTGGCGACAGTTCGTGCCGGTGAGCAAGCGGCGCTGGCTCGACATGCAAAAGACATTTCTGTTTTACATCTTCTTGCGGCCACGACCGCCGAGCACGCGCGGTCACAACCCGCTTGCAGGTGCGACGTACGTCGTGGTGTTCGTGCTCTACCTCGTGATGATCCTGACGGGCCTCGCGCTGTACTCGATCGGCGCCCGCTCGTACATGCAGTTCTTCCAGTTCCTGCTGCCGCTGTTTCACGGCGCGCAGACCGCACGCTGGTTGCACCACGTGACGATGTGGCTGCTGATCGGTTTCGTCGTGCACCACGTGTACAGCGCGTGGCTGACGGCACGCGTCGAGAAGAACGGCGCGATCGACTCGATGTTCTCCGGATACAAATTCTTGCCGAAAGACCAACCCGACGATGACGAGTGAACGCATCTCCGTGCTCGTCCTCGGGCTCGGCAATATCTTGTGCGGCGATGATGGTGCCGGTGTTGTTGCCGTGCACCAGCTGAGTCGGCGCTGGCGCGTACCGGAAGGCGTGCGCATCGTCGACGGCGGTACGCTGGGCCTCGACTTGCTCGCGCTCGTCGCCGCGAGCGATCGCGTGATCCTCGTCGATGCGGTGCGCGCCGATGCGAGTGCGGGCACACTCGTGCGGCTCACTGGCGATGAGGTCGCGCCTGCCGTGTACGAGCGGTTATCGCCGCATCAGATCGGCGTGGCCGATCTGATCGCCGGCGCAGCGCTCTGCGAACGTTATCCGAGTGAGGTCGTGATCATCGGCGTCGTGCCGGCGATGACCGATCTACAGCTTGGCTGCACGCCCGCGGTCGAGGCGAGTGTGCCCGGCCTCGTCGGCAACGTGCTCGCCGAGCTGCGACGTCTTGGCCACCAGCCAGAGCCGCGCGAAACGATCTGCGAACCGCACGAAGGAGCGCGTGCATTGGGCCTATGACCGACGGCATACGAATTGAGATTCGCGGCACGGTGCAGGGCGTCGGGTTTCGCCCGTGGGTGTACCGCATCGCGCACGAGATCGGCGTCGCCGGTCGCGTCCATAATCACGCGCGTGGTGTCACCGTCGAGGCGTTCGGCGGTGCCGCAGATCTCGACGCGCTCGTCGCGCGCTTGCGCGAGCCGCCGCTGCCCGCACGCGTGCGCGAGCTCGTCTCCGAACCGATTCCAGCGGAAGCAACCGACGAGTTCGTCATCGTACACAGCGCCGAAGGAGGCCCGCGCACGTTGTCGATACCGCCGGATCTCGCAACGTGTCCCGAGTGCGAGCACGAGATCTTCGATCCCGATAATCGGCGCTTTCACTATCCATTCACGAATTGCACGGCATGCGGGCCGCGCTTCACGATCGCGACGGGCGTGCCGTACGACCGACCCGCGACGACGATGGCCCCGTTCGAGATGTGCCCGGCGTGTCACCACGAATACGACGTGCCGATGGATCGCCGGTTTCACGCGCAACCGAATGCGTGTCCTTTGTGTGGCCCGCGCTTGTCGCTGCTCGATCGCAACGGCATCGAGATCGTATGTGGCGATCCGTTGCGCGAAACGGCGCTGCGCATCGCGCATGGCGACATCCTCGCGATCAAAGGACTCGGCGGTTTTCACCTCGCGTGTGATGCGGCGCGCAGCGACGTCATCGCGACGCTCCGCGCGCGCAAGCTGCGCGATGAAAAGCCATTCGCCGTGATGGTGAAAAACCTCGAGGCGGCCCATGCAATCGCGGAGATCTCGGATGCCGAAGCGTGCCTGCTTGCTGCACCCGAGCGGCCGATCGTGCTCGTGCGGCGCCGCGCGGAGACCACGCTCGCACGGGAGATCGCGCCCGACACGGAGCTCGTCGGGTTGATGCTGCCGTACACGCCGCTGCATCACCTGCTGTTGCGCGCCGTGGGGCGGCCGCTCGTGATGACCTCGGCGAATCCTTCGGACGAGCCGATCTGCGCCGATAACGACGAGGCCGTCGCGCGTCTCGGCACCATTGCCGATGCGTTTCTCGTCCACGATCGCGTGATCGCGACACGTTGCGATGACTCGGTCGCGCGGGTGATCGCGGGCAAGCCGACGCTGCTGCGTCGGTCGCGCGGCTACGTGCCGCGCTCGATCGCGCTCGCGCACCGCGTTGCTCGGCCGGTGCTCGCAGTCGGTGCGCAGCTCAAGAACACATTCTGCGTCGCCGACGGCGATAGTGCGTACCTCGGCCCGCATATCGGCGATCTCGAAAACATGGCGGCGCTCGCATTCTTCGAGAGCGCCGTCGCCCGCATGGAGGAAATCCTGCGCGTGCGGCCCGAGGTGATCGCGCACGATTTGCATCCCGGGTACGTGTCGACGCAATACGCGCGTGGTCGTGCAGGCAGCGCGCAACTTGTCGCGGTGCAGCATCACCACGCGCACGTCGCGAGTGCGATGGCCGAGCACGGACTCTCCGGCCCGGTGATCGGAGTCGCCTACGATGGCACCGGCTGGGGCACGGATGGCACCGCGTGGGGCGGCGAGATCCTGCTCGCGCAGTATGGTGACTACTCGCGGCTGGCGACGTTTCGCCCCGTCGCGCTCGCGGGCGGCGACGTCGCAATCCGGGAGCCATGGCGCATCGCACTCGCGTTAGTCGACGATGCCTTCGGCGACTACGCACCGCTTGGCCTGCCCGTGTTCGCGGATGTCTCACCGCGCACGATCACGGTCATCCGCAACATGATTCGCAACGACGTTAACGCGCCCAGGGCGCGTGGCATCGGGCGATTCTTCGACGGAATCGGTGCCCTCGTACTGGGCCGCACCCGGGCGACGTACGAAGGCCAGATCGCCGTCGCGTGGAATCTCGCAGCGGCGCCCGGCGATCACGGCACGTATCCGATCGCGATCGAAGACGGCCAGATCGACCTGCGACCGCTCGTGCGCGCCATCGTCGCGGATGTGCTCGATGACGTTTCGCCCGCGGTCATCTCGGCGCGCTTTCACGCAGCGCTGATCGACGCGACCGTCGATCGCGTGCGCGCAGCGGTTGCGGACTACGGCTCGCTGCCGGTCGTGCTCACCGGTGGTGCGTTTCAGAACCCGCTGTTGGCCGAAGGTCTATGTCGCGCGCTCGCGGATCTGCGCGTCTACGTGCACGGCGACGTCCCACCTGGAGATGGAGGAATCGCGCTTGGACAGGCGCTGGTCGCGGATGCGATCGCGCGTGGGCACACCTGATGCAGAACAAAGCTGTATGTGTCTTGGGGTCCCTGGTCGCGTGATCTCGATCGATGGTGACGTCGCGCTCGTCGACTTTTGGGGCGTCACGAAGCCGATTCGGCTCGACGTTGTCGACGCACCGGTCGCGCCCGGCGACTACGTGCTGAACCATGTCGGCTTCGCGATCCGCCGCATTCCCGCCGAAGAGATCGGCGAAACGCTCGCGCTCTACGATGAGCTGCTTCGCCGCGCGCACCACGACGATCTGATGGCGGCGGACGTGCGCGCTGAGCTCGAGGCGGCGAAAGATGAATAGCGCCGAGCAACTGAAGTTTCGCGACCCCGCACGCGCAGCCGCGCTCGAGGCCGCGCTTGCAGAGCAAGCGAAGCGGCTCGGCCGCGCGCCCGTCACGGTGATGCACGTCTGTGGAAGTCACGAACAGGCGATCGCGAAGTTCGGGCTGCGCGCTGCGTTCCCGATCGAGCTCGACGTGATCATGGGACCGGGCTGCCCTGTCTGCGTGACCGATGTACCCGAGGTCGACGAAGCCGTCGCGCTCGCAAAGCAAGGCGTGCGCATCGCGACGTATGGCGACATGCTGCGCGTCCCCGGAACCGCGATGTCGCTCGCCGACGCGCGCACACAAGGCGCGCGCGTCGATGTCGTGTATGGCGTCGCGCAGGCCGTCACGCTCGCGCGCCAGACCGACGAGCCGATCGTGTTCTTCGCATCGGGATTCGAGACCACGGCGGTCGCGACGGCCGCCGTGCTGCTCGCCGAGCCACCGGCGAATTTCTCGGTGCTCTCCGCGCACAAGTACATCCCGCCGGTGATGGAGATCGTCGCCGAGATGCCGGGCTCGAAGATCGAGGGCTTTCTCGCCGCGGGTCACGCCGCGACGATCACGGGCTGGGGCGTGTTCGAGCGCTTCGTCGAGCGGCATCGCGTGCCTGTCGTCGTCGCCGGCTTCGAGCCGCTCGACATCCTCGCCGGCCTCGTGCGGCTGGTCGAGCTGATCGCCGACAACGACATCCGCGTCGACAATACGTATCCGCGGTGCGTTTCGCGCGAAGGCAACCTCGAAGCGCAAGCGCGGCTGTGGCGCGTGTTCGAGCCGCAAGGCGGGCGTTGGCGCGGCATCGCGCACGTGCCGAACGGCAATCTGCGGCTGCGTGACGAATTCGCGAAGTGGGACGCGCGTCGTCGGTTCGATATCGATCTCGCGCAGCTCTGGGATCACGCCCCGCCTAGGCTCGTCGCGCAGTGCCAGTGCGGCGACATCATGGCCGGCATCGCATCGCCGCACGATTGCACATTGTTCGGGCGCGAATGCACGCCCGACGCGCCGGTCGGCGCGTGCATGGTCAGCGCGGAAGGCACTTGCAAGATCTGGCATCAGTACGGCGGTCATCCCGACCTGCGTCAGATCCGGAGGCGCGCATGAGAAATCCGAGCTACGTCGACGACCGCATCACACTCAAGTACGGCGCCGGTGGCAGCGCGATGCGCGCACTGATCGAGCAGATCTTCGCGCAGGGCTTCGGCGAGGTGCCCGGAGGCATCGGGCTCGCCGCGATGGATGATGGCGCCGCGATTCCATTCGGCGACGCATGGATCGTCATCACGACGGACTCGCACGTCGTCCAGCCGCTGTTCTTTCCGGGCGGCGACATCGGGCGGCTCGCGGTCTGCGGCACGGTTAACGACCTCGCGATGATGGGCGCGACGAAACCTCTCGCGCTCACGTGCGCGACGATCATCGAGGATGGTTTCGCACGCGATGACCTCGCGCTGATCTGGTCATCGATGCGAACGGCGTGCGAGGAGGCGGGCACGACGATCGTCACGGGCGACACGAAGGTGATGCGACACGGCGAGCTCGATCGCATCGTCATCAATACGACGGGCATCGCGATCACGAAGCGCGTCGTGCCCGATTGTGGGCTCGTGCCTGGCGACAAACTGATCGTCACCGGCACGATGGGCGATCACGGCCTCGCGATCTTGGCCACACGCGGCGAGCTCGCGCTCGAGACCGCGCTCGTCTCCGACGTCGCTCCGCTCAACGCGCTCGTACGACGCGCGCTTGCCGTCGGTGGCGATCAGATCATCGCGATGAAAGATCCGACGCGCGGCGGGCTTGCGAGCGCGCTCCACGAGATGGCCGAAAAGTCGCGCGTCGGCATCATCGTCGACGAGCGCGCGGTTCCCGTGCGCGACGAGGTGCGTGCCGCCGGCGAGCTGCTCGGCATCGATCCGCTGCTCGTCGCGAACGAGGGAAAAGCCGTGATCGCCGTGCGTCCCGGCGCCGTCGACTCGGTGCTCGACGCGATCCGCTCGCATCCGCTCGGTCGCCGCGCAGCGATCGTCGGCGAGTGCGTCGACGAACGTCCCGGCTCCGTCATCGTCGACACGGGTTTCGGCCGCCGCCTGCTCGGCGAGGCCGAAGGTGAGCTCTTACCGAGGATCTGCTGATGATGAAGAACATCCGCATCGACCGTACCGGCGCCGTCGGCGTGCTCACGATCGCGCGACGCGAGCGCTTCAACTCGCTCGACGTCGAGACGGCGCAGGACCTGCGCAAGGCCGGGCTCCAGCTCGCGCGCGACCGCGACGTCCGCGCTGTCATATTGCGCGGCGATGGCGGCGTGTTTTGCAGCGGAGCCGATCTCAAATACATTGCGCGCGGCGGTGATGGCGACGTTGCGTATCTGTCGCCGGATGCGCGGCCCGAGGTGGCCGGCTATGGCCGCGTGTTCAAGCAAATCCTCGAGTACATCCACTCCACGATCTCGGAGATCCGGCGAGCGCCGAAGCCGTGGATCGCCGCCGTCGATGGCGCGGCTGCGGCCGGCGGTCTCGGCATCGCGATGGCATGCGATCTGGTGATCGCGTCCGACCGCGCAACGTTCGAATGGGCCTACTTCAAGACCGGCCTCACGGGTGCGGAGAGCACGACGTTTATGCTGCCGCGCCTCGTCGGGTTTCGCAAAGCGATGGAGCTCGTCCTACTCGGACCGCGGCTCGGGCCTCACGAAGCGCTCGAGATTGGTCTCATCAATGAAGTCTCGGCGAATGTCGATGCGCGCGCGCTCGAGCTCGCGGCGAAGCTCGCCGAAGCACCGACGGCCGCCGTCGGTGTTGCGAAGAGCTTGCTCAACCGCTCGGCCGGCATGGATCGTCTCGACACTCACCTCGATGCCGAGCTCGCCGAGCTCGCGCGTATCGCGAACGGACCGAACTTCGCCGAGGGCATCGAGGCATTCCTCGCGCACAGACCGCCTGACTTCGGAGCGGAGTGATGCACGAATACTCGATCGTCGCTTCGCTCGTCGATCGCGTGGATGAAATCGCCGCGACGCGCCCGGGCGCGATCGTGCGGAAGCTTCACGTGCGGATCGGCGAGCTCGCCGGCGTCGAGATCGATTTATTGCAAACCGCGTTCGCGACGTTTCGCGAGCGCACCGTGTGCGATCGTGCGGACCTGGCGATCGAAGCCGTGCCCGCAGTGTGGCGATGCAAGAGCTGCGGCCGCGACATTCCCGCAGGCACCGTACTGCGTTGTTGTCAGCAACCTGCACGGCTCGTCAGCGGCGACGACATCATCCTCGAGCGCGTCGAGATGGAGGTTCGCGATGTGTGAAGACTGTGGCTGCGGAGATGCTGAGCTCGTACCCATCGACGTGCACGAGCGCATCCTTGCCGGCAACGACAAGCTCGCTGCGCACCTGCGCGAGCACTTCGTCGAAGCACACGTGCTCGCGATCAACCTGATGGGCTCGCCAGGTGCCGGCAAAACTGCGGTGCTCGAGCAAACCGCGCGCGCGACGCGCAACCTGCGGCTCGGCGCCGTCTCGGGTGATCTCGCGACCGATCGCGACGCCCAACGACTGCGCGCGGCCGGCATCACCGCAAGCTCGATCACGACTGGCTCGGCATGCCATCTCGACGCCAAGCTGGTTCACGACGCGCTCCACGATCTCTGCCTCGCCGCCTCGCCGGTCCTCGCTCGCGGCGTCGACGGGCGCGGGCTGCCGCCCGCCCCCGCCGATTCCCCTGGCGGGCGCCGCTGCGCTCCTCCGGACCGGCTCGGCTCGTGGCGCGAGCTTGACGTGTTCTTCATCGAGAACGTCGGCAATCTCGTGTGCCCCGCGATCTACGATCTCGGGCAGGCCGCGAACGTCGTCGCACTGTCGGTGACCGAGGGCGAGGACAAGCCGCTCAAATATCCAGTAATGTTCCGGCGCGCTGACCTCGTGCTGCTCACGAAGATCGATCTGTTGCCTCATCTCGACGTCGACGTTGCTGCGATTCGCGATGCGCTCGCGCATGTCATGCCCGAGCCGCGCGTGATTGCCGTGTCGGGCAAGACGGGCCAAGGCATCGGCGAGTGGCTCGCGTGGCTGGAGGCGCGCCGGCCGTGAATCTCGCGATCCCGCTCGCGGTAGCGGCCGCAACGGTCGGCTCGCTGCACTCGCTTGCGCCGGATCACTGGATCCCGATCGCCGCTGTCGCTCGCGCCCGCGGCTGGAATTTGCGCCGCACCGGGCAGGTCGCCCTTCTGTGCGGTTTTGGCCACGTCACGGTGTCGGCGGCGCTCGGCCTGATCGCGCTGATCTCCGGCACCGCGGTCGTCGAAGCCGTCGGTGCGCGCAGCGCATCGGTCGCCGGCGTGCTGCTGATCGGCTTTGGCGTCGCGTACTCGCTGTGGGGCGCGCGGCACTGGATCATGACGAAGCTGCACGGCCATGCGCACCAGCACTTCGATCACGTCCACGATCCGAGCAAACGCACGACGTGGATGCTGTTTGTCATCTACTGCGCGGATCCGTGCATCGCGGTGGTGCCGATCATTTTCGCCGCCGCGCCACTCTCCGCGGCCGCGACGCTCGCGATCGTGATCGTGTACGAGGTGGCGACGATCGTGACGATGGTCGCGCTCACGCTCGCCGCGCGCGCAGGTGCCGGCGCGATCCGCGGACGCTGGTTCGAGCGTTACGGTGACAGCGTCGCCGGCGCGTTGATCGTTGCGACGGGCGTCGTCATCGGCGCCGTCGGTTGGTGAGCGCGGCGATCCGTGACCGTCGGTTCGTCGTCCTCAACCTCGAGGACGAACGTGTAATAGCGGCGGTGCACCACGATAGGCGAGTCGTCTGCCATCACGGAGATAGAGGCATTTCGCGACCCGGATGTGACACCGATCTGACATCCGGCTGTATGGCCGGGTGAGTCTCTTAGGATTCTGGACGCATACGACGTTCGCTTCGCGTGATTGACGTAATCGACGTCGCACCACTACCATCCATCCATGGGCGGCCCCGAGTCGTCGTCGGGGCGGGATTCCGCCGAGCTGCCACAGCAGTTTGGCGACTACTCCATCCTCGGCCACTTAGCGACCGGCGGCATGGCCGAGGTGTACGTCGCCCGCAAGAAAGGCATTCGCGGGTTCGAGAAGATCGTCGTCATCAAGCGCGTGCGCCCGGAGCTGCTCGCCGACGGCGTCTCGACGACGAACTTTCTCGACGAGGCGCGGCTCGTGGCGACGCTCGAGCACCCGAACATCGCGCAGGTCTACGAAGTCGGCAGCGTCAACGGCAATTACTTCTTTGTGATGGAGTACGTCGACGGCGCGGACCTCCGCCAGCTCATGGCTGAAGCGAGTCGCTCGACGCTGCGCATCTCGTACGGCGACGCCGTCTACATCGCCATCCACGTCTGCGCGGCGCTGCACTACGCGCACGAGAAGTGCGACGCCGACGGCCATCCACTCAACATCATCCACCGCGACGTGACACCGTCGAACGTGCTCATCAGCCACAGCGGTGGCATCAAGGTCTGCGATTTCGGGATCGCGAAGGCGCACGGTCGCACGCTCGAGACAGCGCGCGGCACGCTGAAGGGCAAGTTCGCGTACATGTCTCCCGAGCAATGCCGCTGCCAATCGCTCGACCGGCGCAGCGACGTGTTCGCGATCGGCATCGTGCTCTACGAGCTGACAACGACAACGCGGCTCTTTCACCGCGACACTGACTTCGAGACGCTGCGCGCGATTGTCGACGAGCAGGTTCCGTTGCCGTCGTCGCGCGTCACCGACTATCCGAAGGACCTCGAGCGCATCGTGATGCGCGCGCTCGAGAAGGATCCGGCAAAGCGGTATCCGGATGCCGAGGCGCTGCAGCTCGAGCTCGAGGCGTTCGCGCGCGAGCACAAGCTCGCGATGTCGTCGATCAACATCGCGAAGCTCATCAGCGGATTGTTCGAGAAGGGCGACGCGTGGGCGCGCGCGAAACGCGAGCAGGTCAAAGAGCTGGAGGAGCAGCTCGATACGACGGTGCGACCACCGAACGAGCCTGCGTTCTTTCCAATCGGCTCGGGCTCGACAGACGTCGACATCAAGCCGGCGTTCATGGAGTCGATCACGCCGATGCCGATGCCGACGCCGACGCCGACGGTCCCGCAGAAATATCCCGGCGCGATGCGCGTGCACACGCCGACTCCAACGGTCTACGAGCACACTCCACCTGCACCGCGGCCCGTGCGCAGACCGGCGATACCGATCGTGCCGCCTTTCGGTGGGGCCGGGACCGCCGTGGGCACGGTCGCAACACCACTCAGCACGATGCCGGTGAGCGTGATCGCGACGCCGCGGCGCCGGCCGAGCCTGCTCTGGCTGATCGCCGCGTTCCTCGCGGCGGTCGCAGCGGCCGGCTCGATCGCATATGGCCGGCAGCGTGCCGAAGACGCCGACGACAAGCGCGCGCTTGGCGAGGCTGCAGACCGTATCGCATCCCTCGTCGACTCGACCGCGCGCGGTGCGCGTGCGCGCATCGATAACCTCGCACTGACGCCGATGCTCCGCGCGGCGATCGATACGGACGCCGCCACGATCAAAGACGTCGTCGAGCAGGAGGGCGTGTTTACCGTCGGCAAGGGCGAGACGCTGGAGGTATTTCAGCTGCGCGGCGGCGCGAGCGTCTCGGTCTACCGGTTGCCGCTGACTGCGTCGGCGTTGCCGACCGTCGACGCAGGCGAAACGCGCATGCAGGCGGATGGCCAGGACCTCGACGTCGTCGCGAGTGCCGCCGTCCACGGCACGCGAGGAATCGCCGGGGTGATCGCGCTGCGCGTTCCTGTCGATCTGACTCCGGCGAAGCACGCGCTTGGGAATCGCGTCGCATTTGCCTCCGTTTCCGGTGCGGGCGCCGACGTCGTGCTCACGGGCGCCGCGCATGCCGAAGGCAAGCAACTCAGCGTCGCGATCCCGACAAGCGACCCCGGCGCTCGATCGCTGTCGCTGATTGCAGTCTCGCAGCGCTCCGCTCGAAAGGCCGCGTGGCTACGGCCGGTGCGCGACGCGAGCATCGGTCTTGCGGCGCTTTTTCTTCTCGTCTACACCGTCGGACTCGTTGGCGTGCTTCGTCCGTCCAAGCCGTGAGCGGTCGAGCGTTCCGGCACGAGCGCCGGCAATGGTCGTGCGCACCGCGAGGATCAGCCACTGCGTATCGAGCCGGCGAACGTCGGCGATCGCGCGGACGACATGCAAGAGCAGCTGCGGATCCGTTCCCGTCGGTACTTCGCCTCGATCGATGGCGCGCGTGACCATCGACCTCCACTCACCGCCACGCTCGTCCACTACGCTTTTGATGATCGCTTCGACCTCGGGGCTGTGACGCTCGTCGAGTAGCCGCGCCCACGCTCGGCCTTCGATCTTTCGACCAACGGTGACTCGCCGCGTGAATGCTTCGATGAGATCGCGTTCCAGCTGTCCCGTATCGGGCAGCGGGCTCTCGCGAAGAGGCTTGCGCATCTTCTCGACGAGAGCCGTGACCAGCGCTGCCCGGCTCGGCCACCGTCGATAGATCGTGGTCTTATTGACGCCAGCCATCGACACGACCTCGTCCATGCGAAAGCCTGCGTATCCCGAGCGCGCGAGCTCGACGATCGCGGCATCGAGCACGCGACGCACGACGCGCTCGCTGCGGCCCCCGAGCGTGCCCTGGGTGCGACGCGTAGATCCGGGAGTACGGCGCATCGCGAGGACGCTAGCATCGCCTTCTTGCAGATGGCAACTCGGAGTTGCTTTTGCGGTCGGGCCCAGATAGCCTCGATCATGGCAACACGGAGTTGCCATCAGAAGGGAGCGCGTCGATGCCCTGGCACCACGTACCGGTTTACTTCTTCGGAGGGATGTTCCTCGCGAACTTCTTTCCGCACTTCATCGCCGGCATGTCGGGCGTCAAGTTCTACACGCCGTTCGCGACGCCACCGTTTCGAGGGCTGTCATCGCCCGTCGTGAACATGCTCTATGCGCTGTTCAATCTCGCGCTGGCCTACACCCTGCTCGTCGTCATCGGGAGCTTGCAGCTGCATCGTGTGCCACACGTCGCGATCGCCGCGGCAGGCTTCGGGCTCGGGTCGATCTTTATCGCGCGGTCCGTGACGAAACTTAGGGCGCAGTCGCAACCGACATGACGTCGTTCACGCACGACAGCCGCAGTCTCGCGGAAACGTATGATCGCGTCAGCGATCTCCAATTCGAAGCGGGTAAGCGGCTTGTCGAGCGGCTCGAGATCGATCAAGGTGCGCGCGTCCTCGACGTCGGGTGCGGAACCGGGCGCTTGGCACATTGGATCGCCGAGCGCGCCGGCGCCGTGACAGGGATCGATCCGCTCGAGGAGCGCATCCTCATCGCGCGCTCGCGCGGCGGCAACGTGACGTTCGAGGTCGGGCAAGCCGAGGATCTTCGCGCGTTCGAAGACGAGAGCTTCGACGCAGTTTGCATGTCCTCCGTGCTCCACTGGGTCGCCGACAAGGCGAAGGCACTCGCTGAAGCTCGCCGCGTTCTACGACGCGGAGGGCGCCTCGGCGTGACCACGGTGCCGCAAGAGCTCTCGAAAGCCGGCACCGTCGGCGAAGTTCTCGACACCGTACTCGCGCGCGCCCCGTACGCTGGGCGCATCGATCGCTCGATGCTGACGCTTGCACGCCGAGGCTGCACGACGACGGAGCTCGTGTCGCTGGTGCTCGACAGCCGCCTCGACCTCGTCGAGCTTCACGTGACGCCACACGCTCGAACGTTCCCGAGCGGCGATGTTGTCGTCGACTTTATCGAGGCGAGCGCGTTCGGCACGTTCCTGCGCGCGGTGCCGGAGGAGCTTCGCGGGGTGCTGCGCGCGGAGCTGGTGGAGGCTTTCGACGCCCGGCGTTGCGTCCGCACGTGGAACGTCCTATTCGTTGCGACGGCGTAGCTCGAGCGTGTGGACGGGATTGCGATCACGCCAGCACTGCGCCGAGCCCTTCGCGCACCGAATGCGAAGAGTGGCGGCTTCGTCGGGCGTTCGAAAGCGCGTGTAGGCGGCTTGCGCGGCGGCGGCGAGCGGATCGCCAAGCGCCGCGAGCGCGGTCGCTTGCGAACGCAAGAGATCCGGATCGCGTGGCGACAGCTCGAGGCCGCTGCGCGCAGCCGCGAGTGCGGCGGCGTGATCGCCGACGGCGACGAGGACGCGAGCGTACACACTCCACGCGGAGATGTTGCCCGGCGCGCGTTCCGTGCATGCCTTTGCCGGCGCGACCGCTTCTTGCCATTGGTTGTGGCGGATGAACGCATCGGCGATGACAGCATCGAGCGCGGGTGGTTCGGGCGCGTTGATCGACGCGAGCAGATCGCGCGCTTCGCGGATGCGAGCGAGCGCCTCGGCGACGCGACCCTGCTTGCCCGCGACGACGGCGATCTGAACATCGACCATCGCTCGCGCGCGTGGGTCGGGCGCGAGTGGGTACGTGGCAGCGAGCACGGCGCGCGCTTCGTCGAGGCGCGTGACGATCGTCGCCGCGAGCGCCATGCCGAGCTCGTAGCTGCGTTCCCAGACCGGCCGCGTGACGAGCGGCTTTGCGTTGCGACCGATCTCGATCCGCGTTTCGGCGACGAGCGTGACCGGCTGCGGCTTGCACGGATCGAGCGAGACATCGCGTGCGCCGCGTGCACCGGCAATGAACGCCTGCCCTTCCTGCGTTTGCGCTGCGCGGCAGGTTGCCGCCTGCATGCGTAGCGAACGGCTGCGATGGCGCAAGCGCGCCGTGACGGTGAACGGCTCGGCGGCGTTCGGCGGGACGACGAACCCATAACGCGCGGCTTGCGCTTCGCGCGGCGCGAGCGTCTGCGTCGCGACCTGCGAGCGGAATTTCGCCATCTCGTGCTCTTGCAGGACCTTGCCCTGCGCGTCGACGACGAGCGTGCGCAGCACGTGTGCGTCTTCGTCGTCGGGATCGGTCGCGTGACCCAGGCCCGACGATGCGAGGCGCTTGCCGCGACGATCGGTGACCTCGACCTCGATCCACGTGTCCTGGATGTCGAGCACGCCGCCCGGGAAGCGGTGACCGACGAGCAGGTTGCGAATCACGACATCGAGCTCGATGCGCTGGCCGGGGCGCACCGGCACGCGCTCGGCCGGCAGGTACCAATCGCTCGGCGTGCCCGCTTCGAGCGCGCGCGCGCCGGCGATGTCGATCGAGGCTGCACCGGCGAGCTTTGCCTGCGTCATGCGCAGCTGATCGGCATCGTCGCGCATCGATGCCATCCACGTGTGGCCGCCGAGGAAGCGATGCGAGGCTACGCTGCCGTGCTTCGCGCCGAGCTCTTGCGCCGACGCTGGCGCGCGCTCCATGTGGCAATCGATGCACGTCTTGCGCTCGACGCGATCGATGCGCGCGAGCCCGTTGCCCGTCCACGCCGAGCTGCGCCATGCGCCGGGTTCGTCGATACCCGAGAGATGCACGGGCAGCGTCATATCGGGCGACAAGAATCCGCGATGGCAGCCGACGCACAGCTCGGTGTCGACCTTCGTCGTCACCTGTCGCTTGTGACGCGCGATCGATGCGGCATTGCCGAGCGTCGGCGCGTCGATCGGCGTCGAGCTCCAGACGTAGCTGCCGTTGCCGTCGTGGGTCGTACGCTGGATGCCGTGGCAGAGGCGACACGTGACACCCGAGTGTGCGCGCAGATCATCGGCGGGAATCGGTGCATCGCTCGTCATCAGGCCGTCGATCATGAGCGGCATGTCGTGACAGCCGCCGCAGTGCCGACTCGCGGGTTTGCCGAGCTCGCCACGCACGCGCTCGATGTTGAAGCGATAGATTGGATTGCCGAACGACGCAAACGAGTGCGCGCTCGATGCCCACTGCGCCGCGACATCGGGATGGCACGTCGCGCAGCTATCGACATCCGAGAGCATCGTGCCGTTGCCGACGTCGGCTTCGCGCGATGCGTGCTCGATGGCGACGAGACTCGGCGCGTGCGCGCCGGGCGCCGCCGGCAGCCGCGCTTCGTGGCGCGGCGCCGCGGTCACGGCCGGTTCGTGGCTGCCGCACGCCGCGAGCGCGATGAAAGCGAGCCTTCTCATCACCGCGCTCGGCGCCGCCTGCGAATGAGGATCGCGAAGACCGCCCACCCGCCGACGAGGAACGTCAGCGGCCCCGACGGCGCCGAGCCTTGGCAGCCGCAGCCCAGGAAGCCAGGGCACTTCGGCTTCGGCGGCGGGATCAGCTGGATCGGGTTTGGCTCGGTATCGCCGCAGTCGACGCCGGGCCGGAACGAGCCCGTCTTGACGAGCCAGCCATCGGCGCCGCAGCTCGGCGGTGGCGGCGCGCAGACCTGCAGCGCGCGCAGCGGATCGCTGAAGTCCTGCGCACCCGGTGACTGCGACGTGAACACGATCGACTCGCAGCGCGGCGTCGCACCGCCTGTCGTGGCGGCCGCACCCGCGTCGCACTTGCACACCGCGATGCCGTTGCGATCGATGCACTGACCGAGGCCGCAGGTGACGCCCGCGCACGCGTCGGGCAACACGTCACCGCCGGCGCGTAGATCGACCGGCGGCACCTCGGGGACGCACGTCACCGACAGCTTGCCATCGAGATCCGTGAACTGCTGCGCGACGAGACCTGCACCGCACGCGCACGATGCGCCGCTATTCGTGATCGTGCACTCGCCACCGGGTCCGCAATACGCCGCCGCGCACAGCTGCAGCGCATCGATCTTGTCGAATGTCGGCTTGTCGAGGACGCGGTCCTCGCACTTCGCGAGACTCGTCTGCGTCGCATAGAGCTGCAGCACGCCAGTCGTGCCCGCCGTAAAATCCGGCTCGAACGCCGGATCGAACCGCATCTCTTCCGGCGACACGCGAGTCGTGATGCGCGTCAGCGAGCTGTACTTCGCCTTCAAGCTGTCGAGCAGCGCGATGCCCTCGACGATGTCGCCTTGCGATGCTGCGCAGTCAGCGGCGTCGAACTCGTCGCGCGGACATTCGCATTTGCCGTTGCCGCCGACGTTGCAGCGGTCGTAGCCGGTATCGCAACACATGCTCGCGCCGAGGTCCTCGAACGACACGGGCCAGCCGCGATATTCGATCGCGAAGCCATCGCCGCCCGCTTCATCGACAGCGCGCGCGAGCACCATCGGATAGTTCGTGCGACCCTTGCGATCCGTCGCGATGCGATCCGACGAAATGGTGACGATCGGGTGTCCCTGCGGCCGGAACAGCTTCGAGCCATAGATGAACGCGTTGACGGTGAGGTGCGGCTGAGCGGCGACCGCCGTGAGAATGAGCGGCACCGTCGGGTACGCCGCGCGATAGCGCATCTTGAGCGGCTTTATCGAGCTGACGCCGGCGCCGGGCACGAGCTTCGCGGCGACGAACACCATGTTCGCCTGGATGTATGACTCCATGTAGATCGACGTCGTCTGGTTGACGATGAAGCCGTTGTCGCGCAGCCATTGCACCGCCGATGACGCCTCGCTCGCGCGGAACGTGACGGTCTGGTAATCGCCGACAACCTGCTCGGAGATCACGGTGATGCCCGGATCGCCGACGGCGCCCGCGTCGGTAGCGCCGAAGCCGGCATCGGCCGAGACCGGGTATCCGTAACCGTCGCCTTCGCAATACAGCGCTTCGTGATGCGCGCACGACCACTCCGACGTCGGGCAGACATCCTCGAGCCCGACCGTGACGTTTGGCGCGGTGAGCTTGTCGAGCACGCCGAACGCCGAGATTGGCGAGATGCCGAGCGTCGGCACTTCGGGCACCGGCACGATCCAGGCGAACTTCGCCGGGTCGCCCGCGTACTTGATGAGCACGTGCGCGGTGACCCAGCCCGGCTCGGTCTCGAAGATGATCTGCTCCGCGCTTTGATTGACCGCGAACGCTCCATCTCCGATCGGAACCGGCGGCGATAGACACCCGCAGGCATGTGCGGCCGGCGTATCGACCACCATCACCGCACTCACGATCGCTATCCCCAGAGCCAACGTTTGACGGCCATCCCTCATGCGAGCGCGCGAACCCAAGCGCTGCGCCAACGCGCCGCGAGCAAATTTGCAGGCTTGGCCGGCGCGAGTTGGTGGAGGCCCCCCGAAACCGGGGCACGCGTGTCAGAGCGATCGAGGCCTCGATCGCGGCTAGATCGCGTTAGATCCGACCGCGCTACTTTTTCGAGCGATCACGCCTCCGTAAAGATTCGAGCGGAGCGTACGCGCACGATCATTTCGGCGCCGCGCTCGACGCCGAGCCGCTGGAGCTCGTGAAACGGCAGCTCGACCGTGAGCTCTCCGTGGTCGGGGCTCGTCACGATCACGCGCGCGGCGACGCCGATGCGGCGCACGTGACTGACGACGACTGGCAGACCCGACGTGTCGTCGGTCGGCGAGCGGTATGCGGGGCCGGGCGATGGGTGAAGGATCAGATCGTGGCTGCGCACGTATGCTGTGGCCGCGCTGGTGGCGTCGCCATCCCACGGCAGCGAGAGCGTGCCGAACACGCCAACGCCGCGACGCACGCTGCCGCGCAGCACGTTAACGCCGCCGAGAAAATCCATGACGAACGAGCTCGCCGGTCGATCGAAGACTTCGCCGGCCGGACCGGCCTGCTCCATCTTGCCGGCGTTCATGATGACGATGCGATCGGCGACCTCGAGCGCTTCTTCTTGATCGTGCGTGACGAACACGGAGGTGACGTGCAGCTCGTCGTGCAGCTTGCGCATCCAGCTGCGGAGCTCGCTGCGCACGCGCGCGTCGAGTGCGCCGAACGGCTCGTCGAGCAACAGCAGCGTCGGGCCGGGTGCGAGCGCGCGCGCGAGGGCGACACGTTGGCGTTGACCACCCGAGAGCTCGCGCGGAAATCGCGTGCCGAGCGCTTCGAGCTGGACGCGGCCGAGCAGCTCGCGCACGCGCGCCGCGACATCGACGTGCGATCGCTTTCGTACGGTGAGACCGAACGCGATGTTCTCGGCGACGGTCATGTGCTCGAACAGCGCGTAGTCCTGAAACACGAAGCCGACGTTGCGCTGCTGGATCGGGCGATCCGTGACGTCGTCGTCGCCAAACCAGATGCGGCCGCGCTCGGGCGTCTCGATGCCGGCGATCACGCGGAGCAGCGTCGTCTTGCCAGAGCCCGAGGGGCCGAGCAGCGCGACGAGCTCGCCGCCGGGAATCGTGACGCTGACATCGTCGAGCGCCGGATACTCGTCGAACGCCTTCGAGACGTGCTCGATCCGGATCTGCATCATTGCCTCCTCTTGCGCTGCACGTGCCATTCGATCGCACTGCGCAATGCGAGCGTCACGAGCGCGATGCCGACGAGGATCGTCGCGACGGCAAACGCGGCCTGATACTGAAAGTCGTTGTAGAGGATCTCGACGTGCAGCGGCACGGTGTTCGTCTCGCCGCGGATGTGACCGGAGACGACCGAGACGGCGCCGAACTCGCCGATCGCGCGCGCCGTGCAGAGAATCGCGCCGTAGATCAGCGGCCAGCGCAGGTTCGGCAGCGTGACGCGCAAGAACGTCTGCCACGGCGATGCGCCGAGCGTGAGCGCCGCGAGCTCCTGCGCGGGACCTCGCGCTTCGAGCGCCGGGATGAGCTCGCGCGCGACGAAGGGTACCGTCACGAACGTCGTGACGAGCACGATACCGGGCAGCGCGAAGATGACCTTGAGCGGGACGTGGAACAGGCCCTGCGCGCCGAACAACAGCACGAAGATCATCCCGGCGATCACAGGCGACACCGCAAACGGCAGATCGATCAGCGTGACGAGCACGCGCTTGCCGGGGAAGTGAAACCGCGTGATCGCCCACGCCGCGGCAATGCCGAAGGCGACGTTGAGCGGCACCGCGATCGCGGCGACGATGAGCGTGAGCCGGATCGCCGAGCGAGCGTCGGGCTCGACGAGCGCGCGCCAGTAGGGCGCGATGCCATCGCGAAATGCCGACGCGAATACCGTCACGAGCGGCACGACGACAAACACGACGAGAAACAGCAGCACGACCGCGATCAACGTGCGGCGCACCCACGGCGCTTCACGCTGCGCGGCGGCGCGTTCAGTCGTGCGACTACTCAAGCCGCCTGCGAATCCCGCCATTAGCTGTGTGCCTCCACGATGAGCGCGATCTCGTCGCGCGGTGGACGCCGGCGGATCGTCGGCGCGACGCGGCGATGCGCACGCCACGTGAACACGTTGATCGCGATCAGGATCGCGAACGATGCGACGAGCATCACGCACGCGAGCGCGGTCGCGCCGGCGTAATCGAATTGCTCGAGCTTCGTCATGATCAAGAGCGGGGTGATCTCGGTCTGCATCGGCCGGTTGCCCGAGATGAAGACGACGGAGCCGTACTCGCCGAGAGCGCGCGCGAATGCGAGCGCGAAGCCGGTGCCGATCGCCGGGCGCAACGCAGGCAACAGCACGCGGCGAAACGTTTGCCAGCGCGTCGCGCCGAGCGTCGCGGCTGCTTCTTCGACGCGCGGGTCGAGGCCGGCGAGCACCGGTTGCACGGTGCGCACGACGAACGGCAGCCCGATGAAGACGAGCGCGATCACGATGCCGAGGCGCGAGTACGCAGCTTCGATGCCGAGCGCGTGCAGGTAGCGACCGAACACGCCATTCGATGGCGCCCACGTCGCGGTGAGCGCAATGCCGGCAACGGCCGTCGGCAGCGCGAACGGCAGGTCGACGAGCGCGTCGACGAGGCGGCGACCGAAGAAGCGGTAACGCACGAGAACCCAGGCGAGCGCGACGCCGAACACCACGTTGATCGCCGCCGCGGCGAGCGACGCACCGATGCTGAGCGCGTACGACAACACGGCGCGCTCCGACGAGATCGTCGACCAAAATTGCGACCAGCTCATCGAGCTCGTCTTGATCGCGATCGTCGACAGCGGGATCAAAACGACGAGGCTCAGGTACGTCAGCGTCACGCCGAGTGACAGACCAAAGCCGGGGAGCGCGCGTCTTGCCATCAGTTCGCCGTCAGTTGATCGAAGAGGCCGTTGTCAGCGAAATGCGTCTTCTGCACCGTCGACCAGCCGCCGAGCTCGGCGATCGTGAACAGCTGCAGCGTTGGTAGCTGTTTGGCGGCGACCTGCAGGCGCGGCCTGTAGTGATGCTTCGCGATGATCGCCTGGCCCTGCTCGCTGTACAAAAACTCCAGGTACGCGCGCGCGACCTCGGTCGTGCCCTTCTGCGTGGCGACTTTGTCGACGACGGCGACCGGCGGCTCGGCGAGGATGCTGCGCGGAGGCACGACGATCTCGAAGTCCTTCGATCTGTCGAGGACGAGGTATGCCTCGTTCTCCCACGACAGCAGCACGTCGCCGATGCCACGCTCGACGAACGTCGTCGTCGAGGCGCGTGCACCGGAGTCGAGCACGGGCACGTGCTTGTAGAGTTGCTTGACGTATTGCTTTGCCGCGGACTCGCCACCTTGCGTGAGGCCGTAGCCCCACGCGGCGAGGTACGCCCAGCGCGCGCCGCCCGACGTCTTTGGATTCGACGCGATGACCTGGACGCCGTCTTTGATCAGATCGGGCCAATCGTGGATCGCCTTCGGGTTGCCCTTGCGAACGAGGAACACGATCGTCGAGGTGTACGGCGACGAGTTGTTCGGCAGCCGCGATTGCCAGCTCTTGTCGATGAGCCCTTTGTTCGCGATCGCGTCGACATCGCCTGCGAGGCCAAGGCTGACGACGTCGGCCTGGAGCCCGTCGATCACCGAGCGCGCTTGCTTGCCAGAGCCGCCATGCGATTGCCGGATCGAGACGCTGACCTTGTGGCTTGCCTCGTAGGACGCGGCGAACGCCTTGTTGATGTCGGCGTACAGCTCGCGCGTGGCGTCGTACGAGACATGGAGCAGCTGCACCTTGCCGCTGTCGTCGTTACTGCACGCGGCGAGCGCGACGAGCGCAAAGAGCAAGGTGCGGGTCATAGGGCTCCGTAGCTTGGGAGGAACATCCGCGATAACGGACAAGCGTACTATCCGTGATAACGGATGAGCTGTCAACAGCAGCTCTTAATTCAGCTTCCGCGCCAGCCCGTAAGTTAATCGGGACGGTTTACGCGTGTGTGATCTCGCGCGTTTCGGCGCGATAAGTTTCGCAAGTTAAAACCGTCCCCGGTCTGGCGTCAGTTCAGCTTGCCGTACTTCGCGACCAGGCCCGGCCAGTTCGCGTCCGCCTTCTGCCGGTTGCCCTGCGGATCTTTTTCGAACTGATCGCGAAAGTCGGTGTTCGCGAACAGCAGCAGCTGGCCATCGATGATGCGCCACACCTGCGGGTCGCCCGGCGTCAGCCGATTTTGCGACGCCGCGAACGCGCAGTAGCCGCCGTAGCGCGGCACATGACCGTCGGGATCGGTGTCGAACTTCAGCTTGTGCTCGGGAGACGCGAAGCGATACGTCGCGCCCGCGTGCTTCGACGTCTGTTGATCGGTGCCGGGCGCCGGCACGCCATCGACGTACGAGATCGGATCGTAGCCGCCAAGTGCGAGACCATTCTCATCGACATTGACGAGCACGTGGGCCGCCGGCGCACCTGTGCTCTGCTGGGAACCACCGCACGCGATGAGAACCAAGAATGCGAAATGAAGAACACGCACGTGTGGCATCGTAGCGGCAAGCGAGTCATTCAGTATGCAGTGGTGTGAGAAGCTGCGCACAGATGAATCATCGTGCAGTTGAAGCTTCGTGCTGTACTCTAGACTACGGGGGTTACAGCCAAGCCGATGACGGAAAAGCTCGTCGCAACGGTGGAACAACGTCGAAGTGGGGCGCGCGTAATCAAGCTGGCTGGTGTTCTCGACGAGGACAACCGGCTGCGCGAGCTCGGTGAAAAGCTCAGCGGCGGCACCGTTCTCATCAACCTCGCAGGTGTCGAACGCATCAACTCGATCGGCGGTCGCGATTGGGTGAAGTGGCTCGCCGCGCTCGAAGCTCAAGGCATTCGACCGATCCTCGTATCGTGCTCGCCTGCGATCGTGCTGCAACTCAATCGCGTGAAGAACTTCGCCGGCAACGCGATGGTCAAGAGCTTTCAGGCTCCGTACCACTGCGAGAGCTGCGATGCAGACAAGCTGCTGCTCGTGCACGTCAGCGAGCTACGCGATCGTGCGCGGCCCTCATGCTCGTGCGATGTGTGCGGCGCGCGCATGAAGCTCACCGAAGATCCGGTCACGTACTTCGCGTTCGTCAAAGACCTGCGCAACCAGCGCGAGGAAACGCCCAGCGAACGCGAGATCGATTTCGCGCGCGGCTCGAAGGCGGCCGTCTCCGACGAGCACATCAAACGCGTCAGCAAGCCGCGCTTGCCGATGCGCGATAGTCGGCCGTCGTTCGCCGCGCATCATTTCCGTAAGAGCGAGCACGAGGTCGTGATGATGCCAGCGCCTGCGCCGGCGACGAGCTCGGCTGCGTACATCACGCTCATGCTGACGGTGATCGTCTGCACGATCGGCGTCGCGGTCGCGATCGTTTACCTGATTCTCTGACTTCCTTTACAATCTAACCATGGGCATCACCGTCGAGGACGTCATGACCCCCGACCCGGTGACGCTGTTGCCGACGGATACCGTGCGGGATGCGTACGCGCTCATGACCGAGCGCGCCTTCCGCCACGTTCCGATCGTCGAGGCGGAGCTCTTGCTCGGCATCATTTCGATCAGCGACATCGGCCATCTCGGGGCGCGCGTGCCCGAGCTCATGGCCAAGCCGCTTCACGAGGTGATGACGAAGAACCCAGCGACCGTGAAGGCCAGCGAATCGGTCGCGGCAGCCGCAGCGACGATGGCATCGCGCAAGATCAACTGCCTGCTCGTCGTCGAGAACCGCAAGCTCGCGGGCATCGTGACCACGTACGACTTGCTTGATGCACTCGCGCGCCGCGTACGCGACGGCGGTTAGCTCTCTTCTTCGACGAGCTCTTCGGGGTCGGGCTTCTTGCGCTTGCGGACGAGCATCGCGATGAGCGGCGTGATCGCAAGCGTTGCGAGGATGCGCAGTGGCATCGTCGCTTTGCCGGCGACCCAGCCGGCGCCGATGCAACCGAGCACGCCGCTCGCGGATGTCGGGCCGACGCCGAAACCGATCGCGATCGCAAATCCCGCAATCGTCAGAATCGACAGCGTGAAGTACGTGTAGATCGCGATCTTGCCGTAGTCAGCGAAGAGCGCCTTGAGCCGCTCCTTGAGCGTGCGTTTCACCGGCGCAGCGTAGCGTGGATTAGAACCGAAGTCCGTCGTAGTCGTACGCGAGCTGCAGCCACGCATAGCGCCGAGGGATCGGTGCACCCAGCACATCGGGCACGCGATCATCGAGCAGGTTCGCGACCGTGCCGCTGATCGTCAGGCCCTGCTTCGGGAGCTTGTACCCGAGCGTCACGTCGACAACGGCACGACCTGGCACCTTGCCACCGAGCAGCGTCTCGCTGTTCCAGTAGCCCGATGCGAACTGATACGCCGTGTGATAGCGCGCATCGACGCGACCGAACGAGTTCTTGATCCCGAGATCCTCCGCCTGCACCGAGCCGCGCAGCTTGAACGCGGGCGCGTTGAGCAGCAGATCTTTCTGGAGGGGATTGTCGTTCTGGAAGCTGGCGAGCTGCATCGCCGATGCGCTCGTCGACAGCGTGAGCTGATCGATCGGCTTGTAGTCGACACCGACGTCAACGCCGCGCACCTGCGCCTTGCCGAAGTTCATGTACGTCGACAGCGCGCCTTCCGTCATCGTGCCCTGCCCGACCGGCGTGCCGTCGGGATACGACGCGTACGTGCCGTTCGCGGGATTTGCGACCGATGTCAGCGCGCTGATGAAGTTGCGGTACCACGACTGGTACGCAACCGCGTCGATGTAGACCTTGTCGGCGATGGCGCCCTTGTAGCCGACCTCGATCGCATCGACTTGCTCGGGCTGCAGCGCCGTGATCTCGCTGATCGTGTTGCCCATCCCGTCGTGGACGACAAAGCCGGTGCGATTGCCGACCAGATTGCCGATGAGCAGGTAGTTCTCGAGCACCGTGGGACTCTTGAACGCGCGGTTGTAGCCGACGCGAACGTTGTGCGAATCGGCGATCTCGTATTGCACGGCGGCCTTCGGGCTGATCTGCGTCTTGTATTGGCTATGCGTGTCGGCACGCACCGCGCCCGCGAGCCGCAGGCGATCGACGAGCGTCGTGTCGAGCTGCAAATACGTTCCGGCCTCGTTGATACGGATCGCGTCCGTCTTGTCGTCGAGGTAAGTGCCGGCCGAGCTCGGCGCGTAGTAGCGGTACTGCCCACCGAGCGTCGTCTTGACGCCGGCGATCGTGTGGCGCAGCTGAAGCTCGCTGTCGATCATCTGGCTGTTGTCGACGAGCGTGATCGAATCCTTAAGCGCGTTGAGGTCCGCAGGATTCGACGGAACTCCTCCCATCGCCGCGACCATGCGCGCGAGGCGATCGAGCTGATAGCTCTTGCCCGCGCCGCTCTTCGTGCGCGTGACCTGCGCGTAGACGTGCGGTCCCGAGATCTGCGCCGTCTGATACTGGACCTGCCAGTCGCGCAGATGGTTGCGGCCCGCGTTCGTCAGCGAGAAGCCCGTCGAATCCGAGAATCCGCCGCCGCCCTGAGCGAGCCACTCGCCGCGCTTGTAATACAACGTGCCGTCGGTCTTCGCCGATTGCACGTCGTAATTCTCGACGAGGTCGCCTTCGAACACGTTCGGCGCGTACGTGTGCGTCGTCCGGTCGGGTATGAAGTCATTCGCGCGGAGGAACTCGCCGTTGACCTTGTAGCCGAACGAATCGGCGATCGTGCCGGCAACGCGACCGGCGCCGGCGAACAGCGAGCGCGTGCCACCGCGAACCTGGACGGTCGCGCCGGAATCGTCCCACGGCGTCTTCGTGACGACGTTGACGACGCCCGTGTGCGCGTTCGGGCCGTACAGAGCCGAGGCTGGGCCGACGACAACTTCAACGGCCTTCATGTCGAGCCCGCTCGTCGGCAATAGGCCGCCCTGCGGCAGGCCGTTGCCCGGCAGCGTGGCGAGACGGCCATCGACCATCGTCAACATGCGCGAGTTGAACTGCGTCGCGAAGCCGCGTGCGGAGATGCGTTGATCGCCGATGCCGGCGTCGGAGAAATCGATGCCCTTCACGCGCGACAGCGCCGATAGGTACGACTGTCCCGCAGCCGTCTTGAGATCCTTCTCGCCGACGATCTCGACGGTGACCGGTGCATCGAGGCGCTTTTCAGGAAGCCGCGAGCCGATGACGACGATCTCTTCGCCGGGCAGCTGCGCGGTATCCATGCGTGCGGTGACGTCGTGCTGCTTGCCAGCAGCGATCTGCACGCGGCTCTCGCGCGTCGCGTATCCGGTTGCCTCGATCGACAGCGTCTGCGCACCGGCAGCGACGTTGTCGAGCGCGTACTTGCCGTCGGCATCGGAGATCGCGGAGCTCGTGCCGAGCGTGATCACCGCACCCGCGATCGGTTGGCCTTCTTTATCGAGCACGCGGCCGCGCACGGTGCCCGTCGTGGGCGCAGGTGGTTGTGCGGTGACCGCCGGCGTCTCGGCTGGTGCAGGCGGTGGATCCGCCGGTGGCGGTGTCTCTTCTTTGGGTGTCTCGCTCGGCGTCGGCTCGGGCTGCGCCGTAGCGGCGACCGCGAGCGCTCCAATGACGCCCATTCCAATCAGGCTCCTCGACCTCAGCATGCGTTCCTCCGTAGTCGCGGCGGCCGCGTGCAACGGTAGGGCCATCGCCGAACGACGAGGTGTTGCCTCGTTACGACAGGCGAGAAGTCAATTCGCAGCAGCGCGCCTGTTGGCGCGCACCAACAGCTAGAGCGATTGGAGGAACGCGACGAGGTCGAGCTTCTGATCGGCCGTGAGCGCGAGCGAGAGATACGCGTCGTAGTGATCGACAACGGCGGCGAGCGTCGCGGCCGAGCCATCATGGAAATACGGCGGGTGTTGCCACAGCCCGCGCAACGGCGTGCTGCGGTAGAGCTTCGTCGCGCTGCGCGTCGCGTACAGCGGATCCACGCCGGTCTCCGCGGCCGCATGCAGCGCAGGCGCATCGGTGTACGTCGAGCCGCTGTGGCAGCGCGCGCAATTGGCATCGAACACGGCGCGACCGCGCGCGGCGGCAGCTGTGTCGACGCTCGGCGCCCCCGGCGTCGCGAGCGACAGCTGGTAATCGAGTAACGCGGCCAGCTTGCTCGTCACGAGGTCGACGTTGCTATCGACGAAGACGCCGATGCGCGGGTCGCTGAAATCGCCTTTGCCGCCCATCTGCGTGATCGCGACATACGCGTTCCAATACGAGATCCGTCCATCGCCGGTGTACGTCTCGAGCGCGACGCCCTGTAATCCGTACGCGGGCGGGATCACGACCGGGTCGTTGATGCCATCGATGTTGAAGCGCGGGTCGTAGTAGCCGGGGCCCCACGATGTGTACACCTGACGCTGCGCATCGGTGAGCGCCGGCGACAGCGAGATGATGCGACCGGGATCGAGATCGCGATTCGGCCAACCATCGAGGCGGTGACCGATGCCGGGCGCGACCGAGTTATCGACCGTCGAGTGACACAGCGCGCACGTGATGCCGACCTCGGTTAGGTTGCCGAGCGAATCGATTTTGCCTTGCACGCCGACGACGGCATTGAGACCGAGCAACGCGACGGTTGTCGCCGGGCTCGTCAGATCGGCACTCGCGAGCACCTCGGGAGGCACCGCATCGGCATCGACCTTGAGCCCGACGGCGAGCGCTGTCTGTGGTGACACCGCTGAGGCGATGACCTCGTGCATGCGCAGCGTATCGGTCCACTTCTGCTCGTCGCCGAACGTGTCGTACCTGAAGATGCGCTGTCCCGAAGACGGCGCTCGCTTGAGATCGTCAGCGACGTCGCCAGTCTGAACAGTGCATCCAACAATTGCGAACAACGCCAAACACCGCATGCTCGACGACGCAGCAAGCGATGTGCCTCATCTGCTTTCGGCCACGTCGACGACAACACATGTCTTCTCGGCGCACGTCGGGCGACTCACAACGTGGCGTCAAGGAATGCAACGGAGTGTTCCATCGCGTCGTTGCGACATCGCAGACGAAGCAACCTCTAGAACGATCGCGGTGCGATCACGCGGCCGTTCTTGATCAGCGCCGCGGATTCCTCGACGACAGGTGCCGGCAGCGGACCCGATGCGAGCGCGATCGCGAGATCGCGCGCGTCGGTCGGTCGCGCGTCGTCTGCGAGCGTGAGGGAGAGCTTGCCGCCTTTGATCGGCTCCATGATGACCGGCGCATTGATCACGCGTCCATCGAGGAGTAGCGCGAGCTTGTTGCCTACGCTTCGCTTCGTGAGTGCTGCAAATGACTCGGCACCGGCGTCGTCGAGCGTGATGCGAACGGTCGGCCGGTTCGTGTTCGGATCGGGGGCGGCGAACGCGTCTTCGATCGCCATCGAGGTGAGCGCGGACTTGCGCTCGACGTAATACGTGCGCCAGTTGTGAGGGATTCGCTCGAACGCGAACACGCGATCATCGGGCAGCTTGACGCGCGCGAGATACTGCTCGAGCACGCGTCGATCGAGAGCGACGAGATAGTAATCGACGCGATCGCCGTGCCAGCGATCGGTCTCGGCGCGAATGCCGGCGGCCAACGCATCCGTATCTGTCGGCACGCGCGCGTAGAGGTCGCGCATCACCGGCGCGTCGTGATCGACAACTTTGATCTCGAACTGCGCCGTGCGAGCGATGAGGTTCCGCGCCCTCGCGATCGTGTCGTCGTCTGCGCCTGCGAGATCGACGGCGAGCTGTTCGCCCTCGATGCCAACCGTGCCGACGATGTGCGCCGCGCTCAGCCGCTTGCGCATGACCTTCACGGCCTGCTCGAGGCTCGCGCGCCGATTCGATACGGCGCCGAGATCCATCGAGTAGATCGTATGCAGGCCGTTTTCGATCTTCGTCGGCTCCGACGAGCCGCACGCGAGCAGCACGACTCCAAGCGCAAGCCAACGCATCGTGCGCGAGTATTCAGTCGGAGAGCTCGATGGTCAACGAGTTGCGCTCGTCTCCTGGCGCGAGTTGCACCGATAGCGCGCCATGGCGACCATCGAGGTCCGCTTCGAGCGTGCCCGCGCCGGTCGGCACATCGGTGAGTCGGAAGTTGCCGTCGGCGTCGCTCACCGCCGATGCGGTGCCGAGCGAGACGCGCGCGCCCGAGACGCGCTGGCCACGCGAATCGCGCACGACACCGGTGAGCATCGCGCCGCGCGATAGCTCGAGCTGCACATCTTGCGACACGCGGCCGATGCGAACGGACGCGACTGCTGTCGCGATCGTGTATCCCGCCCCGCGTGCCGATAGCTTCCACTCGCCAGCGACGAGGCCGCGCAGATCCGCGCTGCCCTTCGCGTCGGTCGTGCGCGATGCAGTTTGTCCTCCCGGGCCGGTTGCCTCGATGCGCACGCCCGCAAGCGGTGAACGACTTTGCGCATCGCGCACGATGCACCGCACGCCGCCACCGGCATCGAGCCGCGTCTCGATCCAACGTCCGCTCTCGAGCGTGATGCGCTTCGTGGGATATTCGGGCGACGACAGCTCGAGCACGTAGTGTCCGCTCGCGACGGGAGACAGCGTGAACCGACCCTGCGAGTCGGTGATCGAGCGCCGCCTCGTCGTGCCTTCGATAACGCGCACCATCACGCCGGCGGCGGCGCCACCCTCGGGCGCGAACAACTGGCCACGAAGCGTCGAATCCTCGATCGTCAGCCGGAACTCTTCGTGGCGGCGCACCTTCGATCGATCGCGATCCTCGATCACGAGTGCGCGATCGGCTTCGCCGTAGCCAGGCGCCGACACGGTCAACGTGATCTTGCCGGCGAGCGAACGCAGCACGAACTCGCCGTTCTTGTCGGTCGTCGTCATCGCGATCTTGTTCGCACTCTCGCCAAAGCCGGTGACCGCGGTGACGGTCGCGCCCGCGATGCTGCCGTGCGGGCCGAGCACGCGCCCGTCGACGAGCGCGCCTGGATTGAGCCGCACGATGACGCCGGTCGCGTCCTTACCGCCCATCACCGTGAACGGTGAGCTACCGGCCGGCGGATATTCTGGCGCGTATGCGACCGCGACGAACGTACCTGGCGCGACGCCGTCGACGCGGAACGCTCCCTTCGCGTCGGTCGTCACCGTCGCAACGGCGAGCGTCGTGTCGAGCTCCGGCTTCGGCGGCGGCGCGAGGATCGGCTCGTACGGCCGCGCGGCCGGAAGCACGACCGCCTTCTGAATGATCGGTAACGGATCGACGTACCACGTGCGGCCGAACAGCTCGTGCGTCATCGCGAAGTGCAGGTGCGGTGCCGAGTGAAGGATGCCCGTCGTGCCGAGCAAGCCGATCGGATCGCCGGCGCGAATCGGCATGCCAGCCTCGAGCCCCGGCCGGATCTCGTCGAGGTGCATATAGAAGCTCTTGACGCCTCCGGTGTGTTGGATCACGACGACGCGGCCGGCCTCGGTGCGGTTCTCCGGGAACAGCGTCGCGATCGTGCCGTTCGCGATCGCGTGCACGACCGTGCCGCGCGTGTTGCCGAGGTCGAGGCCGCAGTGACCGCGCCCGCATTCGGCGGGACGGAAGCCGGGCCGCGGCGCGCCGAACAATTGCGATTCGTGCGCGGGTAGCCAGCGGATGCCGGCGAGCGGATGCACCCAGCGCGTGTCCATCGCCGAGACGGAAAACGTGTTGCGCACCGGTGCACCCGTCTGATCGCGAAGCACGATCGTCGCCTTTGCAACCGGCGCCCCGTTCGCATCGACGACGGTACCGATCACGCTGCTCGCACGCTCGAGCGCGATGTCGACGGTCGCGACCTTGCCATCGAGCTCGAGCACGCGCGGCTCGGGTTGGACGAAGCCGACAGCCTCGGCCTCGACACGCCAGTGACCACGCGCGAGGCCCGCGATCGCGAAGCGACCTTGCTCGTCGAGCGGCACCGTACGCACAGGTTGATCGATATCGAGCGGCAAAAAGTGCATCGCCGCGCCCGACGGCAGTGGTCCACTCGCGGTCACGCGGCCGCGGACCGTTGCAGCCGCTGCGAGCACGAGCTCGACGCTCGACTCGGGCGTGACGTTATCGACACGCGCGATCGGAGATGCGAGCGCTTCGCGCGTCGCCCACAGCTCGTACGGTCCCGATGAGACATCGACAAAGCGCGCGATGCCATCGCGATCGGTCTTCGCGGTGATCGGCTTGTTGCCATCGTGAAGTGAAACTTCGGCGTCGGCGGCCGGTGCGCCATTGCTGACGACGTGTACTTTGATCGCCGGCTTTGGCGCCGCGGTCACGGTCGGCATGACGGGCGCGTGAAACGCGGTCGTCGCGAGCATCGGGGCGACGGCCTCGTGCACGTCGGGCAGGTCGCTCTCGATGCCCAGCGTGCAGACGAGCGTCACCGCGACGAGCTCGAGCAATGTGCCGACCCGGCGTAACCGCGGCGGGATCGTGGGCCAGCGCATACGTGGCGTAGTGCAGTCAGTATGCCGGACCGACCTCGTGGCGGCACGCGCGCTTGCGCACTTGGCACGCGAAGGCCGCTTGCCAGTTTGCGCCTAGCAATACATTCGCGTGCCGAAACGGCACCGGCGTACACTGCTACACATGGGACGGTGGGTCCTCGTTGTCGTCTTGTCAGGCTGTGGCTCGGTGCTCGGCCTCGACGAGGTCTACCAATGCCCACCGAACGACGACGACTGCGACAAGCTCCTAGATAACGTCGACCCGTGTCCCGCGGATCCGAATGATGTCTCCGATGGTGATGGCGATGGCGTCGGTGACGCGTGCGATCCGAATGTCGAGACGCCCGGCGATACGATTGCGAGATTCGACGGCTTTGGCGTTCGCGATCTCGGATGGACCGTCTTCTCCGGCGACGCGCAGTGGAGCTGGCGCGATAGCTTGCTCGCGCAGGATGATGTTGCGACGGGCGCGATCGAGCTGCCGATCGACGTCATCTATCAGCCCACCGTCGAAGTGTTCATGAACCCCGACTTCGAGGGCGATGGCTCGATCATCGGGGTCTACGTGCTGGCGACGACGGGCAGTGGCGCGAACATTCCGCTCGAATGCCGGATCGTGCATTACGAGACGCACGACGATCTCATCATGATCCTGCGAACGCGCGACGATGCTCCACTGATCACGATGCCTGCGCCGTCATTGCCCGGCAAACGCACCGATGGGCTCCGGATCTACGGCGGCCAGCTTCCCGATGGAACCGTGCGGTGCCGGGCGCGGTATGGCGACGCCGACTCGCTGTATGTTGATTTGAAGGGCTGGGTGACGCCACGCGCGATGATGGATCGCGTAGGGTTGCGCACCGTCAGCTCGCGCGCGGAGTTCCGCTCGGTCGTCGTGTACGCGGTGCCGTAAGCCGATCGAGCGGGTCGCGGATCGACCGGGTCATGCGACTGCTCTGCCTCCTCCTCGGTATGTGTCCCTCGCGCTGGCTCGCGGGCGATGTTCACATGCACGTCTCGCCGCCCGACGATCCAGACGACGTCGCGCTATCGGTGGCAGCGATCGCGGATGCCGCGGCGCGCGCCGGCATGGACTTCGTCGTCCTCACGCCGCACGTGTGGAGCGAGCGCAGCGATTGGCAGCGCGCATGGCGTCAGATGGCGAGCGAAGCAGCGCACGTCAAGCGGCCGACGCTGATCCCCGGCGTCGAGTGGACGACACGCGAAGGTCACTTCACGGTCGCCGGCGCGAATCTCGCGGCGCTCGACGATGATCATTTTCTCGACGCTGCGCACGCCGCCGGCGCATACGTCAGCGTCAATCATCCGTTCGCGGTACCGACGAACATTCGCGGCGTGCGCGCATCGCACTTCGACATGTCGTATCGCGCGTGGACGCAACATCGACCCGGCTTTACGGCGATCGACGGCGCCGAGGTCTGGAACGTTCCGCTCGCGATCGCGAACATCCTCTCGCGGCCCGGCGGCAAGACCGCCGAGCAGCGCACGTGGGCACAACTCGATCGCATCGCGCACGAGGAGCATCGGCGCGTCACCGCCGTCGGCGGCACCGACAATCATCAGTACAACGTGATGGCGACGACGTGGGTGCTCGCCGCGGATGCGAGCGCGACCGCGATCCTCGCTGCGCTGCGCGCCGGCGCGACGTGTATCGGCGGACCCGAAGCCGGCACGCTGCGCGCGAAAGGCGACGCGGACTGGGTGCCGATCGGCGGCGCCGTGCACGGGGCGACGATGACGCTCGCGTGGGCGGGCACCGCGCGCGTGTATGTCGACGAGGTCGATCAGGGCGAGCACGACGGCGGCTTCGTGCACGCGACCGCCGGCCGGCTCCATACGTATCGCATCGAGATCGGGCGCAGCCGTTCGGGCTACGTGTACGCGAACCTATAGCGTCAGCTTGCGGAAGCCGCGCACCGAGACCGTGATCAAGAGGACGCTGATCGCGGTAAGCGCGAGGATGCTCGGCAGCATGTCGAGAGGTCCGGCGGAACGCAGCACCGCGCCGCGCATGACATCGATCATGTGCGTAGCCGGAAGCGCGCGACCGATCCAGTACAGCACCGTCGGCAATCCCGCGACCGGAAAGATGTAGCCGGAGAGAAAGATCGACGGCAGCAGCAGCATCTGCGCCATCTGCTGCGCTTGCATTTGCGTCTGCGCGCGCATCGAGATCGTGAGACCGAGCGCGAGCAGCGTGAACAGATACACGATCGCGACGCAGAAGAGGAACAGGATGCTGCCCTGGATCGGCACCTTGAAGCCCCAGCGCATGATGAACAGGATCAGCGCCATCTCGACGATGCCGATCACGAGATACGGCGCGAGCTTGCCGAGGATAAGGCCGACAGGATGGATCGGGGTGACGAGCAGCTGCTCCATCGTGCCTTGCTCGCGCTCTCGCACGATCGCGATCGATGCGAGCAGCATCGCGGCAATCTGCAGCAGCACCGCGATGAGGCCTGGAATGATGTAGTTCGCAGTTCGTCCTTCAGGATTGAACAAGATGATCGGCTGCGCCGACAACACGGGCCGCGCGCCTAGTGCCTTCGCTGCGTCGAGGTTCTGCTGCGCGACGAGGCCGTTGATCGAGGCGAGCGCTTGCGCGCTGACGTTCGAATCCGAGCCATCGATCAGGACGAGAAATGCGGCGTTCTTGCGTTGCGCACGCAGATCGTGAAAGTCGGGCGGGATCACAATGCCAACGCGCGCCCTGCCCTGCGCGATCATCTGGCGCGCTTCATCGCGGCTGTTCGTGATTTGCACGATGCCGAAAGTCTGCGTCGCGCGCATCTGATCGAGCAGCTCGCGGCTGTAGCGCGTCTGAT
>Ga0070698_100000464_pt1 | contig 42917 bp, 36 predicted proteins | sample KBSK1502metaG_FD_65477 | JGI IMG/M metagenome (GOLD analysis project Ga0070698, IMG submission 65477) | Corn, switchgrass and miscanthus rhizosphere microbial communities from Kellogg Biological Station, Michigan, USA - KBS K1-50-2 metaG | ecosystem: Host-associated > Plants > Roots >...
CGAACTGCCGTCCGAAACACAGGTGGCGTTGCTGCGGGTCCTCCAGGAGCGCGAATTCGACCGCTTGGGGGGGCGAGAGCGGATCCAAGTCGATGTTCGCATCATCGCTGCAACGAATCTCGACTTGATAGCCGCCGTGGCGGACGGCACGTTCCGCGAGGATCTTTTTTATCGACTCAACGTATTTCCCCTCGAGATGCCTCCGTTGCGGGAACGGCGAGAAGATATTCCCATGCTGGTAGAGTACTTCATCGATCGCTACGCGCGGAGGGCCGGGAAGAGCTTCCGACGGGTAAGCAAGCGCGCACTCAACGGTCTGCAGTCCTATCCGTGGCCCGGAAACGTGCGCGAGCTGCAAAACGTCATCGAACGGTCCGTGATCGTCTCGGACACCGACGAATTCACGGTCGACGAAAGTTGGTTGTCAGAACGGCCGGGGATTAAGAGCCGAGTCGGGTTGCCCAGCTCGCTCGCCGCGTACGAGAAAGTGATCGTCGAAGATGCCCTGCGCGCCAGCCGTGGGCGCGTGTACGGATCCTCGGGAGCGGCGGCCCGACTCGGAATTCCGCGTTCAACGCTTGAATCGAAGATTCGGGCGCTAAAGATTGATAAGAGACGTTTTCGCACGCTCGCGCAAACTTCATAAGGCCGGTGCTGTCCAATTTTTCACCATTGGCGAGACCTCGTCCGTCTGGCATCTACTGAAATACTTCAGATTTAGTCGCTTTCCATTTGGACCGGCAGGTGCCGCTCCGCTTGGCTGTGCCGTTGCCGAAGGGCAAGTGATTGATTTACCTAGCCACTTGATCTCAATTTTAGAAGTTGACCTTGAAAACAGGCTCAGCCATTGGCGTGACGCGCGCAGACATCCGACACTATGCAGACGTGCGCGCGACAACTTAGGCAGAGAGTGAATCGAAGCCGCGACCTCCGCATTTCGAAGTGGCCGGCTGACAGCGTGAGTAGCGCGTGGTTGCCTAAACACTTTCCACTTTGCGTGAAGCCAAATAACATCTTCCTGAAGAGTCTCAAAGATAGTCTTAACGTCGAACGGCATTGAGGGCTGATGGTTACTCATTGATGATTTAACCAGATGTGCCATGCAGCTTGGTAGCTACTGCGCCAACTGAAAGCTCTAACGCGGCTTGCTCGCCAAAAAGGCTCTCTTCGTAATGGTTGACTATGACTCATCGTCCGATTGATCAACAGGCAATTCGGATCCCGCAGAGTTCGGGATTGCTGCCCTGCTTGTACGTGCCAGTCGCGGCGCGTGACACAAATGCGATTGAGACGTACGTTGGCAGAATTGTGGAAAGGCTGTCGCGCGGCTCGCTCGATAAAGCCATTCTCGTGGAGGCGTACGAACCTGAGGAGCCCGACGAGCGTTTGGCGATCTGGCAACATCCCGGTGTGGCCGTCTTGCATTACCCACGCCAGGTGTGGGTCCATGTCGATTATAGAAACTACCGTCGCGCATACGTCCGAGCGTTTCCAGAGGTTGACTTGTCAAGTTTCGTTCTGGACCACGTGATGAATCGGCGAGTAGCGCGTCTTAAAGGGTTCGCGTATCTGCGCATCGTACCGATTTCCAGAGAGGCGAATTCAAGCCATGGTGGTCTATCTGAAGGATGGGCCGTGGAATACCATAGTTCGCCACGGATGATGGAAATCAACCGAACGTCTCAAGCGATGGTGCAATATGCTGATTTGGCTGATTTGGTGAAGATGCTCAACATGGAAGGCGGTGGTTCATTCAGGGAAAACGTGAATGAAGCACAAAAGCTAGTGGACCTGTCATAAATGTGGCTGCAAATTATTCAACAATCAACCACAAAACTATGGTTTCTTACCCCTGACCACTTAAGCGCGGTGCTAGATGCCAAACGAACCTGTCGAAAATCGAGAGCTCTTTAGATTTACAGATCCTAGACAAGAGCGAATCCACAAGCGGTTGGCAATTGTGGGACCGGGCCCGGCGGAGTTCTTCTACGACGCCTGTAGACTAATGGCTAGTCAGCCGCAGTTTAAATCAACAACGCATTTGGTATCACATCTGATTCGGGAAATTGAGAGTTCCGTACGCGCTGTCTTGGAACCGTTAAGAACGGACAGTGACAGCGCGACCAAAAAGAACCATGAGAAGGGTAGTCATAAGACTGGAATCAAGGCGATTCTAAAGGCCCTTAAGATTTCAGAGACAGATCCTGTCGCTGAGCTTTGGTTATCGTTTGCCGGCCAATCCAACGAGGCCGGATTACATGCGCGCGCGCATAGAGACAACCTCGCGCCTGCCAGACCCCCTGACGAACTGTTTATTAAATTCTGGGACGACGTACAAGGAGTGCTTGACAGCGTTCTGGACAGATTTGAAGCACATTATCTGGAAAGCCATCGGGCGCTCGATGGACTTGTTCGCAAAGAATCGCCGACGGCAGACGATGCTCAGTGGATCAAATTGCATATTCCTAATACGCAGGTAGCAATGTGGGACTTCTTTTATCGGATTCAGAATCCGGCATGGATCGGCCCGTTGGAGACTGAGGGTTTTTTCAAGTATCCATATCCGCCTGCGCCTGATGAACACGGTAACCTGACGCACACGCATTGGCCACACTCGCGGTTTTTGAGTCGGATGGCCGCAAGCAACGATGAAGGAGTAAAGCAGGCGGTTCTTTCGATCTTCATGGGGGTCGAGACGGAGAACATCAGTATCCATGAAGATCGCATCGAGGCGGCACTGGCTATGCCGGACGTTATGGCTTCGCAAGTGGCCGAGAAGGAACGTGCATGGATCGAAAAGCAGCATCACTTGTTCGGCTTATACCCTGACAGAATAAGTAAGCTGATAAGTCACTTGGCTTCCGCGAGTCAGTCTGAGAGCGCGTTAGATTTATTGTCGGCGGTGATCAAGATAGGGCCTGATCCCAAAGAAGCCGAGCCAGAGGATAAGCACCGATTCTGGCATCCCAGACCGAGGACCAAAATCAATGACTGGGAGTACAAAGTTATCTTAACCAACGTACTTCCCTCATTGGTGACGAATGCGCCAGTTGCGACATTGAGATTGTTTTGTGAGGCATTAGAAATCGCGGTCAGCCTATCGCGTCGTCCCGAGGACCGTGAGCCTCCTGACGATTATTCGGATAGTTGGAGAGAACATTTAGAAAGCTCGTCGCGGGATGGAATTGAAAACGTTCTCGTATCGGCCGTTCGAAACATCGCGAAACAGATTATCGAACACGATTCAAACTTAGTTCCAGAGATTGTTCGAATTCTTGAATCACACGAGTGGTTGATTTTTAAGCGACTTGCGTTCTATGTGTTGAAGCTTCACACGACGCGTGAACTGGCAGTTGAGCGTCTGATGAATAGGTCGAACTACGAGCAGCGAGGCCTTTTGGAAGATTATATTGAGCTGGCAAAAGGCAACTTCCAATACCTTGACTCAAAGCAGCAGAACGAAATCCTCGGGTGGATGGACGAAGAGCCTGATCCTGAGTTGATAAAGAAGAACTCTGAAGAATGGTTCGGCCAGGTTATGTCTGACGATGATGTCCGGCGCCACAATATTCAGCGAAAGCTACGAAGGCTGACTCCGTTAAAGGATGTACTTCCTGAGCCATGGCCACAGCGTTACGACGAGTGGCTCGGCATCGTCGCTCCTCAGGGAGGTGTTCCCGAGCTCGCGCCCCGTGTTGAAACCAGATGGGGATTGGATACGCCCAAGACTAGGGAAGAACTTGCGGAAATGTCGATTGAAGACATTGTCAGCTTTTTGAAGGAATGGGAGCGCCCTGAGCATGTGTCGGATTTACGGCAGCCATCGCCCGAAGGATTAGGAAGAGAATTGAGCGCCGCGGTCTCGGATAACGCGGAACGGTTCGCCACCAAAGCTGATCATTTCGTAGGGCTAAAACCGACGTACGTCAGATCACTGTTGGCAGGGCTTACGGCATCCGCGAATAACGGAGTGGTGTTTTCCTGGCATGCAGTGATCACTTTATGTAAGTGGATCTTAGAGCAGCCAACGGCTCCAGCTGATCAATCAGATGTCTTGGAAGATCAAGGGTGGGGACCAACTCGGAGGGAAATACTTCGGTTGATTTCAATCGGGCTTGAGAAAAAACAGCATGAGATTCCGTTTGAACTGCGACCGGACGTGTGGCAGTTGGTTGAAGGATTTAGTAACGACCCTGATCCGACGCCGGAACAAGAAGCGTCGCGTAGTGCGGAGACGAGTTGGGTTTACTGGGGAGACAATAGCGTTCGAGGCGACGCCATCCAGGCCGTGATCCGTTATGGGTTGTGGGCAAAACGTCGCTTGGAGGAGACTCATCAACAAGATGGGCCAAGCGTGTCTTTTGAAGACATGCCTGAAGTTCGAGCAGTGCTTGAAGCACACTTGGATGTGACGAAAGATCCGTCGCTGGCGATTCGGTCGATTTACAGTAGGTGGATACCGTGGCTGATTTGGTTGGATTCAGTTTGGGTAGTTCAGAATTTGAATCTGATTTTCCCGAAAGAGCATGGCTTAGAAAAGTTTTACCAAGTTGCCTGGGAGAGCTATGTGGGCTTTACCCAAGCGCATCCGATGGTCCTGCCAATACTTCATGACGAATACTCCAGAGCAATCGAGCAAATCGGAAGGGTGGCCTCCACCGAGAGCAGCTCACGGCCAGATCCAGACGAACGATTAGCCGATCATCTGATGCTCTTATATGCGCAAGGCGGCATTGAACTGAACGAAGATGGGCTTATTGCGAACTTTTTCGCAAGGGCGACGGGCTCTTTGCGCGCTCATGCCATTTGGTCAATTGGTTCCGGCCTCAGCCAGACGAAGGATGAGATTTTGGGTGATGTGCTGGAACGAATTAAGGCCCTATGGACGTGGCGACTTGAGAAGGCGAAAAGCAATATTGAGCCGAACCGCAGTGAGGTTCAACAATTTGGTTGGATATATGTTTCAAGAAAACTGGGCGACGAATGGTGTCTCGCCGCGTTACGCGACACTCTGCGAATTTCTAATGGAATAAACCCAGATAGTCAGGTCGTTGAAACTCTGTCGGAAGTCGCGTCGGTTAACCTAACATATGCGGTTGAGTGCCTCCGTTTGATTATCGACAGCACCACGGAAGATTGGAAGATCAGCTATTGGGACGGTCGCATTCGTTCGATCTTATCCGCCGCGCTGCAGGGCGATGATCTCGCACTCTCCGAAAGTGCGGAAGAACTTGTAAATAGGCTGGCAGCTCGAGGGAATACGCAGTTCGGGAACATGCTTCCCGCACGAGCCGTCAAGTACTTCGCTTATGGTTCGAATATGCTGACGAAACGATTGAGGGAACGGGCGCCTTCAGCCCGTTTCTCAGGAGTAACGCCGCTGAGTAAGCATGTCCTGCGATTTCATAAGCTCAGTGAGGGCAAGGCAGGCAGTCGATCGGGAAAATGCAATGCCTACTTCACCGGGAACGAGCAGGATGTCGTATATGGCGTCGTCTTCGATATTGATCGAAACGAGAAGGTGAAGCTTGCGGAGGCGGAGATTGGTTATGTCGAGGAGATCCTAACGCTGTCGTCACGCGACGGAAAAGCCATAGGGAACGCCTTTATGTTTACTGTGACAGACGACGCTCTTCTGGATGACTCACTACGACCCTACAAGTGGTACAAAGCCTTGGTGTTAGCTGGCGCGAGAGAACACAATTTCCCGGCGGAATATATACGCCAAATAGAGGGGGTTGAGGCAATGGAAGATCCCAATCAAGAACGCGATAAGAATAACCGCCACCTGCTTCGATAAGCTTTCCGATCTACTCGCATAGCAGCTCCAGTTGGAAACACCTTAATAGGTGTCAAGGCGTTTCTCGAGTTTCTCGAAAACGACCTCAAGGTAGCGGCAAATAAAGTGACGAACTCGCCGCGAAAGTTACCGGGCCCTTTGATTGGTATCAGCCGTCAACCTTATAATGATCGAGATGCAAACAGGTTTCAGTAAATACGGGCAAATTGGATCATCGATTCATCTCAGCATGCTGATAGGCAGCGCCTTATGGAATCTGGTGGCGGTCCCTAAGAAAAGCAAGACGTGAGCAGTCATACATACCCTTGCAAGTGGCCGCCAACGAAGTGCTTCGTGGCGGCTTTTGATTTTCTGGGATCAGCCTAATTCGAGGTAGTCATGGTCGGGCGGCTGAGCAATTTGAGGTAAGAAATGATTCGAGCAGTAAAACCAAAGGTGATAGACGTGGGACGCAGGCCGGAGCCTCAGGGAAACCAAGCACCGGTATCCCCGAGCACTCCAATTCTCTATTCGGATCTCACCGGTGAATTCCCGGAGGAGGCAGAGCTAACCAAGATCATCCGCAGCTTCAATAAGAAACAAGCGGTTTTCATGCTGTGCGAAGTAAATACATTGGTTTCTTTCTTTGCTCACGAATTCGAAGACTCGATTGCTATCGAGAGGTTTCTGCAAGGCAACTTCCTTGAACCTGAGTTGATTCAAGCGATTGACCAAAAACTAGAGGGTCAATCGGTGCTGCAACATCCACTCTTTCACCGGCAAATGTTGCTCGCACTCCAACGGCGAGTGCTACTGGAAGGAGCCGAAGAGGGAGGCAGAGATCCAAATCCTGAAGCTAACCACGAGGATCGTCATTTGTTAGGCAAAGCTTGCCTCATGATGAATAACTTACTCTTTCCTCGCGAGCAGGAGGAGCGACTTAAGAATTCCGGGGCTCCCGGCGAAGACGAACGTATCCACGGGGAACTCTTCGCTCAATGGCTGCCCACGGCCGAAGTTCTCAATCCGCCTGATCCGGTGCACTCTGTGGTGCGTCACTTAGAGTACGCCAGAATTTTTGATGTACGTTATGCCGCCTATGCTTTTGGTGAAGGCCGCAGCCTGTCGCAAAGATTTCAAGAGTTGACCGGAATCGACCTTAAGAAGTTTCTTATCTTCCTGTTCAATTTTGATCTCTTTTACCGCTCTCACACGCGCGACGAGTTGATTGGCAACATGGCGCTCTTCAACGTCGACATCAAGACAGTTTTCGGAAAATTGAAGATCACGGAAGCCGAAGTGCAGGCTTTTTTTAATCTGCTCACGAGCAACGTTGCGAGCCTCATGGCCGCCTTTAGCAACGACGCTGAGGCTGAACCACCGTTGCAACCACACTTCAATGTGCGGCCCTTCCGGACGGCGCCGCTCGTGTATCGCAACGACGAGCTTACGATCGTAACCTGTGCTGACCCCGCTTTCCTGCAGGAAAAGATTTCGTCAGGCGCTTACCACACGATTTTGCGAGCGCTTGAGGTTGACGCGGAGGTCAGAAACGACCGCGATGAAGCGGATCGCAAGAGATTTTTGAAACAGTATTGGGGAGAGGTATTTGAAATCTATCTAAATACGCGCCTCCGGGAGTTGTATCCGTTAGGGACCAATCGGTTCTATGCGTCCCCGAAATGGGACTCTCCACGAGCGCAGCGCAACAACGAAGCCTTCGACGGTTTCTTGGACTATGGCGACGCCGTAATTGCCATGGAATATAAGGGGAAATATCTGTCGCTTACCGCCAAGTACAGCGGCGACCGGGAACTTCTGTTGGCGGATCTGAATGAGAGGTTTGGCAAAGCGGCTCGTCAATTGGCCCAGCGCTCAGAGACTGCCTTCAACCGAGACTTGCAGCAAAGACACGGCTTCTCGCAGCGTGATCAAAACAATCAACCGGTCCTTACCTACACAGTGGATCTTTCGCGACAGGTTAGACGGGTCTATCCAGTCGTAGTCGTGCAAGATCCGGCGATGAGAATCGGTTTCGCTAACCGGGAAATGCAAAAGCTTTTCGATGCGGAGATCACGACGAAGCAGGTTGATCAAGCTCTCATCAAGCCGCTGACGCTGTTGACCGTTGAAGACTTGGAATACCTGATTCCATATCTCGGTGAGGTAACGCTTCCCGAGATCCTTGATGAATACCTTAAACCGCATGAGCCGATCATTAGTTTCAGATACATCATGAACCAGTATCTCGATCGACGAGGAATTGCGCGACGGAAGAACGAATGGACAATGAAGCGATACGATGAGTTGCGGGACTCTTTGAAAGAACTCTTCGTCGTCTTCGACTAAGTTGTTTGCCGTTAGCTGTGAGTATTGAGAGGTGAAGTATGGGATGTCTGCCTGAATCTGGTGGTTGCGAACGATCACAAACCGATCCTTTTGTGGATCACTTGAACGAGATCGAAGGGACAAATTATCGCTACGTGGCATGTCTTGACGTAATTGATCGCAACTCGGCGCAGCCTGAAGCACTTTATGTGGACACCAAGACGTCCGAGCGTCTGGTGATCGAACGAAAGAATCTTGTCTGGCCGCCTGATTACGCTCCGCGCCATAAGCAGGATCACGAATTGGCGGAACGTCTCATCGAAGGTCTCAACGACCTCACGGCAGATGGTCCTTACAGCATAGAGCTGCAACCGAGCGCCTTCGGCAGCGCGAACGAACTCGCTGAGTTTGCGGACGTGATAATTCAGGGCGCGCACGAACTATTTCCCGCTGTTGAAAAGGGAGAGACGGTAGGCTCGCTTCAGGGTCCGTGGTGGCGTTTGTTTCGCGAGGATCCGGGAGAGCGAGCCTTTGACTGGGGTGCCCCTGACACGGGCCTTCGCATCACCTGGAATCTACATGACACGTTGGCGTCGGGTGCGCAGGCTACGCCCGGACTGCTTCATACGGTATCGCGTCTCTTCTCTTCGTGTGTGGACAAATTTCAGAAATACCTTGATGCCAGGCGAATTTTAATCGTCGAGTCACATGGTGAAATTCGGTATAACCCCGATTCCTGGTGGGCGCGCGTATTCGCGGGGGTGCCTCCACCACCGATCATTTCCGAGATCTGGTCAGGTACTTACGATTGGCTCGACGAAGCCCAGCGAGGCTGGCTGTTCGACAGACTCTATCCCGTTATTCCGCAACCACCGGAGATGAATAATGCTACTTCAACAGGAAATTCGTATTTCTGATCAAGGCTCGAATGGTTACGCGAGAGCTACTGCCTGCAACTTATATATTGAACAGAGGTTGTTCGGCTATCGAATGAACTTCAATTTCACAATCGAAGTTTATCCGCGCGAAAATCCGATTACTCTCTTGAATTGGGAAATGGACCTCTATTTCAAGGAACGTGAGCCTCCAATTTTGGTTGGCAGGTTGCTTTCCGAATTAATGGAACATCCTCGGGAATTGCGACATGGTTTTACATTAAGCAGATATCTTGACTTGAGAGCCGACGAATTCATTCAACTAGTCGATAAGTCCCATCGGGGCGATGTGACGTTCGAGTTCCGCGCGACACCTCAACTCTCAGATATCCCACACAACGGGAGCACCGAAACCGGTCGCTTGGTGATCGCACACTCCAAATGGTTGGAACTTCTGAATCAAACCGGTATGGATCGGTTTGAACTGATATCGATCCGTATTCCAGTTGCTTCCAGTCATCTCCATACGCCGTTTGTGGAAGCGGTGGCAAAGATCCGCGAAGCTGAACGTCAGTACACACGAGGCGACTGGAATGGAGCGGCTTCTTCATGTCGTAGCGCCTGGAGAACAGTATTGTCTAGCGCACCTTCCGGTGTTTCTCCTTTCGAACACCTGTTGGCGCCAGTTGTCGGTGATCCCAGGCGCAAGGCCTTTGCGACGGCGCTTATCAAAGGTTTGAATGACGTGGCGAATGAAGCAGTTCATCTTGAGGGCGATGTTAAAAAGAAAACACTTCCTGCCGATTTGAGTCCAGAGGACGCATTGTTATGTATTCATTGGTATGCTGCCGTGATCGGCTACTTATCATCTTTGTGAGATTTAGTAATGGACACTTTCTACTTAGTTTTTCGCGTAGTGCCTATTCCCGAAAATCCATCGGCCAAAGAAGTCGAGGGAGCATTTGCCTCATGTTGGATACTCGCCGATGATCCAGCAGCCGCACTTATTCTGGCGAGCTTTAAAGTGAGGCAACAGGAATGGGAGATCGTCAGCGTAGAGGAAGCTCCAATCAAAGTTACGAAAACGGATTACTCAGACACAGAGCATGATTTGGAGCGATACAAAACTGCTCAGACTCAAGGGATGTCACTGGTTTTTGCGGCGTGGGCAAAAGACGGAAAATCCTCGTACGGGCCAGTCCGGCTTAAGGACGCAAACGACTTCATCTTGTCCGACTATCTTTCGCAGATTAAGACACTAAAGCGCAAAGGACGGTGCTTACATTTCGATGCGGGTCGGAGATGTGCTGCATTAATTGATGCGCACTCTATTCAGAAAAATGGGGCTCTGTCTCTTATCGCCGAAAATGGAGAGGTTTATGTTCCTTCGAAGAATTTCGGCGACACAAAGCGAAGCATGGGAGGAGTAGCGTTTGCCAAACAGGGAGTCGGCGCAGTATCAACATTTCGCGGCTTCTGCGGGAAGCACGACAACGAATTATTTAGACCGATTGATGATTTTCCCTTGAGTCCGACTTCCGAGCAGATTGCTCTATATGCATATCGCTCGTTGTGTCGAGAAATCTTTTTCAAGGAAAACTCGGTGTTGCTATTCAAGGAGTTGTCAGAGAAGGATCATCAAAACAAAGCAATCATTGGAGTCTTCGACGCAATGTATAAAGGCTCAGCCCTTGCTTTACGGAACTTGAACGTGCATAAGAAAAAATATGAGTTCTTGCTGGGCTCAGGATCATTCAAAGCGCTGAAATCAGTTTTGTTTCATTCCTCACAACCTCCTTCCGTAGTTTTTTCCGGAGTGCTCTATCCGGAGTACGACTTCATGGCCAATCAACTGCAAGACCTGAGCGATCGAAGTAAGAATGTAGACTTGATAAGTTTCTGCTTCGCGCCGATGTCGCAAGGCTGGGCATGTCTTTTTGCATGGCATGAGGACAGTTCTAAAAGCTGTGTGCCACTAATGCGGTCACTGGCCACGGTGACTCATGGGAATGAGTCACTTGGAGTTTGCCTGTTTAGGTTTGTTGTATCGAACTGTGAGAACCTGGCCATGAATCCGAGCCGGTGGAAGTCTCTTACTGAGAAACAACGAGACGAGGTTGCCGCCTCGGCAAGTCACGCTACGAATGTGTTCTCACCAGTACGATCTGATTATTTGACAAGGGGATTAGAGAACATAACGGACTGGAAATTCGATTATGTAACCTCGACTTTCGAGCCAGGGACAGAATCCTGATGAAGTCCCGTAAAGCCATACCAGCAAAAACAAGAGCTCTTCTGCAGCAGGAGATCGGCTCTGCCTGTCCTTTTTGCACTTCACACGAGGTCGATCATTTTCATGTTCATCACATCGACGAGAATCCCGAGAACGGTGACTTTGGCAACCTTCTTATGACGTGCACAACTTGTCATTCTAAGATCACCAAAGGTGATATTTCGGTCCACGAAGTTCGCAGAAAGAAGATGCTGCTGCGCAATCGTTTACCGACCAGTGTCATTCCGATACCTGTGCGGAAAACTACGATCTTCGGAAATGTGAGCAACTCAGTAGTTGGCGACAACAATCGAGTGAGAGTCGAGATCAAAAACCAGACTAAACAGAAATATCCACCCGGTTGTATTGGTTACGACGTCCTCAAAGGAAACTACATAGGCTATCTGATTGGACGTTACAACGAGTTCAAGGAGTGGGAGGTCGGAAAAGCCGGCATGAACTACGCCATTTTCAGTTCGATATTAAAGAAGCAATTCAAGCTGGGCCCGACTCGGAGCATTTATAACCTACCCTTGGAACGGTTTGACGAATTGAGTCGATTTATTCAGCGTCGGATAGATGGTACTAAACTCGCTCGAATGAAGGCGACAAAAGGAAGAGCGAAGTTCTATTCATCGTACGATGAATATCTAGCTGAGCAGAATTAGTCGTTAAGATTTGGGCCTGCACTCGCCTAGCGTGGCTCTTTACGGTCGCGTGAATGTAACGAAATCATGGAGCCATCAGTCCATGTTTCTGACGCCATGAGTTCGTCCCAGACTGGTTGATGGCTATCGCGGTCACTGATGAATGCTACCGGAGTCCGCATGAGTGATGGTAACGCCAACAGGATAACCACAATCGACTTGCTCTCCAGGTTGTGGGACTTGGTCGATAATCAGTCCAGGTTGAATTGGTAAATCGTAGCGTGTTGCGAGCAGTCGAATGTTCAGGTTAGCGGCGTGAAGTTTGGTTTCGGCCTCCTCATAACTCAATCCTTTGATGGACGGAACCCTGGTTTGAGCTGGTCTGGATTGGCGCTCGCGTTGTACGTCCAAATCGAGTGCCAATAGTGCTACTGCCGGCAACGCGACGCAAGTTAAGAGTATGTAAAGAATGAACGCTAGGGCTGCGAGGCCGATGATCAGCCGTCTCTCTTTTCCTCGCATGTTGTAACCAACAAGTACTCCAAATAAGAATCTCATTTCATCTGCTCCGTTGGACCCTTCATCTTGCATCCGACTGTCCGCCCCATTTATTTCTTAGTGGCTTGGGCAAGAATTACTCATGTAATCGGTGTGGATTGGATGGCGAAGTGCCCGCTAGTCGTGCGAGGGTGACGGATTTGAATTCGATTTCGAGTCAGATATGAAAGACAATGTTGCCATGTCTACCCAGTTGTCACTTCGTGATTGGTTTCTGTATTCGGATAGGGACATCTCACCGCAAAATCCTACAGTCGGGACAATGATTACGGTCGAACAGTTCTGGAAAAAAGAGATCGGAGATTTTGGTGCCGAGGATTGGCGGCGCGAAGAGTGGTCGATTCATTCTGCTCTTGTACCAGTCGCACACTTGGAAGCCGCTGCTTCAGTGGTTCCGTCGACCAATTATTTGACATGTGAAAGCGGATGGGATGATCAGGATCAGTTTAGCTTTGGAGACCACGCTGAGCATGGCGAGATTCTGGCCAAGCCCCTCGTACATTCTATGAAGCATCCGGTAAGCGGGGATTTATTTGTAGATTTAACGCGTGACTTCCGCTTTTATCACGCGCTTGAAGTAAGAGATCATTCGGAGCACTACCACCCCATCGAGAATATTCTTGTGGTCAAAATTGAGATTGACACTCATGACAGATTTGACCCTACAGCCAGAGTCTTGATTCACCGAGATTACTTACGCGACTTCCTGGCAGCCACAGGTATGGGTTTAGTAGTCTCTTTGGTAGCTGACAGGTTTGCCAATGCACCTACTAAGAACGATCTTCAACTTGAGATAGTTGAAAACACAAAGATTGATGAATTCACGTGGCTCACCACATCGTTTCATAATCCCGAGATGACCGGTCACGGTCAATTTCGTGGTCGCGCTATTCTTAATCGCAATCTGATAATTAGACCCTACGATCGACCCAGGTTTGACCGCAGCCCTTGGCCACATTTCGGCGAACATTCAACCGAGGAACCCGCTCCAAGTTTCATAGTCAACGATGAAGGAGAGAGACGGAGTCTGCCGGCTAACGCATATCTGCCGGAGTACATGAGGCAAGGGATTGGTAAATACGGCTACCTGTATTTTCGGCCTGAAGTTCTACACAAATACTTAAACACTCCGGGATATAGCGTTTTCTTCCATATGCGAAATTGGGGCTCAGCCTCGTTGCCAAGCGACCGAGGTGATGTTGACGTGGCGATAAACACTCATGGCCTGGTCAATGCGTTCGCAACCCGACATCGCGCAACTAAGTATTTCAGAGCAAGCTTATTGGGCCTCCTTCTCATCTTTGCCGAGCGGAGAAATTTGCGAAGAGATGTTTCAGACCCGAATGCAGCAGAACCCGCCGCGTTCACCAGCACTAACAGAAGTGATAGAAAATGCCAAGGCGGATCTTGATACCGTTTTTCAAACTCTCTTTTCAGTGCCGCTCTTCAGCAGGACTTCGCCCAGCGATCAAGACCTCGGTAAGTTAAGCGTTGGCCCAGTGAGCACCCGAGAAGGAGAATTTCTCGAGTTGACGAAGACTCTCTTCGGCTGGACTATCGAAACTATGAAAATTGATTCCCTTCGTGCGGCGTTAACTGAACTGGGTGGAGCGGTTGATAACAAGCTCAGACAGATCAAGTTGCTGGAGAGAATCTTGGCTGCAAAAAAATTGGATGAGGCTCAAGCTCGATTGATCACAAGCCCTCTCGTCGGTCTAAACGAATTGAGGCTAGGATCCGCCCATATTGGTACTGTTAAATTTGAACAAGCGTTTCACCTAATAGGATCGTCACAAATGCCATCCAAACCTCGGGCTCGTTGGGGAGTCTGCGTTGAGGGCGTAGCGCAGTCTTTTCACTCCATTGCCCGAACGTTGCGCACCTAACAAGCGAATGGTTTGGCAAGTTTTTAAGTCACGTTTTTGCATGAGGACGTTGAATGTTGAGCTTGCAGCAAGCTGGATTTTGAACGATTGCGTGCCCGCTCAGGAATTTTGCCGAGATTTTGCCGAGATTCATCTGGAAACCTATGTCGCATAAGGCACATAAACGCATCTTTTCCGACCGCGACCCATTGTTTTATTGCTTTTTTGCGTAGGATATGACTGGTGCGAGGACTTCTCTGGGATTCATAACCCCAAGGTCGGCGGTTCGATCCCGCCCCCCGCTACCAATGTAGTCAGTAGTTTACAGCGGCCAGCAGTGGCCGCTGTTCGCTTACTGTGGGGACTTTTGCGTCGGTCTGCTTTTGTCTGTGCGCAAGGGTTTCAATTGCTCGACGTAATCCATCATCAGTCGCGTGTGTATAACGCGCCGATGTTTGCATACATCGATGCAATATCGCCATGATCCTTCGCGTCTCCACTCCCGCATCTCCGAGCCTGGTAGCGGCCGTATGTCGCAGGTCGTGAAAACGAAAATCCTCAAGTCCTGCGTCTTTACATGCTGAACGAAAGCCTGTCTTAACGTCGGCTCTCGGCTTGCCAGTCGCCCGATTCACAAACACGTATTCCGTGTCGCCCGTTTCGCGATAAAGCGATAGCAATTGCTCTCTCGCAATCCGGTTCATAGGGATACTTCGACTGTGACCTGATTTTGTCTGCTCGCGATGCGAGTCATGACGTGGACTAAGCCACGCTCGAAATCCACATTCGCCCAGAGTTTCTTGTTACTGAGGATTCGGATTTACGGTCATTGGGAGAGACGTACCAGCGCGTGCATATTGTCAACTGGAACGAACTCGAAGTTGAATTGGGGAAGCGAGGACTGATAGCCAATCGATAGTTGCGTTTGAATCGACTGCCTCGGGTATTTCAATGTGAGATGTTACCGGCGGAAGTTAGAACGCGTGGTTCGTCAAACAGACTTGCACTCCAAGCTACCGTATGCAGATCCGCGATCTAAAGGATCCATTCGCTTGACTGTCGGGTCGATAGTCGGGAACTAGACGGACGTAATCGCAGTTTCATCTCCGAGTCGAGAATATCATCATCAAGTGAGCTATTCGTCACACGATGAAGTGACTATCCCGTCACATCGCGATTCTCGGTTCGAGCTTCGAATGGCAAACTCAGGATTTTGCGCAACTTCGTGTCGGCCATCTAACTTACCTAACAACAATAGGTTACATTGAGGTAATCTAGTTTGCTAGTGGTGACGCGCGAGAATCGACTCCATTGGCACAAGGCTTGAAGACTGAGAGCGACGGCCCGCGGCCCGCGCACGGTTAGAAGTGGGAATTTGGTCTTGTGATCGAGACTATAAACCATTCAGATTGCCATGAAGCAGCTCCTTTGGACAGGAATGCGTCGCAAACCTCGGCGGCTTTGCAGATTCGTGGCTTGACGCGAGTCTTTGCAAAAGGCAACACCGTCGTTCTTAAGGATGTAGACCTGGATGTGTACTCAGGTGAGTTGGTCTGTTTGATTGGAGAGAGCGGATGCGGCAAGTCAACTCTCCTGAAGATCATCGCGGGCTTTGATTCCCCCACGGAGGGCGAACTCCTTGTGGACAATCAGTCGATCCAAGGGCCAGATCACAAACGTGGAGTTGTATTTCAAGAATCATCTCTGCTGCCGTGGCTCAACGTCGAAAAGAATATTGGCCTGGGTTTGCAGATCAGGGGTTCGTCACCAGATGGTGAATCACGTGTGAACCGCTTTATTGAGATAATGGGGCTTAGAGGGTTTGAACATCATTACCCAAGCGAGCTTTCCGGTGGAATGGCCCAACGCGTGGCGATCGCCCGGGCACTTATTAATGATCCCAACATACTCCTTCTTGATGAGCCTTTCGGAGCGCTTGACGCATTCACCAGGATGAGACTTCAGGATGAGTTTATTCGCATCTGGGAACATGAGCGCTATACCACGCTTTTCGTAACCCATGATATTGATGAGGCGGTTTACCTGGGGACAAGGGTTGTTGCGCTTACTCGGCGACCCGGTCGGGTGGCGAGAATATTCAACATCAATCTTCGACGTCCACGCGACCGAACGAGCGCCGAGTTTATTCGTCTGCGTGGCATGATTGCCAAGGAGTTCATGAGGGTCGCGCGTGAGGACTAGATTCTGATCGCGCCGACAGCATAAGGAGCGGACTATGGCTGAGGGAAGAGATGATCATCAAGAGTGTTTGAACCACGGAATGTCCCGACGCGAGTTTGTACTGATGTCTTCGCGGTTGGGGTTGCTGGCTGCAGGAGCGGCTGCTTTGGGCAGTTCATGCAGAACCAGCAAGCAGGACCCCGTTCTCAAGATCGGATACCTTCCGATTACCGACGCAACGCCTCTGTTGATTGGACACTCTCAAGGGTTTTTCGAGCAGGAAGGCTTGACCGTTGACAAACCTGTGTTGATGCGCGGCTGGCCTGAAGTCGCCGAGGGCTTTCTCTCAGGTAACTTCAATCTGGTTCACCTCCTGATTCCCATTCCGATTTACATGCGATATGCGCAGGGTCATCCGGTGAAAATTGTGGCTTGGAACCACATGAACGGCTCGGCCGTCACGGTCGGGATGAAGAGTGGCATTAAGCGGCTTGAGGATCTTAGTCGAAAGCAGATTGCTGTACCGCATTGGTACTCGATGCACAACATCATCCTTCAGCTCTGCATGAGAAATTATGGGATTGAGGCGGTGATCCAGGATCGAAATGCTTCGCTTAAACCTAATCAGACCAATCTCTTTGTGATGAAACCCCCGGACATGCCGACCGCTATTTCCGGGGGCGCGATCGACGGTTACATCGTGGCAGAGCCGTTTAACGCCGCGGGCGAAGTACTGGCGCAGGGGACCATTGTTCGTTTCACCGGTGACGTTTTCAAGAACCATCCCTGTTGCGTCGCGGTCATGAACGAAACCGATATTCAGAACCATCCGGAATGGGCGCAGAAGGTGGTCAATGGTCTGGTCAGAGCCCAGCAATGGGTTATCGCCAACCGGGCCCAGGTACCCCAGATTCTGTCGAAAGACGGCAAGGGCTACCTGCCACTTCCGGAGCCGGTGATCAAGCGGGCCATGACAAAGTACGATCTCGAGACCTACGGAATGCAAGGCGGAACTGGAGCGATTCATCATCCCGACTGGGGCGTTAGCAGAATTGGTTTTCAGCCCTATCCGTATGAGACGACCACGCGCGAGATCATTAACCTCTTGAAGCAGACAAAGGTCGAAGGCGCGTCGGATTTTCTGCAGCGCCTGAATACCGAGCAGGTTGTCAGAGAGCTCTTTCAATATGATCTCGTAAAGAACGCGGCCGAAAAGGTCGGCGGCCTGAAGGTTTTCGAAGGAGTCGACCCCGCAAATCCCTATGTCCGGGCCGAGATGATTCAGGTGTAAGAAATGGAAGTCACCACCCCCAACGCTGCAGTGACCAGGCCAAAGGCCGCTAACACCGCCGCTAGAGCTAATTGGCCACAGTTCCTTTATCAGGTAAGCGGCGTCGCTCTAGTACTGATTACATGGCAGATTTTTACCAGCGCATTCGTGCTCAACGAGCAGTTCAGCCGCAGTTTTTCGCCTGCCAACACCTTCCGTGAGTTGTTCCTTTTTGTATCCAGCGGAGCGTTCATGCGTCATGCTGCCCCAAGCCTCTCGCGCGTGGCAATTGGATTGGGCCTAGCGATGATAATTGGAATTCCGGTGGGCATTCTCGTTGGGTATTTTTTGAGGTTGGATTTGATCACGAACACCGTTTTTCAGTTCGTGCGCATGACTTCACCGTTGGCATGGATGCCCATCGCGATCATTATTTTCGGCGTAGGCAACAAGCCGGTTTACTTCTTAATCACGATGGCAGCTGTTTGGCCGATCATTATTAGTACTGCTCACGGAGTACGCAACGTCAACGACATCTGGATCAAAGTAGTTCGCATGCTCGGAGGCGGGGACTGGGCGGTGCTTCGTCGGGCGGTCATACCGTCAGTCATTCCCGACGTTCTAACTGGATTACGGATTTCACTAGGAATCTCGTGGATCATCCTGGTTCCAGCAGAGATGCTGGGCGTGCCTTCAGGTCTTGGTTACTACATTTTGGACACCAGAGATCGATTCAATTACGGCGAAATGACAGCAGTTATTTTAGTAATTGGCTTTTTGGGGTTCATCTCGGATACGTTGCTCCGATTTGCGCAAGACAAATTCTCCTGGCGCCAAGGTACTGGATCGAATACTGGCACGAGAGCTTAGTTCAGTCGAAGGTTAAAAAAAATGAGTTCGTTCCCGGAATTATTCGAAAGATTCATCGCAGCTTATGAGGATGATACGGTCAGGATTCCTTGCTGTGGACTGAAGTTCGTAACAAGCGGCGAGCCCGACTTGGATGAGCAGTTCTCGAAATCACCGCAGTGGATGGACCCAGGTCACTTCCAACGCAATCTAGCATCCTGTGGTTATTCCTATAAAGCCGCCAAGGGAGGTTGGACCCTCAAAGTTACGGCGGACAATATTGGGTGCCCTGCGGGAGCGATGAGTTTGGGCCTGGTGAGGCGTGATTCGACCCGCTCTTTTGAAGGTGGCTGCTATGTTACCCCCATGGCCAAGTCGGCCGTGCCGGCAGATTTCTCTGCCGGATATGTTTATGCTCCGCGCCAGTCCGGCCATCCTGAATTCGCTCTTTTTGGAGAAGAAGACTGCGGCCGGTATGAAACGCTCGAAGCCGCGCAAAAAGCCGTTGCCGGCATGCCGGTTATACCAGCATTGATGCAGGCCGTTTACTATTATCATCCGTTACGCAGCGAGTTGCACATCAATCCAGATCTGGTGCACATCTACTGTACACCGTTGCAAGCCATGCGGCTGATACAAGGCTATTGCTTTCCAACCGGTGAACGGTTCACTATGAGTTGCATTGGGATTCGGGGTGTTTCCTGCGATATGACTGCGTGGCCCTATGTCCACCAGGAGATCAACGGGACGTTCCTTTGTCTTGGTGCGCGCGGCATTACCGGTTGGGAAGAGGAATATGTTGGTTTCGGCATGCCGTTCTTCAAGTTCCGGGAAGTGGTAATTGGCATGGAAAAATCGAAGGCCGGTTTTCCTTATAAGATTTTCCCGAAGTCGAGCCAGACCGAAACGTTGGTTCAAGTACAGCACGTTAACGATCAGCAGGAGACCAGATGAATTTAGTTTATCTTGATCATGCTTCGACAACTCCCTGCCGCGAGGAAGTGTGGGAAGCAATGCGGCCTTACGCGCTGTTCGATTATGGCAACCATAACAGCCTCCATTCCCTCGGGCGCAGAGCGCGCCAGGCCGTGGAGGATGCCAGGCAAAGTATAGCCAACGTCTTGGGATGTGATGGGAAGGAAATTCTTTTTACCAGTGGTGGCAGCGATTCCGATAATCTCGCGATCAGAGGAATAGGAAACCATGGACGCCGCGGGCACGTCATTACAACCAAAGTCGAGCACCTTGCCGTCCTGCACGCCTGCGCCAGTCTCGAAGCGGAAGGCTTTGAAGTTACTTATCTTGACGTCGATGAGTATGGCAAGGTAACGCCTGAGCGCGTTGCCGGAGCAATGCGGAACGACACGATGCTGATCTCTATCGGGCACACCAATAACGAGGTAGGGACTATCCAGCCGATCGGCGAAATCGTCCAGCGCGTTAAAGCTCGAAACTCTGATGTCGTATTCCACACCGACGCGGTTCAGGCTGTGGGTAATGAAGTAATTGATGTGCGGGCTTTGGGCGTAGATCTGCTCAGTTTCACCGCGCAAAAGTTCTACGGGCCAAAAGGTATTGGCGGCTTGTACATTCGTGATGGAGTCCGAATCAAGCCCCAAATTGTCGACACGCGCGAGAAGCGTGGTCAGGAGGTCGGTACCGTGAGCGTGCCGCTCGTAGTGGGCATGGCGTTGGCGCTGAAGCTGGCAACTCAGGAATTGAAAACGCAGAAGACGTTGTGGACCCCCGTCCGCGACCGCATCATTGCCGGCCTGCTTTCGATTCCCGACAGCAGGCTGAATGGCCATCCCACCGAGCGATTATCGACCAACATCAGCGTTTGTTTTTTAGGAATCTCGGGCGAAGATGTAGTCTTACAACTCGACCGGTTAGGAATATGCGCATCCACGGGTTCGGCTTGCACTTCGGGTCTGGTCGAGCCGTCCCATGTGCTGACCGCGATGGGCTTGCCACGCCGTTGGGCGCTTGGCGCGCTTCGACTGAGCTTGGGACGTGCGTGCACCGGCCTCGATCCTGATCGTTTGGTCGAACAGATTCGTGATATCGTCGAACAATTGCGCTCCACCAATTACGCGCCTTACGTAGATCGACCTTCCCGGAGCCCACTGCGATCCGAGTTGATTGTATGATCTAAAACCTCAAACCTGACGGAGAACCTCAACATGTCGGGCAAAGAAAAAGTTACGACGACTCCCAGCTCCTCGAACTCACGCGACAGAGTTTACGACAAGGAGCAAGCCATAGACGGAACCGAGACACGATTCTTTGACGCCATGCTCACGTTCGGCTGGCTAGCCGAACGGCGCGGTGATGTGCTTGCAGACAACGACAAAGCCCTCCGAGTAATCGAGGTCAACGACGCCCTCCGTTACTGGTTAAGCGAAAACAAACTCACCGATGTTCTGGACGAACTACCTGACGGTATTCCACTCAGGTATTTTCTCGAGCGGATTCTTCAAGATGAGCACGCGGCAGTGGGCTCGATCGTTGCCGGTAACCTAATCTCGATGACGCTTAAGGTCGAGGAGCTCGATTATCAGAAAGTTATCTCGGACCCGGAGAGCCACGCGACTATTTGGGACAGGCCTGAAGCTCAATATACACTGCAGCAAACTCTGCGGTTCGTAACGGACAGTAAAGACCCCGGCTCTTTGAGCGTATTGGCAGGCGTGCGCGTCGTGGCGCCGGGCGCGATTCGGCTCAGGAGTTCAAACGAGCGCGATCGCGTGGATCTTGTTTCAGTATGTCAGGTCGTGAGAACAGGCCAGGGCTGGCGCGTCGAAAGTTATCAGGGATTACTGCAACAGGCATGGTTAAGAGTGAAAGCGACAATCACTGCCGGAACTCAATCAGGCACTGTCGGCTTAATGGGCCGAAACATGTCTCACAACATCGGTTCTCATGCACTCTTTTATCTGGAAATGGATGAAGAGAACAATGGCAAGAAAACCTTCTATCGGTATTTGCGGGAAAGAATGGAACTACTGGCCGGATTTGCCACCAGCATGCCGCTCTCCTCGTCACCTGGCCGGCTGGCAAATGTGATCGAGGGCTTCAGACAGAACCGGGAGCTGTTGAAACGCATCGCGAAATCTGAGCACATCGAAAAGGTCGAAATTGGGTTCGACAAGGCAACTGATCGCGACATTGCGCTCCCAGGGGGCATCCTGAGTACGCAAGCACTTTATGCGATCTTGGAGAACAACATTCGCGATAGCGCCAAGCACGGCCGAACTAAGAATTCAGCGCAAGTAGATCTTAGGCTTGAGATTAGCGCACGCGAGGCGGAAGATCCTGAACGCCTTGAGTTCAAAGAGGACTTCATAGAAATCGTTGTTAGTGACAATCGTAATAATTTCGAGATTGCGCGCGACGGACTGGAAGAGTCGCTAAGGACTCTTCGCATCGTTGACGAAATCGGCCGGCTCAGGCCCGGCGACTGGGGTATCAAAGAACGTTTCATTTGTGCTGCACTCTTGCGCGGTATACGCCTTGAGGAAATTCCAGTGCAAGTGCAAACCGGTTCCAAACAGGAGATTAGGCTAGATCTCGGGACGTATGCGCCAGAGCACGAGCCGAGAATTCTCGACATCAAAGACGTTAACGGAAATCTGGGGTGGGTTTTCTACCTGCTAAAGCCGAAGGACATTCTATTGATCGGCAGCAAATTCACGGACGACGTAACAAAAAGCCTGAGGCAACATTTCGGAGACCGAATTAATATCCATGACCTCGACTGGCTTAAGAGTAAGATCACTCTTCCCTCAAAAGTCCGGCACCGGTTCGTTGTGGTGTACGTGAATGACCAGTCCGAGCTGAATGATCTGGAAGCGCTGGCCGATAAGCTTCCATACCGAGTAATTGTTTGCTTGCCCAAGGGCGTCAGACCCAGTGCCTCGAGCGATTTTGCCCCGATCTCGCCGGAGGACTTGGATCTGCCAAATCTCTCGCTGGCTCGCCTGTATCACCTTTGGGTGAACTATCTTGTGGAGCTGAAAGACCCTGCCGCGGCCGCAAAGGGATTCTTTGGGAAGATCTGGCTAAAGTGGAGAAAAAACCCACAGACTCCTGAGATTGCCTTCAGACACATGGGCTTTAAGCTATTACGGCTAGATGAAGAGACGGGCGCCTTCCAATGGCAATTGCTCGACGAGGACAAATATGATCCTTCCCGGCCATGCCTGTTATTTGATCGCCACGGGGGGTGTAAGCAGAAGGCCCAAGGCGTTTCCCAGACCGGCGAGCAGGCCAGCATTCTTGCCGAGCCCAGTCCAGAGTGGACGCCCGACTGCCAGCGCTTTCACAACTCGATATTTCATTACGAGCCCTACGATCACGGCGAAATGGCCAGTCAATTCATCGTTGAAGCGACCCGGCAATTTGATCAGCGGCCGTCCGATCCATTAGATCCACCAGAATTGGGCTTTAGTTTTCTTGAGGCGGGCCTCACGAAGGTACTAATCGTTGATGAGCGCCTCGACCCCACGAGTGAAAAACAGATGCGATACCAGCCCTCCACCAAGATTTGGGGGTGCAGCTATAAGGAGCTCTTTCATTGGAAGGGTGTCGATATCAGAGGGGAAGAGTACGCGGCCAACGAAATACCTGACGCGGACTTGTTAATAGAGTGGACCAGGAAAGCGCATTCGGATCGAAAGGCAGGCTATGACTTTCTAGTATTACATAAGGGTATCGTTGACAAGTTGATCAAACGGGAAAAGCAATCGTCGGGAAAATCTGAACAGGAGCTAATGGTCGAGCTGTTTAGGCGGCTGCAAAAAAAAGTTCGTCATATCATCATTCATTCAGGAAGAATGTCAGCCGCTGAACTTCCGGCGGGAGTGAAATTCATGTCGCTCTCCAACGTGGACACCTGGATTAAGAACAACGTTTCCAAGATGACAATCGTCGAGGATCTTTGTCTCTTAAGGAGGCCATAGCAATGGCTCACAAGTTGTTTATTCTCGTAAGCGAGGATCTGCGGGAACAGTTGTTGCTCGGTGACGATATTATCAACGTGTTGGTCCTACCTGAAGGACGAATGACCGCTGAGAAAGAGCCTTCCGATGAGGACGTTCAGGAGCTGTGGGAAAGAGAGTTGAAACCGCTGATTCTTGCGCGAGTTCGAGATAACAGTGATTGGAAGGAGTCGACTGTTCGGTTCGCTGGCCACTTCCGCCCATGTTTTGGTGATATGGCGCATATGGGTCGGAACGATCAACGATTCCCTCAAATAGAGCAGGGCCTCGTGGACGCATTGGGTCAGGCAATCGACATTCAAATTTGGGGGTTTCATCACGAGAACTGGTCGGAAATTTGGAAAGTGGCCAGTCAAGTAAAAACTTTTCTGGGTGATCCCGGCAAGGAAATCCAGTTCCTCCTGGATCTTGAGCAAGCTTTCCTGAAAGCGGCCACCCAAAACGAAAAGATCTCTCCGAGCCTTGAGCAGAATCGGATTGAGGAGCGATTCGCTATTGCCCGGCACGAGATCATGGGTCTGTTTGTTCCGTTACAAATGAGACTCGAGAACGCCAGAGACATGAAGGAGGACAGCCCCAGCGAGGCTCATGAGATCGAAGCCAGTGTTAATGACTCAATCGGTCCATTGGTGAAGAAGGCTGTTCGTCTTTGGAAAAAATGTGCTCCAATGGTTCCGGAAGGTGGACCTAAGAAGTCGTTCGACGCTGTTGTCACCCAGCTAGAGAAGCAACCGAATCCAAACTCGGTCGAATTCAGAGCCTGGCTCGACACTCTCTATGACTGCTTGAGCAAGTTCTGAAGATAGTGAATCAATGACTGGCACCAACGAAGCAATCCTGATCGTAGATGATGATGCAGCTTATCGCCAGGCCTTAAGTGAGGCCCTCGAGCGCGAGTTTGACGTCGTGGTGGCAAGTTCGGCTGAAGAGGCGCAGGAGAAAATCAGTTCCGCCCTGGCCGCTGTGCTGCTCGACGTGCGACTGAAAGATGAAGGCACCGCCAACCGGGACGGCCTGATCCTGCTGGAAAAAATCAAACAGGTTCAACCCGCCTTGCCGGTAGTGATGATGACGAACTATGGCGACATTGACATTGCGGTCGAAGCTATGCGCTTGGGCGCGGCGGATTTTATTCAAAAGGCGCGCCTCGATGTGCGCGAATTCCGCAAGATGCTTCACAACGCTATTGAGCGTTCAAGATTGGAGCGAAAAGTCGCCGGCTTGGAGGAGGATCTACGCCGTTTGGAGCCGTGGGAGTTAGTTGGTGACGATTCCAAAATTCAGGAAGTTAGACGGCTGATCGAGATCGTGGCCGAAGACGGCTACAGCACGGTCTTCGTCCGTGGTGAGACCGGGACCGGCAAGGAATTAGTAGCTCGTGCGGTGCACTCTCGTGGCCGGCGCAACAATGCTCCCTTTGTGGCTGTTTCTCTGCCAGCCCTTTCCCGGGAACTCATTGAGTCGGAATTATTCGGGCACTCGCGCGGGGCGTTCACCGATGCGAAGACTACGCGCGTCGGCTATTTTGAGAAGGCACAGGGCGGCGTGCTGTTTCTTGACGAGATCGGCGAGCTGCCACCCGACCTTCAAGTAAAGTTACTACGATTCCTCGAGACGAAGACCTTCGCGCGCATCGGAAGCACCCAAGAAATCACCGTGGATATTCAGGTTGTCGCTGCCACGAATCGTGATCTGGACCATGCCATAAAGCTCGGCCAGTTTCGCGACGATCTGTATTTCCGACTCAAGGCAATGGACATTCGCGTGCCACCGCTCCGCGAACGGCCCGACGATATTCCGCTTCTAGGCGATCATTTTCTCTTTACCTTTGGTCAAATGGGGCGGACCAAATTGGCCGGCATCAGTCCGGCCGCGCTGGAGTTGCTCGGTAAATATTCTTTTCCCGGAAACGTCCGTGAATTGAAGGCTGTTATCGAGCGCGCCATGATGTTGGGAAATAACAACGGCCACTCGTTGATCGAGCCCGCCGATCTTCCCTTGGAGGTGCAGCAGGTAGCACAGCCGTCGACCCAGAACGCGACCTTGCCGCTTACCGAGGCCGGCATCAATCTTGACGCCGAACTGGCTCGGTTGGAGCTGGCGTACATTCAGGACGCACTTCAATTGACCGAAGGTCGAAAGACTGAGGCCTGGCGCGTATTGGGTCTCAACGATCGCTTTGCGCTCAGGCGGCGAGTCAAAAGAATTGGCGAAGCGTATCCTCATCTAATCAATTCATTCTCGCTCGTCCAAAAACTTTATTACGAATAGGGGGCGAACGAACGGAGTGCAGCATGACAAACTCAGCCGACCATTCCACCGGCAAGAAGAAAGTTCTGGTCATAGCTAATCCTGAGCTGGCCTCTGCCATCTACGAAGGCCTGAACAAGTACATAATCGCTCCCGCGGCAGTTGATGCGGAGACTGACGTTGACGCCGACCCGGGCACGGTTTCGTGGCTCTGCCGCCAGATTTTTCCATCGCCGAAAGATCCGCCAAAACCCCACGCTCTGGGCAGAGCGTGGAAGGCCCTCTGGCATCCAAATCCGGAAGACTCGATTGAAACATTGCCAGCCCAATCCCTCGGCTCAATCAATTTTCCGATGAGCTTATTTAACTGGGGGGCCTACGATTTCGTGATCATTCAGGATGTATGGCAGTCGGGTAACGGCGATGCAGCTACTATGGAAGGCGCGGGATATGTCCTCGCAAACCTTGATTATTACCTATGGGGAAACTTCAAGACGAAAAAAATTATTCTGGTTACCGATCCGGGCTTTCTGCGCAGGAAGGCTGAATGGATCAGCCGAAGGAGGCAACTACTCTTGCCGCCTGAGGTGGAGAAAGATTTGCTCGCGGCCTTTGATTCAAAGCAAGCCTTTGAGCGTATAGACCTGACCGCCGCGGGGACATCGCCGATTCAACGAATTAAGGAGTTGGTGCTTACCGACGGCGACCAAACCCATACGGAGACCGAGAGCGACACTAATCAACGGCGATTGCTTCAATCTTCCGAGTCCCACAACATCTCAAAAATCGCTGACGCGTTCATGCATCCAGTTATGGAGGAGGCATTGATAGCTCTGCGATCCTATGTCAGACATCACGCCGAGGTCATCGTAGTGGACGATGAGCTCGCCGAACTCAATGGTACTTTTGCCCAGCTGACTGGTGAGCGGCTTAAGTTGCCCCCAAAAATGGGCCTCGGCAGTGTCGCCGTTGCCTCGGCTTCCCGGCTTGCCTCGGTTTCCCGGCCCACGGTTAATCAGGCCAACACTTTTGGAGATCTGGTCAAGATCTGTGCTCAGGAGTTTAATGATGCCGCCGAAGGTGGCAAGCGATATGCGCTGCTGGTTACGGACATACTTTTTCGCGGTCCCAACTGGCATCAAACCGGATTGGATTTGATCGAGACCGTGCGGGACGAATTGCGGGCTGCGCCAAACGCGCGGCGAGTTGGGATTGTTGCATTTACGGCCTTCACGACCCCGTTTATCGGGATGTCTTCATATCAGCGAGGTGCTGATTTCGTTGTTTCCAAAACAGAGTTGGGCGGCCACGATCTGAAGATGCGGGGAACAGATCGTTTAATGATGACTCTCGCCTTCCTGTGCTTCCAAAAGTCTTTTCTTTCCGAGCAGCGAAGCAAAGCGGGCGGACTGATCATGTCAACCAACTCGCAGCGTTCCAAGGCGAAGGAAAAGAGCTTCGAACTCTTGCGCCAATTGCGGAGAATCCTGCCCAAGCACGCGGTTTCAATGCACTTGCACCAGGAATGGCTCGATACATGCTATTTGCTTGAGGCTATCAACGTCTATGGCTGTGATCGCGATCAACTCAGCGGAATTTATAACGAAATCAACGGAAAATATGATTGAAGATCGGCTAAACGAATTCGGAATATATCGACTGAGATATCCGCTGAAGAACTTTGAGATCGTCCTGGACACTCGCCGTGCCACGATCACCTTTGAGGTGGGTTATGACAATGAGGCGTGGCCAAATTTAGCATCTCAGGTTGCGAATTCCGATCAGAAAGCGACCTTCTCGATCCGCCTCGACAAGTTCAAGAACTTCGAGGAAGATCTGGAAGTCCGCCATCCTTCCTCGACTATTCTGATGAGCAGTTTAAGGCGGATGGCGGACAATCAGGAATCGATAAATAACGAAGCATGGCGCGAAGCCCTGGGCCGGTTTACTTTCCTGCTCGCGAGATACGCCAACAAGCATAATGGAACCTACCACGTCGCGGTAAAGGATCTGGTGCTATGGATGGGAGTCCATGGGGCAAGCACTGCCTGGCGCATCTTCTATGACGACAGCCTGAATTTCGAACACCGCTATGATCTGCTCAGAAGTGCCCAACATTCACTCAGTCAAAGCGACACCAGAGCAGAGCGTGAGAAGATTGCCTTAGATGCGCCTGAGCAAAAAGAACGACAATTATTATGGTGGACGACTTTCTGCAAGTACGATCTGGCACGGCAGTGGTGCGAGAGCGAGACCTACGGCAATCCAGCCGCTCGGCATGCGCTGCGAGAATCAGCCCTTAATTATTTGCAGGTTCTGAAAGACGAAGCCAGACAGCGCGACCTAAGACGCTTTCTCACGGAGGGCGGCACGGATCTGGAACATGAAGTCAAGCGGATATTGTTTCCAAAATGGAAGGAAAAACTGCCGCCGCCATCGCTTTTTTCTCCGGCACGGGCCCGACCCAAACCGCCCACTCGCAGGCTGTTCCAACGTCTAAAGGACCGGATCAGAGGGATCCCCGCGACCACCGCCGATCGGACCCTAGATCTTGCCAAGGACGAAGTTATTCGTCGCACATTCTTTGTTTGGTTTCTGAAGCGTTACGCCTGGTGGAGCGCCGTCAAATTGATTCTCTCCGATTCCAAGAAGGATAGGATGCTTATCGCCGGATGTACCTTCTTCCTATTCGTCATTCTTGGGGCAGGGCTTTATCTGATCCAAATTGGTGAGTTTCCTAGAATAGCCAGAGTCTTGCCCCCGTTCCTATCTGCGAAGGAGAACACACCATTCCTCTGGGGCATGCAGGTCCTGTTTCAGTTGGCTGCGCTCATTTCAGTGCTGGCCATCGCGCCTTTATTGTTTCGCCTGCTAATGCCACGGGCTCTGTTCGGTAGTCTGCTTGCCTGGTGTACTGTCATCTTCACTGCGCTTCGCGATGTGCATGAACTAAGGATGGACGAAGGGGGTGAGAAACCATGGCACGTATGGCAGCTTTGCCATACATGCTCGGATACCCAGGCGCTAAAATACTCTCTGCTAATTTCTTTGGGTATTCTGATCCTTGACTCGATTTTTATTGCCTATGCCGTAACGCAGTTCACTGATGGATTCCTGTCAACGGTGGTGCGAACGTTAAGCACCCTGGCGGGATTATTGGCGGGGTCATTATTCTGGGGATTGATCTTTGCATTGCCGATAAAGGTCGCTCTCGAGCGGGATGTCTTCCGGTTCGATTGCTCCTGCGTTATTCCAATCGTACTGATCGGCGCTTCCATCGCCGTCCTCTTTGGGCTAATGGTTGAGTTGATCTGGCAAGATCAGTCTCTGGCTGAACCACTCGGAGAGCCGCTTTGAGTACTGAGATAGTGAATAATTTGTTGGTGGGGAAAACTGGTCGGTATTGAACTGAAACAGATTGATTCAGGCGCGCATAGGCGCAAAGGAAAATGAGCTGCGATCCGCGTAAATGTTGGTTGATGTGGTTACAACGTCATAGGCGCGCTATCACGTTGCAGGTTTCATAACCCCAAGGTCGGCGGTTCGATCCCGCCCCCCGCTACCAACGTCTCCTTGGCGAACCTGGCGATCCAGGCCTGGTTCAGTTCACCAGATGGCCCGACGCGAAGCCATGATCTTGACCCTGGCTTGCGATTTTATCGCGGGCCGCATCCGGGCAAACGAAACGCGCCGATGCGGCTGGAGTAGTTTGTCTCGCCCTGCTTGAGGTAATCACCAACGTACCAGATTGTGCAGTCGTCGCTCGGGTCCATCGCCGTCTGCGTGTAGTCCTGCCAGCGCATCACGTTCTGCGCGCTCTGGCCGGCGGCCAGAACGGTTTCGCGCAAGGTTAACTGGCCCAGAGGATCGCCGGCCAACCGCGCCGCGAATCTCTGCCCGGCAAAGTTAGGCGTTCCCCCGAACGAGTACCCGATGCCGATATTGCCTTTGCGATCAATCGCCGGGCTGGCCATCCACCGATAAAAATTGTCCGGCGCATAAGTTCCCTGTTGATAAAGCGTGGGCTCGCGATTCTTGTCGAGCCTGAATTCATACCAGCGAACTCCACCACCGCCGGCCGCGGTGTTGACTGAGTGCACTGCGACAATCGTTTCGTGACCGTTCACCTTTCGATAGACCAGGCGCGCCATTATCTTGTCGCCCTGCGCGTCCAGCCGCCGATCGGATCCCGGCTGCGGTACGCAATTAGTGAGCTGACCTCCACAAAGGTATTGATATGGCGCCACGGAGATTTTCGTGGGACCGACAAGCCTTGTGTTGGCCGGAGTCTGCCAATCAACATGAAACTTCCAGACGAGAATCACATCGTCTGCCAAAATCTTCTTCAGTTGCGCGCCGCCGGCCGCCATCATGATGTTCGGTGCACCCCGCGGCGGAAATCCGCGGCCATCAATGTCAGCGTTGTTTAGGAAATTAACTCCGTCGATGACAAAGCACTGCTCGGTGGCGGGCAGACCTTTGAGCATTTTGGTTCGCTCGACCGCACAAGCGTGCTTTTGGATCAGATCATCGCTCGTACTTGTCGGTAGATAGTAACCATCGGGCCAAATGGCCGGTCGCGGATAGTCGGGAAAGAACGGCCGCAGGAACTCGTAACGATAATATGACCCCAGTGGATCCGACGTGACGCTCACGGCATAGCACATCGAGTAAGGACCTTTACCCGCGGTCGCCGGCGTGGCTCGATTCGGGTTCGCGGGGTTTGGCTGGGCCGGCGGAACAAGCTGGAATGGCTTGCCTGGTTGAGCCGGTCGTCCCGGCGGACTGGTCTGCGCTGGTTGGCCGTCTTTTCCCGGGTCCGGCTGATCCGGACGCACGGGACTGCGGCCGAAGATCGGCATCACGATGAGCCAACGCCCGGCCAACTGATCGTAACGAACAACGGCGTCGCCGTTATTGCGGCCCTCGCACTGCCCGCCGAATCCAGCGAAGACAGCGTTGGTGACGACGGGCCCGTACAAAACTTTTCCCGTAGTAGTGAAGCGCTTGCCTTTCTTGGTAAAGATCGCCACGCGCGTGTTTACGATCTGGAAGACATGGTCCGGACCAACAGCGAGGCTGTTGTCCGAAGGGTTGCGCACATTCGCCTTTCCCTGCGGACCTGCGAAGCCAACGCCCAGGCCATCGAAACTCTCGACAATTTTAGCGGACGGGCGAGTGCCTTGCGATCTTTGCTCGACGGCCGCGCCAGCAGTCGGTATGGCACTGGGCGTGTCAATACCGCGATCGGAACTTGCGAGTTCCCTTGCCTCTTCATCGAAGTTCGCGGCCTGACCATGCGAGTTTCTCAGTCGTGCGAGCGGCTCCGAGACATCATTCCTAACAGACGCATGAACTGTGTTCTTGCTGTAGCTACTTTCCGAGAAATCGTCGAACCGCGATCTGTCGCCAGCCAATTGTCGTGGCCGGGCGTGGACATCAGTCTCAAACATCCGGTAAACGCCGAAGGGGACAACTGTCATCGCAAAGATGGTCGCGATCGCGACGACTCTGAGAGTTCTCGGGCTATCCGTCATTGGATTCCTCAACTTGAAAGCTGCGGCGACCCTCGGCGTCGTGATAGACAATGGGCTAGCGACTGCACCCTACAACTTCCTGACTTCCACGTAATATAAATCCGTCGCCACCTGAAAATCTTCCTTCTTCAGCCCCGACTTCAGCCACTGCCATTCGGTCGTGGGATGAATGACGTCCCAATTGCCTTTTGTGCCAACGCGCACCGGCATCGCAAAGCCCGGCTCATCGACCTGCCAATGGTAACGAACCACATCAGCAGCCGGCTCGAATTGCAGTTCGAGCACCGGCACCGCTGTGTGCCGCAAGTACTGATCGAAGATCGGTGTTAGCTTCATCCCGGTCCTTTGATTGAAGTAGGCGACAATGTCCTCAGTCATGATCGTCTGATACTTGAAGCGCTGGTAGAAGTCGCGCAGCAGCGCCCACCAACGTTTGTCGTCATCCACCACGCTGCGCAGAGTGTTGAGAAAAAGCGCGCCCTTGAAGTATTGATCGCCCGGCGGAGTCGCATTCACGCCGCGGGGCGCAATGATGGGTTGCTGGTTTCGGACTTTCGTTTTGTAAGCGTTCGTGTACTTCAGATAGTCCTCGTGACCGTACATGTACTCGACATAGAGACATTCGAGATAAGTCGTCCAACCTTCGTGAATCCACATGTCGGAGCGGTCGGCCGCGGTGACGCTGTTGCCGAACCATTCGTGCCCGCTCTCATGGATGATGATGAAGTCGAAGCGCGTTGAAATGCCGACGCCGGTCCAGTCGCGATCGAGATAGCCGTTCGCGAAATGATTGCCATAGGTAACCGCGGACTGATGTTCCATGCCCGCGTACGGCGCCTGGATTAATTTGTAACCATCTTTCTTAAATGGATAAGGCCCGAAGTAATGCTGGAAGGCTTCGAGCATTCCCTGCGCCTGTGAAAACTGTTTCTTCGCTTTATCGAGGTCTTCGGGCAGCGCATAAAAGTCCAGCGATAGATCGCCCAGCCGATCGCCCCAGTGCACAAAGTTAGCGATGTTAAGCGAGACATCGTAGTTGTTGATTGGATACTGCACCAGCCAGTCCCAACGCGTGTAACCATCGTGCAGATCAGTTTTGCCGATGAACTTTCCATTTGATACGTCAACGAGTCCGTTCGGTATTTGGACGCTGATCTTCATCGACTCGACTTCGTCTTTCCATTGATCCTTGTTCGGCCACCAGATGCTGGCGCCTTCTCCTTCACAGGCCGTAAAGACCCAGGGTCGCCCAGCCGGGTCCTTTCCGAAAGTGAAGCCACCGAAGCGGCCAATTGTTTGCGGCGTGCCGGAATAGTAGAAGTCGATTGAGTAGATCCGTCCGGCTTTGAGCGTCTCGGGAAAATCTATGAACACAGCACCGGAGTCGCGCTGGTACTTGAGTGCATTGCGATGTTTCCTCGTCCCTTGCCCTTCGCCCTTTGCTCTTTGCGCTTTGTTCGTAAAAACAATCTCGTCGACCTTCAAGTTGTCATAGAGATCGAGCTGAATCCGCTTGTCGTCCCTGAGCATCCGAAAGCGGATCGTGTTCTTGCCGCTGACAAACCTCTTCTCGGGATCGACACGAATGTCGAGATCATAAAAGAGCAGATCATTGTTGGCGCGATACCGGCCATACTCGCCACGGAGGATGTCGGCGTGGGACGGTTGCTTTGGAGTTTGCGCGTTGGACGGTGCTGCGCGCTGTGGTTGAGCTGATGTGAGGAAAGCTGGGACTGCGAAGGTCAATAGAAAGACGAACGTGACTATGAGCTTGTCGAAGCAGAGTGCAAACATGCCGCTACTTTACTCGATGTTAGGCGAGGGTTCCATACTGCCCAGTTCTTCACGGAACCGCCTAATATCTTTCGCGACTTCGCCTGCGGAGAATGTTTTCGCGGCTTCGCCTGCGGAGAATGTTTTCGCGGCTTCGCCGCCTGATGTGCGGAAAGGCTCTGCCTTTTCGTTCGTCGCTTTTGATCTGAGTCCGCCTTGGCGGACGATTGAAAATAGCCCAGCGATTCATCGCTGGGTAAGCGACACGAGCACGGACAAGTCCGTGAAGCGGACGATTGAAAAAGCTGCTCTGACCCCACAGCATTCAGCCGTCCGCTACACGGACTCATTTCCGCTTCGCACCTCATCCCCAGCAGTAAACTGCTGGGCTACTATCGATCGTCCGCTGCGCGGACTGGCCGAATCGTTTTTGGGCAAAGCCGCGATTGGAGCAGATCAACCGCCCGCTACCGTAGGCGGTTCAGACTACACTGCTTGTCCCGCCGCGTAACCCGAGGCCCAGGCCCATTGAAAATTGTAGCCGCCGAGTTGACCGGTTACGTCGACGACCTCGCCAATGAAGTAGAGGCCCGGAATGCGCTTTGCTGCCATGGTCTGTGAAGACAGCTCCGTGGTGGACACGCCGCCTGCGGTCACTTCAGCCTTCTTGAAACCTTCCGTGCCTGCGGGTGTGATTTGAAACTTTTGAATCCGGAGCGCAATGTCGGAAAGCTGTCTCTGGTTGAATTGCTTCAGCGGACGAGACGGGCCATAGAGATTGCACCAGGCCTGGGCAAATCGTCTCGGCAAGTGTTGCGCCAGGAGATTCGCCAATTCGATTTCGGAACCCTTTCTGTCTTTGAGCAGTTCCAGAATATCTTTGTCGGGCAGGAGGTTAATCGTGAGCTGCGCGCCCGTTTCCCAGTACAAAGATATCTGTAGAATCGCCGGACCGCTTAAGCCACGATGCGTAATGAGAATGCTCTCGCGAAATTCTCTGTCTCCGTATTCCACTAAAGCATCGATCGAGATTCCGCTTGATGAACTCAATTGCTTTTGGACTGCTGAGCTTAAGATGAAAGGTACCAGCGCGGGCTTTGGTGCTTCGATCTTCAGCCCAAATTGCCGCGCGATGTTGTAGCCAAAGTCGGTGGCGCCGAGCGGAGCGATCGACAAGCCTCCGGTGGCAATCACCAGAGCAGCCGAGGCAAGACTTCCCTGGTTAGTCTCCACGGTAAACCCGTTTTCGCGGGTCACGGTACGCACCCGACACCCGCAACGAATTTCGACACCCGCGTCAGCGCACTCACTCAACAACATGTCAATGATCTGCTGCGAGCTCTCGTCACAGAAAAGTTGGCCGAGCTTCTTCTCGTGATACTTAATGCCGTGCTTTTCGACCAAAGAGATGAAGTCGGCCGGCGGGTAGCGCGCGAGGGCAGATTTGCAGAAGTGTGGATTGGCAGAAAGAAAGTTATCGGGGCGTGTGTAGACGTTGGTGAAGTTGCAGCGGCCGCCGCCTGAGATCGCAATCTTCTTGCCGACGCGATCGGAATGCTCCAGAACTAAAACCCTGCGTCCGCGTTTGCCCGCTTCAATGGCGCAAAACAGACCGGCGGCGCCGCCGCCGATGACTATAACGTCCTGCTCTGATCCCGTCACTTGCAAACGAAACACTTCACGGCTGGCGACAAATTTAACCTATGCCGGCTTTCGCCTGGCAAGGATTGTTAGGACCGCGCCAACTACCAGCAGCATCGGCGCAAGCCAGGGCAAACCCAAATCGGCCACGCGATGCAGATTGAGAATCGCTGCTACTATCGCGGCAGCCAGAAAAAGAAACCCCAACAATCGCATCATTATTTTCTCCTCGGCAAGCAAACGTAAGTAACCTGGACGGAATTATTCTGGCGCGCTCGTTCCCGGCACTGGAAAGCCGTGCACTTCTTTTCGCTTTCGCAGCGCATGTCTCAAAGTCTTAATGGTCCCGCCGCCCTTGCCGGACCAGAACCCGAAGACGACTTGCGACAGGTCAACCATGTAGCGATTTCGGAAGGAGCCGGCACTCTTCCGCCTGGGAAGTTGTAGTTCAATGACTCGATCCATCTGTTCGAGCCAAGGTTGACTCGACCGCGGCTGCTGGTTCTTTGTATAAGGGACGACTGCCCAACAGATTTCGTTGTGCTCCAGCAACCATTCGATGGCCCACTGGTCGATCCCGCGCGCGCCCGCAACGACCCAGGTCCGGCCCTGGTGCAGAAGTGATGACAGATGCTGCTCGAACAAATGGCGGGCGGTTGCGCGATCGACGTCCCGGGATCCGGTCACCGTCACGAATCCTGCGCGAGCCATTGAGTTGTCAGCGCCAGCCGAGCCGGCAAACAACGACGCTGCTTCCCATGATTTCATTGAGGACGATGGTTGTTGGCGCTTTGGTTTGCGCTCAACGATTGTTGTTTCGCTTGCTCACACGGACAGAGCGAGGCTGGAATCTGGTAATTGGCTCACGATTGCCCCGCGCTTCAATGCTGATTGCGGGTATCGGGCGCGGTGCCGCCGGGGGCGCCGCATCAGCGGGAGCGGTGCGGGCTTCGGTACCCCACTTTTCGCAAACCGCCAACCCATCGTTTACCACTCTCAGTTTGTTCATCGCCGAAAGATGAACATCGTCAGCTTTTTGACGCGAGTTTGGCTGGGTGATGAGTTTCGCATACTCGTCGAGGATGCCGGCAAACTCGCGCGCGGCCCGAGCCGCTTTTCGCGCCTCATCGGCCGCACCCTGTAAAGATTGTTTTTGACTCACTAGTTCTCCTTAATGCTGATTCGTATTGTCGCGGGTTCGTTTAGAGTACCAACTTTAGTTGGGCTCTTGTCAGAACCACCTGCGGTAGCGGGTGGTTGAACTTGAATATTACTCTTTCAGCTAATCAACCGCCCGCTACCGCAACCGGTTCTGACAGAAGGAACCCGACTAAAGTCGGTACTCTAAACACTCGCCGTGAATTTCAGACTCGAAAAGTATCGGCTCGCCAGTTCTTGATCGCGCTTTTTATTTCTTTGTTCCTGGTTAATCTCCCCGCCAGCACGGCGGTCACCAATTCTTCCAATTCATCGTCGCCGGCAAAGCGGAGCGCGATGATCTGGTTCGGGCTGAGCGCGACCGCTTGTTGGCAAAGAGCCGGGGAAAGCAGTTGCTGGTAACGAAGTTTTTCTTCGAGCCGGATCAGCCTGTCCTGTGCTTTAAGCGGGTTCAATCTGACAAAGAACACCAGTACCAGCAGGGCCAGCGAAACTACGATCAACCAACCGGAATTTCGATCGGGGGCCTTCACGAAAACAACGATGGCCCAGATGACATTGATCAGCATCACCGGCAAAACAAAGAAATGAAGCGGTGGCTGCCAGCGTGTGTGGTTTGCAAAACTTTGCGGGGTGCTTGCCATTTTTATCTCCTGTTGTCGCTCGTCCTCGAACTCGTGCGCGGCTTCGCCGCTTGATGTGCGGAAGGTCTCTGACCTTCCGGCACGAAATCAAAATTTCCCTGGGGCTATGCCCCATCCTGCTGGTCACTCACGCGCGCCGATCAGGGGCGTAGCCCAACCGATAACTGATATTTTCGGAAAGGCATAGCCTTTCCGCACATCATGCGGCAGAGCCGCTTCACGCCATTCATAAATTCGTCGGCAGCAGCGGGCCAGAGGCGCCGCGCCCAACTGCCAGGGGCTTCTCAGGTTCAGGCGTGAAATCTTCACCGGGATTGATGAACTGGTTTCGCTCAAACCGGTACTGCTTGTCATACAATTGCTTGTAACGCCCATCGGCAGCCAGCAGCTCTTCGTGCGTTCCGCGTTCCACAATCTCGCCGCCTTCCAAGACCAGAATTTGATCGGCGCTGCGAATCGTCGACAGACGATGAGCGATCACAAAGGTCGTGCGGCCAAGACGCAGCGATTGCAGTCCATCCTGGATCAGGGCTTCGCTTTCGCTGTCGAGACTCGAGGTGGCTTCATCCAGAATAAGAATTTTGGGTTCAGCCAAAATCGCGCGCGCGATCGCCACGCGTTGCCTTTGTCCGCCGGACAACTTCACTCCGCGTTCACCGACAATTGTGTCATAGCCATCGGCGAAACCGTTGATGAACTCTTCGCAATGGGCGATGCGGCTCGCTTCGATGATTTGTTCGCGAGTAGCGTGCGGATGAGCAAAGCTGATGTTGTCTGCGATCGTGCCGTCGAAAAGAAAGTTGTCCTGCAAAACCACGCCCAGTTGATTTCGATAATCTTTCAGTCGAACCGATGCGAGATCCCGTCCGTCCACAGTCAGGTTACCTTCGAGCGGACGATTGAAGGCCATCACCAAACTAATCAAAGTGCTCTTGCCCGATCCGCTCGAACCGACCAGTGCCGTAGTTGAACCGGCCGGAGCTGTAAACGAAACCTTCTTTAGTACCGGCACGTCTTCGTTGTATTCAAAGCTAACATTGTGGAAGGCGATCTCGCCGACAATCTCCGGACAGTGCACGCGATCGGCTTCGTCCTCGTCCTCAGTCGTCATGCGTTTGATTTCGCGGATGCGGTCGAGGCCGGCGAAGGCTTCGGTAATCTGCGTGCCGATCGACGCGATCTCAATCAGCGGCACCGTGATCATCGCCGTAAGAGCAGCGTAAAAGAAGAAATCACCGAGACTCATTTGACCGGCCAGGACAGCACGTCCGCCCACCAGCATAAGAATCAAACCGATCACACCGACAATGGTCGTGGCAAAAGCCATGACGGCTGAGGTTCCCGTCATTGACCGGGCGACGTTGCGAAAAAGACGATGCGCGCCGCGCGCAAAGACTAGTTCCTCGCGCTTCTCTGCGGCATAGGCTTTGACGATGCGAATGCCGCCCAGCGACTCAGTCAGGCGGCCGGTCACCTCGGCATTGATCTGGCCGCGTTCACGAAAAAGGGGTCGCAGCTTCTTAAAAGCCAGCGTCATCACGCCGCCAAATGCGGCAAGAGCCAGCAGAGTGATCGAGGTTAGCCGCCAGTTCAAATAGAACAGCCAGCTGAGCGCGAACACTGCCGTCACCAGACCACCAACCAGTTGTACTAGTCCGGTACCGACCAGATTTCGAATACCCTCCGCGTCGGACATGATGCGCGAGATGAGTACGCCGGTCTGCGTCGAATCGAAGTATCTGATGGGGAGCCGCGCCACATGTTCCTGCACGCTCTTGCGCATCTCGGTAATGGCCCGCTGCGCCGCCACGCCCAGCAGTTGCGATAGGGTGAAAGAAGTAACTGCCTGAATGAGTGTCGCCCCCGCAACGGCCAGGGCCAAAGGGACTAAGAGCTCGCTGCGACGTTTGAGAATAACGTCATCGATTAGGTATTTCGAGCTCGCCGGCAGAACCAGACTGACCAAACGATTTACCAGCATCAAGAGCATCCCCAGCGCCAGGCGATAACGATGCGACCAGATCAGATCGCGTGCGTCCCGCCAGGCGTCTCTGGGATTGACCTGCTTCTTTTCGTTCCTGGTAATCGCTGTGCTCATTTAGATTTTGATCGTGTCAGAAGCCCGACCGTCCGGGAGGGCCACTTCCGCGACTTGCCTTCGCTGACGGTCGGGCTTCTGACACATTCACTCCGTGCAAAGCCCGCTACCCTCACCGCCATCCGCCAGCAAGTGTTCCATATGCTCGCGCGCCTTCCAGGCTCCGGTGCGTCCGGCCACCGCGACACCTTCGGTCCAGGCAAGTCTTGCCTCGTCGCGCTCTCCCAGATTCATCAACGCTGTCCCGAGCATCTGATAAGCAGAAGTGTAATCCGGATTCAGTGCCACCGTGCGGCGCAGAGCATCCACGGCCTCCTGCCAACGTTCGAGCTTGACGTACTCGTTTGCCAACCCGTACCAGATCATCACTTCTTCGGGCTGCGCTTCGGCCATTGCGAGGAACGCTTTCAGTCTGTCTTCGGCCATAGTCTATTCCTCTTCCGGATGTACCCAGTCTTCGCGCGGGTCTACTCCGTCCAGCGGTCGTCGTCCTCAGATTACTCGCGAAGTGATAGCTGTATATCAGGCTCGAATCCCATTAGCAGCCACGCAATCTACCTGGAAACCCTTGTGGGCTTGTGCGATAGATCGAGCTCGGGGAGCACATTGTTAACGCGCGGCGCTAATCAGAATGATCCAATCGTCTCAGTAGAACACCCAAAGAGCAAGCCCGCAGTGCGTAAAAGGGGGAATCAGTGCTACGATGAGCCATCAATTTCGGAGGTGGAATCAATGACATGGGATGGAGATGATCTGGCCGGCCAGGCCGAAGAAGTCTTTGAACGGCAACAGGCAGCGGCTGACGCCCGGGCACACCGGGGCAGCTCCACCGTCGAAGAAAGAGCGCGCAGCGCAAAGTTTGAAACGCTGCGACTTTCACGTTCGAAGATCATGGGCCAACTAAGCCGGGCCACGAATCCCGCGCACCGGACTATGCTTGAGAGCGCGTTGAAGTCGATTAACGATGAAATGGGCGAGGGGTAGGCGGGGCTCACTCATCCTGGATGTTTGGGGAATCCTCTCCAGGACCTGATGAGTTCATGGTTCTCGCAAAACAGCAACTTTCTTGAAGCCGTGCGCTACTAAGATGTCCCGCGCTAACATGCTTCTGCTAGCGTTCGAACACCGGCATGAAGTCACTATGAAGTCATCGAGAGAAAGTTCATTAGGCGCGCGCACTTCGATCTCATCACTTGGAATGTTCTTTGACCACTCTTCATGACTACGAGCGTATTCTTCGCGAGTACGAACGTCTAAGATGGTTAGCTTCTGCCCGGATTTGATCTTACTCTTAACCTCATCGACACCGATCTCGTTATTGGTTTCGTCACTGCCGGGAGTAACGATCTTACCAGCCAGCACAGCACGCACCTGACTGATTACTTGATCTTCTTGATAAGGAGACAGCCTTCCAAACCACAGTTGCGTGATCTTGCCAGCGTCATCGATTAATAACAGCGTGGGAGTCCCATCTAAACCAAGCTTTACCAGTGGTGCTTGTCTCACATCATCCACGGAGACTTTGACATCAGTGAGATAGCGTTGTGCGGCTGTCAGCGGCTCAGAAAAAATCGCCATTGCATGGAGTTCGGGGCTACTGTTTATCTCCTTTAAGAGTTTCTGATAAAAGCCGGCGCTCTCGGAACAGAAGTGGCAATTGTTTGAGAGCGCCAAAACTAGCGTCCGATGATTCTTGGACCAGTCAACATCTTTGAGGTCAAGCCTTACCCCAGGCATCAAACGCGAAGGTATGGAAGAACCGTCCGGATCCGTATGGTGAATCAGGTAACGGTTAGCGCTGACGGCCCCCAGGACAACCACGGAGACTATGAGGGCGATATTTAATACCAAGTGGGATCGCCGCATTTTGGTTTAGGTCTTTGCCTATCGAGCCGCTTCGATCAATTGAACTGCTTCGGATTTTCAACTCTGGCCTGTCCTTGATCGTTGATTACAAAGTAGAAGGTCAGTTTTCCTTGAACCCTTATAGGCGGTCCGTGTTCATCTCTCATTCTGGTCGGTTTGAACGTCCATTGCCGCACCGCTTCGGTCGTGGCCTTCTCGATCAGCGAATCAGGTGCTTCCAATATCTCGACCTGTGACACAACCCCGGCTTCGTCAAATATGAGTTCAGCCACAGCCACGCCCTTCGATTGACGCCTAACTGAATCAGGCGGGTACTCAGGCATTACAGTCTTAACGGCGATCTTACGCAGCGAGCCTTCGCTTATACGAGCTACCGTACGCTGGCCCAGTGCTAGAGACGTCGATACCGTAAACAAAACACCCAAGACCAGACATAATCTCCGAAGCTTCTCTCCGTAATATCGTTTCATCATCGTTTGGCCTTTAGGAGTGCCCCCGCCACGCTCACCATTAATTGGCCCCGAGTCTCTTCCTGACTTAGCATATCGAGCCCACTGATTAGGGCGGCAGTGTCGAACGACGCTAGACTGGCAATGGCTCGCGTAACCTGGCCATCGAATCCTCTTACCTTAAGAGAGAAAACTCGAGTTGTGTTCTCAACCTTGATCTTCTGCCGCCACTCGATCCTCGCAAATGCGTCCGCTGTCAGAGTATTAAATTCCTTTATCGCTTCGGTGAATAGCGTCATCGCGTTTCCGGCGTTGAGACTTGCCATTAGGCCGGCCCCTTCTAGAAGGAGACTCCCGCGGCGTAAATCCACGAGTGGTGTGACCGTCTCGACAGCCGACGTAGTGGCGGAAGCCGCCGCGGGTATATCTTTGGCTGCCAGCCTCAAGTAGGCCACTGATAACCAGATGATAGACCGCTCAATGCTTCGAGGCATTTTTTCCGCAATGCGCGCGGCCGCAGACGCATCGCCCTTCCCGAGACTGTCTGCCGCCTCCCCAAAATCAATTAACACGTCTAATTGATCTCTAATGTTCAAATCGGATAATTTCGTCGCCACCGAACGGGCTGAGCGATACTGTCTTTTTTCCCAGAGAGACGAAACCAAGGACAAGTATTTCTCATTGCGGAGACTCTCGCTGGAAAGTTTCTCGATGTCAGCCAGTGTCTCATCGAGCGTTCGGGGAACTGGGGGATCCAAATTCTTATATGCGGCGCCATCGAGGAGCTCTCGCGGTACCTTAGAAGCTATTCCTTGCATGGCAGAGCTAAGCATCGGTTCAAGGTCGGGCGCGAATCGCCGCGCTTTGGGCAACAGTAGGTAGCCGATTACATAGCTAAGGGACGATTGAGACTCTGAATTTGGTCGAGTGAGTAATCCAATTGCGGTTTGAATATAGGCGCGTACGAGGACAGGAGAAACCTTCGTGCGATCGAGAGTAATGTCATAGACCAGGTACCGTCCGACTACTACTTGAATGTTAGCCGTCGGGTCGTCCGCACTCACCTTCGGTGAAGTGAATAAATAGGTGCCCAAATAGAGAAATGTGTTCACATCGATGCTTTGATCACTTCCCAGCTTTTCAAGGACTTGAAGAAAGAGCGAATCGGCGCGTTCAGGGTCCGTACGACGCAACTCGACAAGCAATCCAACTACCCAGGGTGATACGCCACCTTTCAAACTCCTTTCGGCAAAGTCGACCGCAGACTTGGCATCATTATTAATAGCGAGATCATATGCTGTCTCGATATTAGCCTGGCTTCCTGAGTATTTGTCGGCCTCAGAAAAAAGATCTGAATCGATTATCTGCTTCGCCCATTTGGCATCTCGACGCGAAAGATATCCTATGATTTGGCGACGAATGCTTGCCACGCCTCGCCGACTAAGCTTTCCATCGCCGGTTGAGCCGCTCTTCTCGACAGTACAGGCATCCAATGCTTTTGAGAACAACTGTCGTGCATAAGGTTCATCGTCTTGCCAAAGCAAATCCGCAAGACGCGAAACTGTGATTGCTTTAGTATTCAGGGCTTTAAAATCGAGCGCTCGTTCTGCAAATTGCTTCACTCGAACGATGTTTAGCAATCGGAGTTCCTCAGGCTGGCTCTCCGATGCGCGAACGCTGTTTGTAAGTTTAACTTTCGGGGGAATATCTTGATTTTGAGCGCTGACGCTCAGACCGCTGATCGTGACAAAGGCGAGGAGTCCTAATATTTTTCGACCATTAATCATGAAGACCCATTCGGCAGCGATTGCTAAACATCAGTGAAAACGAATCGAGCAGCCACCCACGACTGGGTTGGGCCGAGAAGAGCCACAACT